>JACCDY010340395.1_pt1 | contig 16481 bp, 16 predicted proteins | sample 7446391 | NCBI WGS metagenome assembly JACCDY01 (sample SAMN15323451, study PRJNA562643) | freshwater metagenome | isolation source: river surface water | place: USA:Blue River Watershed | collected 2017-08-18
CCAATGGGATGAGCGGACTTGCGCCGCCGCGGCCCTGGGGGGGCACCGGACCTTATTGCGGTGGGCCCGAGCGGCGGGCTGCCCGTGGGACGAAACGACGTGCGCCCGCGCCGCCGAAGGCGGGCACATCCACTTGCTTCTGTGGGCCCACTCACAGGGCTGCCCGTGGGGCGCGGCCACCTGCGCCCATTTGGCGTTCCGAGGCGACCTAGACGCACTGCAACGGGTCCGCGCCCTCGGGTGCCCCTGGGACAAAATGACCTGCGCCCGTGCCGCCCTCGGCGGCCATCTCCCTCTCCTGCAATGGGCCCGCGGCACTGGGTGCCCCTGGGACGAGAACACCTGTTACGGCGCGGCCAAGGGGGGTCACCTTCCGCTGCTCCGTTGGGCCAGGAGCCAAGAGCCGCCTTGCCCCTGGGACGCCCCCACGTGCTCCGCCGCGGCGGAAGGCGGGCACTTGGCGCTACTCCAGTGGGCGTGGGAGGCCGGGTGCCCCTGGGACGAAGGGACCTGCGTCGCCGCCGTACGCGGCGGACGGCCGGGCGTGCTCGAATGGGCCCGCTCCCGCGGCTGCCCCTGGGACCGCGACGAGTGCCTCCTAGCGCAGTGCCTCGGCCACTCGGGCGTCGTCCCGTGAATATTGACCGGCGCCGGCCCAACGGGCGCATCGCAGCCCCTCTTTTGCTGGCCACTATACTGGCGCTGGCGGCCCGATGGACTACATACGCAAAGCGCTCCTCCAGTCCGCGGCCGTAATCATCGTCCTCCTCCTCGTCATCGCCTACGTGTGGTGGCACTTCACCGGGTGGAACGAGTTCTCCTTCGACGCGGGCGACCTCCCCTCCTGGGCGCCGACCGGCTCCGGCAAGAACGTCTCCCGCCTGCGGTTCAAGAACTGCCTGTTCTCCGTCCAGCGGACGGGGGACGCCGCTCCGACCACCCGGGACGTCACCGGCATTCTCAACACGATGGCCGCCGCCTACTCCCGCGGCAGCTCGCGGTTCCTCACGAGGAGCGACTTTCCCGCCTCTCTGGTCCTGGACCGACCCCTCAACGCCTTCAGCTTCGTCATCCCCGGGTTCAACGATGTCTACTACCTCGACGCGGGCGGGAACCCCCACGGGACCGTCAAAGACCCCTCGGTCGCCCCGTGGTGCGGGAGCGGCGGACCGGCGCCCGTCGCATGCTCGACTGTCCAGGATTGCGGGGGCTTGGCGCGGAACAGCGCCTGCAAGAGCCTCCTGGGGGCCAACTACGGCAGGGCCTGCGCCGGCGACGCTGACTGCGGGGGCCACGCCGGGAGCTGCAACGCGGGGGTTTGCGGCCCGGTCGCTTCCTGCACCGGAGTCGCCGCGATCGCCAACGGGCGGGCGGGGCGGGCCTGCGCGAGCGACTTCGACTGCGACTCGATCGTCGGGAGCTGCCAGAAGGGCGTCTGCGCGAACTCGCCCCCGGTCATCGGGGTCTGCCGCAACTGTGCCTCCGACGCCGACTGCGGCGGGGTCGCCGGCAGCTGCATGGGTTATTCGGCCGGCCCCGACCCGATCAACCAGCCCTGCGCCACCACCCTCGGCATTTGCAGCCTGTGCCCCGGGGGCGCGGTCGTCTCGCTGACCGGCCTGGTCCGGGCCATCTGACCTGCGCGACCCGTCAATCTTTTCCGACGAAAGTCGCGGGCCTGTATAGCGCCAGCGACCCCGCGAGATGGCTACCCCCCAGGAAGGAATCCTCGCCTACACCCAGCCGAGCTCCTCGGCGATGCCCTCCGCTTACTACCCGGAGGCCTACCCCTACGCCGCCGAAAAGGAGTCGGGGTCCGGCGGCCTGATGGTCGCCACCGGCATTCTGCTCCTCCTGTTCATCATCTGGTTCGTCTACTACATGTCCCCGGCCCGCGTCCTGACTCGCCGGCTCATCCGCGCCGGGTGGGTTCTCTACACGCGGCCGGGGTGCCCCTACTGCGTGCGACAAGAAAACGTCCTGCGCGGGAAGTTCTGGAAGCGGATCTCGTGCCGGGGCGGGAAGGCCGAGTCGGGGTACACTTCGCACCCCCCCCTCAAGTGCAACGACCCCTCCATTACGGGCTTCCCCTACTGGTACAACCACCTGTCCCCGGCCAAGTCGTCTGCCGGGCTCAAGAACTGGCAACAGCTCCAAAAAATGGCCGGCCACTGAGGCCGACACGCTTCCGGAGCGCCCTTTTGCTCACCACCGGGAGACTCCGGTTACGAGGGCCTCCGGGGCGTCGGTGTCGACGTCGCCGAACCCGAAGACGTAGTTCGAGCCCCAGCCCCCCTTGTTCTGGAAGCGGCTGCTGTCGTAGGCCCCGAAGGACGGCCCACCGGCGTAGCTCCCCGGGGCGTAGTTGGTGTCGCCGTCGTTGAGCATCTCGGGGGGACCGGGCTCGAAGCGGGGGTCCATGCGGACGCTCCCCAGGCCGACCCGGGAGGCCGTGAGGGGGTTGCGCCGAGTTGACCGGCGCGAGGTCAGGGCCTCCTTCATGACGTGGGGCTCGTAGATCCCGTCGGAGACGAAGTCGGTGTCGATGTCGCCGAGGAGGGCCCGGGGGCTCCCGTGGGGCCCGGCCACCGTCGGGGGGCTGCGACGAGTAATGGTGGCCATCAGGCTCATTGCCCGGTCGTCGGCCTCCTGGACGGCGTTCGGGGCGCCAGGGCCCCCCCCCTGGATGTCGCCGGAGTACCCGCGGCCGGGCCTCTGGGCCGTCGGGTGGGCACAGGTGAGGGTCCCCTTCCGCCCGGCGTACCCCTCTTTCGAGAGGCCGGGGGGCGGGGGGTAGGGGTCGCGGACGACGGTCCCGGTGCGGTCGGTAATGTCGATGACGTACTGGTCCGTGGCGTGCTGCCCGCAGGTGTTGATCGGGACGGGGGTGAAGCCGGTGCCGCCCGAGCCCGAACCGGAGGGCCAGATCCAGATGACGAGGATAACCAAGACGACGACGGCCGCCAGAGCGAGAACTTTCGACATTCTCTCACACGGTGGGCGGCCCGATGTGCTATACCCCGCAGCAAAAAAGCACTGTGGCGTGCTCCGATTTGGCCCGAGGCCCCGCGCTACTCGTCCGACAAGTACTCCGCCAACAGGGCCTCCACCTCGTTGGAGCTGAGAGGCGGCGGAGTTTCCGCAAAGCACCCTGGTGGGTACTTAACCAAGAGCGCGCGCAGCCTCCGTATGCTCCCTGGCTCCGCGCGGCGCGAGTATGCGGGTCCCACGCACATGCGAACACGGCCCGCAACAAAAAGCACCTCGTCCGCGGTGGGCGCGAAAACAGGAGCCTCTCGCGGAGCAAGCTTGGCATTTTAGGCGCGAGTTAGTATCCGAATATGACCCGCCAATAGTCCCCTTCGTGCAAGACGATCGGGTGGCGGACACCCGCGGCGCTTCCGGAAGCGAACCTGTAGTAGATGCTCATCGTCGTGCCGCCGCTAGTGCACGTGCTGGGTGAACCAATGATTGGTCCACGGTACTTGTACGGGGCTCGGTCCGGAGCATCCGGCAGCGGCATGTAGTCGGTGAGGACCACCGTCGCGGGTGTCGCCGACTGGTCGCAGACCACCACTTCGATATCGACGAGGTCCGACCAGGCACTGAGGCTGCTCGCGTCCTGGGTGTAGACGCTCCTCTGGCCGTCGGACACGCCGTTCGGCCCGAACGAGTACATGAACTCGCGGGGGCTCGAGGACGGGTAGTTGACCGCCCGGGGCATGTTCTTCCCGAAGCTCCCGAACAGCCGGGCCACCGTCCACCGAGTGTACAGCGTGACCCGGCCCAGGTATACATACGGCACCACAAACGAGAAGAGCCTCGAGGCCGGGTCGTACCGGATGGCGATCGCCTCGCCCCCTACCCCGATCGCCCTGTGAGCCGACGAAAGGGCGGTGTTGACCATGGCGAGGAGCTGGCCGTAACTCCAGATTGAGGTGGAGTTGGCGCTGTCGGCCACCTCGCTTTCGAACTCGACGCTCACTGTAGCCGACGCTCCGGTCGCATTGTCTTCGAGAGTGACGCTGCTCCCGTCATCGGACCACGCCCGCAAGGGGATACTCGTTCGAGGTATTTCCGCGCCGATGAGATTCATGCTCGACACGAAGTAGAAGCAGTAGGCGCCAACCACGGGGGTCAGCGCCCCAGGGACCCCTGAGCCCGTGCACCGAACCACGTGCGCGTACGTGTTGTAGACCGCTTCCGGCCGGCCCGCGAGGGCGAGAAGTACAAAGAGCGCGGCGGCACCCATCGGATGGCCCTATGTGGGCCGGTCTAAATAATTGAATGCTTTTGGCCCTGCCTACCGACCATGGACGAACTGATCGATTCGCTACTAGACTGGTCAGTTTCGGGGCTCGCCGGCGGGGGCATGACCGTCCGCCCGGACACCGAGGAGGCACCCAGCTCAGTTCCGGGCACCGTTAGCGAGGACGGTAATGTGTGCCCTTCCCAGTCGAATGCCGACGAGCTAGTCGATGAACTCCTCTCCGGGGACTGGCGCTACTCGGCACCGGATGGGCAGATTGCTACCGCGACCGGCCCCGGGCAGCAGGCCGGCAGCCATCCTGGTTTAGATTCTCTTGCCTTGGCCGAGCCCGAAAAGTGGGCCGTCATCGCCGAGGCGCCGCAGTATGAGGTGTCCTCGCTAGGGCGCTTGCGAGGGCGTAGAGGACTAGTGTCGGGGGCGATGCATAAACACGGGTTTGTCACGGTCGTTCTCGCAGCGGGCGCGAAAAAGCTTAGCCGGGCCGTGCACCGGCTCGTAGCGGAGGCTCACGTCCCGAACCCACAGGGCTGCAAGAAGGTGTGGCACCTTGATGGCGACAGGCATAACAACTCGGCCTCAAACCTAGCTTGGGTGGAGAGCTACCCACAGGAGAAGAGGCCCCCATCAGCCTTCCCCCAGGCCGTCTCAATAGTGTTGGCCGAGCCCGGGGGAAAAACCCGCCGCTGGGGTAGCATTATGGAGGCCGCGGCCCATGCGGGCGTCCATCCAGTTACTCTCACCAAGTGGACCCGCACGGCGCATACGAGTAAACACGGCCAGTGGTTCACGGCGAGCGACTGGGACAGACGCCCCGCAGCCACGCTAGTCGAGCCAGAGCCAGGCACTGCGGAAGTGTGGCGGCCTGTCGCGGAAATAGAGGGGTATATGGTATCGGACCGCGGGCGGGTCCTGGGTAAGAGAGGGGTCCCGATGGCGCTGGTCGAGGACGCCACCGGGTACCAGTCCGCCTCGCTGTTCATCGCGGCCGAAAAGAGGACGGTTTATCGAAGAGTCCACCGGTTGGTGGCGGCCGCGTTTATTCCGAACCCATTCGCGCACCCGGCTGTGAACCACATTAACGGCGTTAGGGCGGATAACCGGGTCGAAAATCTGGAGTGGGTGACTTCGCAAGAAAACGCGCAGAGAACGGTATACCCGGCGACGAGTTCGAGGCGCAGGTCCCGGAGGGGACGCGCACATTGCCGAACGGCGAGAAAGAATCGTGGGAAAGTATTCGCCTGGCGGCCGCCGCCGTCGGCGTGACAGCGAGAACGGTGAGCAATTGGGTCCGGATGCTCCGAGCGGTCGACGGTAGCCGCTGGGAGTTCGCGGCTGACACCGAACAGCCCGCCGACGAGGAATGGAGGGAAATTACCGTAGAAGGCGAGCATTTCGAGGTCTCCAGCGCGGGCCGCGTCCGGTGCAACGACGGGCATATCGTGGTCGGGATCAAAAAAGGCAAACACTACAGGCACCAGAAGCACGCGGTCCACCGCCTGGTCGCGCACGCTTTCTGCGAAAAGCAGGAGGGTTCCGGCGTGGTGAACCACAAGAACGGCAACCCCTTCGACAACCGCGCGGCCAACCTGGAATGGACCTCTCAACGGAATAACGCCATTCACGCCCACGCGTTAGGCCTATGTCGTCGGCGTCCGGTCCGCCGTACTTGCCCGGACGGGGCAGTCATCGAGTACCCCACCATAAAGTCGGCGTCGGAAGCATCGGGCGTGTCGTGCTCCGACATTTCCTCCGCCTGCAGAGGAGCAAAAAAGAAGGCAGGAGGCAGCACCTGGGAGTATGCAAAGCAACGAGAGTCGTTCGAGGACCCGGAGGGGGCGCCGCCCGCTAACGGAAACTCGTCCGAACCGGCGTAACTTTCTCGGGATCTGGCGAGGCCTCGCTAAGCCGCCGAGGTGCGCCGGTATGGTCTCGTTTTTGTGCGCCTCTGCCCTGTGCCGTTTCCTGTATCACCCGGAGTGAGTACGGCAGTCGGTAACCGTTCTAGGGTGCGACATATTGCGTCAGCCTCCCGACGATCGTCCTAAACCTCGCCGGGATCCGCATTCGTCTTTTTGCGATGCACACGTCGACGATCTGCGGAAGGGCCGGCACGGCCACGGTGAGGTCGTGGATGCTCACCGCGGGGTCGGTGTAGAAGACGTCGGGGTCGCCCGCGACCGCGATGGGGGCCCCCGACGCGAGAGCCCCGGCCTGGGGGTCGCCCGCGGCGACGAACCCGTTCTCCCGGTTCATCAGCGAGTCCAGGTTCGGGTTGCCCGACTCGAAGCCCCGGATGACGATGCGGTCGCCCCAGTTGAGGCCGAACCCGGGCGCCCGGACGCGGAGGAAAGGGCCGGGGTACCCCGTCCCGTCGCTCTCGACGCTAACGTCGTAGAGGCAGTCCGGGAGGAAGCGGATGGGGGCGTCGGGGTTCCGGAAGACGAGAGTCACGCCGTGGACGTACTCGAGCGGGTCCGTGAAGATGAAGGTGTCCCAGTACGCCCCGGACTGCGGGACCGCGGCGAGCATGTTGGGGTTGGTGCCCCCGCTGTTCGCGGTGGTCGAAAGGGTGTAGTCGTAGTGGTGGCGGGCCCCGTCGCCGTCGCTGTACGACTGGAGGCCCGCCTCGCGGATCTGGATGGTGAACCGCCCGTAGCTGGGGAACTGGGTGTAGGGGTTGTTGACCCACGGGTTCACTTGGGCGCCGAGGAGGTAAGAGATGCCCTGAGGGTACTGCTGGACGGGCAAGAGCGGGTTCATGGGGGCGACGGCGTTGTCGTTGTTGTGGTAGAGGCCGATCTGGTCCGTCCCCGTCGGGACGAACGGGACGTTGCGGAGGGTGTACTCGACTTCGGGCAGGATGGGCATGCTAAAGGGCCCGAGCTGGATCGCGATGACGGTCGACATTTTGTCCTTGACGCCGATGACCTCGTTTCCGGTCACTCCCTGGACCATGAAGTTCCACTGGAAGGTCCCCCGAGCGACGTCGGAGGTCTGGAGCTTGTGGAAGGTGTCGAGGATGACGTACTGGTCGCTGACCCCATAGACGCCGGAGGGGCAGGGCCGGTTTTTCTCAAAGTGGTCGTCGCAGGCGGGGATGGGCGACTCGAACATCTCCCGCTTCAGCAGTTCGTGGACGCTGAGGCCGAGCCCCCGGCTGTTCTCTCGCGGCGGGGCCGCGCTCCCGGGCCGATGCCCCTTCTCGCCTGTGGGTTCCTCGGCGTAGGCCTCCCAGTCGCCGGGGATGTCGCCGCCCCCGGCGCGAGAGCCGGCGAACTGGGCCCGCGGGGGGACAATGGTAACCCGAGGGCGGCCGGCCCGCCCCGGGGGGACGCCCCGCGAGGCACCGAAGCTCTCGCGGCCATCGTCCGCCCGGGCGCCAGGCCGGCAGCTCCCGGTCAGGCACTCGCCGCGGCCCTCGTTTAGTGGGCCCCGCCGGGGCGGGAGCCCGTTAGTCCGCCGCTCCTCCTCGACTTCTTCCATAAGGCTCTGTCTCTGCAGCTCGTGGAGGTCGATCGCTCCGCGCCGGGCCATCCGAGCGGTCGGTATGCCCGCAGCAGAGGAAGCCTAAAAAGGCGAACATTGGCTCCGCGGCGATGCGCCCACTGTTACCTCGCGGTACAGCGAACGTCGAGCGGGACCAATACGCGCCCCATCGCGGCCGGGGGCGTATCAGTCTCGGTTTTCGCTGCTCGGCGGGCCCCTAACCCTCGCCAGAATTTGGGTGGTGGACACCCCGGCGTGGTAAGGGACGTACAGCATACGCCCCGCCGCGATGACCTCGCCGAAGAACTGCTCCTGCCGGTCATCGTCGCCGTGGGCGACGATGTCTATTCCGTGCTGATCCAGAAAACCGACGGTGACGCGGAGAGGGGGCATCTCGATGATGCGGTCGACATAGCGGCACGCGCGTACCACCTCCAGGCGCTCGGCGTAGGACATGACCGGTCGTCGTTTCCACGAGGCGTCCCCGTCGGTGATGACGCCGACGACGAGCGAGGTACCGAGGGCCTTGGCCTTCTGTAGAAAAGCCACGTGGCCCGCGTGGAAGAGGTCGAAGACACCGTCAACGTAGACTGTCCGGGGTGGTGGGTCGCTGGGGTCCATCCGATGAGGCAGGCCCTCCGCGTCCAAAGGCTCAGATCCGGGCGAAATGGTACCCCACCAGCGCATTTGATCGGGCCGCGGGCGCCCGCGCGGCGCCGAGAGAAGACATCCAGGGCCCCGTCTTTCGGGCGCCGGACCACTGACCGCTGGCCCTCGGGGCAAAAGAGGGCCACGCCGGCGCTGGGCCGCTGGCTCTCGGGGCGAAAAGAGGGCCACGCCGGCGCTGGGCCGCTGGCTCTCGGGGCGAAAAGAGGGCCCCGCCGGCGCTGGGCCGCTGGCTCTCGGGGCAAAAAGAGGGCCACGCCGGCGCTGGCCGTGTGGCATAGCGCCGGCGTGACCTTAGGACACCGGCCGCCGTCTCCAATTGGGCCCCGACGCCGGCCCGGCCCGGTGCCTACGCCGGGCTGCGGTCCTCCAGAGCAAAGACACGAATGGCGCCTCCGCACCTGGCCCGCAACACGGTCATGAAGTCAGGCCCGAGAGCCCGCTCGAGGGCAATTTCGCATTGAGCGGGGACGTGGACAGCAAAGTCGTAGAAAGGTAGAGCGCGCAAGGGCCACAGTTCACTGGCAGTGTAGCTCGTGTTGCAGTGGGCTTGGTCGCATTCGGGGGCCTCACGCGCGAACCTCTGGTCTTCTACCCGGTACCTCGCCGACCCATCAGGCTCGGCCACGAGCTGGTAGGAGAAGACGTCGACGTGGGCGTCGGAAATCGGCGAGCCCGGCATGTTTGTCCCGACCTGCCAATAAGCGTCGGTCCTGTTGCGCTGAAGAGTCAGGCCGACGGCGCGGAAATCAGTACGGAGCCCCTCTATTGGGTCGGGGCCCGCCCTTTTCACGTACGCCAGGTCGGCGTCGTCGTCTGTCGGGATCATGCCCCGGTGCCGGACGGCCCCCAGCAGCGTCCCGCCCTGGGCCCACACGGTGACGCCCCGAGCGGCGCAGACGCCCAAGACCGCGCGGAGAAGGCCCTTGATTTCGGCGACGCGCCGCTTCGGCGTGTACGAAACCTGGGCCGGGAGCTGCAGCGGGGGAGAGAGTTCGCTGAACGCCGCGAGCACGGCCTCGCTGTCGCGCCTGCCGCCGGCGGTGATCCGGACGAACCCGGCAAGTCCGGGGAGCGCGTGCCTGTCCCGAATTTGGACGCCGTGCTTCCGGAGGTGGGAGACCGCGCCGGCGGCGTCCCCGACCCAGACGAGGTAGAAGTTCGCGGGGGTGTCGAGGGCCCACCACCCGGACCGGCAGAGCGTAGTGACGGCGAGGCGAGCTTCCGCCCGGGCCTGGCGAGTGGTCTCGAGGTAGTGGGGGGCCGCCCGCAAAGCGGCGACGGCCACGTCGGCGGCGAGAGGCCCGAAGGCTTTCGGGCTCACCGCGAGCCCAATGCTCCGGATCAGGTCAGGGTGGCCGACGGCGTAGCCGATCCGCATTGCGGCCAGCCCGAACGCCTTGGACATCGTCCGGGTCACGACGACGTTGACGCGCCCCACGGAGGCCGGGGCGACGCTGCTGCGGTTCAGGCGCTGCGCGGAGGGGCGCGGGCCGGGCATGTCGGCCAGCGGCGGGGACCGGAGGAACTCCTCGTCGATTGAGGCGAACTCGATGTACGCCTCGTCCAGGAGAAAGAGGCTGCGGGGAAACCGGGCAGACAGGCGGTCGATAGCCTCCCATTTCCACAGGTCTCCCGTCGGGTTGTTGGGGCTGCAGAGGTAGACGAGGCACCCGGCGGCCATGGCGTCGGCGTGGTACAGCAGTGCCGCCTCGTGGTCCCCCGGCGGGGTGCCGAGCCCGATGGCGTAAGTGCGCAGCTCGAGGCCGCGGAGCTTGACGAAGTGCTCGAAGTGCGTGTATCCGGGCGTCCCCATGACGACGGCGCGGTGCCCCCGGAGCCCGCTCGTGTCGACGATGGCCCGGAGGACCTCGTCGCTCCCCGGGGCGAGCAGAATCGACTCGCGGGAGCCCTCGCCGGGCGGGAGCCCGACGTAGGCTGCGAGCTCGTCCAGCAGCCGGCGGTCGGGCCCGGCCTGGTACTCGACCAAGAGGCGTTGAGCCGCATCAGGCGAGGCGGCCCCACCGACGAGGGCTTGCAGGACCCCGGGCGCGTGCTGGTACCGGAACTCGTTGAGATGGAGGCGGCGGACGCCGGGCGGGACGGCGTCCCCGACGCTGTAGGCCGTCATAGGCGAGCTTTCCGAGTCCATGAGCAGAGCGCGAGCTGGCGCTTATAGCGGCGGGGAAGATCGTCTAGTTGCGATCCGGCGCGGCAGGGAGGGGGACCTCGTGGAGGCGCCGCCTAGTTCGAGACGCGGCCCTGCGTCGACAGCCCCGGCCCGAGGGTCCCAGCTCCCCGCGCCATGTTTGCCAGCCGAGAGATCGGGGGCGTCAAGGTCCACTGCGTGGCCCTGTACATCGTGGTAATCATCGTGATCATCCTCCACGGGTGGTTCATTCGCAAGCACCACGTCCGCGACCCCCTGGCCCGCCAAATCTATTACCACCCGCTGTGCCAGGACCTCGACGGGTGGAGCGCCACGCATCTGATATTCTTCGGGATTTTGGGCGTGCTGTTTCCTGGAAAAAACCTCCAGTTCCTGGTGATCGGGATCGGCTGGGAGGTCGTGGAGACCATTCTCGGGCAAAACGAGATCAAGATCGCGGGGCGCCGGCTCCAGTTGATCGGCGACCAGGACGAGAATGGCTACCCCACCGGGAAACAGGACGCGTACTGGTACGGGCGGTGCTCCGACATCCTCGTGGACGTCGTCGGGTACACTCTCGGGAGCACGTGGGCGGAAAAGTACTGGCCGAATCCCCCCCAAAAGGGCGCGGCCACTCGCGCGCGCGACCCGCGCCCCGGGGTCATATATCCGACCTGGGTTTAGGCGGTCATTACCGAGTCGTAGAAGCCGAGGGCGGCGAGCGCCGTCTCTTGCTCCTGGTCCGTCAAGAGGCGGTCCTCGACCGCTTCCTCCAGCCGTTGCATCACTCTCCAGGCTTCGACAGGGCCACGGTCAGCCTCCGGGCCTGCGGGCGCGATGTTCCACGCGAGACTGGCGAATCCCAGGACCCACTCGCGCGTTACCCCACCCGGGCCGACAGGGGGCGATCGGCGCAGGGCGTCGGCGACGCTTTGAGGGCTCAGGACAGGGCCCGGGATCCTTTTGGCTGGCGGCAAGGGCTGCGGTCCGACGCGGTTCAGGGCCGCCAAGAAGTGCGATTCGCGGGCCGCCGTCGACGCGCCGGAGCCGGCCGGCGCCGGCGCCGGCACACGCGGGACCACCGCATTAACCGCGGCGGGCGGCGCAATAGCGGCTCGCGCGAACTGCGCTTGGAGGGCCTCGACTTGAGCGAGTCGCTCCCGGAGCCGGGCATTTTCCGCAGTAACCGCGGCGATCTGTTGTTGGAGCGAGACGGCGGCGATCTGTTGTTGGAGCGCGGCGGCGTCGCGAGAGCCGTCGGCCCCGGAGGGGCCCCGGGAGACCCGGAGGGTCTCGCTGTCTAGTGTCCCTCCCCGAAGATCGCCGGCGACACAGGGGTTTTTGCGGGCCAAGTGCGCGCGGAGACTCGCTTTCGAACTCAGCGTTTTTCCACATTTGTGGCACTGCGTCCCGGGAGGAGCTCGGGAGCTCACGGGAGGGAGGTCCATCACTATGCCACGGGACCTTACGTTCAAAAACGTCGCGCATGCGGGGCAATTAGGGCGAGCCTCCGGCGTTGCATTGTATGCTCGCCGCGAGGCCTTCGACGACTCCCGGGCGCCGGCACAAAATGGTGTTCGTCGACTTTTCGAACCCCTACCTGCGGGACTACCTGGAGCATCGGTACTTGGCGGAGCACTGCGCGCACGTGGACCGCATTCTGGATCGGCTCGGCACGTGGCTCGAGCGCTCGCGGGCGGAGGAAGAAGAGCTCGCGTCGTCTCTCGGCCGCCCTTCCCGCCCCCTCGCCGCGGTAGTGGACATCGACGAGGTTGTCCTGAGCAACATACACATGAACACTTTCGCGGCCCCGCCGGGTGCCCAGGGCCCGGAGCGGGTCGACTTCCACGCATGCGACCACTACACCGCGCCAGGCGGGGGCCCGTGGCCTCGCGACGACCTCCGCCTGAACCCCTTGCTGCCGGGGTCCCGCCGGCTTCTGAGGGCGCTCTCGGAGAATTGCGAGGTCTTCCTCGTCACCGGGCGCCTGGAGACGATCCGCGGCGAGACTGCGGAAAATTTGGCCTACGTGGGCCTCGCGAAGCCTGAGGGGCGCGGGGGCGGGGCCGTTTGGGGCCTCGGCGAACTCCTGAGAGTGGGCGGGCCCCTGCGGATGTGCCCCCCAGAGAGGGCACCCGCCCCCGGCGAGTCGATCCGCCCGTTCAAGGAGAGCCAGCGCCGGCAGATCGAGGAGACCTACCGCATCGCGGTGAACATCGGGGACCAAGTCAGCGACCTGGGGCTGTATGGGGACGCGCAGGTCCTCATCCCGCACCCCTTCTACTACACTCCGTAAACAACTCGCGCTTCTTCGCGCATGGGCTTTTTGAAGAGACTCCGAGGACGCCGCATGGTGTCCTCATTTCCAGAGGGCGGAGGAGATAGCCATTTCCCGAGGGGGGCGATGTCTATCCGAGAGACACTGACGCGAAGCTCGAATGGGAGTGCGCGGACGGGCACCGATGGCAGGCTAAACACGTAAAGGACCCTGGGTCCTGGTGCCCGCGCTGTTCTCGCCGCAAGCCAAGCCCTATAGAAAATGCGCGAGCCCGTGCAGCAACAAAAGGCGGCCGGTGCCACAAATCTACGCCTACCAAGGCTTACTTGCGGTGGCGTTGCGCTCGAGGTCGCGAACGGCGCTCAACGTATCGCAACACTACAAACATGTCTCGCACTTTCACAGAGGGGGCGACGCACTCGCACATGCAGCAGGCCCGGGACAAAATAAAGGAGGGGCAGCGCGCTGCCCCCTACGACTTGCCTGACAATGAGGCCTACATTGCATTGTATCTGTTAGGGGCCTCGCAGTAGGCGCACTAAACCTCGTTGCGCCCATACCACTCCCGATTTTCCGCTTCGGCGACCTCCTCCTCGAGGTACTTCGGCAACGCCCTCCTCAAATTCATGGAGCCGGCGGTGACTCTCGTCGCGTCGTTTCGGGCGGCGCCTTGGTTCGCCATTCTTTCGTCCCCGTCGATCTCGTTGTCGTTGGCTTCGTCGTCGACGCAGGGGGCGGCCGCTAGGTCAGACTCGACCCTCATCGGGTCATAGGGGTTGCCCTCGGGAACGACGGTGTATCGCGACCGATCGACGTGTCCGGCATCGGCTTCGGTCTCGTACTCGTCGAGCTCAATCGCTCCGGGGTACTGCATACGCCCGGCGACGCCCGAGGCGCCCATCTGTTCGCGGGGCGGCCGCCCTGTATCAGAGAAGACGGGGAGCGGCGCTGGTTCATCGGCCGGACCGTAGAGTTCCGCGGACCCGGCCAGGGGGACATAGGGCGGGGGGGGCGGTGCCCCAGTGTACTGCCCGGTGTAGCCCTCGCGGCGTCCGCCATGGCCGCGGCACGCCACGTAGTAGCCGAGAATCGCGCCCAGCACCCCGAAGAGGACAACCTGGGCCGGCAGCATGAGGATAATGACGAGGACGACGACGATCGTCAGGGCCAGGAGCAGGTCGCTCATGCCGTCTTGGCGGGAGGATAAGCCTGCTCTAACGGCAGGGCCTGGCTCCCCCTTTTGCGTGACGTCTTCTGAATGGCGCTGCATCGGCGGGGCGCCCAGTATACTTAGGGTAACATTCGTGGGCGGCGTCTCCCATGGGCCGCCAAAAAGTTTCCAGCGAAGCTGGCCCGCCAAAAAGTTTCCAGCGAAGCTGGCTAGCCGAGCGGCTAATTCGCAGCGCCTGGCGCCGCGTCGAACTCGTCCGCCAAGGAGGGTTCCTCGGATTCTGGAAGATGGGCGGGCCCTGCCCGCTTGCCGGCTCGCGCCTCGCGGGCCCTCTGATTGGCTCGTTTGCGGGCGGACTTGGACATTGGCCGGGTATCGAGCGTCTGCTCTGGACAGGCATCGACCTCGTTCGCGGGTCCGATAGCGCCGTCCGTCGCGGTTACCGGGCTTTTTGCGTCCGGGGTGTCCGGTGAGTCGGGGCTTTCCGCGCCCGCGGCAGCCAGGCCCTCTGCGCCCCCGACGAGGGCGGGGGCCTCCTCGCTGCTATCCTCGCTCCCCTCGCTGCTATCCTCGCCCCCCTCGTCGTCTGCCTCTTTGGACTTCTTTTCGAGCTCCTTGAAGTTCGCGTCGACCTGGGCAAAGAGGCTCTTCAGCTTGGGGTTCGTGGCCTGCTGGGCCGCGAGCTTCCGGTAATGAGCAATTATCCGCCTAAACTGGGCGGTCACCGCCGGGGAGGACTTTGTATTCTTCGAGACGTCCACCACGAAGTTTTCCATGATGATGGTCGGGTTGCCGCTCGCGGTAAAGTCCTTGTAGTAGTCGCCGAAGTTCCCCTTGAGCAGGTCGACGCTCTCGATGATTTTCTTGAAGGCCGCTTCGCATCGGGGGATATGCTTCTGCACGTCACCGATGCTCCCCATAATGACCTCGACGAAGTCGTTAACGTTAACGTCCGGGGCCGACACCGCTTCGTACACGTCGTGGCCGATCGCGTACAGCTTGTGAAGGACGACCATGAGGTATTGGCGGTCGTCGACGGTGAGGCTTCCATCGATGTAGAGTTTCCTGAAGTTGACGGGGAGGTCGGGCAAGGGGCAGAAACTCAGGCCGGCGTCCTTGGTCAGGAACTTCGGGTTGAGCGCCTTGGCGTCCTGCAACGCCTTTTTGTGCTTGACCAGGTTGGAGCAGGTGAGGACGACGACGTTGACCAGGGAGCACCTCTTTACGGCCGCGAAGACCTCGTTGAACTTGGCTATCTCTTCGGCGGGTATTTTGGCATAGGCGGCGGCGCCGTCGGGGGGGGGCAGGCCGCCGACGAGGTGGAGGGCCGGGACGCCGAGGTGGTCCTCGAAGTTGGGGGCGCAGAAGTCCCGGGCGAACTGGGCGCGGAGGGTGGCGGCGTAGTGGGTCAGGTGCCCGTGGAAGTCGGGAAACCGCCCGAAGAGAGCCGAGTCGCGGACCATCTCGAGCAGCTTCAGGAAGCGGTCGGTGTGGTGGGCGATCCGGAGGTACTTCGGGTAGGTGACGGGGAGCTGGGCGGCCCCCTCCGAGGTCCCGAGCACCCCGTGGAACATGTCGAGCACGTCCTTGTTGGCCAGGGTGGCCTTCACCACCTTCGACTTGATCTGCACGCGCTTCGCCATGCGGGGTACGGATCGCGGCCCGCCGCGATATGCGACCGCGGGCCCATCTCTAACTTAATTTGGAGAGCGCCGGCGGCGCCAATACGCCGCGAAAGCCCGTCTCCCATCGCGCCGCCCGTAGTTATGTCCGGCCCCCAATGGCGCGACCACGTGGAGAGGTTCAACCGCAACCTGCGGATCCTCTCCCGCGACCTCAACAAGCGGTACCCCAACGACCCGACGATGTACCGGGCCCACCAGCGGACGGTTCTGGTGATCGACACCAACCCCACCTTCGTGATCGAGCAGGTGGGCCCCTACTTGGCCCGGTACAGCAACGAGATCTGCAACTACACCCCCGAGGTGGAGAGGTTTTTCCTCGAAAACCCGTTCGACACGGAGCTCAAGGCGGGAGTCGTGGCGGAAAAGGTGGACCTCGTCTCCTACGTCATCCCGAAGGTAAAGGAGAGCGCGATGAGGGAGACCCGGGAGGTCCGGGAGCGGTACCGCCAGATCGTGCTCGAGCTCCTCGACGACTACCTCGAGTACACGGAGTTCTTCCCGCCCCAGGCGCGCTAGTGGCCGGGCGTCGTCTCGGCCGCCCGGGCCCAGTAGGCCTGCTCCATTAGGTCGTCCTGCGGGTCGGGGCTGCCGTCGTCCTCGTAGCTGTCGCTGCCGCCGCTGCTGAACGCGGCGTCCCGCAGGTTGTCGTCAATGTCCCGGGCGAGCCGGTCGATCGTGTTCTGGATCTCGGCCTCCTCGTCGTCGATCGGGGGCGGGCGCCGGCCATTTTCCGCGCCGGCCATGTTGTCCGGGCGGCTCGACCCGGCCGTCCGCGG
>JACCDY010217789.1_pt1 | contig 16474 bp, 13 predicted proteins | sample 7446391 | NCBI WGS metagenome assembly JACCDY01 (sample SAMN15323451, study PRJNA562643) | freshwater metagenome | isolation source: river surface water | place: USA:Blue River Watershed | collected 2017-08-18
AGCAATTGGCGTTGTCGCTGCACAAATACGCCACGAAACTGGCATCCTCCTGCGCGCTGACCAATCGGCCCAAGGGCACTTCGCGACGCAGGCGCTCTTGAAAGCGCGGGTTCGCCTGAACCTCGGGAGGAAAATAGGTTGGGTTTTCCACAAAATTTTGCGCGATGGCGTTCACCTGAATGTTGTCAGGCGCCAACTCCACCCCAGCGGCCTGCACAAACGCCAACTGCGCGCCACGTGCCGCACTGTAGGTGGAGGATCTTTTCATGCCCCGCAGGGCTGAGGCGCTGCCCATGACAATCACCTTGCCACCGCCGCGCGCCTTCATGCCCGGCACCACAGCGCGCAAAAACCTGGGCAAGGGGTCGACCATGACGCTGAAAACCTGACGCCACTCTGCCTCGCCAATGTCCACCACCGGGGTGGTGGGGGCCGGCAAGGCCAGGTTCAAGACCAAGACGTCCAATTCACCAGCGGCCTGCACGATGGCTTCTGCGTCGTGCTCGCCCGTCGGCACACGCTCATCGGCGATCACCTGCGCGCCGCATTGACGCAACATGTCGCAAATGGCAGGCCCCATGAAGTCACGGGCTTGGGTAACCAGAATTTTTTTGCCAGACAAATTCATCATATTTTTAAACTTGAAAAAAGTGCGTTGTCAACCATGCGCAAGCGTTGCATTCACTTGAGCATGCAATACGCCGCCAACTTATTCCCATCCAGGTCCCGAAAATAAGCCCCATAAAAGCCATTGCCCCGCGGCCCCGGCGCCCCTTCATCTTGCGCACCAAGTTGTAAAGCCTTGGCATGCAAGGCTTGGACCTGCTCTGGGTTGGCCGCTGCAAACGCCACCATCCCACCATTGCCCACGGTGGCTTTTTGGCCATCAAACGGCTTCAAGACACTGAACATGGGTTTGTCGGGGCTGACGCCCCAACCCACGCCCCGCTCCGATTTGAAGAAGGGCTTGGCGCCCAGCAAGGACAGCAATTCACCATAAAAATGAATGGCCTTCTCCAGGTCATTGGTGCCGACGCTTGTGTAACCAATCATGTGTTCGCTCCCATTGGACGCACGAGTTTAGAGCAGATGGCCTCGCATGTCCTGCGCAGCATGCATGGGCGAATGCTGTCACGTGGCGCCGCCCTGAAGGTGTTCATTGGGGTTGATGCCAATGGTCATGTCTGCGTTGCAAATGCGATATTGGGCGATGGAACCCAAGGGAGCAGAAATGACCAGCCAAAAAGTTTGCCTCGTGGTGGGCGCCGGAGACGCCACGGGCGGCGCCGTCGCCAAGCGTTTTGCACGCGGGGGCTACACAGTCTGCGCCACGCGCAGGAGCCAAGAAAAACTTCAACACTTGATGGCTGACATTCAAAGCGCGGGCGGTCTGGCACACGGCTTTGGCTCGGATGCACGACGGGAGGAAGAAGTCGTGGCCTTGGTCGAGCACATCGAGACCACCATCGGCCCCATCGATGTCCTCGTGTTCAATATCGGCGCGAACTCTCCCAACAGCATCTTGACCGAAACCGCTCGCCGCTACACCAAGATGTGGGAGATGGCGTGCTTGGCGGGCTTTTTGGTGGGGCGCGAGGTGGCCAAGCGCATGGTGGCTCGACCCCACCCAGAGGGCGTGATCGGCACGTCTCAGAAAGGCACCATCATCTTCACGGGCGCGACCGCCTCCTTGCGCGGGAGTTCACATTTCGCCGGATTTTCAGGTGGCAAGATGGCGCTGCGTGCGCTGGCGCAGAGCATGGCGCGCGAGCTCGGCCCCATGGGCGTGCATGTGGCGCACACCATCATTGATGGCGCCATTGACACCGAGTTCATTCGCACCATGTTTCCCGAAAGGTATGCCCTCAAGGACCAAGACGGCATTTTGAACCCCGACCACATTGCCGATGCGTATTGGATGCTGCACCAACAACCCCGCGATGCCTGGACGCATGAGTTGGATTTGCGCCCTTACATGGAAAAGTTTTGATGCCCCACGGAGACAACGATGACCGCAAGTTTTGACTTTTATTTTGATTTCGGTAGCCTGGCCTCTTATTTGGCGCACACCCAATTGCCCAGGATCAGCGCCGCAACCGGTGCCAAGCCTCAGATGTACCCCATGCTGCTCGGCGGCGTGTTTCAGGCGACGGGCAACGCCTCGCCCATGGCCGTGCCTGCCAAGGGCCGCTACGTGTACATCGACATGAAGCGTTTCGCCGACGCCTATGGCGTGCCACTGGTCATGAACCCTCATTTCCCCATCATCACCACCACCTTGATGCGAGGTGCCACGGCGCTGCAAGGGCAAAGCGATGAAGCCTTTCAACGCTACATGGATGCCATTTACCGGGCGATTTGGGTAGAAGCGCTCAACATGAACGACCCCAGCGTTGTGGGTGAGGTTTTGACCCGTGCGGGTTTTGACCCAGCAGCGGTCTTGGCCATGGCCAATGAACAGGTTACCAAAGACAAACTGAAGGCCGTCACCATGACCGCTGTTGAAAGAGGCGTGTTTGGCGCCCCGACCTTCTTCATTGGGGAACACATGTATTGGGGACAAGACCGCATTGAGCAGGTCATTCAGGCACTGAAGTCTTGATGCGCGAACCCTGATGGGGTTCGGCCGACATCAGCGCAGGGCTATTTTTGTCGGAGCATGTTCTCGTAGTTGAAGCGGCGATCCACCTCCAGGATCGACTCGCCGGCCCGCATGGCCTCCAGCATGGCGTTTTCTTTGGCCATGATGGCCTCGGCAGCCGTGACCACCTCAGGCAAGCGCTCAATGGGAATGACGATCACGCCATTGACATCTGCCACGATGACATCGCCCGGGCGCACTGGCGCATCGCCTATGCGAACAGGCACGTTCCAGTCCTCTTGAACAATCCGGCCTCGCGCTGTGATGGGCACGGTGCCACGCGCGTGCACCGGAAAACCAAAAGCCTCACAGGCATCGACGTCGCGCGCCGCGCCATCCACCACCACGCCTGACACACCTTGCAGCTTGGCCCCGAGCGCTAGGATTTCCCCCCAGCAGTTGTTGTGCAAGTCGCCGCGGTTGTCGATCACGATGACATCCCCGGGCTGGCTGTGCGCAATGGCATCGATGCCCAAGTGCGCCCGCGCAGGCACAGCCCCCGCCGCGGTCATTTTGATGGTGACGGCGCGCCCCACCACTTTGGTGCGCCCCCAGCGCGGCGTGATGCCGGCAACAGCGCAGCGCGCGATGGCAAGGGAATCCAGTGCATCGCTTAAGTTGGACGTGGCCAGCGCATTCAAGCGGGCGCGGAATTGGGTGTCGAATTCGGAGGCGTTCATCATTTGCGTTGTGGGTTGATGTGACTCATTGGGATGGAGAGAAAACAAGGCGTCGCACTCAGCGGGCGTTGGCCGGCGCTGGCCAGCCATGCGAGTTTTCAGAGCCCGGCCGGTTCTTCAGCCACCAGGACCAGTCACGCGGCAGCAGCGAGAACGGGTCGTCGTGTGCCAGCTCTCGCGCCGCCCAGATCGGCCAGTGCGGGTTAGCCAGGGCCGGCCGCCCGAGGAACACCAGATCGACCAGCTCCTCACGAATCACCTGGTTCGCCACGGCAGGCTGACCAAGATTCCAGCTCACCGCCACCGGAATGCCGACCTCCCGACGGACGCGACTTCCGCGCTCCACCATGAATGCAGCGCGTGAGAATGGCGGATCGCGCATGTCATCGGTGTTGATGCCGATGCTCAAATCCGCCAGGTCCAGCCCGTGGCCCTTCAATTGGGCCACTGCCCAGACTGCGTCGTCGAACTGCACGCCGTCTTCATGGAAATCGTCCGATCCCAGGCGCATCGTGAGCGGCAAGTGATCGGGCCACACAGCACGCACGGCATCCAGCGCCTCGCGGTGAAAGCGCAGGCGCTTTTCGAGCGTTCCCCCATAAGCATCCGTGCGTTGATTGGCCAAGGGAGAGAAGAAACTCGCACCCAGATAACCGTGGGCGAAGTGCATCTCCAGCCACTCGAAACCGGCCGCAAGGGCTCGTTTTGCGGCGGCCGCATAGGCTCTGTGCAAGTCATGGATCTCGGCGACGCTGAGTTCTTGCACGGCGTAGGGGAAGCGTCCGCCATAGGGAATGGGCGAAGGGCCGCGCACTTGCCAACCGTCGGGGTGATCCGGCGCAATCTGCAGCTTGCCTTCCCAAGGCTTTTGCTCGCTGCCCTTGCGGCCAGTATGGCCGAGCTGAATCGCCGGGACCGCCCCCATGTCCTTGATCATCTTGGCCACGCGGGCCAGGCTTTCGATTTGCGCATCCTCCCAAAGCCCGGCGCAGGCGGTGCTGGTGCGGCCGTCGGGCGTGATGGCAATCTGTTCGGGAAAGACCAGGCCAAATCCGCCGGCCGCACGCGAGCCCATCAACATCAAGTGGAAGTCGTTCATCTTCCCATCGGACGCAGACCGGTACATCGTCATGGGCGACATCGCGATGCGATTGCGCAGGGTGACGCCCTTGAGCGTGTAGGGGGTGAACAAATCAGGCATGGGCGTACTTTCTAAGAGCGCATTGCACGCCGCGGTTCGCGGACCTGCCACAGGAGATGCATAGGATGTCTGGGCGGCAAGTCTCAGAACGGGTATTGGCGCGGCTGGGTTTGCACCGTGATCCAGCGCAGTTCTGTGAACTCGTGGATGCCGGCCTTGCCACCAAATCGTCCCAGGCCCGAACCCTTGACGCCGCCAAACGGCATTTGTGCCTCGTCGTGCACCGTGGGACCATTCACGTGGCAGATGCCGCTGTCAATCTTGCGCGCGACGTTGTAGGCGCGCGCAATGTCACGGCCAAACACGGCCGCACTCAGGCCGTATTCATTGTCGTTGGCACAGGCCACCGCCTCTTGCACACCGTTGACGCGCACAATCGCCTTGACCGGCCCGAAGGTTTCTTCATGGTAGATGCGCATGGCAGGGGTGACATGGTCCAGCAAGGTGGCCGGCATCAAGGTGCTGTCGACTTTGCCGCCGCAAACCAGCTTGGCGCCTTTGGCCAGGGCGTCGTCGATCAGGGCGTTGCAATGCTCGACGGTGCTCATGCCAATGACGCTGCCCAACACCACCGGGTCGGGCTTGCGCGGGTCCCCCAGGGGCAGGCTCTTGGCCTTGTCGGCGAATTTGCGCACGAACTCATCGGCGATTTTTTGGTCGACGATCAAGCGCTCGGTGCTCATGCAAATCTGGCCGCTGTTGGCAAAGCAACCAAAGGCGGCACCGTTGACGGCCTCCTCCAGGTCGGCATCATCCAGGACCACCATCGGGGCTTTGCCGCCCAACTCCAGCACGGCCGGCTTGAGGTATTTGGCACAGGTCATGGCGATCAGGCGGCCCACGCGGGTGCTGCCAGTGAAGTTGACGCGACGCACCGCCGGGTGGGCCACCATGGCCTCGACCACGGCGCCGGCGTCGGCCGGGGCATTGGTGATGTAGTTGAGCACGCCGGGCGGGAAGCCGGCGTCCTGGAAGGCCTCGACGATCAGCTGGTGCGTGCGCGGGCAGTTTTCGCTGCCCTTGAGAATCACCGTGTTGCCGCACGCCAAAGGCGTGGCGATGGCGCGCACGCCCAAAATGATGGGGGCGTTCCAGGGCGCGATGCCCAGCACCACGCCAGCCGGTTGGCGCAGGCCCATGGCCAGGCTGCCAGGGACGTCCGACGGGATGACCTCGCCGGCGACCTGGGTGGTCAGGGCCGCTGCCTCGCGGATCATGCCTGCGGCCAGGAAGACGTTGAAGCCGGCCCACATGGCGGTGGCGCCGGTTTCGGCCGGCACCGCTTCAATGAAGGCGGGGGTTTTGGCTTCCAGGGCATCTGCGGCCTTGAGCAAAAGGGTGCGGCGTTCGCTGGGGCCGGTCTCGCTCCACGTGCGAAAAGCTTCGGCCGCCGCTTCGACGGCCATGATGGCGTCTTGTGCACTGGCCGCCGGCGCGCGGGTGGCCACGGTGCCATCGAGCGGGTTGCGCCGCTCGAAAGTGGCGCCTTTTTCTGCGGTGACTTTCAGTCCGTTGATGAGCATCGACAGGTCAGACATGGCGGAACCTCTTGGGGTCAGTGAGAGTGATGGGAGAAACCATTGGCAGGAAGGGTGTGGCCTCAGGACGGGGAGCGAGGTTTGCGGCGCTGCATGGCATCGCGCGCATCGGTGGTTTCCACGCCCTCGGCACCGAGGTAAGCCTCCAAAACCACCGACGAGCGCGCCAGCAAACGGGCATCGCCACTGGCAACGATCTGCCCGCGCTCGAGCACATAGCCCCGATCGGCGACGGCCAAGGCTTTTTTCACGTTTTGCTCGACCATCAGCACCGTGGTGCCGGCGTTGGCAATGCGCCGGGCGATGCCCAGCAACTCATCGACCATTTTCGGCGCCAAGCCCAGCGAGGGCTCGTCAAGCATCAACAAGCGAGGCGCGCTCATCATGGCGCGGGCCACGGCCACCATCTGTTGCTCGCCCCCGCTCATGGTGCCAGCCAATTGGGTGGCGCGCTCTTTGAGTTTGGGGAAATTTTCAAAAGCTTGTGCGATGCGTCGCGGTCGCTCGGCTTTGTTGAGCAACCAGCCGCCCAACTCCAGGTTTTCCAGCACGGTCATTTGGCCAAACAACTGCCGACCTTCGGCGACCAGGGCCACACCGTCGCGCACGATCTCATGGGTTTTTTCCGGCAACTCTTCGCGGTTCAGCAACACCTCGCCCTGGCGCGGAATGAGGCCGTTCAAGGCTTTGAGCAAGGTGGTTTTGCCGGCGCCGTTGGGGCCCAGGATCACGGTCAGTCCGGAGCGGGCCTCGAGGGAGACGTCGCGCAACACGCGCACCGGCCCATAGCCCGCCGACAGGCCACGCACTTGCAGGTGGGCCTGGGCACCCTGCCCCAGCGACTGATCTGGGCGATACCACATCATGCCAAGCCCTCCGTGGGGGTCGCAGCCATCTCGTCACCCAAATAGGCTTCGATGACCTCGGGGTTGCGGATGACCTCGCGCGGTGGGGCATCGGCGATCTTGCGGCCCTGGTGCAAAACGATGACACGCTCCACATGGCGCAACAAAACCGTCACGGCATGCTCGATCCAGACAATGGTGAGGTCGAGTTCATCGCGCAGGCGACGGATCAGTCGGGCCATGTCTTCCAGCTCGGCCTCGGTCAGGCCAGCCGCGACTTCGTCGAGCAACAGCACCTTGGGTCGGGTGGCCAGGGCCATGCCGATTTCCAGCAGCCGTTGCTGGGAAGGGGTCAAATCGGCCGCCCGGGCGTCGGCCTGCGCCTCCAGGCCAATCAGGCGCAGTATCCCGGCGACATCGCGCAAGGCCCAGGGCACGCCCTGCTCTTCCCCCCACCAGATGTAGCGACGCGGACGCCGGCCGGCGAATTTCAAACCGAAATCGACGTTCGCAGCCACGCTCATGTCGCCAAAGGTGCGTGGGGTTTGGAAGGTGCGCGCCAAGCCCTGAGCGGCGTAACGGTGCGGGCGCTGGCCCGTCAGGTCGCGGCCCATGGCCAGCAAATGGCCCGAGGTGGGCTCAATGACGCCGCTGATGGCGTTGAAAAACGTGGTCTTGCCCGCGCCGTTGGGGCCAATGATGCCCACCAACTCGCCGGCCTTGAAGCAGGCGCTGACCGCATCCACCGCGGTGAGGCCGCCAAAGCGCACCGTGATGTCGCGCGCTTCCAGCAAACAATCCTTGTCGCGGGCCATCACCAATTCACCTCGCGGGCCCGGCGCGCGCGCGCCTTGTCTTTGGCTTTGTCGCCGCTCCACTCGTAGCGCCGCAGGCGCCACCAAGAGCGGATGTCATCGCGCCACATTTTCCAAGTGTCAAAGCGCAACGAGGCCAAGCCACCCGGCAAATAAAGGACCGAGAGGATCAACAAGAGCCCCAGGGACATCATGTAAATTTGGGGTGCCTGCAGGCGCAGGGTTTCGGCCAGCACGCTGAAGACGATGGCGGCAATCAGGGGGCCCCACAGCGTGGTGGCGCCACCGATCAGGGCGATCAGCACCGTCTGAAAGCCAATGAAGGGGTTGAAAACCGTGTGGGGGTCGATGTAGGTCCAGCGCACGCTCATCGCCGCCCCGACTGCGCCCGCCACGGCGGCGGTGAAGCCAAAGCCCACGATCTTCACCCAACGGGTGTTCACGCCCAAGGTCTGGGCGCGTTGCTCGTCGGCGCCGATGCCGGCCAGCGCCAAGCCCAAACGCGTGCGACGCAAACCAATTGAGAATGCCACCGTGCCCATGGCCAGCAACAAGACCGTCAGGTAGATGGTGTCGCGTTCGGGCACCACCGACAGCACGCGGCCCACAGTGCCGGTGACCGACTTCTCGAAATAGGTGATGGCGTGGCGGATCAATTCGGTCATGCCAAAGGTCAGCACCGCGAAATAGGTGCCGCGCAGGTGCAGCACGGCCGAGCCCATCAAGACCGCAACGACGGTGGCAATCAGGGCGCCCAAAGCAATGGATTCGACCCAACCGATTTGCTCGAGCATCAGTGCACCGGTGTAGGCGCCCACGCCGAAAAAGGCCGACGTGGCCAAGGACAAGTAGCGGGTGCTGCCGCAAAACAAGCCCCAGCTCGATGACAGCGCCACGTACATCAGGCAGGTCAGCGCCATCGAGACCACGAATTCGCTACCGTAAAAGGGAATGGCCAATGCCCAGCCGGTCAGGCCAAACCAGACCAGGAGATCGCGGGTGAGTCGTTGGCTGTCGTTCATGCTTTGCGGCTCTTGCGGGTGAACAGGCCTTCGGGGCGCAGCAGCAACACGCCAATGAACACCACATAGGACAACAAGGCTTTGAGGGAAGGGTTGGTGTAGTGCATGCCCACCGCCTCGACCAAGCCCAGCAACAAGCCACCGGCCAACGCGCCGGCCATGCTGCCAAAGCCCCCCAGGGTGATGACGATGAGCGCTGTGACCGTGTAGGGCTCGCCCATGGACGGGGCGATGGTGTAAGCCATGGACAACAAACAACCCGCAACACCCGAGAGCCCCAAACCCATGCCAAACATCATCGGGTGCAGTTTCTGGGTGTCAATGCCCACCAATTGGGCGCCCAGGGGCGACTGCATCAAGGCGCGAACGCCCTTGCCCAACAACGTCATGCGCAGCAAGACGATGAGGACCGCACAAAAGGCCAGCGCGAGCGCGAACACCAACAGCTTGTTGCCGGCGAACTGGCTGCCGCCCATTTTCACGGGCTCGGTCATGAAGTCGTAGCCGCGCAAATCTCCGCCCCAGACATGACTGACCAGGTTTTGCACCAGGAACATCAGGCCAAAGGCCACCATCAGGCCGCGCGCCTCAAAAATATCGATGTGCGGCGAGGTCTGCGCCAAACGGCGAAAGCAGGCCCAGTGAATGAGCACGCCCAGCGCCATCAAGAGGGCAAACGAGACCGGCACCATCAGCAAGGGGTTCCAGCCGAAGCTCGACTGCATCATCCAGGTCAGGTAAGCCCCCAACATCAAAAACTCGCCGTGCGCGATGTTCAAGATGCGCATGAGGCCGTACTGCAGGTTCAGCCCCAGGGCGACCAAAGCGTAAATGCCCCCGGTGATCAAACCGGAGGCCAGCAGTTCCAGCCAGGCGGAAATCGACATGGGTGCAAAGGGCTTGGGGCACAGCCCCAGGCTCGGCGTCGGACACGCGCCGGCTCAGGGACTGCGAAATGGGCTCAGCTCCAGGCCGGCTTTTGGGTGTTGAGCTTGGCGGTGGCGCGGGCTTGTGGCCACACCACTTCAAACTCGCCGTTTTGCCATTGGCCGATGGTGCCAGGCGTGCCGACGTTTTCGCTGCCTGCAAAGCGGATGTCGCCCAAAATGGTCTTGTGGGTGGTGTTGGCGATGTAGTCGCGGATGGCCTTGCGATCCAGGCCATTCAACTTGACCGCCTGGGTTAGGATCTCGAGCCCGGCCCAGCAGGCGCCCGAAGCCCAACGGTCGGGCTCTTTCTTCTGGCTGGCCACATGGGCGTCGAAGTAGGCCTTGGCGCCGGGGCTGGTCTTGCCGTTCCATGAACCCATGCCCATCACGCCCTCGGCACCGGCGGGCGTCATGACGTTCTTGTAAAGGGGGAAGGCCGTGCCAACCGAAGCGTAAAAAACCTTGGGGTTGAAGCCAATCTCTTTGGCTTGGCGGCTGGCCAGGATGGTGTCGGGCGGGTAGGTGAAGCCGACAAAAGCGTCGGGGTTCTTGTCTTTGATGGAACGCAACACCGGCAGCAGGTCTTTCACGCCACCGGGATAGCTTTTGTCTTCGACAAGGCTGATGCCGCTGTTTTGCAGGGCCACCTTGAAGGCAGCATAGTTTTCCAGGCCAAACAGATCGTCCACGTAAATGCAGGCCACGCTGCGCACGCCGTTGGCCCTGAACATGTCGACGATGGCGTCGCACATGGGCTTGGGCTGTTGCAACAACAGGAAGAAATACGGCAGCTTCATTTCGACCAGTCGACGGCTGAGCGCCGTGGGGGCGAGGAAGGGGTAAGCAAATCGGTTGGCCAAGGGGGCCACGGCAAAGTTGGCATTGCTGCCCCAGGGCGGCAACACCAGGTCGACCTTGTCGCTGCCCATGAGTTTTTCATAGGTGCGCACCACAGTTTCGACGTCGCTGCGGTCGTCCGAGCTGATCAGCTCAATTTTGCGCTTGACGCCCTTGACGTCGAGCCCACCCGCGGCATTTTGGCGTTCCGCCCAGAGCAAATAGTTGGGCTCTTGGCTGACTTGGGCACCCCCGGTCCAGGGGCCGGTGCGCGACATGGTGTAGCCAATGCGCACAGGCGCCGCCTGGGCCCACAAACTCGGCGCCACGGCGAAACTGCCAAGGGTGGCAGCAGTGGAACGAATGACCGAACGGCGGTTGGGCAATGGGGCGCGAGGGCTCATGGCGGATCCTTGTCTAGAACAAAATGACGCCGTATGCTAATGGAATCCCCGTTTGGGGGTATAGGTGAAAACCAATGGTGGAGGCCACATTCAGAAATGAATGTGCCCCCACTGGTGATTGGTGGTTAATTTTGAAGTTTATTTCAATTCCACTCCAACGGTGTTTGCTATCTGGTTACCGCTGGTTGCGTATGCAGTTCGTAACTTACAAATTGAGATTTTTGCTTAATTTTTAAGCAGTTTTTTATTCCGATTTTGAGCCTCAGTCAACAAGTATTTTCCAAGTTAAGAACTTGCCAAGCTGGTGGCTAGGAAATTTGAGAGTGGTTTCTCAAAATAAAAACGCTCCTCCAGATAAGAATTGAGCAAATACGCACTCTATCCAAATCTGCTCAACCACCCGCAATAATTTAGGAACAAATTTACGTAGAGAACAGCAGCCAACAATCTCAATTTTTATTTTGATGGATTCCTAGATTCGAACCAGTGTCCCTCTTACAAGAAAAGTAGCCTCATCTACAACGGTTGCGCAGCATCTAGGGATCTGTATTTTTAGAGAGGCATGAGTTTTTCGAAAATTTTAGGTACCCGGCACAGATATTGGGGCAGAAATAGAAGCATCAATCATAGTTTTGATTGGGCTATAGAGATCGATATCCAGATCTTCCTCTGCTTCCAAACTAACGATCAAGCTATATCGAACTGTCATACCGACCCGCTCTGCCTCAAGAAGTTCCTTCCACCATCCTCCAACAGGGTACACAGCTATATGTGATTTCTTAGCAAGCCTAGCGGCCGATCCTCGCCATTGATCAACATGCAATGAACCACGAACTCTCACAGTTGGCCCAAACAACCAATCCTGAAGATCCGGATCGCTCATTTGCTCAAGCTCGCTCAGTTCAACATTCTTTTGAACAGCTAGCGCCTCACGCTCTAACCGGTTGATTCTTTGCACAAACTCTTCGGCTGTTTCTGTAGATCCTTTTACAGCGAAGCGCAAACCATGAGACTGGTATCTGAATTTGCTTTGCCATCCGCGTCGAGCAGGATTGGGCTCAACGAAATATGACAGAGTAATTCTCATATTGATCGTTGTATCTGCGAATTTTTCCAGCTCCTGCTGGGGCCATGGCAAATCATGCAAATTCATCGGCCCCAGCTTCGCGCCTGAATCAGACTTTATGAAAGGCAAAATCTTTTCTTGCAAAACTAAAGTTGCCCGTCGATTGCCTGAATTCATCGAACGCTCCAGGTCAACTAGCCCATGACCATACCGTTTCAACAAATTTTGCTTGTCGCGTTTAGTGGGCTGAATAGGCAGACTGACGCGCATTGCATCCGTGTAACGAGCTCCATGAACAGCTAAAGCACGGATAGTTTCTGGCCAATAGTGAGGATACCTAGCTCGAAGCTGTGCACATACGCGACCTACTTCGGCTGTAGCAGCGCTGGTACCTCCCGTTTCCGCTAATGGGCCTGTTAAGAAATCATGCCCAGTTGTAACTAATCGAAGTTCCTCTGGTCCAATCGTTACTCCTCCATGCGAATCTGTACAACCGTTTCCGCCCTCCGCAACAAGATCAGGCTTATAAGGCCAAGCATTTGCCCAAAGTATGCTAGTTGTCGACATCGGAGCCAGATCCCCTTTGGCGGCTATTACCGTAAGACCTGGCCATTTATTTGTGTCCAAATCGATGAGATTCGTTGCCGCTCCAACGGTTAATGGATTCCATGCCTGTGACGGATCTTCCGCTGTTGTAAGTTCATTTACTGATGGATATTGATTCCATTCGGCGGCATCAATGTTTCCAGAAGACAAAACATACAAACGTGGATTAGCTTGCCCTTCGGGGATGTCCGCAGAAGGAAGCGGAATGGAACTACCAAACGAAAGTCGATCGAGGGTTGCGGACCACTCTGAGGGACTACCCGTCGTCTGCCCCAGAGCTGTTGTCATCATGACAAAAGTTCGACTCCGTTCTGCTGCTGCAGATTCAACTGCCTTAGCCGCATCAACCATCAAGGCCCCGTATAGATGCGGAGGATTTATGCCGCTGTCGGGCCAAATTTTTACAGACTCCAAGCGATGCGGAACAACTATCGGTCCTGTTGATGTCAAGGCATCTTGAACGCTGCCATACAAAGCGACCCCTGCCATTTCTGATCCATGCCCCTCGTTGTCTAAGACTGATGAACCAGGGATAGCAGAATGCATATCTGCATTGTCAAGATGGGGAGCAATAACAGGATGTGCATTCATGACACCTGTATCCATCAAAGTCAAATATGACATTTGACTCTCACCACTATTCGCAGGGATAACTCTTGCGGCTAGATCTTTGATCCATTCCGCCTGCTCAAATGGCTTTAAATTACTGAGGAAAAATTGAGCCGGTGCTGGAGCCACACGAATCTCCGCAACCATGTCAAGTAGGTCGATCGCCTGTTCCAAAGCCTCTTTGGTCGCAGATGCAGCAACTACTGTGCGCCCTGGAAATGTCACATAACCTGGCTCAACCTCAATATTTAGCAGTTGCGCTAATTCAACGAACTTGGCATACGTTGAGTAACTGTTGCGACCAATAGTCCGGAGCCATACTTGAAACCATGTTTGCTTCTTGGGTTCCAACTCAAAGGCTGAACCATCAGTCCAAAACTCATTGAAGGCAGCCTTCTTGATATCCGCAATTGAGTTGACTAAAGTCGCATTTTTAGGCTTCCCAGATGCGGAGTTACGATTCAAATACTCTTGAACGCGTCGCTCAAACGCAACCAACTTTCCGTCTGGTACATGCAACGCAACAATGCTCCGACCCCCTAAGTTGCTAACGCTCAGAACTTCAATCCCCTCGCGCTTCCATTCAAGCGTTCCCAGATCAAGAACTTCAGGCTGATCGATTTCCAATGCGATATTGACGCCCACACCCATAGGAACGCCAAGACGAATGCGATCTCGATCAATCTGTTGAACTTGATTTGACAGTCTTTCAAGCCGCTGCAAAAGAAACTGACCATGGCCTTGTCGATCCTTAGGAATCACTTTAGGTCGGCGTGGTGAGTGAGGAGATCGGAAATTTTGAGATTCGGTAAATCCGACTGCAAATAAATGATCGAGCATAGTTAATATGTGAAAGGATCTGAAATCTTAACACTTAAGTTTCAGATATTCACATATTCAAAGCTTGCTGGTCCGCTTTGCGCTCTTTGAGGTGCTGAGCCACCGAATACCCAGAGATGCTTTTGGTACCAGATAAAACGGCATCTTTCATTGCATCTCTAGCGGCTCGCACGATATCTGAATGTGAAAGACCCGAAGCTTTGTCTGCCAAACTTGAATAATCAAGAGTGCCCGGATCCAAAACCGCTAAGCTATTCCGCAAAAGCTGTTGAATTTGTTCTTGGTCAGGGGCACGGTACTGAACCACATCATCGAACCTTCGGAAAAGGGCCTTGTCCAAAACATCACCATGGTTTGTTGCAGCGATGATTAGACTATCTGAAGAGTCTTGCTCAATCAACTGCAAGAACATGTTGAGCGTCCGCCGCATCTCGGCAACATCGTGCTGACTTCCTCGCTGCAAACCTAGGGAATCGAACTCATCAAACAGGTAGACACCACGACTAGTTTTGAGAGCCTCAAAAATCAGTCGGAGCTTCGAGGCACTTTCGCCCATATATTTAGTTATCAGGCTATCAAAACGCGCAACAAAAAGTGGCAACCTTAGCTCGCACGCAAGTACAGATGCTGTCAAGGTTTTGCCTGTTCCAGGTGAACCTACTAGCAACAACTTTCTACGTGGCGCGAGGCCATGTATCTTGAGATGTTCAACCGCACGCTGCTCCCGCAAGACTCTCAATAGCTTTTGTTCAACATCCTTTGACACCACCATTTGGCTCAGGTGTTGTTGTGGATACTGGACACTCAGAAGCTCAGCCAGTTCGCCTTTTGGCTGCGCTAAGGCAACTGGTCGAGCACTAGTAACTGGCCGCTGACGAGATTTACCTTGTTCGATCAACTCCCGCAGATCAGCTGCCAAGCGGTTGTGTCCCCGCTGAGCTTCATCAGCTGCGACCTGGAGTGCAATTGACAGGAACTGAGAGTCCTCATCTCGCACATAGGAACGCAGCAAAGCTTTAAGTTGATCGCCTCGAGCCATTTTTTAACAATTTTTCAGTGAGCGTATCTTAGAGAAGTTTGATGGAATAAGTCATTTAGCCATCGATATTTTGTGCTACTGTTACACAATTGTGTGATTTTAGAACAATATTTTGCAAAATGACATCAGCCTTAGGTATTAAAAGTTTTCCTAAAACCCAAGGAGCGTTGGTACGCTGGGCAAGAGGAGAGGAAACTCAAAGTGCATTCGCCAAAAGCCTTGGTCTCGATCGCAGTTGTGTATCTAGATATGAAAGAGGCGAACTAGGTGCACCGATCGAACTCATCGATCATTGTTTACAAAAATTAGCCAATGAGTATCTGCCTGCAATCTCTGCTTCTGCGCCATTGGACAGAGCACTTAACCTCACGCGACAGGCCTTGATCGAGCTGGAAACTGCAAAGAAACAGAAATCTGCTGACTAGTTTTAACCCCTTACCTATGCTGCCGAATGTGCTTAGAGTCCGCGTCGCTCCATTTAGTAATGCAATAAGTTGAGGTAATTGCTCCAACAAAATCCAAATCGATCCAGAGCAGCATACGGCGCAAAAGTTAGCCCACCCCTAGGAGACTTAGCATGGCTTCAAAAGCTTCCCGAAAAAAGAAATCAATTGATTTCTCGAAACCTGTTGGCAATGTACTTGACCCTTATCAGATGACAGAAGCTGAAAGGCATCTTGAAGTCGCTGAAATTCTTGCAATGGGCGCCGCAAGAATACAAAACAAGAAAACGCCGCGACAAGTTGAGCACCAGAAAAGAGTTGCCGCACAAAAACCAAACCAACCACGTGACTTGCTCACTGAAGACATGTTGGCCGAACGTTGGTTATGTTCAGCATCACGATTGCAACGTTGGAGAGTTCAAGGGCAAGGCATCCCATTTTTAAAAATCGGAGCTCGGGTTTTGTACCGCTTAAAGGACATTGAAGCTTACGAGGAGTCCTGCCTAATTCGACCGCATCCTGATACAAATACCAGCGGATTTTTCTTCAAGAAATAGCTCAATACAAACAGTTCAAACTACTTCAAAGTTAACTCCGAAAATGGGCTGTTCCCACATCTAGTCAACATCTCACGCCACGCGTAAGTCATTGATTTATAAGAATTAATTGTTCTTGTAAGAGAGTAATTATTTCTGGATTCAATTCCGGTAAGCTGTCTTTAACCGGAGATCAGAAAGTCAATCCGAATTTTGCGTATGCAACTAGTCACCACTGAACTAGCAACAACCAGCAATATCCGTATTGACAGAGTCGCATTTTTACAATGCAAAAATATGGTGGTGCGTAGCGGACGCTGGTTCAAGTCCACACCAACGGTGCTTACTATCTGGGTGCCAGTCGTTGCGTATGCAGTGCATAACTTACAAATTCAAACTTCAGCTCATTTTTTTCACGGCCAG
>JACCDY010070141.1_pt1 | contig 16472 bp, 28 predicted proteins | sample 7446391 | NCBI WGS metagenome assembly JACCDY01 (sample SAMN15323451, study PRJNA562643) | freshwater metagenome | isolation source: river surface water | place: USA:Blue River Watershed | collected 2017-08-18
GCCGACCTTGCTCTTCGTGCCACAGGTCGGGCACGTCAGCACTGTCTTCACGGTGACTGGCTTGGTGATTTGAACCGTTTCGGTCTCGCCAAGAAGGCGCATCACCAGCACGTGCTTGACACCATCGGTCGGGAAGTGACCAACGGACTCGAACTTCTGCTCGGACACTGATCCACCGACGGTGATACCAACGTCATTGAAAGAAGCAGCGCTCGCTGCGTTCATGAACTGTGGTTCAAGTCCACCATTCACACTCGCACAGGTTGCGTAGAACTCACCATCATCGAATCCACGAGGGCGACCACTAGGGTTGCCGCGAAGGATTGATGTCTTCTGTGCGTCCCAAACAGCTGGCAAATTGATGTATGGGCGTTCGCGCTCAAACTCGACTTGAACTCGAATCAGACCGTCTTCCGCCTTGATGCCGCGCGGACCGTCTTCAATCTTCTTCGTTCGCTCGATGAACTTGAAGCGCTGACCAGCGTCCATGTTGCCAGACTTGACGAAGCGCTCAATCTCGATTGTGCCGTTCGCTGGCACAACGAATGATGTGCCCTCAGCGATGTCAGTGCCATCAATCTCGATAGAGACCAGCGCACGAAGACTGTTGAGATTTCGAATGTAGATTGAGTATTCTTGCCCGAACGGGAGATACACTGTATCTGCGACTTCGCGCAGAACCTTGCCGTTGACTTTGAGGCACACGGCTACCTTGTTGCTGTACATCATTTCTTCTCCTTTGAACCGCTGACAGACTAACAGCGTGAATTAAAGTCTGTTGGTGTTCCATTGCGGAACAGATGTATTTAATCACAAAACGAAAACAAGGCCGAAGCCCTGTTTAGGTTAATGGACAAGCGAAGCGTTAGCCCATGATGGTCATTGTGCCTGCCTTCTTGACATTGCCGGCACGAGAAGACTGACCGCTAAATGCCCAAGAGATTTTCAGAACATCGTCCTTGTGCGACTTGACTTCATAGTCCATCTCGTCCCAAGAGCCAGCCTTAGAACCATAGCCGTCTGGACCATCGCCAATGAACTTTTCGATGAACGCAGTCAGCTGGCCCAAATCGAATCCGGCATGAGCCTTATCGTCTGCCGGCGATGCGTCGACAGCAGCGGCGATTGCGTCCAGCGAGGCTGCGCGAAGTTTTACATCTTGCCAGTCGTCTTTGTCCGAGACGCGAAGCTGAAAGTCAGTCATTTGACTTTCGTTGAGTGTGAGGAGTTCCTTAAGAAGCATGATTTGTCCTAGGCTGAATGATTGCCTATTTATCTTCTCATGCTGCCTTGCGGTACTTCGCCGCTTCACGGTGGCTCATGGTCGAATCGTTGGCCGCTGCCGACGCGGTGCCATCCAGACCCAGCTTCTTCAGCAGCTTGCGGCTGGCCTGCTGCTTCGTGACGTAGTAGCGGTCGCCGACGGTGTGCTGACCGACGTCATACGATGTGCCTCGACGGAACAGCTTGGCAGCACGATTGTGGGCATGCGGTGCCACGGACGACAGCAGGTAGCACTCTTCGCCGGTCAGCGCATCGCGCGGCGGAGTGCCATTGAGACGCTGAACGCCGAACACCGACTTTTGATGGTCATTGAGCTGGTCCCAAGTCCGAGCCTTGCTATCAGGCTCGAAGGTGTGCTTGAAGGTGTCGCGACCGAACGGCTTGCAGTACGTCATGGACAGCACCGGCAGGTCGGCGAGGGTCAGCACGAACCAGACGCCATCGATGAGACGGAGGTGAGTGTCCTTGTCCAGAACGCGGAGCACCTTCTCCTCTTCGGTCTTGCGCTTCGCCTGCTGCTCAGCGCGGATGGTCTTCTTGCCCTTGGCTTGGCGGACAGCACGCACCATGCCGGACTTCGGGCAGACGTAGAAGTCGCAGCCGGCTTCATCGACCGGACGCCAGCCAATGTGCGAGTAGCGCTTCGGCGGGACCATCACGACGCCGTCGATGTCCTTGGCATTGACCTCGATGTAGTCGAAGAGGTGCTCGAGGATGTGGTTGTTGATGACGCCACGGGCGTCGAACTTCTGACGCAGCTCGCTGTAGCACTTGTCCCAGTTCTTGCCGACGCACGAGCGGAGCCAGCCCTTCAGAGGGTTGAGGTTCTCGTTGAAGCTCTTGCGGTCCCCCCAGGAATCGTAGCGGCGCTTCATGCTCTCGCGGCCAGCGACTTCGTCCGGCTGGAACTGCTTGTCGTGGCGATGCTCGCGGAACTTGCGGTCGTGCCCGTGCCGCTCACGCTCCACCATCACCTTGTTCATGTCATCACGCATGGTCGTGTCCTCGATGTCAATGCTTGCATTGTATCACAACCTGAGGAAGAATACACTGCTAAATTGTAACGTGTTACAACTTCTTCTTTCTGAGCCAACCGAAGGACAAAAGCAGGACTGAGCCTTCTTCGACCTTCGTAACATAGTGCCGATGAACGTCGGGGCGGAAGTGATAGTGCTTCGGCGCCGGCTCATACTCGGACTTCTCGTTACTTATCACCTTTGGGTCGATGTAGGTGACGCCACCCTTGATGGCTTGACGGAGGGTGGCATTGATGCGATGATGTTCGAAGCCTGGCGGTGCCTTGTCAATGTGCGGACGAACATTGCTGCCAGACGGGAGACACAGCAGATAGAAGTCGAACTTCAACCACGAGCTGCGCAGCAGAAGCATGCGCTGATAGTCGCCGCCTTGCCGACCACCTACCCAGCGAAGCCACTCCTTCATTTGATTTCCCAGACGATGTCTCGGTCACCACTGAAATTGGTTTGAGGTCTGTTCTTGAAACCATGTGCCGCCAGCCACTTGCTCTCGCAGACGGTGACTTCATACAGCTCGTAGCACCAATCAGAAGTCGGAACGTTGATGCGGCGGGCAATCCAAAGCTTGTCGCCGACCTTGATGTCCTTGATCCAATGCATCTTGAAGTGACCCCAAGTGAACTTTCGACCACATTGGGTCGTCAGAAACTCGGAGTGCTTCGGGTAGGCACAAACAACAGCAGGTTTGGCAAGCAGCTTCGGTGTCATTTGCGTTCATCCCATCACGACAAGAATGACATCTTATCATGAAGATTCTGAACCGTGTATGAAAAATTGTAACGAGACGTCACTCGTTACAATTACTTCTTTCGGAGCTTTTCTTCAATCGACTTCAGCACGACCTGCGTGTTCAGTCGCATCTGCTGAATGACCGCCAAGTAGGTCTCGACGTTGGCAATCAACGCGGTCGGGTCCTTGGTGTCGCTCTCGGCAAATTTGACCAGCGCGTTCTTGAAGTCTGCGACGTTGCGCTGCGTCCATGATTCGCCAACCGACACGCGCATCACGGCGGACACAATCAGATTGTGCATGGCGGTCATCTTCTCACGAACTTGTGGTTCTCGATTCGCGTAGATGCGCTCGATGTTCTGCTCGATGCTGTTGAACCAGTCGCGAGCATCCTTGACCTTGCGACCAAGAGCTGCACCGGCGAGCTCGGTCGTTGCTGGAAAGTCCTTGATGCCGTTTCGAAACTCGTCGGTCAGACGATTGAAGACCTTGTTGAGATTCATGAACTGAGCATGAATCTCCTCGACCTTGTCGTCCTTGCCGCGAATGAACTTCTGCAGCTCTGCAATCTCACCATCTGACAAGCCGCTGGTGGTTGGTGCTGCGACGATGTGCTTTTCCACGACGTGCTTCAGACTCGGCGAAACATCAACGGCATCAATGTCCGTCAAGTTCAGACGAAAATTGATGCCAAGATTCGACAGGGCATTCGACAGCGGCGTGCGGTCGGTTTCGACCAGAGTCTTGATTTCGTGAAGTCGCATGATTACAGAGTCTTGTCGAACTCTTCGTTGACGTTGTTCATTGCCGACTTCAGAGCAGTCACGGCGCTCTTGGCGTCTTGTGCATGACCTTCGCACTCGGTACCGTAGTTGGTGTCGGTGGTCTTCATGTAGCTCATCCAACGTGGATGCTTGATGACCTTCTCGATGTCATTGACCTTGCTCATGACGGTGTAGAACTCGTCGGTGAACTCGGCAGAGTCAGAGTATGACATGCCTTCGGTCAGCGGCTCACCATCGAGCTCTTCGCTCTCATCCACTTGCGAGAGAAGCATCTCGGCTTCCATCAGCAGCTTCTCCATGGCTTTCTTGTACTCAACGGTCTTGGCGACGATTTGAGCTTGAATGTTCTTGCCATCAGCATCCTTGACGGTGTCAAGCTTGGCGGCGCCAGACGACTTCATCAGCGCTGCGAGCGAACCGCTCTTGCCGAGCTTGTCCGACAGGTCGCCAAGGGCATCTTCAACGATGCTGCGAATGCCGTCAAAGTCTGACATGGTGCTGCGACCTTCGTTTAGGTTAGCAGCGGTGTTTTTCGAGGTTGATTCGACCAGGTTGGTCAGTTCTTGCAGGCGGGCGAGATTCATGATTGTCTCCGAAAGGTGATGGAGTATTTATCAGCTTTCGAATACCCGAATGGGTCCTTGCGGACCCATTCCTTATTTGCACACTAGTGCTATTAAATGTGCGTTGAGAGTGTTTTTCTTCAAATTCGGCAAGATGCAGGAACAGCTTGACGGCGCTCTTGTGCCCAGCGAATGTTGTCCAGTCGCTTTCGAGAAGACTTGCTTCGCATGCAGAAGTCGAGCGCCGGCGTCTGTCGCACTTCCTTCAACATCAGAAACTTGTCATCAGCAAAGATGAGCTCATTGACGATGAGCCCGACTGCTGCTTCAGCGAAGACCATTCGGTCATTCATGTAGCACTTGCGAGCAATCCTTCCAACCAAGTCAGCACGCAATGCGCCAGCGCTCGACCAGATTTTTGGCTTGCCACTTGACCCTTGATACGGCAGACCGGTCTGTGGATTTATGATGATGGTGTAGATTGCGAACTTGTCATCCTTCTGAACTTCTGAAGTCAGCTTGAGAAACAGCTCAGGCGACATGGTCTTTGCCGTGCTCTTCGCAAGACCACGCTGAAGGTCAGACATCTCGATGACCGTTAGGTCATCACCATCACGAAGAAACGGCGCATTCAGCTTGCGCAGAAGCGACCGACGCGCCGAACCAGCGTTGTTGAACACGAATGGATACGAGCGGACAGCTCCCTTGGTCGTCAGATAGTTGACGACTCGTTGACCATTCGGACCAGTCTTGTGTGCTTCGATGATGTATGATGCCATGATTACCACTTTCCTAGTGGGCAAGAAGCCTCAAGCAGCTTGGTCTTGAGGTCCAGAAAACAACCGCAGTTGCGGCACTGACGCGACAATGCAGCGAACTCCTCGCATTGCTCGCACATTTTCAATCGTTCGCGAGCGAGCTCATCACCGCTGAATGCTGGCAGCTCGCCACGAATGAGCTTGACGGCGATGTCCTTCAATGACATGCCCATTACTTGCCCTCAACATAGCTGACATCAGCACCATTGAAGATCAGCTGCACTCGAACAGCACTCCCTTCAAGAGCGCTGAATTGCGCGTAGGACTTCACGTTCACAGCCAGCTGTGATGCAAGGTCGCGTGCCAGTTGGCTGATGATGGCATCGGCTTGCTCGGACAGCCGTTGTTTGATGAGAGACTCGAGGTCCCTCGAAATGCCCTGCGTCAGAAGTCGAGCAACTTCATCTGGGCTCGCGTCAAGTGTCATAGCCATGTTCAATCCCCTGTGTAATCTTCTGAACAGTCGAGCTCGTCCCATTCTTCTGGCGTAGCGCCTGAGATGATGAACTCACGGTCATCCGTCGAAAGATGCGGCATTGCCTTCTGAATGGTCATGCCATTCTGCCAGTTGTCGAGCTGTTCTTGCGTGACGTTGATGTCACGAGTGCGCGTGATGCCGCTTATCATGCTGGTGCGGGTGATGTTCATGACCTTCTCTTGTTTGATGAAAGGAGCGACTGAAGCTGCTCTTCAGTCACAAGCTGATCAGCGCCCTTGTTGTAGGCCGGCGCCACGTTGAACTTGCGCTGCCGAGCCAGCAGCTCACGTTCGAGCAGTTCAGGATTGTCCTTGTAGACGATTTCTGGCCGATGGACAGCCTTCGTGCCAGCACCGCCAGGCGTGTTGAGACTCGGCAGCTTCTGCGTGCGAGCTGGGTCGATGACTGGGCCCTTCACAACTGGGTCAATGACCTTCTTGGTCGGCCGCATCTTCGGCTTCGCCGCCGGATTGAACAGCGTTTGCGAGTTGACCTTGGCAAGCCATGCTTGATACTCAGCTTCAGCTTGCTGCCAACCTGGCTTCTTTTTGCCAGGCTTACTCTTGGATTGGTAAATGCGAAGTAGTGCCATAACAAAGATTATAGACTATCGTACAACCTTGAGGTTGCGCTTCATTTAGGTTCGGCGCAGAAGACCTGGACGCCAGTTCGAACCATGCGCTTGAACGTTTCCAAATCGCATCGACCATCAACTGTGAGGCGGTCAAGAACGTGATGGTCGGTGCTCTTTCGAACCGCCTGCACATTGACGGACACCTTGAACCCAAGTGCTTCTTGAATCGGCACAACTTTTTCAAAGACAATACCGAACGGCCACGACAGAGACGTCACCGGCTTTCCAGTAGTGCGCTCGAGGATTTCCTTCGACAGCGCCAGCTCCCAGATGGCTTCGATGTCATCAACGCTCATCGGGCTTTCAATCAGCGACATGAAGTGCGTGTGCGTGTGCGCGCCAATCTCGAAGTGGTCGGACAATCGGCGCAGCTCCTCGCTCGAAAGGTAGTTGCCATGATTCATGCCGGAGATGGCGAAGATGGTCGCAGTGGCACCCTTCTCCTGAAGGTAGGCGAGCGCTGGCAGATTGTTCTTCCAACCGTCGTCGAACGTCAGCACAACTGATTTTGGCGGCGCTGGCAGGTCCCGAACTGCTTGAAACTCGTAGCCCTCTTCGCGAAGCCAATCGACCTGCTGCTTGAAGTGGTCGAGCGAGATGCGAAGGTCATCGCTCGGGTCAGATGTGATGTGATGGTAAATCAGAATCGGCGTCGCTTGACATGACACCGACAACCAGAGGAGGAGAGATGACAACCATTTCATTTTATCACCAAGCGATGCTTCGAGCAGCATGAGACCAGCAGGTCATACACCTTCGGGTCGATGTTAATGCAGCCGTTCGTGATTGAACGGCGACCAGACGTTGGGCCAAGCAGCCGCTGCTTGCGATTCTGACCTGGCACATCGATGACTCGATGAATCGCCCAAACTTCCGTCTGCGACTCCTTGAAGGCTAGCAAGTCGCCACCAAACTGCGGTGATGGATGCGAGTAGCGCTTCATCGAGAAGGTGCCGGTCGGCGTCGTATCGCCGGTCAGCGCCGGATGACACTGGCCAGCGAAGCAAATCACCGACAGCGCCAGATTGACGACGATGTCAGCCATTGACCTTCTTGCCTTTCGGCAGCTCTGGCAACTTTGGCTCCACCACCTGCGGCACGACCACACCAGCAGCAGGTGGGTCGAACTCCAGCTCGGTTGTTTGATTGCTGACATCGGCTGGTGCCAGCGCGAGCGGCGCAGCCACAACGGCTCCAATGAGCGATGGCCAACGCATTAGACCAGTGATGATGAGAGAAGGACCTGGGATTCCGAGAGACATGTTTATTCCACCTGTTGGAAGTTGTATCGTGCGACCTTGTTCCATGCAAGAAGCGTCTTGCGCAGCACGATGATTTCGAAGAATGCCCTGATGAACAAGGCGAAGTTGATGTAGCTAAGCCAGTAGTAGGCCGGAAACTTGTAGATGACGTCGAGGCGACGCAGCTTGATGCTGGCGTAGATGGCAATCGCAATCGAGATGCAAACATCGACACCAATCATCGGCAGAACCAGCGCCGGCGAAATCAATGCAAGCGATGCCAGACCAACGACACGATTCAGAATGATTGAATCGAGGAGCAGCAGAATCAGATACCAATCGACGCGCTGCTTGCGCTGGAGCGAGAACACGCCGTGCTTCTTCACAACCTGCCAAAGACCACGCGCCCAGCGAAGAACTTGCTTGTTGTAGTCGTGAAGCGTGGCCGGGTCTTGCGTATGAACGACAGCTTCATCGACATACGAAATCTTCTTGCCGAGACGATGGACTTGCATCGTCAGGTCCATGTCCTCAGCCAGCGTCTCGTGGTCGATGACGAGCTGACTAAGAACATCGGTCCGATACATCGATGCGCAGCCAGGCGACACGAAGATGACGCCACAGTTGGCTTGGCCTTGCTTGACCACGTCATGCCCGAAGGTGTATTCGACGGCTCGTGCAGCGGAGAAGATTGTTGCGGACTCGGCAGCTTGGACTTGACCAACGAACAGCGCCGATGCCGGATCATTGGTTGCCGCTTCGACCAACGACGAGAAGAAGTCCTTGCTGACCTTGGTATCACCGTCGAGGAAGATGACCCAGTCGTAGTCGTGAAGCAGATTGAAGTGCGCCAGCGCGGCGGTCTGCGCACGAGCCTTGCCACAGTTCTCAGGCGTCGTGAAGCACTTGATGCCCGCCGCCCGAACGAGCGTTGCGGTCGCATCAGGTGAGCAGTCGTCAACGATGTGGATGACGTCTGCGGGAATGTTAGCCTTCAGCAGCGAGCTGATGGTGTCGTTGATGACCGGCTCCTCATTGAAAACTGGAATGAGAACCGCGAATCGTTGATTGGTCAAAGTTGCCTCTTCGTTGAAGAGGCACATCAAGTTGGCAATGACGCAACCTTAGCTTTGCCGTAGGTCCGTCACTTTGCGCGCTGGCCTTTCGAACCAGGTAGCCCGTTCACTGTAGTGCCGATGAACCCATTATAACACAAAGCCAAAACTGCAAGTGTGAACTACTTCACACTTGCCGTTCTTATCACATCTTCGTGATGCCACCACCGTTGGTATCCAAGTCTGGCTTTAGCCGATTATGAACCATCATGAGGAATGAGGTCCAACTCTGAAACGGCGTGTCGACATCAAAGAACACAAAGGTGCCGCTGAACTGGTCAGCGTTCGCCTTGTGCGGACGGTCGTCGAGAAGGATGTCCTTCGATGAACCGAGAAGCGATTTGTCGTGCGTGAGGATGATGCGGTCTTCAAGCCACGGAAAGTGTCGCCGATACCAGAGCACCTTCTCGGTGTAGGCATACGGCGTTCGCGACGGGGTCTTGGTCGCAATCCACACTCGCACGTCGCCGGTCTTGTCAAGAGTCTCGAGAGCATTGAGACCCATTGATTCACCAAGCGTCGGCTCTAGCCAGAGGTAGGTGCCTGGCCAGTGCTTGAAGTCGTCGGTGTGCGCATTGGCTTCCTTCAACGCCTTGTCGAAGTCAGCGACTGGACCGTCGCTGTCGATGAAGACGTTGAAGAGACGAGCCCTAGACGGCGTGCCCATCAGGCGCTATCACCCGGGCGAGCCTTCTTGCCGCCGGCCACGAACGCCTTGTAGTCGACGTTCATCTGCCACCAGGCCTTCGCCTTGCCGTGCTGCGGCGTGGTCTTCGCAGGACCCTTTTCGCCGTTCTTGTGCATGGCGCTGATTTGGCGAGCGCGAGCCAGGTTGCGCGCATTCTTCGATTGACGAGACATCGTATGGTTCCTTTTCGTAGTTGACAAATGCATTATACGCTCGCCATGCTTCAAGCACGGCGAGCGATTCAGGTTACAGAATCTTCGCAGCCAGCTCGGTGCGCCGATCCTTGATGAGGCGGCCAACTTGAGGGCCAACCGCGTGAGAAAAGTCCGAACCTGACACGCTTCGACCTGCGTCGATGATGGCGCTCAGCTTGGTCATCCGAACCACATCGGCGCCTTGAGCCGTGAATGACAGGAACAGCAGTCGCAGCTGGTCAGACACCGTCGGCCACGCACGCAGCTTGGTCAGCGCATCGACGACGCGCTCGACATTGGTGTCCAACAGCAGCAGAGCGCCAAAGCGCAGCATCGACGCGTCAGCCTGCTTCACGACGCCAGGCACGATGTCCAGACCTTCAGCGGCACCGCACGCCAGCAGCAGAACGTTCAGTCGGTCATCCTTCGGCACTTGGCTCAGATCCAGGCACTCCGGACCCTTGTCCAGCATCTGCGCTGCCATGTACATTCGCGCTTTGATGAAGAACTGAACGCATGTCAGCGCACCGACCTCCTTCAGCACGTCGAAGAACACGCAGACATCGCCATCATCGTCGATGACCTTGGTCAGCTCAGCCATGTAGCGCTCGTCAGGCAGCGCATCCATCTCGCCACTCGCGACCACCTTTCTGCACAGCTCCATCGTTTCAGGAGCGACGGTGAAGCCGGCCGCTGCGTAGCGAGCGGCGAAGCGTGCCAGACGAACGACGCGCAGCGGGTCCTCGGCGAAGGCTTCAGTCGTGTGGCGCAGAATCTTGTGATGGATGTCGTAGATGCCGTCGAACGGGTCGATGTACAGGCCACGCTCTTCGTCGTAGGCGATGCTGTTGATGGTCAGGTCACGGCGAGCCAGGTCGTCTTCGACCGTCACGTCAGCGTCGAAGTACGCTTCAAAGCCATGGTAGCCAACGCCGGTCTTGCGCTCGGTGCGAGCCAGCGCGTACTCCTCACGCGTCGTCGGGTGCAGGAACACCGGGAAGTCCTTGCCGACCTGCTCGAAGCCCTCGGCCAACATGGCTTCGATGTCAGTCGCAGTGCAGCCGACCAGCAGCCAGTCATGGTCCTTCGGCGTCAGGCCCATCATCTTGTCGCGGACGGCGCCGCCGACCAGGTACTTGTTCATCAGAAGGCCCGTTCAGAAGGGTGAGCGATGGCGCGAGCCACGAGCCGCGCATCGGATGGATTCGACTTCAGCCGAAGCGACACCGACTCGCCGTAGACCACGACTTCGTCATTGTCGTTGACGTACCAGAAGCCGGCGCTGGTGATGCTGTCCTCGAGGAAAAGCGCTCGCATCGACGAGTGGTTGGTCACCTCGTTGAAGACGACTGCGGTGAGACCGACATCGCCTTGAATCTTGCCGACGACGTACTTGGAGCGATTGTACATGTCTCGCTCCTCACTCGCCGACGGGAACAACACGGAAGCCAGCTTCCATGTAGCGCTCAGCGATGGGACGGCTCGAGGTGCAGGTGATGAAGAGGTCACCTTCCCAGATTTCGTACATCATGCAGCTCTCCAAAGTTGTTAAAGAGATTGTATCTCAAACCTTGGCTTCTGGCACACCTTCAAATGTAACATCCTCGCAACTTGTAACCGGCGGAACTTCCAGCTTTTCAACTTTGTCGCCGGTTCGAACATACACGATGGTCCAACCAGGTTTTTCAAGGTGTTGGAACGGAACATCCAACATCACCTCTTCGCCCTCAAACTGCGCTAGCTCGCCGGCTTCGCTCATGAGAATGAACAGCTCGTCTTCATCCAGCTCAATGATTTTACCGTCCTCATACAATCGACGAGAATCACGAAGCAGCTCACCCCATTTTGGCGAGCCATGCCGAAAAATTGGAGTAGTTAATGGCTTACCGTATTTGATTTGCTGGCGAACTGTGACTGGGCATTCAGATAGAAGAAGGTCAACAATCATAGTTTCACAATTGAAAGTGACAAAGAACCTGTGCCTTTTATTAGGCGATGCCAGGTCCCGGCACGAATAAAAATGGATTCACCAACATGAAGCTCAATTGGTTCTTCGTCATCAAACTGAAACAACCAATCCGTTTCATGACATGCGGTGACAAAACGGTCTTGTTCATCCCAATGCCATAATAGCTTCATTTCATCGAGGTCGGCATCAAATGTTCGAATGTTGCCGACCTCAACAAATGGCAGATCATTTACCATGGTCGGCTGGACGAAAGACCAAGCGACTTGGCATAGCGAGCCACGTTGCAGCTCCAGTATGCAGCCGATGTTTTATCCTTCTGCTCGCTGCAACGATGGCGGGCTTGAAAGCTAGCAGCTGCCTTTGGATCATTATTCTTGATGGTGGCATTTGGATCACCAAAGTTCACCTTAATGATGTTGCCCTTATCGTTCTTCACATACACCGCAAACTTTCGTGGTCCGCCAGCAGTTCTAAACGGCTTGTTTAGCTCGACCGTTTTACCCTGATACAGCGCTTCGACGATTGGCTCAACTGGCGAATCTTCAAGCAGCACTTCATCTGGGCAGCATTTACCTTCTAGGATTTCTGAAATCTTCATGGGTTTCCCTTTTACTGAATACTGTATTTATGGCGACTTGCGAGTCGCTTCGTAAATACTTGCATCAGACTTCAACAGGGTCACATCGTGTCGCGCTCATTATTTTTGCTAAAGTTGAGAGAAGACTACTCAACAAATCCGGTTTATTCAACATCGCCGCAAATTGCCACAGGCATGTGGAACTCGGCTAAGTTTGTTGTTGACGAGCTGATTGCTGCCGGCGAAGAAGCCGACATCGGCGTGTTGGTTGACGGAAACTCCATTGACGTTGCAGCCGTCGCCTATAATCCGACGCACGTCTTCATCGAAGGGCTTTGGGTCACGCCTGCAAAAATGCGTGAGCTGATGGCGCTCACTCGACACCAAAATAGAAAGTGGATCGTTCGCATCCACTCGGACATTCCGTTCTTGGCGACCGAAGGGATTGCGATGGAGTGGATTGCTGAGTATCTGAAAGACGGCGTTATTGTTGCGCCGAATGATGCGCATGCGTATGACCAGTTGAAGTGGCAGTTCGAACATCTTGCTATTGCACCAGCAAGCACCCTTGCAGAGCAGCTAATCTACCTGCCAAACTGCTACCCAGTTCAAGACTTCATGCCGATCAAAACGGTTGTTGAAGGTCCTGAACTTCACATTGCCTGCTTCGGTGCATTCCGCCCACTGAAGAATCACCTGAATCAAGCTTTTGCTGCCCTCAAGTTTGCAGAGCAGCAAAACAAGAAGTTGGTGTTCCACGTGAACAACCGACTAGACCAAGGTGGACAACCAGTCGCCAAAAACATTCAGGGTCTTTTCAACTCGATCGACCCAGCCGTTGCAGAGCTAGTTGTTCATGGCTGGGAAGACCGTGATACGTTCATCAACAGTCTGCGAGCTTGCGATCTTCTGATGCAGGTTTCAATGAGTGAGACCTTCAACATCGTTGCAGCAGATGCGCTGCTTGCTGGCATCCCAGTCGTCCTTTCGAAAGAAATCGTTTGGGCATACCCAATGACTGCAGACCCACAAGACGTGTCAGACATCGTTGAAAAGCTCGACTTGACTTGGCGTCTTCGAAGCTTCACCATTCAAAAGAATCGAGTGAATCTGTCGAGATTCGCGGCAGTATCATCGCGCTTGTGGGTCGACTACCTCACCAGTTAAGCAACATCACCGGGTCGAAGTCCATCACAACTGAGTTTTCCGTTTGCTCATCAATGGCGGCGTATTGCATACACGCCGGGTCGATGTGCTGAGCTTCAAGAAGCTTGCGAACAGAAATCAGAAAGTTTTGGTCGGTGCAGATGTGTCCAAATTCGGATGCTGAATAGCCTTGAAGATCAATGCTCAGCTTGCCAAAAGCATCATAAACAGGAATGCCAATTGGCGTCGGTGGCTTTTCAGCAAGATCGATTTCAATGCTGAACCTTTGGATCTTGTATGTTTGCGCAAGGTCGCATCTGCCATGCTTACCAAGCCCATCATCGCCGAATGCAAAGACTGACTTGTTTGCCAGCGCTCTCCACAAAAGGATTTCACAGTCCGATTGAACCTTGGTGCGAATCGAGTCAAACATTTGAGACATGATTAGATTGAAAGTTGAAGGGTCCAAGTGCCATTGCCGATGTCTAAATCGGCGCTGACGATTCTGCATTGTGGGTGCTGCTTTCGAGCTTGCGACAACATCCACGCTCGCTCATCTGGCAGCACGCCAAGCTCTTTGTTGTAAAACAGATGGTCTGCGATGACATCAAGCTGCTCAGGCGAGCAGTCAATTACTATCGTCTTTGTCTCCACTCAGAATCTCCTCACGAGTGAATGCCAATGGTTCGACTTCTCTGAAGGTCGTTTCGGTTGCCGTGTAGAACCGCCACTCGTTCAAGTCAACTGCGGTTAGACCACACCACTTGCGATCACCTTCGTATGAACCAAAGGCCATCGTGTCAATGTTGGTGAAGTCGTGAATGGTCAGCGGTCGTTGAACTGGCGTATGTCCGCAGATGACTGGGCTGTGCGTCTGCTCTGCTGGGACTTTGAAGTCTCTGTAGACTCGCGCGTCGTATTGAATCGACCGTAGAATCTTGGAACGGTCGCTCAAGTCAGCTCGATAGAACTTGTAGTAAAGACGACGACCCCACTGAAGGAATGGACCATCCATGGATTCGTAGTTGGGACCATTCAACTGCTCGACGAAGGTCGGGTCAGCTAGCTGTTCGTCAGTGAACCCGTTCGATGGCAGCTCGGCATGAATGAGATGGACCTTTTTGCCGTTGCGCAGGTGAACCGTTCGCATGACTGAGAGCTGACGAACCAGATCGATCACATCTTGAAAATCGAGAGCATCTTCAGAAAGATAAGCACCAACTCGCAGCTGGCTTAGCAGGTCTGTCGCCCACGCCCCGCCGTTCCGAAGCAGCATGTACGGATAGCCATCAACAGCATCAAGAAGCAGCATCTCGTGATTGGCTTTGATCGAGAAGAAAAACGGAAGCCGCAGCAGGTCTAAGCACGCACGACTGTCTGGGCCACGGTCATTCAAATCACCGCACGAGAACAGTCGGTCAACTTCATGATTGAAGTTGAGATTGTGAAGCAGATTGAGTAAGCACGAATGCGACCCATGAAGGTCGCCGATGACAAAGTCGCGGCCAACTAGATTGGCCGCATGCGTTTGAATGATGTTTGACATGAAGGTCCTTGGGCTCTACGATGTATTTACAACACCGTAGAGCCCATTCATTTACAGCTTGAACGCGTCTCGGAAGAGCATCTTCATTGTGCGAGCCGACAGATTCGTGAAGACATCAGCCACCACTTCGCAGATGTGCTTCAGCAGATCGCCAACGATGAGCGACATGGCATACGCTGGCCAGAACATCGTGATCGCACCAACTTGGGCAGCAAGCTTCGAACGATTGATCGCCGGCTCAACGCTCAGCTGCGTTGACGACACATAGAAGATGAAGCTTCGACGGAAGCAGTCGTCATTCATCCCACGAACAAACTCTTGAATTTTGTCTTTTGCGACGGCAACTGCTGACGTGTCAGAGTTGCCAAGATTGAGGTCCGACCGACCTTCTTCAATCAGGCTGCTCATTAGCACCTTGTCCTTGGAAAATTTTCCATCTTGAAGTTCTCGCGTAAGAACACACGACGTCGTCAGAAACTTAGCCCATTTCTCCTTGGCGGACTTGGCTTCCTTTCGCAGATGCAGAACGAATTCAACGCTTGAATACAGGAGTCCCATGACCGCGTAAACGATGATTGGCGTCCACGTGCTGAGCGTGGTGATTGACTCCCAGAAGCCGCTGAGGCTGATGTTGTCGTAGTTGAAAACAACGTACGCCGCCAGCGCGACGATAGAGACGAACCACTTTTGTCCGACCGCGCCCGCGCGGTCGGAGGCTGTCGAATAGACAAATGCCAGCGCGAGAAACACCACAATGGCGATTTCGATGAAGGACAGCGCGGCAAGCGCCACGAAAGGTGCGAGGATGAAATCCATCATTTCTCCAGGATGATTAAAAACTCATTGTACATCAGTCGGCCGCTGATGCTGAACCTAAATGTACTTTCCGTTTAGGACGACTTTGACGGGAAGCTGAGACTGACGATGGTGTCGACTGCTTGGCGCTGGTAGCGATACAGCTTGTCGAACATCGAGATGTGTTGGTAGCCAGATTCGCGCATGAAGTTGGATGCCCAGCTGCTCGGGTCATCGAGCGCCAGCTCAGCGAAGGCTTCGTCGGCGTTGATGAACACCGGCATGCCAGCCTTTCGAGCGACGTGCTGCATGGCTCGGTTCTCGCGCAGACAGCTCATGTAGAGCGTGTTGATGCGATTGGAGCGGCAGTAGACCAACGCCCGCTCGACCAGCTTGGATGCGAGACCTTGCCCGCGATGGCTTTCGGAGACGCTGATGCCCAGCTCGGCTTCGACGCGATTGCCGATAGTTTCGATTCGACTCACGTGCGCGAAGGCGACCAGCGCATCGTTGTCGAAGATGCCGAAGCCTCGTCCCTCGACGAGATTCAGCGTTCGTCGAACGTAGCCGCGCACGGCATCGTCGCTCAGAATCGTGAAGAACCGAAGGTATCGGTCCTCGGACGTGAGACCGAGGAGATGCTTCTCGATTTCTGGACGGTCAGCATCGGACAGCGTCGTGATGACGTGGTTTGACATTCTTGACATGGGCGTGATGGTTGGTGCCGCCGGCTGGAATCGAACCAGCGTCTAAGGTTTAGGAAACCCCTATTCTTTCCACTGAACTACGGCGACTGTGCGACTAGTCTTCCATCGAAAAATCGATTTGCAGCACCTTCAAGGTCTCGTCGTAGACGAAGTACGAAATGCCGAC
>JACCDY011324955.1_pt1 | contig 16451 bp, 19 predicted proteins | sample 7446391 | NCBI WGS metagenome assembly JACCDY01 (sample SAMN15323451, study PRJNA562643) | freshwater metagenome | isolation source: river surface water | place: USA:Blue River Watershed | collected 2017-08-18
CGCACTCGCCGTCGTCGGCCTGAGCGGCTGCGCCAGCCACTCAATTGACGACTACGCGCAAGACAAACCCACGCTCGATTTGCGCAGCTACTTCAACGGCAAGGTGGACGCGTGGGGCATCTTCACCGATCGCCAAGGCAAAGTGGTGAAACGCTTCACCGTGGACATGACGTGCACTTGGCAAGGTGAGCAAGGCGTACTCGACGAAAGCTTTGTGTATTCCGATGGCACCCAAGAGCGCCGCATTTGGAAACTCACCCACTTGGGCAACGGCCAATACCAAGGCACAGCGGGCGACGTGGTGGGCATGGCCAGCGGCCAAACACGCGGCAACGCATTTCGATGGGGCTACACCTTGGCGCTGCCAGTCGACGGCACGGTGCTGCACGTCAGCATGGACGACTGGATGTATTTGATGAATGACCGCGTCATGCTCAACAAAGCCCGCATGACCAAGTGGGGCGTGCACTTGGGCGACGTGACCTTGTCATTCACACGCCGAGGTTGACATGCCCTTACTCAAACCCCTGAACCCGCCCATCACCGACTGGCAAGGCCGCAGCGTGTGGCTGATTGGCGCATCCAGCGGCATTGGCTTGGCCACCGCCAAAGCGCTGCATGCCGCAGGCGCACGTGTGGTGGTGTCGGCACGCAATGCCGATTTGCTGCAACAGTTTGTTGATGCGCACCCCGGCGCGCAAGCCGTGGTGCTCGATGTGGCCGACACCGCTGCCATTGCCACGGCGGCTCGCTACGTGCAAACCCAGCAAGGTTTGGATGTGGTGATGTACTGCGCGGGCTACTACCAAGCCATGCGCGCCGCCGAGTTGTCGCTGCCAGAGATGCTGCGCCACATGGACATCAACTACACAGGCGCACTGCGCGTGCTCGATGCGGTGCTGCCCGAGTTACTGCCGCAACAACATGGCCACATCAGCTTTATTTCCAGCGTGGCCGGCTTTCGTGGTTTGCCACGAAGCCTGGCCTATGGTCCGACCAAGGCAGCGCTCATCAACTTGGCTGAAGCCTTGCACTACGACGTGTCGCCACACGGCATTGGCGTGAGTTTGATCAACCCAGGCTTTGTTGAAACGCCCTTGGTGGCCAACAACGACTTCCCCATGCCCGCACTCATCACGCCCGAAAAAGCTGCCTCGGAAATTCTCAAAGGATGGCGCAAGGGTGAGTTTCATATCCACTTCACCAAACGCTTCACGCGCATGCTGCTGCTGTTGCGTTTGCTGCCCTACCGTTGGTACTTTGCCTTGGTGCGGCGCGGCACGGGCATGTGAGTCAAACCATGTCTTTACACATCCCAACGTCCGACACACCCGAAGCTGCCATGCAGCGCGTGGTGCATTTCTTTGAGCATTTGCAACCCGCCGATGTGGGGCGAATTGCCGAGCTCTACACCAGCGACGCGCAATTCAAAGACCCTTTCAACGAGGTGCAGGGCTTGCCCGCGATTGAACACATCTTTGCCCACATGTTTGAAGCGCTGGATGCGCCACGCTTTGTGATCACCACACAAGTCCAACAAGGTGCGCAGTGTTTTGTGACTTGGGATTTTGTGTTTGCCATGCAGCGCATGGACAGCGGAAAAACACAAACCATTCGCGGTGCCACGCACTTTGTGTTGCGTGAAGAAGCAGGCCTGTGGCGCGTGGCGGTGCACCGCGATTATTGGGATGCAGCAGAAGAGCTGTATGAGAAGCTGCCCGTGCTAGGTGCGCTGATGCGTTGGTTGAAAAAGCGAGCCAACAGCTAACGCGGCTGCGGATACGTTGCGCACATACAAAAGCCCTTCTATGAAGGGCTTTTTGCATTTGACTGACTGCGCTTAAGTGGGCAGCGTGTCTTTGAAGCTGGGGCGCTGAGACAAGCGCTCGTACAGCGCGCCCAAGTTGGGGTGCGCACCGCGCCAATCAATTTGCGGAAAGCGGAAATCCAAATAGCCCACGGCCGTGCCCACGGCAATGTCGGCCAAGCTGATTTGAATGCCCACACAATGACTGCGCTCAGCCAAGGCGCGGTCCATGGCGGCCAAGCTGTCGTCGATCTTTTTAAGTTGTCGGTCAATCCAAGCTTGGCTACGTTCGCCTTCTTGGCGGCCTGGCCATGTGGCTTCGAGGCGGGCCAAGATGGCGGCGTCTAACAAGCCGTCGGACAAGGCTTCCCAAGTCTTCACTTCGGCGCGTTCGCGGCCGCTGCCAGGAATGAGCTTGCCCACGGGCGAGAGGGTGTCCACATATTCCACGATGACGCGCGAGTCAAACAACGCCTCGCCGCCTTCCATGATCAGGCACGGCACCTTACCCAGCGGGTTGGATGCGCTGATGTTGGTGTCTACCGCCCACACGTCCTCGGTCACGAAGTCAAAGTCGAGTTTTTTCTCGGCCATGACGATGCGTACTTTGCGCACATAGGGGCTGGTGATTGAACCAATCAGTTTCATAAAGTTTTCACAGTTTTGTTGGATGTATAGTTTATCTGGCTTGCGTATACATGGCACTTGACCCCAGCACCTAAAATTGCAGGATGAGCACTACAAACCACACTTCCCAGGCCATTTCACAAGTTACCGCACTGTCGCCCCTTGACGGCCGCTACGCTGGCAAAGTCGCCGCACTGCGCCCTTTAATGAGCGAGCAAGGCTATATGCACCGCCGCGTGCAGGTGGAAATTGCGTGGTTCATCGCCTTGAGCGATGCTGGCTTTGCCGAATTCAAGCCTTTGAGCGCTGAGTCACGCGCCTATCTGATCAGTTTGGTGACCAACTTCAGCACCGAAGACGCGCTGGCCATCAAAGACGAAGAGAAGGTCACCAACCACGACGTGAAGGCGGTGGAGTACTGGATCAAGAAGAAATTCAAAGGCCATGCAGAGCTCGAGGCCTCTGCCGAGTTTGTGCACTTTGCTTGCACCAGCGAAGACATCAACAACACCAGCCACGCCTTGCAACTGCAAGCGGGCCGTGATGAAGTGATCTTGCCGGGCCTGGACGGCCTGATTGCCAAGCTGCGCGAGATGGCCCACGCCTACGCCGACGTGCCCATGCTCAGCCGCACACACGGCCAAACCGCCAGCCCCACCACGGTGGGCAAAGAAGTGGCCAACGTGGTGATGCGTTTGAAACAAGTGCGCGAGCGCATTGCAGGCGTGCACATCATGGCCAAGATGAACGGCGCAGTGGGCAACTACAACGCACACATGAGCGCTTGGCCCGACTTCGACTGGGAAGCTTTCAGCCGCAAAGTGGTGGAAACACCTGCACCCTTGGGTCTTGGCCTGACCTTCCAACCCTACAGCATTCAAATCGAACACCACGACTACATGGCTGAGTTGTTTGACGCTGTGGCACGTGCCAACACCATCCTGATTGACTGGTCACGCGACGTGTGGGGCTATGTGTCTTTGGGTTACTTCAAACAACGTTTGAAAGCGGGCGAAATTGGTTCATCCACCATGCCGCACAAAGTCAACCCGATTGACTTTGAAAACGCCGAAGGCAATTTGGGTTTGGCCAACGCCGTGCTGAAGCACCTGAGCGAAAAGCTCCCGATCAGCCGCTGGCAGCGTGACCTGACCGACTCCACCGTGTTGCGCAACATGGGTGTGGCCTTGGGCTACACAGCCTTGGCGTATCAGTCGATGATGGTGGGCTTGAACAAACTCGAACTCAACGAAGAAGCCTTGGCTGCCGATCTTGACGCCGCATGGGAAGTGTTGGCCGAGCCCATCCAAACCGTCATGCGCCGCTACGGCGTGCAAGGTGCTTACGAGCAGCTCAAAGAAGTCACGCGTGGCAAAACAGTCACCGCCGAAGCTCTGCACGGTTTGATTGCATCTCTGCAAATTCCGCAAGCTGACAAAGACCGCTTGCTGGCCATGACGCCAGGCAGCTACGTGGGCAAAGCCGCCGAACTGGCGCGTCGCGTTTAATCAGATGGCGATCAAATCCACCATCTTCAAAGCGAACGTTCAAATCGCTGACATTGACCACAGCTACTACGCCGATCACGCGCTGACCTTGGCGCGTCACCCCAGCGAGACCGATGAGCGCATGATGGTGCGCTTGGTGGCGCTGTCGCTGCAAGCGCATCAGCTGCAAGACATGTGCGGCGGCGATGGCGCACTGGCCTTTGGCGCAGGCTTGTCAGACCCCGACGAACACGATGTGATGCTGACCGATTTCACGGGCCGCAAACGCTTGTGGATTGAAGTGGGTCAGCCAGAAGAAAAGCCATTGCTCAAAGCCTGCAGCAAGGCCGACCAAGTGATGTTGTATGTGTTCTCCAGCTCAGGCGATGTCTGGTGGAAGAACATGCAAAATAAACTCATCAAGCCCACATCACTGCAAGTGTGGCGCATCCCTAGCAGCGCATCGCAAGACTTGGCCAAACTGGCCGAGCGCAGCATGCAGCTGCAAGCCACGGTTCAAGAGGGTGTGGTGATGATGAGCAATGGCAAGACCACGGTGGACATTGAATGTGAGCGCTGGAAATAAACGCCATTCACCCAACTGAAAAAGCGCACTTACGGTGCGCTTTTTTTATGCAGCTGTCTTGGTTTCACCCTGAGCTTTTGGCTCACCCACGTCAACGGATGCACACGCCAATGCACGCTCTGCATATTTGTTGAAACGCCAAGACGTGCCAATCATGGTGATACGTCGCCATGTGCTGCGCTTCTCGCCTGGCGACATTTCTGGCCAAAACTGCACTTCTTCAAAGCTGCGTCCACAGCCCTTGCACTCCTCGTCACCTTGGCTGGTAGAGCAAATGGCAATGCACGGCGCATCGGGGGTGGTGTTGTACCAGCCCAGCCAAGCGTCATAGGCTTTTTTAGGAAACCCTTTTTCAGCCGCTTCTTCGTGGTGGTAGTAAATCATCAACGCATAAACCTCAGCCAACGCACGAATTTCGGGCGCGAGTGTGACGCCATCGGGCGAAGGCTTTTGTTCGCGCCAATAGTTGATAGCCGCTTCAATGTCGGTGATGTGAATGCCAGCCATAACGTTAGAGTTTGTTACCTAGAAAGCGGGGTGAAAGTGGGCTGTGGATGATAGCGGCAATGCTATGCTGACACTGCAATGAAACTACTTTTAACTTGGGTACTGCATGCCACGGCCTTGATGGCTTTGGCTCATCTTTACAGTGGCGTTGAAGTCACGGGCTTTGGTGCGGCCATGGCGGCAGCTTTGGTGATGGGTATTTTCAACCTCATCGTGCGTCCTGCTTTGGTTGTGCTGACTTTACCTGTGACGTTTCTCACGCTTGGCCTTTTTTTGTTTGTCATCAACGCTTTCATGTTCTGGGCCGCAGCTGGTTTGCTGGAGGGCTTTTGGGTTCGCGGCTTTGGCTCTGCCCTGCTAGGCTCACTGATTTACTCAGCGTTTGGTGTGTTAATTGATGCCGCGCTCGAGCGCTTGTTCCCGCCGCAGCCGCTCTAAGTCACGCAAACGGGCGTCAATGATGGATGCCTCCATGTGACCCGCACGGTCTAACTTACCTTCACTTGCCATTTGGTGTGCCAGCAACTGCGCCGCTTTAAAACGGTCCACTGCTGCGCCGTAATCTAGCTCCATCGCACGCGCTTCTGCTTGGGCGCGAATGGCACGAAGTGGATCGCCTTGAAGCTCAAAGGCAGAGGCCTGCACCAACCATGCTGTTGCATCTCGTGGATGTTGGCTCAACCACACAGACAAATCACTAGCGGCGGTTTTGCCTTGCGCTGGCTTGCGTGTCGCCACACGGCTTTGTGCCAGCTGAATGCGCGTGGCACGGTCGTTATTCGCAATGACTGTGGTTTTACTTTCTAGTAATGAGACCGCCTGCGTGGCATCGCCCGCAGCCAAAGCTAATTCTGCTGAAAGTAAACGCACCGCACGCTGTGCATTCAAATCAAAACCACCCAAAGCCTGCAAGCGCCCCAGGTGCTGACGTGCGTCTACAAAATTGCGCTGCTTCAACTCGGCCATGATGGCGCCGTACAGCACGCCAGCCTGTTTGGCTTTTGGGCTTGAAGTGAGGGTGCTCGTATTAGCTTGTGCAGCCACGGTGCGCAGCACATCAATGCCGGGATTGGCCAGTACCTGCGCACGTGCTGACATCATGGCGTGCATGATGGTGGTCGGCACTGGACCTTTGACGGGCAATAGTTGCTGACGCGCTTGGGCATCGGAAATACGTTCAGTCGTCATGGGGTGACTGCGCAAATATGGGAAGGATCCGTTGTCGTTCAAGCGAGCGGCTTGCTGCAACTTCTCAAACATCGTGACAAAACCTTGCGGTTCGTAACCTGCCTCGGTCATCACGCCATAACCCACACGGTCGGCCTCGCGCTCCATATCACGTGAAAAGTTCAGTTGGCTTTGAATGGCAGCGGCTTGGCCGCCCACCAGCACCGCGTTGGCGGCACTCATACCACTCGCCGTCGGTGTACGACTGGCAGCCAGCATGCCCAAAATCATGGCACCCATAACCATCGGGCCTTGACGACCTTGTTGCGCAATCATGCGCGCAATATGCCGCTGAGTGACATGGCTCAATTCATGCGCCAGCACAGAGGCCAGCTCATCGCCACTGCTAACTGCCGAAATCAACCCCAAATGGACGCCCAAGTAACCGCCGGGCAAAGCAAACGCGTTGATGCTGCGGTCGCGAATCAGCGCTACTTCCCATGCAAACTGCTGTTCCAGTTCAGCGGTCAGCTCACCGCGCTGACGGGCAGAAGCCAACAATAGCTGCCAGATGGATTGCAAATAATCCCCCAGCACAGGGTCATCTAAATAATCGGGGTCACGGTAAATTTCTCGGGCAATGCTCTCGCCCAAACGTCGCTCCACCCCCAGCGGAACCTCAGCCCCATCACCCAAATTAGGCAATTTGCTTTGATTGCTTTGCGCCTGCACGGGCGCGATAGGTAACAGCATGGCGGCACAGATGCTCAGCACGCCGAAACGCTGCAGCAAACGAGATGAAACCAAGGATGAAAACATGGGAGCAACGGACCTTATGATGCATCTTTCATGTTAACCCCTTGCACACAAAAGCATGTCCACACTCACACACTTTGATGCACAAGGCCTCGCCCACATGGTGGACGTGGCTGACAAAGCCCACACCAAACGCGTAGGCATCGCCACGGGGCGCATTGTCATGCTGCCAACGACGTTGGCCTTGATCCAAAGTGGCAACGCCAAGAAAGGCGACGTGTTGGGCATTGCGCGCATTGCGGGCATTCAAGCCGCCAAAAAAACCAGCGACTTGATTCCCTTGTGCCACCCACTGGCAATCACCCGCGTGGCGGTCGAATTTGCCATTGATGAAGCCGCTCACGCGGTGCACTGCACTGCAACGGTGGAGACGGTAGGACAAACGGGCGTGGAAATGGAAGCCCTCACCGCCGTGCAAGTGTCCTTACTCACAATCTACGACATGTGCAAAGCTGTGGACCGTGGCATGACGATGACCGATGTGCATTTGCTGGAAAAGCACGGGGGAAAATCGGGCAGCTACGTTGCGGCGTAGTAGCCACTAACCACCATTGCTCATGGAGAACTCTATCTAACGTCTTGTCCCATTCCTGTCCCACCATAGGCAGTCCAATGGCTACTTTTCGTTTTCACGGCAATAAATGGCAAGCTAGAGTTCGTCGTAAAGGTTACCCAGATCAAACAAAGAGCTTTCTAACTAGACAAGATGCAGAACGCTGGGCCAGACGCATTGAGGTCGATTTAGACCGAGGCACGTTTATCGATCAATCTGCTGCACAAAACAGCACGTTCGGTGAAGTCATTCAGCGCTACATGAACGAAGTGCTACCGTCCATGCGTGGCGCAGCTACAGATTCAATTCGCCTCAAGGCAATCTTGCGGCACTCCATCTGCAAAACACTTATGCACATGCTTACACCAAGCGTGATTGCAACTTATCGTGATGAACGTTTATGCCAAGTCTCAAACGGCACTGTGATTCGTGAGTTAGCTTACTTCTCTAGCGTCATCAATCATGCTCGCAGAGAGTGGAATATCAACATTCCAAATCCTGTACAACTGGTCAAGAAACCACCATCACCACTTGGCCGAAATCGCATCTTGAGCGATCAAGAAGAAGTTCTGCTGTTGAGAGCATCTGAACCAATGGCCAATAGAAATATATACACAAGGCCATTCATCATCTTGGCTCTCGAAACTGCTATGCGGCGTGGTGAGCTTCTTAGTTTGAGGTGGTCTGATATCGACCTACAAAAGAGAACAGCTTTCTTGAAGATGACCAAAAACGGTGAATCCCGCTGCGTGCCTTTATCAACAAGGGCGATTGAAACGCTTCGTTTGCTTCCAATAAGCATTGATGGAAGAGTTCTACCGATCAATTTCCCTGCGCTAGAAACGAACTTCAAACGTGCAACACGCAGGGCAGGAATTTGTAATTTAAGAATTCATGACTTGAGACACACAGCAACCACAAGGCTAGCGGAAAAGCTTTCTAACGTCTTGGAGCTGAGTGCTGTCACTGGTCACAAACAGCTCAATATGCTTAAGCGCTACTACCATCCCAAACCTGAACTTATTGCTCTAAAACTATGGTGAGAATGTAAAAACGTTAAAAGTCCAGCATTTGCATTTTATAAAGCACCCAGTGAACTTGCTCTTCATGTAACTAATTAGCTTAGAAAAGTTCCTACTGCTGCTGGCGCTTATGCTCAGCCGACACCTACATCGACAGAGCAAAATTTTCCTGCCCTTTAGACTTTGAGTTTTGAAAAATCACGTTTCTTGACTTGGCTTTTTTCTGGCCAATCATGCTCTTGAGATGCTTCACCGGTTAGTGAATTTAGTGCGGAATCTATTGCATCTATCTTCATGTCTCTAATGCTTGATTTTGACTCCAGTGAACTAGCAGCGTGGAGATGTGTTCTCGTTGTAACCAACTTAGGCAAAACCATTGCTGCCATAGCCTCATCGACATCGCCATGAGGCTCTTCTGCATATAACCATGCAATTAGTCCTCGATTTTGTCCGAGGGACTCATACAGGTACTCCAACGCACGCTCAACTAGATGATCGTGAATTCCATACAACTGGTGATTTTTTGCTCTATCAAAATTAATTCGATCTTTTATGTAATGGGCCTGAGCTCTTGCAAACGCTAAGTCTGCTAATTTTTTCATTGACGCATACTTTTTAAGTTTTGTGGGAAGTTCAGGCTTGCGATTTTCCAACTCATCTCTGCGGCGTTCTTCGTAAGACTGCCATTCGAACTCTGTAAGAACATTTTTAAGGTCACGCTTAGCCACGTCTACACCAAGCCCCAGTTGAGTGCGCAAATATTTCAACCGAGCTAATCGTTTTGTAGGGTTCAATTGAATCTCTGATGTAAATTTTTCATGCATTCTGAATTTGCACGAATTATTGCTGCTAGACAAGTGGTACCAGCAAGCACACCTGACGACACTACCAGAGTGGTAAACATGTCGCAGGAGTTACATATTTGCCATAAATCCCTCTATTTCGACGGTTCGGCTCTTATAAATAAAGGTGTTCCGTTTTCAGATTGACTTAATCACCTAGTCCTTAAAAAGAAGTCCATGTGAGCGAAGCGAACATCATCTGAACGAAGTGAAGATGATGTGTTCCACCCGTCGCAAACTGTGCCCGCAAGTCTGTCGCTAGAGCTTTCCTTGCACAACTCTTAGACTGCACATCTAACGAAAGGACCCATGACCAACAAAACCATGCCAAAACCAACATACAGACAGTTTCCGATGCGTTTAGAAGCATCACTAGGATGCCTTAGACCGCTATTTCGAAGCAACCAACATACCCATAACCACGATCTCCCGCATAGCGCTAACGAAGTTTTTGAATCAGCTTGAGTCCTCAGGTGCTCGTGCAGTGCTTCAGGAAGTCTGTAAATGATGATTTGAAAAATTGATCTCTGTCAGTTAGTCATCGCTATCCAAGACTTTCATTGACGCTAGATACACATCAAACTCTTCATCTTTTTTATCTTCAAAGCCGCACCATTCCTTTACAGCGTTGTAAAAACCGTAAGCCATCATTACAAAATACATGTAATTAACGATGAAGATAAGTACCACATAGCCAGCAGCGTATGCCTCTAAATAGTAGTTTGGCCAAACATATCGGTTCAACGCCAATCCAATCGCCAAGATCAATACTGCTGAAAAATTAAGTTTTCGCAAGATCCGTTTGAATTTTGGAATGCTTGCCAAGCCCTCCCATGTCAACGCTGACATTGACACATCATTTTCGTGCTTCATCTTTTTCACCTAAGTTGTTTTGTTCCTGCGATTCACTTGTCTTTCCGCTTTCGTTCGCCTGATTTTTTTGCTCTTCGAGTTGCGGTGCTTCAATTACAGGTTTAAGTGCAGGTACTTCCTCTTGCTTGATTTCAGGAGTCTTTGCTTCCAGAACAATTTGCTCTTGTTTGGTCTTGTTTGCTTCGTTTTTCGCACCATGGCCTACAAGGATGGCAAAGCCGGCACCAAGAACACACAAAAATGAAATAACGGTCAGTAATCCCCAGATGAATTGCATCACTGAGTTAAATATTGATGAAACGAAATTGCCATCACCGTGAAGACGAACCTGTCTGTTATTTCGGCTGTCTTTTCCTTCAGACTGTCGGTACTTAAATGCAAAAAATTTGCCCAGCGCAATCGAGACGGCAAAAGCCACGTAACTTACTACTAAATATGCATTTTCCATAACTTTGACATAGTCGACATGATCTTCTCATTTTCTAAACCAAATGAGAAAACACCTCAAATGCATGAAAGATGCTTTTACATACTAACAAAACACTACTTTTATGCCAACTCTTGTTCTCAAAACCTTTGACTCTTCAAGACTTGACAAGATTGCTAAATGTTTACTTTTTGAGACATAGCCTGCGAGAGTGAAATCAGCTGGTTGCCACGTCTCTTTTCATGTCTCACCATCCAATCTCACTAAGTTAAGAAGGTTCTGGGACGAAAAATGTCATTTATTGGTTACGCAAGAGTTTCTTCATATGGTCAGTCGCTCGAAGTGCAGCTTGAGAAGCTAGCGCACTGTGATCGTGTCTTTCAGGAAAAGCAGTCCGCACGAACCGACGAGCGTGAACAGCTTCAACTTTGCCTTGATTACGTACGTGATAATGATTTACTGGTGATCACAAAGTTGGACCGTCTTGCACGCTCTACACGTGACCTGCTAAACATCATGCGAAGACTTGAAGACAAACAGGTGAAGCTCGTAGTTCTTGATCAGCAGATTGATACATCAACGCCAACTGGAATGCTTCTGTTCACGATGCTTGGTGCAATCGCAACGTTTGAGAATGATCTACGCAAAGATCGTCAACTTCAAGGAATCGAGCTTGCCAAACGCAAAGGAATCAAGTTTGGACGCAAGCATTCATTGACCGAAGAGCAAGTGCTTGAAGTACGAGCAAAACGTGAACAGGGCATCAAAATTGCCAACTTGATGGCAGAGTACAAAATAAGTAAAGCATCCATTTATAGAGCCATAACTAATAGCTCTAAAGAACTATAAGCCGCCTCCCATGCTATGCTGATCAAATAAGTAGTTATTTTCAGGATAGACATGACCGACGAGCACTCAAGCACCAACTCTTCTTCCGACGGCATTGAGGATGCAAGGAAAGAATTTCTAAAACATATCGAAAATCAACGGCTGCTTTTAGACTCTGAAATCAATCAGGCCATCACATCCGCCAGCACCATTCTGGCTGAGCTCAACGAGATAAAAACACAGAGTAAAACTTCAGCTGAAGAGTTGGTTGAAGTAAATGCTGAGCTTGAAGAAGCTAAAGCAAGTGCTGACTCAAGCAAAGAGCTGCTGGCCAAAGTTACAGAGCTTCACACACAAATAGAGTCTTTTTACAAAGGCAGTTCAACTCGTAGAAGCGACATAGAGGCCTTGTATCTTGAGATCGAAGGTCAAGAAGTCGATGACGAGGAAGCCGGCGACGGGAAAACAAAAAAGATTCCAGGTCTGAAAGAGAAGCTCGAGAACAGCTACAAGCAGCTTGAAATTCAAATTAAAAATCTGTCCACTCAAACCAGTGCTGACTATAAAAATACAGAAGCATCTCTTGCCCGCCTAATAGCTGATGAAGAAGCAAAGTTGAATGCATTTCAACTGCAATGGCAAGAAAACTTAACCCAGCTTCGTCTTGAAATCAAAAAGCTCCTTCCTGACGCACTTACCGCAGGCTTGAGTCACGCTTACGAGTCAAGACGCAAAGAAGAGGAAGCGAATGCGTTAAAACATCGAACTTCTTTTGATAATGCGGTGACGGTAATGAGCTATCTGGCGATTATTCCCGTCGCCATAAGTGTCATTCAATACATCTTTTTCAACAAGACTCTGGATGAGTTGATTACGACACTGCCTAATCTTGTTGCTGCGATTGTTCCGATTTATGCTCCGACTTTATGGATCGCATATTTTTCGAACAAGCAGATCAATCTCTCCAAGCGCCTGATCGAAGAATACGCTCACAAAGAGTCTGTTACAAAAACTTTCGAAGGTCTTTCAAGACAAATTGAAGCAATTGAAGATCGAGAAATTGCAAACGATTTGAGAAACAAGCTTCTCTACAACCTGCTCGAAATAAGTGCTGAAAACCCAGGGAAACTAATTACGGACTACAACAAGTCTGATCATCCACTCATGGATGCTTTAGATAAGAGCGTAAAGCTAACAGATGCAGTGCAAAAGCTGGCAAGAATTCCAGGTTTTAACAAGATAGCAAACAGACTTTCCTCGCAATCTGAAACCATCATTGAAGAACAACGACTAAAAGCTGAGGCAGGCATCGAAGCTGAGGCAGCCGCCACAAATGATAAAATTCAAAAGAATTAATCTTGTCCCTCTCCTGTCCCACTAACCCTTCAGGAATGGTGTGATTAGGCGAAGTTAGAGTTTGCAATCGATGAAGCCAGCCATGCGGTGCAATGCACGGCGACAGTAGAAACAGTGGGCCAAACGGGCGTGGAAATGGAAGCCCTCACCGCCGTGCAAGTGGCTTTGCTCACCATCTACGACATGTGCAAGGCCGTAGACCGAGGCATGACGATGACCGATGTGCACTTGCAGGAAAAGCATGGCGGTAAATCGGGCAGCTACGTTGCGGCGTAATGTGCGTTTACTTTGCAGCGGCCTCTTCGGCTTGCTGCATTTGCCAAAGCTTCAAGTACTTGTAATAACTGGTCTCTGCGTTTGAGATAGACAGCGCCAAGCCGTGGCCGCCATCTAAAAAACCTCGCCGAATCACGTATGTGCGGAAAAAGGCCCAAGCGCCATGACCCAGTGCACCAGCCACAGATGAACGCTTGCCGCGTGCATAGGCTTGCTTGGCTGACGCTGTCGAATATGCGTCCACCTTACCCAGCACTTGCGAAAAGTTCAGATAGCTGTAATGCAGCAAATGATTTCTCAACGCACGCACCGGCTGCTCTGTCACGACGCGCTCATGCACGAGGTCGTCTGAAAACCTTGCTGTACCGCGCTTGAACAAGCGCAACACATAGTCTGGCTGCCAACCTGCATGGTGAATAAATTTGCCGCAATACGATGACAAGCGCGGTAATTTGTAGGCCACATTGGCATCACCTTTTTCTAAAACCATTTTGATTTCAGCCGCCAACTCAGGCGTAACGCGCTCGTCCGCATCAATCGAAAACACCCAATCGCAAGTTGCCAAGTTAAGGGCTCGATTTTTTTGCGGGCCAAACCCTGGCCAGTCTGCTGGTTGCGCTACTTTTGCGCCATGCTGCTGCGCAATCGCTACGGTTGCGTCAGTGCTTTGGCTGTCCACCACAATGATTTCATCAACCATTCCATGCATGGATTGCAAGCAGTCATGCAAGTTATGCGCTTCGTTGCGCGTGATGACGATGGCCGAGAGGGTGGGGTGCGCGTGGGTCATGTTATGGACGAGTTTAGCGTGGTGTGTTTTGCTTCACGTCTTCCAAACGCTCTGCCAATTCCTGCGCTTCTTTGTCATGCCCCAGCAACGTGCCGCTGTCGATCACGCGCTGCACCACACGCGCTTCGGGTGAGTAGTGCATCAAACGTGCTGCTTGTGGGTACAGCACAGTTGCGTTGTCGGCTGTCACGGTTTGTGTAGTCAACTCTGCAAAGTCTGCTTGATTTTTGAATACCCACGATTGCTTGGCATGGTGCAGCGGGTTGTCTTTGTACGCCGCATCGCGCGATGCAGCTTGTCTGTAAATTTGTCCAACTCGGTTGAAATCCCACGCCGCATACAAGCAGCCGATGAACAACATAGCCGCCACCAACATGGGCCCTTCTTGGCGCTCTGTGTATGCATCCACACTTGTCTGTGCATTGTGTGGTCCCCATAGCAAGCCAATGGCAAGGCCTAAGGTCATTTGAAACGGGCCGTACCAAAGCGGGTATTCCAACAAGCTGTGTAAACCCAACACAAGCAACAAACACCACGCCATCACGCGCCAAGCCTGCTGCTCACGCCAAGGCGTGCGACGCAAAACCCACACACCAAGCACCGCCATGACAACAAGGGCAAATGGCACGCCAAACTCCAACGCCAAGTGCAGCGGAAAGTCATGTGCGTTGTCGAGCATGTCGCAAAAACGTAGGCTGCTGTAGGCCGTCATAAAGTGCGCGTAATCTGTTTCGCCCCAACCCCATCCCAGCCATGGGTGCTGCGCAATCAGTGTCAGCACGTTGGCCCACAACACGCGGCGACCACCACAAGCTGCGTAGTCTTGAGCTTGACCCGTGACGCGCAGAATCATGCTCGCACCCCACTCGCCCGTGGTTTGCAAAGCGGCCCAAGGCATGAGCACAGACCACACTGCCACCAACGCGGGGGCAGTCAGTGCAAGCCAGACCAAGCCTTTGCCAAACGCCTCATCGTGTTTGGCGCTGCGCCAGCTCCATAGGGCCATCAGCACGCCCACCAGCGCCCACTGCACAGCACCCGTCCGCGATACCGAACAAGCCACGCCTGCGGCCAACACATTTAGCAACACCAGCACCAATGCCCAGCCGCCACGCGACATGCTGTGCATCTTGCTTTGTACGGCCACCCAACCCAACACTGCCACCAAACCTAAGCTGGTGAGCGAGGCAAATTGATTACGCTGACGCAGGTTGGCAAAGGCATCGCCCTTGAGTGGCTGATTGACCCAAGGTGACAACTCACGCGCCCAACCCAAATATTGCAAGATGCCCAAGATGGCGCTGATCACCGCGGCTGCGATCAAGCCCACCACCAACCATCGAAGCAAGGCCTCATCCACCGCAGCACGTCGGCCCACGGCTGCCATGAGCCACACGCACATGAGCGAGGCAATCAGACCCATCGTCAAGGCTCGATCAACCACCTGGGGCACCCACAGCAATGAGACCACCAACCAAGCTAGCAACACAGCGCACACCGCCACTTCTGCGGCAGTCCATCGCGCCTTAACCAACGGTAGCTCTACCACGGCCAACAAAGCACAAGCCGCCATCATCCAGCTCACCAACAAAGGAATGACCGCTGTGGATGGGCTACTGGCAAAGGGATTGAGCCACGGCAAGGCGACGCACAGGACAAGGATGATGTTGCGCACCAAAAGGTTTTGCGCTGTAGACGAATTCATGGGGTGATTTTCTATCACTCAGGCTTGGCCAAAACAAAAGCGCCCGTAGGCGCCTTGCTGTGGAGTAAGCCCGGCTTACTTACAGTCACTCGGCACGTACTTTTTATCCAACGCGTCAGTGGGTACAGACACGCCAACAAACGCGGTGGAATCCTTCGCCATGCACTTCCACTGCACCACACCATCAATGCTGACGCTCGTGGCCGTTGGCGCAGGCAATGCCGCCTCTGTGCTCGCACTCTTGGTGTAGGGCACCAACAGCAAACTGCCACCACCTGCTGCTGCAGTGGTGGTGATGGTGATCACCCCAGTGCTCGATGCGATGTCAATGCTGCTGATGTTTTTGGTGGCGCCACCAAAGGTGTAGCCCGTTTTATAGCCAGACGTGGCTGTGGCAATGTTGCCGCTGTTGAGTACATCCAATACATTGGTTTTGGCTGCAGAAGCAAGCCCGAGGCCCTCGCTCACACGTGCACGAATCATGTAGTCTTGGTAAGCAGGCAAGGCCACAGAAGCCAGCACGCCGATGATGGCCCCCACGATCATGAGTTCAATCAAGGTGAAGCCCCGTTGCAAAGTGTGTTTCATCTCTTGTCCTTTGGAAGTTGGGCACGAATTCTAGGCAACACTGCCAAAGCAGATGCTGGTGTATGAATTCAAAAAAAAGCGAGCGGTGAAACACCGCTCGCTTTAATCTTGGTAATTCCCGAAGGAGATTACTTCAACTGAGCCTTGAGCAATTTGCCCAATTCAGATGGGTTACGTGTGACGATGAAGCCGCA
>JACCDY010990362.1_pt1 | contig 16439 bp, 17 predicted proteins | sample 7446391 | NCBI WGS metagenome assembly JACCDY01 (sample SAMN15323451, study PRJNA562643) | freshwater metagenome | isolation source: river surface water | place: USA:Blue River Watershed | collected 2017-08-18
AAAAGTTTGGATTTCCTTTTTCTTTAAATGTGCCCATATATATTCCGTTTCCAATATCGGAGGTAGAACCTGCATATAATGAATGGGCAGCTTCATAACAAGTTTCAACAAATTTAGTCTCTAATGTTGCTAGATATTTGTCTTCTCCAAAAAACCTATTAATCATTTCACCATCGTTATTAAACAAAAAGGTTTTCTTTTCAAACACACCAAACATTCCGTTTGAATCTGATTCCAAGAATGATTGAACAAACTTATCTATTGTATCTACTTTTAAAAGTGGATTACACCCGTTTATAATAACAAAATACTTGAATGGTAATTTATCATACCATTCAAGTGCTTTTTGTAAAGTAACTGGTTCTTGTGTTGACTCTTCTGAACGAATGAATGTATTGACTCCATACTTTTCTGCAATCTCTATTAATTCATCATCCATAACAGAAAGGTAGAAATTCTGTTTTGGTATAACCGAAGAAGATAAAACTTTTTGTACCGCGATTTCAAACAGAGATGAATCTGCAAACGGTCTCAACATTTTGTTTGGCACTCTTGTAGATTGATTTCTTGCTTGTATAATAAAAACAACATCTTCAATTTTTTTCATACTATGATTCTTTGTCAATTATTAAAAATCCAGTTGGTTGATCGTCTACCTGTTCTCTAAAATGTTTATGTTCAAATAACTGTAATACTTCAAGTGATGGATTAAATTTAGTATGGATACTATATCCCATCCAATCAGGTGGATACTCGTGAAGAGCCATATTCTTACATCCTAAACCAAGAATCGTATTAACAAATTGATCTTGTTCTGTACTTGTCAAATACATCAATGTACCTTGTGTGTAAACAAGACTTTTTGAAAAATCTATATGGTTAAATCTTTCAACGTTTGCTAAAAAATCCTGTATGTTACATTGGTAATAAGTCAATCTTTCAGTAGAACATACCCATTTTATTTTATCACCCGACTCCAAATCGAAACCATAACAATTAAATCTATCTTGAAATGGAATAAAATCTCTACCACTTGCACAACCAAATATTATGACATTTTCTATGTACTTTGGAATTACACTTAAAACATAATCTAATATTGGTTTTTCATAGTTGAATAGCCAAGATTCTGCATTTTCATCCGGTACAAAATAATGTCTAAAAAAACTATCATACGAATATTCGTTTATACGCTCCCACTTCATAATTTCCTCAAGTATTTTTTCTAAATACACTTACACTTCTTTTTCCTTCAAGAACCGAGTCTATGTCTGACATATTGTTCTTTACAATTTCAAATGCCTTATCGGCAGCTTTTATTGTTTTTTGTATATCAGACATTGTATGTGAAAACTGAATGTATATGACATTCGGAAATAAAATTCCTTGCTTTACCATTTCTTGATAAAATAAATCTTTCATACCACCGGCATCTTCATATTCATCACTGAATGTCAAGTTGTGTCTTGGACCAGATCCAGCAAAGTTAATATTTAACCCGTGTTTTTCTGCCATCTTATACATACCATCCGCAAGTGAGTCACCGAGGTTCCAAATATTGGAATAGTCTTTTGTCTTCAATTCTTTTATAGTTTCAATTGCTGCGGTCAATGAGAGTGCTTCACCACCGAATGTCATGGAGAAAAACGCATGGTTCAATTCGTTCATATACTTCTCTTTACCAGCAATAGCGGACAATGGCATTCCATTTGAAATTGCCTTACCTAAACAACATAAGTCTGGAGTAACTCCGTAGTGCTCTTGTGCACCACCTAATGCCCAACGGAAACCTGTTACCACTTCGTCAAAAATTAAGACTACACCATATTTGTCACACAGATCTCTGACTCCTTGAAGAAACCCTGGTTCGGGTACAGTCAATGCCTGAGCTTCCATGATAACACCGGCAACATCTTTCTTCTTAAGAAGTTTTTCAAGAGACTTTAAATCATTATATGTAAACTCTTCAATGTAATCTTTTAGAACCGATGGGACACCATATGGTCTCATTGTGATGGCGTGCCAGTCACCCCATCCATGATAACCACACTTTACAATTTTTTCTTTTCCTGTGTAGGAACGGGCGATTCGAACAGCAGCCAAGTCAGCGTCAGTTCCGTTTTTAGCAAATCTAACTTGTTCTGCACACGGAACAACATCCACTATTAATTGAGCAAGTTCTTGTTCCAAAAGAGTTGGTAGTGAAAAAATTATACCGTCCTTCATTTGTTTCTTAATTGCCTTATTTGTTCTCTTGTGGTTGTACCCAAGTATTATCGGGCCGAGTCCACACATATAGTCCAGATACTTTTTACCGTCTAATGTTGTTATGTATGCTCCTTTTGCTTTCTTTGCAAACTTAGGATAGACACCCTCAACAAATTGATCTGGACATTTACTCATAGTTTGAGTACCCCTTGGCATCAGACGAACTGCATTATCCCACAGTTCGTTTTCATTTACTTTTTTATTCAGCATCTTCTAATCCTCGATTAATGAGAACAACTAATTTTTCAGTATCATTATCTATGAACAAACTTGAATTAAATTCACGACCAGTATACTTTTGTAAAGAATATTCTTTGTTTGAATACTGTGGTAATATACACAACAGTGACTCATCTAATTGAGAATGATGGGCAAAATCCAATTCTTGAAATCCCAACATATCTTCATGAAGTTTTTCGCCTGGTCTCATGCCAACTATATTATAGTTCACTGATGTGTTTGTTATCTTCGATATTGCATCAACTACATTCAACATAGAATATGAATTCAAAAGCGGAACAAATACTTCGCCACCTTCAGATTGAACAAGTGATGATAGAACAGTTTCAACTGCATCTGTCAGTGTGAATAAAAATCTAGAACATTCGGTTGAAGTTATGTTAATGTTTTTACCCTGAGATATTTGTTCCATCCAAAGAGGAATGAACGAACCTCGACTGGCTATTACATTTCCATATCGTACAGACGCAAAAATAGTAGAACTTGAGTTATAATCATAGTTTGTAAAAATTCTTTCGGCTGTGAATTTAGAAGCACCATATACGTTTATAGGCATACACGCTTTATCTGTTGATACTAGAATACACTTTTTTACATTAGAAGCAAAACTAGCAGATGCAACATTTATACTACCCTGTATGTTTGTCTTTACACATTCTTCTGGATAGTATTCCATGTCATCAATTCTCTTAAGGGCAGCAGCGTGAATGACGTAATCTGGTTTGTGCAACATGAATGTTGTTAGAAGTTTATTGTAATCACGGATGTCACCGATAACTCTTACAATATCTTTGTCACCACCAAAACTTAGTGCTTGTTTGCCCTCATCTCTACTGTAAACAATTATCTTACACTTAAGAGGCTTTAGGTATTTTATAATCGCCTTTCCAAGAGAGCCAGTTCCACCCGTTATCAAAATTGTTTTAGAACTAAGTTCGTGTTCTATCTTTTGTTTTGCCTGTTCACTAATCATATGTTTGCCAGTTAATTAAAAAATCCCAATAAATAGTTCGTTATTCTTTCAGAAGCATTTCCATCGTTATACTCATCAAAATACTTTATGATTTCTGAGTATTCCATGTTTTCCATATTTTCATTACTCAATTCTGTTATTGAATATGGTATTGTTGATTCTTTAAACTTTTCAATTAAACTATTATATCTAACTAAAAACTCAGAAACTCGTGATTCTCCAACTTTTTGTTTGAACGCCTCGAATGAATCAACATTGATAATGCGTTTCCAAAACTCATATTCATCACCTTTAAATTTCTCGAAATCAATATCATCAAGTGTTCCGTTTAAAGATGCATCAATATACAAAATCTTTTTGTTTTGTAAAAGAGGATACATCATTACGGATGAAAATATTCCTATATTATAAACGGAATTGGATACTATGATTGGAAGTACTTCTTCTTTATCTATAATTTGTATTCCGTGGAATAGTTCACTCTTGAATGATTCAGAAAAATCTTCAAATTCTTTCGGGTGTGGTCTGTAACACAATGTGAATTTTGTTAGAAGTTCTTCGTTTGATTTTATTTCGTTTAGAACTTCTAGAATTCTTGGACGTATATTCTTTTCCATAGAACCATATACGATAATGTATTTCTGTTCGCTAGGTTCTAACTCAGAGATTAATCTATCAAATTTTGGAATACCAACTACTAACGATTTATTACCAACCCATCCTGCTAGTTTTTTTGTTTCGAGAGACCAACTGCTGTGTTCGAAAAATACATCAATACAATTTGTTGGGTATCTAAACCGACTTAATATTTCTAGTCTTGTTTTTATATTGTTATACAACCAAGAACTATTTTCTATGCATGTTATTATAGAACCTACTCTTTTAAATTCCTCTATGATATTTGTTTCTGGTTGCCAAGATTCTCGACTGATCAAGACAATATCTGGAATGAAAGGTAAAGAAGTTCCTATGGAGTTGAAGGAGTATTTAAAATCTCGTTCTTCGATTTCAAAGTTACATGCAAAAGAAAAATTACCAATAGAGTGCTGTGTTGGATACTGAGTTATTTTTTCCTGAGAAAAAATAAATATCACATTACAATCCTCTTTTTGTAATTTATTGTAAACGTTCTTTTGTTCATTAAACGATCGTTCGCATGAAGCAAACATTAAGATATTTTTTCGCATCACATTAATCGAATTTTGTTATAAACCCATTTTCATTAAACTTGGGTGGTCTTCCCCACTTGTTTATCCAATTGTTATAGTTTTTAATTTCTGATTCGATTTGTCTTTGATCACTTTTACCATCATTTTCTTCTAACCGATGGGAACCTCTAGCACCAAAGTGCCAAACAACAGACTCTGTTGTTACTATTAATTTGTAATCCTCATACAGCATTCTCAGAAACAAATCCTTATCTTCCCAACTTGTTGGTGAAAATATTGGATCATTACCTCCAATATAATCCCAATCTTTTTTTCTGATGAGACCAGATACGCCTTCACCCCATTCAAACGTTGAGTTATTCATTCCACTAAATGCATCTGCGTAATCAATGAATGATTCTTTATCGAAGTCATTATAATAAGCACCAAACCAATCGGTTGGAACTATCAATGTTGCAGGACGTGAAGGTTCATTGAAAATGTTTGGTTGTATTCTCTGACTGAATACCCACATCTTCTCGTCTGGATATTCTTCAAATAATTTCAAACATGATAAGTCCCAATCTTTTGAAACATAAAAATCAGAGTGTAGAAACATTATAAATTCTGTTTTAACTCTTTCCGCACAGAAATTCATTCCACCACCAATTCCCCGTACCTCTTTATTGTTTGGTTCGATATAAACTTCAAGATTATATTGTTCCTTGTTATCTTCTAACCACTCATTCGTACCATCAGTACAATTCTCGGCATGAATTATAAATGGAGCATCTTTGTAGTAAGAATATTCACGAACAGATTCAATCGCAAGTTTCAAGTAATTTAAATTATTGAAGGTACTTATACAAAAGGTTATAGGATTATTTTGCATACTATGCCATGTTGTTGTAAAAACTATTTTGATGTTCTTGTTTAGTTATTGTTTTGTTATGGAATAAACAATAATCTTTATCTTCCGGTAGATGTGAATATCTATCGAAACCATATAACTGTTCGTGTACTTTGTTCTTCCAACTTATTTCTTCCTTGTTCTTGTAGATTCTCATTTGCCAGTCTGGCCAATTTATTCTACCATAGTCATCCAATCTCCATCCCCAAGTTTTTATATGTTCTTCTGTTATCCCATCGACGGTGTTCCAACGTGGGACGAGAATAACATCGAGTTCTGAATTTGCCGAGAGTATAGATTGTATATTCTCAATTAAAAATCCAGATGGAACTTCATCGGCATCTATGTTGAATATCCATTCATTCTGACAATGTTGTTTTAGATTGTTTTTAAATGAAGCAAAGTCGTTATTCAATGAAAATTCTATTACCTTCAGTACAGTTATCTGATTTCGGTATCTACTAACAACCGCCATTACTTCAGGTGTTACATTTTCTTTGTCCAATTGTAAAACTATTTCATCCGAATTACCTAGTCTGCCCTTTAAAAAGAAAAGTAGTTTTTCAAGTTCTGAACTTTCATTACACGCCGTAATAGTATATGAAATCATATTAGTCTATCTTTTTCAGTTGTGGTAGTTTCTTAAGGTTGGGAAGATTGAGTGTAACTTGTTCAGCAAATTTTGGTAAATTTGATTCAAGTATTTGTTCAAATGTAGAAGTCATTGCATCAAATGACCACTTTATTTCCATCTCTTTGACAGACTTCTTTGACTCATACAAATAGTTCTTGTACTTCTTATATACATCTTGTAGTTTTTCAGCGGCCTTCTGATAGTTTACAGTAAACCAAGAAGATTCAGCTTGAATAATACCATCCCAAACAGCACTTGAATGAACTTGTTTTATCTCACCGTCAAGATATGTATGAAATGCAGGATTAACAAAATCCACATGACCACTCCAACCGGAAACTATAACAGGCTTTCCTGTTGTTATAAATTCTGCAATAGGTCTACCATAACCCTCACCCTTTGTGAATGAAACAAATGCCTTTACTTTTTCATGATTGTAAAGCGAATTCATCTCTTCATCAGTTAAGTCACCGTGTAACAGATATATGTTTGGAAGATTCTTCTTCTTACTCATTTGTTTTATCAGTGATATTTTACGCAACATTGTAGATCTATCAGTTATAGAAAAGGTTCCCACTGAAGATTTCAATAAGAGTGCCGGAGGATTTTCGGTATCACCGAAAGTCTCTATGAAGGTATATATCATCCCCGAAACATCCTTTCTGTCTTCTCCGAAGTCTCCCTTTAACCAGTGACCAACAAATAGATAACAGAAATCTTCTTTTATGTTGTTAAGAGTTTCGTCAATATTCTTTTCGATTTCTTTGTTTGAATCAAAAATATCCAAACGAACGCCTTCATGTAAAACTTCAATAGGAACTGTTATTTCAACTTGACCGACTGATTGATTTGTGGTCTTATCTCTCTTCTCGTATTTTGTGTTCAGAAAAACATCCTTAGCGTGTTTTGATGGCACAAGTACAAGATTCATTTTATTACATCCTTCGATCCATTGACCAGAACACAATGTTGTTTCAATACCAGCGGTAACACCGATATTATACTTACCAACAGCTTGAAATTCATTCGGAATAGTACATTGAATCCAAATATCAGGTTGCTGTGTTAATCCTGGAATTATTGCATCCATTATTTGTTTATGTTCAGGATTAGTAACATCAAGAGCATTCATTGGAGTTCCTCCCCAATTTATAGAAATAACCTTGATATTGAACTTATCCATTTTAAATAGTGACGTTAAAAGATCACGAGAGTGTTCTCCATATCCACTTCTAGTTGCAACTGGCCCACAAAATACTAAATTAGGTTTATGACTCATATTATCCTCAAGCTAAATGTAATTCAAAACGGTTTCTTGGACTGAAATTATCGAAGCATCCCTCAACACTTTCAATAATTCTTTCACACATATTATCGCGACTCATCCCACTTTCCGTATTTCGAATAAATTCAGAACCTTTTATTCCGGCCGCAATTCTCTCTTCCTTTGATGTCTTAAACCATTCGTAAAGAGCTTGACCTATTTCACGGAAATCTGCACGGTCATCAAAAATGTATGGTGTTGGTACTGAACCTTGAAGTGAAATGTTTGATGGCCAAACTGGCTTTACCCATTCACCGTGTTCAAGTGTTGACCATTCTTCTCTTCTATGGAGAGTCTTTACTTCAATGTAATCATCGGCGGTAAAATACTTACCTGTCTTTGGATTAATGAAACCACATTGATCTTGAAGACCGCCAGTCACATTTACAACGATTGGTGTACCGGCCGAAATTGCTTCTGCTGTTCCAAGACCGAATCCTTCGTTAGATGCCATGTTGACTACAACATCAGCGACGTTGTACAAAATATTTAATCCTTGACTTGGGAGTATTCTGTCACTAAACATGACTGGATGTTGACACAATTCATGAACAACTGCTGTTAGATCTGTTCCGTTTTGATCTATCGGAGATGCGTGCATTAATAGCAAAGTTTCTTCATCAGGGTTTCCACCATCTTTAACAATTAATTCACACATATGATTATAAGCAAGAACTACATCGCCGGGATGCTTTCTGTGAATGTTTCTGTTGTTCCAAAAAACTACAAATTTATCAGAGTTACTGCCTCTGACTTTTTTAGATTCATTCTGAAAATCATTCCATTGTTTATCACCATCCGTTATTGGATAGTACATACTTGTATCTATTCCGTGTGGAACATACGTTACTCGTCCAGAATTTACACTTCCTTCAAATCGGTTAAGAATTCTATGATTGATGCCATACGTTTGTTTTGAAATAGCCATCAACAAATCACAACTTGAATAAGCTTCTTTATTCCACATAGGATCAGGAATATCATCCCAAATATTTAGATACATGAGTGGAATTTTCATTCTGATTTCATGCTCCATATTGTACAACCAATCCCAAAAACGTGGATCGGTGAAGTGGAGAATTGCGTCTGGCTTTTCTGCTTCTATTAAGTTTCTAATTAAAAATGGATCACCGTAACCATCATTACAGTAAATTTTGATGGAGGCATCTTGAACGCCAGTCAAACCTTTTGCATCTTCGGATAGGTCAAGTACCTTTCCTTTTTCTGGATGATTGATAGCGGCACCGACTTGAACCCAATCATACTTGTGACAAGTACCAATTACCATATCACGGGAGACAGTCGCAATACCACTTGTTAGACGTAGATCGTCTGATAGGAGTAGAATCTTTTTCTTTGCCATACGAAACCTTTGATTACGAAACTTTTGTTTTCAATAAATATCAATATACGAAAAAACGATTACAATAACAAGTGCGGTTTAGCTTCTATCAAACCATTTTGTGTAATCAAGATGTGTTCGGACTTAACTTGGAATTCTCTAATTGTTGTTGCGTTAACATAAGACATAGCAGAACGAACACCATCATTGATGTCATTAATGACACGTTCTACTTTACCCTTGTACGGAATCAACTTTGAATTACCTTCAACGTTCTTTTCTTCCAAACCGTGAACTTGCTTTACTTCAGCAGATGCAGAACCACGGTACTTCTTGAAGAGTTGTTCGTTTGGCCACATTCCCATTCTCTGAATTTCACCAGGGGATTCACGAGTACCTGCAAGAAGTGAACCTAACATTACAGAATCTGCACCAAGTGAAATTGCTTTTGCAACATCACCTGTCATTCTGACGCCACCATCTGCAATAATAGGAGCATCAATTCCTGATTCTTCTACGGCACGAACACAATCAATGAGAGCTGTAACTTGTGGAATACCAATTCCAGTTCTGATTCTTGTTTCACAAAGAGAACCATTACCAATTCCAACACGAATCGCGTCAGCGCCCCACTCTACCAGATTTTTTGCACCTTCATATGTAGCAACATTACCTGCAATTACATCTACATAGTTTGGCAGATTTTCTTTACACCAAGAGATTGCGTCTTTTACTTGCTTTGTATTACCATGAGCAACATCAATTAGAAGAACAATTGCACCTGCGTTTACAAGTTCTTGTGCACGTTCTTTATAATCAGCTGTTGCACCAATTGCGGCAGCTACTAACTTCTCTTGTTCCTTAATCTTACGAACTTGATTTGCCTGTCTTTCAATAGTCATGAATCGGTGAACTACACCAACGCCACCGTAGGATCCAATTGTTACTGCCATATTGTATTCGGTTACTGTGTCCATTGGTGAAGCAACAAGTGGTGTACCAATCTTATATTGTTTTGTAAAGTTTGTTACAAGATTACATTTACCACGACTATCCACTTCACTATACTTTGGAATAATTTGAATATCATCAAATGTATATGCGTACTTCATTATTGAACCCTATTCTTTATTGGACATAAATCATCTTTGTCTTTGAACTCACACCACCGGCAATTCTTGGCCTTCTCACCTTCAATTGCAGGATAGTAAATGTCTGTTCTCTTGTTACCTTCTGAATCAAATGCGGTCTCAACAAATGTCTGAATCTCTTTCAGGATTTGTTTTTGTGATAACTTTCCATGTGAAGGTGCAAACCGTTGAACACGTTTTCTCATCGCAGCATATTCTGCATTCTCATCAATCTTACGTTTCAAAATAAGATACTCAATCTCAATATCATCAGGATGAATATCAAACTGTTTTGCGTAGAAAGTCTTGTACAAAACAAGTTGTGATGTTTTTACTTTATCTGCCTTTGTGTACTTATTCCACCCACTTGTTGAAGTTTTGAAATCGTAGATATAAACCTTACCAGTTTTTAAATCTCGCATTACCAAGTCAAGAAAACCAACGAGACGAACATTTGGATTTGATTCAAGTGGTATGATATTGATTGGTAATTCGATACCAACAAGTTCCCAACCCTTCTTCATAAAGAACTCTTCACGATGTGCCTTGAACCAACGAATGATTTCAATACCATCTATAAGATGTTCCTGCATTTCATCTGGATTGGAAAAGTGTTGTTCATTGTTTTCAGTCAACATCTTCTTATATTCCACACCCATTTTTTCTTTTAGGAGATCTTCAAGTGGAAGTTCATTTGCTTCTTGAACGGTTGATCTATATAACATCTCAACATACATCTGAAGAACTTCGTGCATTGCAGTTCCAAACACAAGTGCAATGGATGGAGAAGGAACAGAAACCTTATCAATATAATTTAGTTTCCAACGGTGAGGACATCCCTTCCACATTTGATACTGTGAAAAGGAAATTCGTGAAGAAGGCATTACTTACCCCACTTCCCGTTTTGAACGAGTTGTGCAATGATACCGTAAACTGAAATATCTTTGAATGTATCTTCAAGTGATTCACCAACAGCATCTTGTGAACCAAACATAATCATTTGCTTATACCGATTGATTTTATCGTTCAATCGAAAGAACAAACCTTGAAGTGATAACTTTCTATCTTGTTCTCTTTCAAGAGTTGTTCCTAATGAAATATTATCCGGCCCATAGTTAGATTGCTTACGGCAAAAAAGTTCGTATTGTTCACGTTGAATTCTCTTGAAGTCCGTAGTCATAACGGGAAACTTCTCTTCCATTTGGGCAATGATGTCATTCTCATCTGCCTTCTTACCCAAGTCAATTTCTTTTATTGCCATCTTTGTTGTCCTCATTTTAATGTCTTTATTTGTTTCTTGAATTTTTCTACATCTTCTTTCTTGGTTCCGTAAGATTCCAAAACAGAAACAAGTTCATTTGGATTCATTCTTAGGAGGTCTGTAATATACTCAAAAATTACTTTCTTACCAAGTTGATAATGTTGACAGAACAAATCTACGAATTGTGAATCAATCTCCACCTTCTTAGATTTCTTCACATATTTCAAATAGAATGTGGTCTTTGGTAAAATATCATAAAGTAATTTATAGTAATCTTTGGAGGTAAGGATGCCGTTACTATACTTTTGAAAGTCGTTCACGGCATCCGTCAATTCCATCTCCATAGAAAACCAACGGGTGATAATAAAATTATTCCACGTCTTTTGGTCTTCTTCAGCAAGGGTTTCCCACTTAACCTTATCTTTGGTCACACCCTTGATGTGGTCAAAAAGATTCTTAGCCATTATTTCCAAATCCAGTAGGAAGGAATTCAGGATTAATGTTTCCACACTCAAGACATGCATATGTTTGGAGGGGTACAATTGCTTCCTTCCCAGTAGGAGAAACAAGTGCAGAAATCTTTTTGAAAAATGTTACTTCATGAAAAAAGTGACCGTTACATTTTTCACAAACAATATCTTGTGCGTCACTCAAATTCACATTAACACGTTGTGGTTGTGGTTGTGGTTGTTCTCCACCACCAATATCAAATACATTGCTCATATTATTTCCTTTGATCTATTTCCATAATAAGTTGAATAAACATTGCCATTGCATTAATTTCATGGTCTACTACCATTGCATCTTTGTATTGTGATTCCGCGATAATAAGAATCGCAGTTGATACAAACCCGTTAGCGAAATCCTCTACATTATCATACAGATAACGGAAGAGTGGGTTGTAATCACGGATTGAGTTGTCAGCGAGAATCTGACGAATCTCTGTGTACTTTTCTTTCTTGTTCTTACTTGACTTTAGAATATCAACAATCGTTGAGTAAAAGTTATTCTGAACAAGAGTTGACTTATCAAGTTGCATCTTACCATCGAGAATACAACGTTGAACTGTATTCAGTACACGACGAATATCGGGATAAGTCATGTTGATGATTTGTGCTAAATCTTCCTTTGAGAACTCCACACCTTCCGATTCAAGAATTCCCATCGTGTGAACAGCAACATCTTTCTTAGATGGAGGAACGATGTTGAAGATTTGACACCGAGATTGAATCGGGTCAATAATCTTGTCCACGTAATTACACGTTAGGATAAATCGTGTTGTCTTGCTGAACGTCTCCATAATGTTACGGAGAGCAGCTTGTGCATTTGGAGTGAGATAATCAGACTCGTCGAGAATGATAATCTTCAAACCACCGAAACCGATTGACGATGCAAACTGCTTGATTTTGTCTCGGACGGTATCAATGGAGTTCTCATCGGAAGCATTTATGTAAATGTAATTGTCTTTTGAAACTGTGTTGGCTACAATCTTTGCAAGTGTTGTCTTACCACTACCGGCATCACCATAAAGAAGAAGGTGTGGTACATCACCTGATTGTAGGTATCGCTTGAACGTTTCCTTGATTGTTTCGTTTCCAATATACGTGTCAAGTGATTGTGGACGATACTTTTCCACATAAAGAGTGTGTTGAGGATTGAACATTTTGAAACCTTATTGTTATCAGATGAATACAATATACGAAATTTTTGGGACATTTCCAAATGAAAAAGGGAACCGAAGTTCCCTTTTGTTTGTCATTTGTAGTTTCTATGACCACCATTTATTCGTTCAATCTTACTATACTGATTACGAGAATAAACACTGGAATCTCCCGATACGATTATCTTTGGGGAAGGTTGTCCTACATTTATACCAGCACCTTCGAGTGAGTCAAATACTTGATCATATACATCATCTGGAGCATTCATACCAATAATGATTTCAATCTTTGATTGATTAGAAAGAATTACTGTTGCTTTAGCACGACTCTTTTTTAGAGCAGCAGTGACATCTTCAAATGTTGCACTAGAACCAGCTTCGTTGATTTTCTTGAATGCTTCTTGAATTTTTCTGCCTTCTTGTATTAGATCTTTCATCGTCTACTCCAAAAAAAAATACCTTGGTTTATATGATATAAATATGTCACGGCTTATAAAAAACAAAGATTGGTTCTATTTTCCACCACTCACCCTTAAACCAAACTTTGTTTGTTAGAGCTTCAATATCGGAGTTACCAATCATCTTTGCCATCAACATACCAATCTTACCTTTATATTCCATACCAAGTTCTTTTAGAATCTGAATAGAATCTTCTTCCAAGTGAACAACCTTGTTTGCAGAAACACGAATGTTTGCAATATTCCAACACAGGTATCTGTCTCGTTTGAGATATTCAACGGCCGTTGTTAGTGTTGGACGAAGGAAGTTATCTCTCCAATCGGAATACTGTCCGTATGCCTTGAATGATTGAGTTTCGTCATCGGAATATTGTTCACGATTGAAATACGGTGGTGAAGTAAAAACAAAGTCTAACTTACCACGATACTTTTGGAAGTTTGGATTTTCACCAATCAATTCAGAACCATCTTGAAAAACTTCATATGTATGGTTCTCTTGAGTTTGGAAAAACTTATTGGAGATACTGTTTCCCTTTTCTCCAATAGACCGAAGGTAAAAGTCTGCAAGATATTCATAACGAGAAATACCAAGTTCAGGAATGAAGTTGTCTGTGTTTGGGTCTGTCCCTACATAATGTATAGGACGAGAAACAGACATCGCTCCAAGTATTCGTCCACCCCATCCTGAACTTGGATCATAGACGTGTACCTTTTCACTGGCAGGAATATGCTTTGTGAAATGTTCATACAAGAACTTTGCAGTCATTGGGGGAAAGTTTACTGCTGGTTGACCAAGAGAAAGACGAAACACTTGTAATGCACTTGGGAATATTCTCTTGTTCTTCTCGTATGCCTTGATAAGGTACACGTTTACTCGTGGTTCGGAAGAATCCTTCTTGACATGATAATGATCAACAAGTTCTTCCACTTCTCCGAGATACGTTATCATTGGTTGTTCAATCAAACCATCTTTCAAAAACTCACGTATTTCGTCTGCCTTTATCGTGAGATACTTTGTATATTCACGTTGGTACTCAGACATAGTGCATGAAATCTTTGAGATACGCAATCCTTGACCATCAAATCTACCATCTCCGTTTTTGTATGCAGAGAAGAAATCTCGCAATGTTTCCCCTTCACGGAAGTATGGATTCTTTATCTGTGTTGAAAGAATTGACTTACTGTAAGAATACATAGAGTCATTATACAAAGTTCTCTTCATCGTATGATGGAACTTTTCTTTCAATGGATCAGTAAAGTGGTCATAGATTGAAAGAGCATTATCACTCGATAGACCTGAAGATATTTTTGTCTTCAACATCGTTGGAAAGAATTGATTACACGCAGTTGCATTCTTTGTGAAGTTTGAGACAACACCAATAACATCTGGATCATTTGGTGTGGTCAATTCATGATACAAAGAACCGGCATCAAGTTGACGGAGACGTGAGAAGGAACGAATGATCTCTCCCTCATCTTTACCGACCAAAGGTGGTTGACCGTTCTCGTCCCAATCTTTTAGGACTCGTGTTCGTAAGTCCTCCAACCAAGTCGAAACTTGGTCGGAGTCATACGTCATCAATTCTCCATAAGTGACATTTGTTGGCCACTCACGAATGGTGCTCTTCTCGTAGAAGTATTTCTTCATTAGTTGTTCTCCAACTTCACAAGGAAGTATCGGGATTCAAAATCATCAATATCAAACTCAACCTTGGCAAGACCTTCCGATGAAACCAACATCGAACCACCGTTCAAATCCTTGTTTGAAGCAAGAATCTCACGGAAATACTTTGCTGAGAATGAGATTGGATCAATATCTGCACTTGCTTCACACTCAATATCAAGTGAGATTCGGTTTGAGTTTGTATTAGAATAACCAATAACGATTTGATACTTATTCAACTTTTGATTCTTCATCACAGTGAAGTGTTCAATTTCAGGGAGTGCTGACTTTGCCTTGATGAACTTGTCAATGAACTCCTTTGTAATTGCAATCTTCAACTCGAAGTTTGGTAGTTCCTTCAACTCTGGTGTTGGTGGGATAACTGCCAAGTCTGCCAACATATAGTTTACTGTTGTTGACTTGTCATCAAGTGTAAGTGAGAACGCCTTATCGCCGGTAGAATTAATTTGAAAATTCAAATCGTTTCCAAGAACACCAAGAAGTTTTACAAGTAGGTCTGTATTATACACACCAAACTTTGAAGACTCTGAGTTAAACTTGTCCAACTTAATTTCACCAACAACACACTTGTCATCTGAAATGAATCGTGTTGAAAGTGAACCGTTAGAATTCCAAGCAACAGACTGAACCAAGCCACCGAGGTGATACTTGTTAATAAAGTTGATAAGTCTCGCTTTTTCCATAACATCTCCTAATGAGTAAAATTTATTGTTCTAATATACGAAATACATTTGTAATATCAAAATGAAAAGAATTTCTGTGCATTCTTTTTATATTCCGACGGAAACTCCCAATCAAGTGCATCATAGAAAGAACGGAGTTTACCATCAAGTTCAGAGTTTAACAACTCGTGTGCATCAAAGTGTTCCTTTACAAACTGAAGGATTTCATCAGGATCAGAGTCACCACGGAATGCCAACTCTTCCAATCCATACTTATTGTTCTTCAAGTAAGCCACCTTCACCTTGTCACCGTTCTTGATCGGTGGATATTTAGAAGGACACTTAAACATCTTCAACAACTTGTTATAGTTGATGGCTGCCTTAACATGGGATGGTGTTCCCTTAGCAAACTTACCAAGAACAGAATCTTTTACAGGGTCTTGGTATTTCTTGATGTCTTTGATCGAAGAGTTCTTTGAAACCTCAGCAAAAAGAACTTCACCTAACTTACGTTTGAATGTTAGAATGTTCTCATCAATCTCATCTTTATCTTTTGACTTTAGAATGTCAACAAGAACTTCTTTCATAAACTTTTGGAATGACTTCGGGAACGAAGATCGAACAACGTCCAGTCCCTTTACTTCCAACTTGTCCATCGGAACACCGTTATCTGAAATAATCCAAAGAGCATACCTCTTCTTCTTAACCCAAAAGCCAGTACGTCCAATCATTTCCTGTTTGATTT
>JACCDY011149413.1_pt1 | contig 16438 bp, 10 predicted proteins | sample 7446391 | NCBI WGS metagenome assembly JACCDY01 (sample SAMN15323451, study PRJNA562643) | freshwater metagenome | isolation source: river surface water | place: USA:Blue River Watershed | collected 2017-08-18
GGCAAGCTTGTGTGGCGCAGAACCGGTGAACTGCTTGGAATTGCCGATATTGCGGTATGGTTTTCGGTATCTATTCGGAGTACTTGATCATGGTGTTAAAAATCAAACGCAAAACGTCTTTGACGCTGGATGCTGAAGTACTGGATGGTGCAAAGGCCTTGGACATCAACGTGTCTGCTGTGGCCGAGGCGGCGCTCAGGAGCGCCGTGGCCAGTGCCCGACAAGCGCAATGGCTCAAGCAAAACGCTGAGGCCTTTTCGGCACAAGCGGCCTGGCACGAGCGCCATGGGCACCCGCTGGCCGACATCATGAGTGCGCCCGGGGGGCTTCGTGGAGCGCTTGACCCGGTACGATGTGGCCGAATACAACGGCGTGAAGATGGTGGTGGTCGAGAGCGATCTGCTTCCACCCGACCCAGCCGTGGTGGTGATTCCTCTTTTGGCTGACGACCCAGCGGTGAAAGACTTGAATCCGGAACTGCTGCACGATGGCAAGCCATGGGTGCTTGCCACCCGCCTGATGGCCGCTGTACGGCGATCGAGCTTGCGTCGCGTTGGCACCGTGGCAGACCAGAGGGACCGAATCACCCGAGCTGTCGATGTTTTGATGGCGGGTGTCTGGTCTGATCTTTCTCTTCAGGCAAGGCGCATTGTCTGAATCATATTTCCAAGGTATTCATGGATAAAATGAATGTTATTTTTGTAACTTTATTTGGGTGAGTCCATGGGCAAGTTTTCAGTGATGTGCGGGGCCTTGTTGGTGGCCACGCCGGCCTTGGCGCAGGTGCAAGCCAGTGTGCCTTACACCCCCAGCTGGCAGGCGCGGCACCACTTGCAGTGGCTGTCGGACCATGCGGGCTTGCAGTTGACCACCAGCCATTGGCCTTTGCCTGCCGCCGCCGTCGAGGCCGCTTTGTCCCGTTTGCCACGCGTGCAGCCCGATGCCGTGGCGCAGCAGGTGGCCTGGGCGCGTGAAGAGGTGTTGCGCGAGTTGCGTGATCGGCAAGAGGGCTGGCGATTGCGGGCGCAGGCCAGGTCGCGGACCGAAGCGCTCAATGGTTTTGATGACAACTACACGCCGGGCAGCAGTGTGCAGATCGAGTCCGAGGAGTGGCGTTGGGGCCAGCCTGCCGATGCGGTCACAGCTGCCATGCGTGTGGGGGGCCGCGCAGAGCACAGCCCCAATTCCTTGCAGACGCAATTCAGCGGCCATGGAGCCGAGGGCCGTGTGCAGTTTCGCCCGGATGGCAGCGCAGCGGTGCTGGGTGTTGCGGGCTGGAACCTGCAGGCTTTCAGCCAGCGCCATTGGTGGGGGCCGGGCTGGCAGAGCAGTTTGGTCAATGGGCACAACAACCCGTCGTGGACTGGCGTGGGCGTGCAGCGTGGCAGTGCGGCCGAATCCACCAGCGGCTGGCTGAGCTGGATGGGGCCTTGGAATCTGGATGTGTTTGTGGCCAAGGCGCAAGACCCGCAGGTGGTCAGTCCGCAGGCCAGTGGTTTTTTGTTTTCGGGCATGCGCCTGACGATGAAGCCGCAGCCTTGGCTGGAGCTGGGTTTGAGCCGGGGTTTGCAGACTGGCGGGGCCGGACGGCCTGGCGGTGCGGCCAATTTGGTGAAGGCTTTTCTGGGTCAGGAGCTGAACAAAAACCCCGAAGACACGTTTGTCGACAGCAGTGCGCAGATCGCCGGTTATGACGTGCGCTTGTCGTGCCCGGCGTCGTGGGCCGCGTGGCTGGGCAGCTGCGGTGCTTACACGCAGTGGATGGGCGAGGACGCGGCGGGCAAGGTGCCGCTGCCTTTCAAGTTCATGAGTTTGTGGGGTGTGGAAAGTTCGTTTGGTCAGGGGCGTTACCGCGTGTTTGCCGAGTGGGCCAACACCAACGCTTACAGCTTGCCGTGGGACAGCAAGCCGAGCTTTCCGGGTTATGTGAACGGGGTTTACAGGCAGGGCTATACCCAGGGCGCACGTTGGGTGGGCAGCGCGCAGGGCTCGGGCTCCAAGGTGATGACGCTGGGCTGGATGGACGCGGAGAACTTGCGTGTCCTGAAATTGCACGCTGGGCGCATTCACACCAGCTTGGGGGCTTACGACCCGCGCGCAGCGGCGCCAAACGGCAATGTCTGGGCGGTCAGCGCGGCACAAACGGTGGCTTTCAAGTCGTTCAGCGTGACCCCCGAATTGGCTTACACGCGCTGGTCGCAAGCGGCGACTGCATTCAACACACAAGGGAAAAATCTGCGCGTCGGCGTGATGCTGGATGCCACGTTTTGATCACCCGCACGCCCGTCAAGCCGGCCTGTTGAGTGCGCTGGATGGCTGTGAAGCCAGCTTGCAGGCAAGCTCCCACAAAGACAGGACACAGCCCATCCCTTGCAGGCAAGCTCCCACAAAGACAAGGCGCAGGCCATCGCTTGCAGGCAAGCTCCCACAATGACAGGGCGTTTGCTGTGGGAGCCAGCCTGCTGGCGATGGGGCGGTTGCGTACAGCGCCCGTCTCAGCCGATGGCTGCAGCCACTTGCACGGCCGAGCCTGCAGCCAGGGTGAAGCCCAGGCCGCCGTGACCGGTGTTGAGGTGCAGGTTAGCGGGGCCTTGGGGCTGGCGGCCCAGCACGGGCAGGCCGGTGGGGGTGGCCGGGCGCATGCCGGTCCAGGCTTGCAGGTCGGCAAAGTCCGAGCAATCACCAAACAGGTCTTGCGTGTCGGCCTTCAGGCTGGCGATGCGCTGGGCGGGGATGTTGCTGTTGCGGCCCACCAGCTCGACCATGCCAGCCACGCGCAGGCGTTCGCCCAGTCGCGCAAACACGACTTTGCGCGCGCTGTCGGTGATGCTGACCTTGGGCGCGAGGGCGCTGCCGTTGGTGTTGACGGTGATGCTGTAGCCCTTGAGCGGATACACCGGTAAACGGATGCCCACTTGCGCGGCCAAGGTGGGCGCCGTGTGCCCGGTGCACAGCACATAGGCGTCGGCGCCGATGTCCTGTCCATTGGCCAGTTGCGCGGCCACCACTTGCTGGCCCCGCACCACGAGCCGCTGCACCGCTTGGCCCATGCACCATTGCACACCACGGGCCGACAAAATGCGCACCCATTCGTCGCACAGTGTTTGGCAATCGGCGGCGCATTCGCTGCCGGTGTAGATGCCGCCTGCAAACAGCTCACGCCGGGGGACCAGGGCCGGCTCGATGGCGCAGGCTTCGTCTGCCGAGACCGCTTGCTGAGGCGAACCACCGAGCTGCTGCTGCAAGGCCAGCTGGCTGCGGGCCGCGTTGAAGGCCGCTGCCGAGCGGAACATCACCAATTTGCCGCTGGCCGAAAAGTCAAAGGCCAGGTTTTCGCGTTCGCGCCAGGCGTCCAGTGCCGCGCGGCTTTGGGCGGCCAAGCGCAGCAGCTGTGCGGTGGTGTCGTGCGATTGCGTGGTGTTGCAGGCTTTCAGAAACTGCAGCAGCCAGGCCCATTGCGCCGGGTCCCATTGGGGCCGGATCTTGAGGGCGGAGCCCGGCGAGAGCATGAGCTTGGGCAGTTGCGCCCAGATGCCGGGGTCGGCCATGGGCTGCACATACGAGTAGCTGAGCTGGGCGCCATTGCCGCCGCTGGCCCCTGCGCCGGGGCGGGCCTGATCTATGACGGTGACGCGGTGGCCGTTTTGCGTGAGCGCGTAGGCGGTGGACAGGCCCACAATGCCCGCGCCCATGACACACACATGCATGGACAGGTCCTTTGGCGCAAGAAACAAAAAATGTCGCCCGTTTAAGGGGCATCGATATCAGAGTCTACCCTGATGCCGTCGCGTATTGGCCTTGAAATGGGCACAAGGTGTGCTACACATGGGGTTCTTGTTTTTTTAACCTTGTTCCGTCATTCAATTGAAAAAAGGACTGTCATGAAACGTCGCCAACTTTTTCTGGTTCTGGGTCTGGCTGCGGCCATTGTGGCCCCTGTGCAAGCGCAGCAGTTTTTCCGTATTGGCACCGGCGGGACGGCCGGCACGTATTACCCCGTGGGCGGCATGATCGCCAACGCGGTCAGCCAGCCCGGCAAGATCGTGGCCACGGCCCAGGCCACCAATGGCTCGGTGGCCAACGTCAACGGCGTGGCCGGTGGCGCCATGGAGTCGGGTTTTTCGCAGTCGGATGTGGCGACCTGGGCCTACAATGGCACCGGCGTTTACGAAGGCAAGCCCAAGGTGTCTGACCTGCGCATGATTGCCAACCTGTACCCCGAGAGCATCCACCTGGTGGTCAAAAAAGGCTCGGGCATCAAGTCGGTGGCCGACCTCAAGGGCAAGCGCGTGGCGCTGGATGAGCCCGGTTCTGGCACCTTGGTCAACGCCCGTACGGTGCTGGCGGCTTATGGTGTGAAAGAAAGCGACATCAAGCCCGAGTACATCAAGCCCAACCAGGCCGGTGACAAGCTCAAAGACGGCGCACTCGATGCGTTCTTCTTTGTGGGCGGCGCACCTGCTGGCGCGATTGCCGAGCTGGCCTCCAGCGGTGCAGGCATCGAGCTGGTGCCTTTGGCCGGCCCCCAAGCCGAAGCCTTGCGCAAGAGCAACCCGTATCTGGCCGTCGACACCATTCCTGCCGGCACTTACAAGGACGTGCCCGCCGTGCAGACCATGGCCATGGGCGCCCAGTGGGTGACCAGCGCCAAGGCTGACACCGAGACCGTCTACCAGATCACCAAGGCGCTGTTCAGCAAGCCCGCTCAGGATGCGCTGGCGGCCGGTCATGCCAAAGGCAAGTTCATCACCAAGGAAAACGCCGTGAAAGGCGTGGGCATTCCGTTCCACCCCGGTGCCGAGAAGTTCTACAAGGAAGCCGGCGTTCTGAAATAAGCGCCTGATGGCGAACCATCGCCAGCAGGCTGGCTCCCACAGAAGTCCGGTATCGGGTTCCCTGTAGGAGCTTGCCTGCAAGCGATGGCTTGCGGACCACGATGGGCTGCATCGCCAGCAGGCTGGCTCCTACAGAAGGCTGGTGCTGGCGCCTTGGATGTTTCAGCAGGGCGCGTGTGCGCCCTGTGTTGTTGAGGACTGTTATGACCGAAGCCCGTGAGCGCGACATGCGCGATTTGCAGGAACTCGAAGAGAAGTTCGATCCCGAGATGCGTTTTCGGCCCACGCTGCCCCCGGCGTCGGTGATCGTGAAATGGCTGCTCATCATCCTGTCGGGCTTTCATTACTACACGGCCGGCTTTGGTCTGCTGCGCGAGACCACTCACCGCGGTGTGCACCTGGCATTTGTGCTGGGCCTGATTTTTCTGGTGTTTGCGGCGACCCGGTCGGACGCAGACAGCACCGTGTCCAAAAGCCGTTTCAGCATCGGCGGAGTGCCGTTGGTGGACTGGCTGCTGGGCCTGGCCTGTGCGGCCAGTGTCATGTACATCCCTTATGTGTTCGACGACCTGGCTTTTCGGGTGGGCAACCCGGACACGATGGATGTGGTGATGGGCTCCATCTTGTTCATCACTTTGCTTGAAGCCACGCGCCGATCCATGGGCTGGCCCTTGCCCTTGATTGCCATCGGCTTCACGGCCTATGCGTTGGCCGGGCCTTATTTTCCGGGTTTGCTCAAGCACGCAGGGGCCAGCTGGAGCCAGATGATCAACCACCAGTACCTGACCAGCCAGGGCATTTACGGCGTGGCAGTCGGCGTGGTGGCCACCTATGTTTTTCACTTTGTGTTGTTTGGCGTGCTGGCCACGCGCATTGGTCTGGGCCAGCTCTTTCTGGACATCGCCTCTACGGTGGCCGGGCGCTACGCGGGCGGTCCGGCCAAGGTCAGTGTGTTTGGCTCGGCCATGTTCGGCATGCTCAGCGGTTCGTCGGTGGCCAATGCGGTCACGGTGGGCTCGCTCACCATCCCGGCCATGATCCGGGTGGGCTACCGCCGTGAGTTCGCGGGCGCGGTCGAAGCCGCGTCATCGACCGGCGGGCAGATCACACCGCCCGTGCTGGGTGCCGCGGCGTTTTTGATGGTCGAGTTTTTGAATGTGTCGTATCAGACCATCGTGGCGGCTGCCGTTGTGCCGGCCTTCATGCATTTCTTTGGCGTGTTCATGCAGGTGCACTTCGAGGCCAAGCGTTACGGCTTGCGGGGCCTGACCGAGGAAGAGATGCCCAAGCTGCGCGAGTCCTTTCGCCAGCGCTGGCCTACGCTGATTCCACTGGTGTTGTTGATCACCATTTTGGTGTCCGGGCGCACGCCTTATCTGGCCGCGTTCACCGGCATCACCTCCTGCATGATCGTGGGCTTGTGCACGTCGGTGCGGGGCAACCGGGGCGTGCAATGGGCGCTGTTGGTGGCGCTGCATGTGCTGCTAGCCTTGATCGCTTTTGTCGACTGGGGCGGCGATGGTGAGACCATCAAGCTGGGATTTCTGGCCCTGGGCGTGGCCCTGATCTGGGCGGGGCAAAAGTGGCTGGGCGTGATCGGCCGCATCGACAACGCCGTGCTGCTGGAGGCCTTTGAAACCGGTGCCAAATACGCGCTGGCCGTGGGCGCTGCGGCGGCTACCGTGGGCATCGTGATTGGCGTGGTCACGCTCACGGGCGTGGGCTTCAAGATCAGCTTCATCATCACCGGCTGGGCGCAGATGATCGCGGCCTTCCTGATGGACTGGCTGCCTGCTTTCATGGCCGACAGCAAGTCCTTGACGCTGCTGGCGGCGCTGTTCATGACCGGCATCGTTTGTATTTTGATGGGCTGTGGCATCCCGACCACGGCCAACTACATCATCATGGTCACGGTGGCCGCGCCCACCTTGGTGCAACTGGGTGTGGAGCCTTTGGTGGCGCACTTCTTTGTGTTTTATTACGGGGTGCTGGCCGACATCACGCCGCCGGTGGCGCTGGCCGCTTATGCGGCGGCGGGCATGGCGGGCAGTGATCCGTTCAAGACCGGGAACATGGCTTTCCGTCTGGGGCTGGCCAAGGCCCTGGTGCCTTTTGTGTTTGTGTTTTCGCCATCGCTGCTGTTGGTGGCCAAAGGTTTCACCTGGGCGGACTTTGCGGTCACCTTCGTTGGTTGCGTGTTGGGCATTGTCGCGCTGGCTGCGGCGCTCAGTGGTTACCTGATGGCCGAGATGAAACGCTGGGAGCGTGTGCTGTGCACGGTGGGCGCGCTGTGCTTGATCGCGCCGGGCCTCAAAATCAGTCTGCTGGGCGTGGTGTTGATGTTGCCGGTTCTGCTTCACCAATGGGTGCATCGAGACCGCTGATTCGGCGCGTGTGTTGCCGCTGATGGGGTGACAGGCATTGGCCTGGGTTGTTTCAATTGGAGATCATTGTTCATTTATTTTTCATGTTTTTGTTTTCAATTTGATTAACATGCGGTGCGCCTTCGGGCGCTTTTTACATCAATCAAAAGGGATGGAAACATGAAGAAATACGGTGCCGAATTTTTGGGGACTTTCTGGCTGGTGCTGGGCGGTTGTGGCAGTGCTGTTTTGGCGGCGGCGTTTCCGCAGGTGGGCATTGGCCTGCATGGCGTGTCGCTGGCCTTTGGTTTGACGGTGCTGACCATGGCGTTTGCCATTGGGCACATTTCGGGGTGTCACCTGAACCCGGCCGTGTCGATTGGCTTGTGGGCCGGTGGGCGTTTTCCAGCCAATCAGCTCTTGCCCTACATCGTGGCGCAGGTGCTGGGGGCCATCGCCGCAGGCGGCGTGTTGTACCTGATCGCCAGTGGTGCGGCGGGCTTTGATGTCAGCAAGGGTTTTGCGTCGAACGGTTTTGGCGCGCATTCACCCGGCGGTTATTCCATGGTGGCGGCTTTGCTGTGCGAAGTGGTCATGACCATGTTCTTTCTGATCGTCATCATGGGGGCCACCGACAAGCGCGCGCCTGCGGGTTTTGCACCGATTGCCATCGGCCTGGCCTTGACGCTGATCCACCTGATCAGCATTCCCGTGACCAACACCTCGGTCAACCCCGCCCGCAGCACAGGCGTGGCGGTGTTTGTGGGTGACTGGGCGGTGTCGCAGCTGTGGTTGTTTTGGCTGGCCCCGATTGCAGGCGCCATGCTGGGTGCGGTGGTGTACCGCGCCATCGCCAGCGACGACAAGTGATGCCAGGCGGGCGGCATACCGCTGACCCCTGACCCCTGACCCTGTGGGAGCTTGCCTGCAAGCGATCTTCTGCAGACCGTCAAGGTCTGAATCGCCAGCAGGCTGGCTCCCACAAAAAACAGGCTGTGACCTTGTCGTCCCGGGTTTTTGCCCGAGATGCGCCTCATTGGGATGAACACGGATGTCGCCATTGGTGTCTGCGCCATCGCATTTGTTTCATCGGGCCGGCCCCATCAATCAGGTCCCGATCACGCCGCCATCGAGTTTGCGGATCACCACCATGGCCGAGCGGGGCCTGCCGCCCGCTGCATAGTCTGGCCAGTTCGAATACTTGGTCGGTTGGGTGGGGTCGCTGCGGTCCGAGGGGGTTTCGCCCGGGTGCTGGATGCTCACGAACATGGTGGTGCCATCGGGGGTCAGGGCCACGCCGGTCACTTCGCAGTTGGTGGGGCCGGTCAAAAAGCGCCGGGTTTCGCCAGTGACCGGGTCGCAGGCCAGCATCTGGTTGTTGCCGATGCGCACCAGCTCGCCTTTGTACATCTGGGTGGCGTGGGCGTCGGTCTGGATCCACAGCACGCCGCGCGCGTCGAAGGTGATGCCGTCGGGGCAGGCGTAGATGTCGCCCTTGATGTTGCCTTTGGCTTCGGCACGTTCGTTGGCCGGATCGCCCGCCAGCACGAGGTGGTTCCATTCGAAGTGGCGCCCGTCGAAGTCGCCTTCGTCTTTCCAGCGGATGATCTGGCCCATGACGTTGTTGGCGCGCGGGTTGGCCGCGTCCACGCCCGGCTTGCCCGTTTCGCCGCGCTGGCTGTTGTTGGTGAGGGTGCAATACACCCAGCCGCTGGCCGGGTCGATGGTGAGCCACTCGGGGCGGTCCATTTTGGTGCCGCCCAGCAGGTCGCTGGCCTGGCGGGCCTTGATGACGACTTCGCCCTGGTCGGCAAAGCCGTTGGCCGCGGTGAGTGGCCCCTGGCCATGCACCAGCGGCAGCCACTGGCCCCGGCCATCGGCATCAAAACGGGCCACGTACAGCGTGCCGTGGTCCAGCAATTCCCTATTGGCCTGGGCTTGTGTGAGGCCGTTGCCGGCCGGTGCGATTTTGTCGCGGCTGACAAATTTGTAGATGTATTCAAAGCGGGCGTCTTCGCCTGAATAGACCACCGCACGGCCGTCGCGTGTCACGCCCACCCAGGCGCCTTCGTGCGCGGCGCGGCCCAGCGCGGTGCGCTTGATGGGGGTGCTGGTCGGGTCCATCGGGTCAAGCTCGACCACCCAGCCAAAGCGGTGGTATTCGTTGGGGTTTTGCTTCAGGTCGAAGCGGGCGTCGTGTTTGTCCCAGGCGTAAAAGCCTTCCTTGCGCGCACCCCAGCGGCGCTGGTCGGGCGTGGGGTTGTCGGCGCCACCAAAATAGAAAGCGAAGTTTTCTTCGCCCGACAGGTAAGTGCCCCAGGGTGTCTTGCTGCTGGCGCAGTTGTTCAGGGTGCCCAGCACGGTGCGGCCATCGGGGTCTGCGGTGGTGCGCATCAGGGCATGGCCAGCGGCGGGGCCGCCCACGCTGAATGGCGTGCTCATGGGCAGTCGGCGCGCGTAGCGCGAGGGGCGCACCATCTGCCATTGGTTGTTGCGCAGCTCGACCTCAATGACCGACAGGCCATGTGCGTTTTGCGATTTGCGCACCTTCTCGGCGTTCATGGCGTTAAAGCCGCCCACATGCAGCAGGCCGTCGTCGGTGTATTCGTGGTTGATGGCGATCAGGCCACGGCGCGAGCCGTCCAGAGGAAAGTAGGCCAGGCCGTCGTGGTGCATGCCCATTTGGGCGGCCTGCTCGTCGGCGGTGTTGGAGCCATCCATCTTGAACGCCGGCATGTTGCCAGGAATGCCCACCGGCTCACCCCAGGGGGCCAGGGCCGTGGCCACATAGCCCTCGGGCACGACCAGCCGGTCGCCCATGCCGACCGGAATGCCTTGGAAGCCGAGCTTGGGCTGGGCCGTGCCCAAGGCCGCACAGCCTGCCAAAGGGGCCAGCACCGAGGCCAGCGACATGGCAGCGCTGCCTTTGAGAAAACGGCGGCGCGAGGCGGCAATGACCTCGTGGATGTTGGGGTTGGACGAGTGGTTGCTGTCTTCCAGGGTGCTGAAATCTTTGGCCATGTGGAGGGCTCCGTGAACTGAAGGGGTGGGAAGGTTAAAAGGTGCGCGAAATCAGTGATGTTGATCAGGCCGGGAACCGCTCGCGCAGTTTGAGTTTGTAGAACTTGCCCGTGGAAGTGCGGGGCACGGCGTCGATGAACTCGTAGCGGTCGGGCACCTGCCATTTGGCAAAGCCGTGTTGCAGCAGGTGCGCGGCAAAGTCTTCAGGCCGGGTGGATTTACCGGGTTTGAGCACGATGCAGGCCAGGGGCCGCTCGCTCCACTTGGGGTCGGGGATGGCGATCACGGCGGCTTCGGCCACGTCGGGGTGGGCCATGAGGGCGTTTTCCAGATCGACCGAGCTGATCCATTCGCCGCCGGACTTGATCAGGTCTTTGGTGCGGTCGGTGATGCGCACAAAGCCCAAGTCGTCCACGCTGGCCACATCGCCGGTGCGCAGCCAGCCGTCGGCGCTGAACTTGTCTTCGCTCACCGGCACCTGGTGGTAGCTGCCGGTGATGAAGGGTCCGCGCACCTGGATTTCGCCCACATGTTGGCCGTCCCAGGGCGCGTCCTGGCCGTCTGCGCCACGGATGCGCAGCTCCGTCAGCGGCACGGGCACGCCCGCCATGGCGGCGCGGCGGTAACGTTCATCCATGGACGCGTTTTTCAGCTCCGACTTGGGGTAGGACACGGTGCACAGCGGTGAGGTTTCGGTCATGCCCCAGCCTTGCAAAATCCAGATGCCGTGCTGGTCAAAGGCGCGGATCAGCGCCTCGGGCACCGCTGCACCGCCCACCAGCGAGCGCATGCCCTTGGGCAACTTCCAGCGGCCCGGCTGGGTGGTTTGTGCGGCTTCATAAGCCTGGATCAGGCCCATCCAGATGGTGGGCACGCCCAGCGAGAGTGTGGGGGGCTCGGCCGTCATCAGGTCCAGCAGGTCTTCCGGGTGCAGGTGCGGTCCGGGAAACACGAGCTTGACGCCCATCATCACCGCGCCATAAGGAATGCCCCAGCTGTTGGCGTGGAACATGGGGGTGACGGGCAAGATGACATCGCTGCCTTTGAGGCCCCAGAAGTCGCCCAAAGAGCCCACTAGGGTGTGCAAGATGGTCGAGCGGTGCGAATACTCCACGCCCTTGGGCCGGCCCGTGGTGCCCGAGGTGTAGCACATGGACACCGCATCGTCTTCGGCGTGCGGGGCGTATTGAAAGCCCTGTGTATCGGTGCTGGCCAGCAGTTGCTCGTAGTCGGTGAATTCAGCGGGCACCGCCGCCCCGGAAAACGGGAACACGATCACGCGCTCAAAGCGGTACAGGTGCGCAAACTGCTGGTACAGCGGCAACAAAATGTCGTCGATGATCAGCACCTTGTCTTGCGCGTCGTTGGCAATCCAGGCGATCTCTTCGGGCGACAGGCGCAGGTTGAGCGTGTGCATCACGCCGCCCGCGGCCGGGATGCCGAAATAGCACTCCAGGTGCGCATGGTGGTTCCAACACAGCGTGGCCACGCGCTCGCCTTTTTGCAGGCCCATGTTTTGCAGGGCTTGCGCCAGCTGCCGGGTGCGTTGGTAAAACGCGCCGTAGCTGTGCCGCACCAGCGACTTGTCGGGCAGGCGCGAGACGATCTCGTTGCTGGCAAACAAAGTGCCCGCACGCTCGAGCAAGTGGTTCAGCGACAAGGGCATCTGCATCATGGTGCTGCAGATGGGGGATTGGGCGGCGGATGCAGAAGAAGGTGTGGTCATGAAGGGCAGAGGTTGAACTTGTCTACCCAAATCATGCGGCCCGCAGCATACAGTGCAGGCTAGGGAAAACCCAAGGCCCGTGTCACATGCGCACGTTCACTTGGGCAGGTCGCGTGCACCGCTTTCGGGTCGGTACATCTTGAAGAGTTGTTCGGGGCCAACGGTGAAGTAATCGGCAGGCCCACCGCCGCGCAGCACATGTCCGGCGTTGGCGGTGTCGTAGACCCCGTTGCTGATCAAGCGCTCGTCGATGTGGATGCCGATCACCTGGCCAAAGACCATCCAGGTGTCGACCTGGTTGCCCTGCAGGTCCTGCATCTGCAGGATTTGCGTGCAGCGGCATTCGAAGCTGACCGGGCTCTCCAACACCCGGGGCACGCTCAGCAGGCGCGAGGGGGCTGGGGTCAAACCGGCCAGGGCGAATTCGTCCACCTCGGGCGGCACGGCCTCGCAGGTTTGGTTCATGGCTTCGGCCAGGGGGCGTGTGACCAGGTTCCAGACAAACTCGCCGGTGGCCTCGATGTTGTTGAGCGAGTCTTTGCGCCCGATGCTGGAAAAGCCGATCAGCGGCGGCACGTAGTTGAAGGCGTTGAAGAAACTGTAGGGCGCCAGGTTCAGCACGCCTTCGGCACTGCGGGTGGAGACCCAACCAATGGGCCGGGGCCCCACGATGGCGTTGAAGGGGTCGTGTTTCAGGCCATGGCCCAGGCGGGGTTCGTAAAAGTGCGTCATGCAGACACTATAGGCAAGCCTAGGCGGCAGGGCAGTCATGCGCCGGACATGGGCATGAGCGGACGGGGGGCAAGGCTTGACCTGGCACCACTTGCAGGCCAACCCCCACATCAACAAGCGGCTTGCCTGTGGGAGCCAGCCTGATGGCGATGTGTCGTGGACTGCAGCTTATCGCTTGCAGGCAAGCTCCCACAAACACAAAAGGCTTTCGCTGTGGGAGCCAGCCTGCTGGCGATGTGTCGTGGGCCGCAGCTCATCGCTTGCAGGCAAGCTCCAACAAAGACAAAAGACTTGCGCTGTGGGAGCCAGCCTGATGGCGATGTGTCGTGGGCCGCAGCTTATCGCTTGCAGGCAAGCTCCCACAACAAATACAAAGCCGCCTTTCGCTCAAAAAAACCAAAGAGCCGGATCAACAGGCTTTCATGGGCTCAGGAGCCTCAGGGCGTCAGTGGCCTCCGTGGCTTCAGGGGCGCTTGGGCGTTTCCAGACCGCCGGTGTAAAAGCGGTTGAAGGTGGGCGAGATCACGAGTTCGTTGATGCAGGTGCGGGCGGGCATTTGCGCCAGAAACAAAATGGCCTGCCCCATGTCTTCGGCTTGCACCATGAGATCGCGCTGTGCTTGCGATGGCGGCACGGGGCGTTTGTCCAGAATCGGGGTGGCCACTTCGCCGGGCAGCAGCGAGCTGGCCCGGATGCCGTGGGTGCACTCTTCCATGTTGATGGATTCGGTCAGCGCCAGCACAGCCCGCTTGGTGGCGTTGTAGGCCGGGCCGGTGAGCTTGGACGCATACAGGCCCGCCCACGACGAGACGTTGATGATCAGGCCGCCTTGTTGCTGGCGCATGGTGGGCAGCACGGCGTGCACGCAATAAAACAGGCCCGACAGGTTGATGGCCACCACGTCGTCCCAGGCCTCGGGTGTGACCACATCGAAGTTGCGCTGGGTGGCATTGGTGCCCGCGCTGGTCACCAGAATGTCGATCCGGCCATGCCGAGCCACGATGTCTTGCGCAGCAGCCTTGACGGCATGCTTGTCGGCCACGTCGAGCAAAATCGCCTCGGCACTGCCCAAGGCTTGCAAAGTGGTCAAAGCGCTGGCGTTGGTGGCAGCATTGCGGCCTGAAATCACCACATGGGCACCGGCCTTGACCAGTTCGATGGCACCGGCCAGGCCGATGCCGCTGCCCCCGCCGGTGATCCAGGCGACCTGGCCTTTGAGAGTGGGGGTCATGTGGCGCTCCTGTAGAAATGGTGAAAGGGTGCAGTCGGTCAAACGGTCTTGCAACCAACGGCCCTGCACGGGTGATTGAATTTAAGCAGTGTTTGGCGTGTCGCCTGCTGCTCAGGTGACAAGGCTTGTCAGTCGGTCATCGCTTGCAGGCAAGCTCCCACAAAGAGAGGCTTTCGCTGCGGGAGCCAGCCTGCTGGCGATGCGTCGTGGACCTCAAGCCATCGCTTGCAGGCAAGCTCCCACAAAGAAAAAGGCGTTCGCTGTGGGAGCCAGCCTGCTGGCGATGCGCCGTGAACCGCCGGTCATCGCTTGCAGGCAAGCTCCCACAAAGAGAGGCGTTCGCTGTGGGAGCCAGCCTGCTGGCGATGTGTCGTGAACCGCCGGTCATCTCTTGCAGGCGAGCGCCCACATGTGCGGGTTGCGGTGGGCCAGCACAAGCCGGAACAGCGGGCACGCACTTTGCAGCACCACGGCCTGATGCAGGGCAAGGTGGGTTCCGATGCCGGTACCACTGAACAGGCTTGAAGCAAAACAAGCCTCGATCAAAGAGCCGCGACCCAAAGCAAAAAGCCCACCTTGTGGGTGGGCTTGTGCTTGTTTGGCTCCTCAACCTGGGCTCGAACCAGGGACCTACGGATTAACAGGCCAATCACGGACACCACCGGGCACAAATATACACCAAAACACGCCAGCAAATGAGCAAAAAAAAGCCGCATCGAAATGCGGCCAAAGTCACCATTCACCGATATTTATTCTGGAATCAATTCACAAAACGGAGCACATGCAGAGGCAAATTCCGAGGGTGATGCGGCCTCAAGTTGTGCCTGGTGCCAATCAAACACTTCTATGACCGCTTGAATCTGCTCCATGGTTGCCTTACCTTTTGCAAATTGAATCGCTCGGATGGCCTTTTGAGCCGCTTCGCAGGCCTCAAGCACCTCTGGACCGATACCTATCTTGGCAAGTCTCATGGCCGTTCCGACCAGACCGATCAAAACTTGGAGACTTACCAGAGAAATTTGGTCTGTCTTCAGCTCCTGCAAAGCCGAGTAACTTTCAATCTGAATGATTGTCTTGCTCCCGGTAAACCTCTGTGCAAATACGGCGCTTCGCACGGGGTTAAAAGCTGGGTTCCAGACCTTACGTTTGGGGCCGCGCTTTTTCATTTGCGTATCAAGCCGCCAGCAGGTCTTTGTATGCCGCAAATGCGCCGATTCGCCGTGCCTGGATGCCTACATCTGCATGCGCGACGATCTTGATTTTGTTGTCCTTGCGCAGGGTGTAATCGTCAACAATGAAATCAACAGCAGCAGGCCCCCAGAATCCAATGACGACTTCAGAAAGATCGCCAAACAGCAGTGCAGAACATGCTTCGCCCGATGTGCCTTTGACAAGGTTGTCGGGCATGTTGGCGGCTGTGCGGACCTGATAGCCCAGCAGGTCTCGCCCCTCCATGATGAACTTGTCACCACCGGAAACACGTGCGGTGCCGCGCAGCTTCTTGGTGAGCTTGGGGCTCATGACGAATGTCGGGGAAAGGCTGTCGCCACCACTGCGACTAAGCACGTTGTGCTCCAGCTCCAGCAAATGCTGATATGCAGGTGCCGCTCCATTGACTCCAGCGGAGATGATGTCCAGATCGGGATGGCGCAAGATGCCAAGCGGCTGATCGTTGCCAGTACCATTCACGGCGGCTGCATCAATGGCGTAAGAGAAACGAGACACCAATTCGCGGCGCACCAGTGCATCAACATCAACGGATGTGCTGTGCAACAGTTTGCGGGAAATCGTGACAGAGACTGTCAGGCGATGGGGGGTCAACACGGAGTTTTCAAACTGAGGTTCAACAGCTGGTGCAGGTGCGCCCTCTGGGACCCATCCGTTAGAAACATCAAGGTTGGGATCGACAACGCTCAAGCCATAGGTCTGGCCACTGAGGCCCGAAATCAGCATTGCACCGCCATTGACCACCGCCGAGTGGGGCAAGAGGCTATTTGTCGGGCTCTTTGATAATTTTCCCGCGACCATTCCAGCACCATTAGACAGGTTCAAATCACGCGACAGCACAGACAGCGGCATCCAGTTGCCCATTGGGATTTGGCCGGATCGCTGGCGACAGCTTTCAGAAACTTCTTGGAACGCATTCAGGACCTTTTCGTCAAGATGACGTGACGGAAATTCAGTCTTGCTCAGAATGAAGTCGCGCAGATGCAGGTGACGTTCAATCTTGGAGGTGTGGCGAGTAATGGCGGACACCTCATCTGCGGTGCGGCGCTGCAAAGTTGAAAACGGGGTTTGGGTGTTGTTCATGTGTTGTCCTTTCGGGTTTTGACAACTTGATCTTTATCCCTCCCCCCTGAAGTGCCAGCAGGAGAACGCTTCAACCTCCATTCAAAATTTGCGCCATGCGTCTGGCGGTTCCAGGCAGCTTGCCGCCACCAGCTTTCATGGCGAGCCAAAGTCGGGCCTCTAGCCTTGTCGCATGGTCTGGGGGGCGCTCCATGTCTATCCAGCAATGCCACCGATGGCC
>JACCDY011007056.1_pt1 | contig 16437 bp, 12 predicted proteins | sample 7446391 | NCBI WGS metagenome assembly JACCDY01 (sample SAMN15323451, study PRJNA562643) | freshwater metagenome | isolation source: river surface water | place: USA:Blue River Watershed | collected 2017-08-18
CCTGCAATAATATTAATTGTATCGGTGGGTTGATTGCCTAAAGTGATGTTTCCACCAATATTAACATTTCCAACAACGTCGAGATTTCCTGCGATGTTTACATTGTTTTGTAAATTAATTTCGTCGCTGGCGGCAACTATGTTTAAATCGCCTGTGGTGCTTTCAACTGTGTTTCCGCTGATTTTTATATTGCCAGTGTCAATTTCAGTGCCATCGATATAGGTAGTATTGACACCGTCTGTGAATGTTACACCGTTCAATGAACTAATATTAAAACCGGTTGTAGTAAATTCTACAGTGCCTAATTCTTGATTAACATAGAATAGATCTCCTACACGGAAATCTCCTTTATGGTCAACTGAACTATAATAAATTTTTGCGTTGTTTAATTCAACAATTTCGTTGGCTTGAATAACATAAGTTGGATCATTGTCAACACGTTTTCCTACACCAATATAGGCTAAGTTTTGTCCTATTAAGTAGGCAATAACTCCAAGGCCGTCTCCGTAAAATCCGTAATTACCGTAGACTGCGGCACTGCCGATACTGCGAACTTCTGTACCAAAGTCGCTATGATCAATTAATGTTATTGCGGTGGCCGTGCCTCCTGCATTAGTTCTAATATCTTGTGGTAAAAGAACATCGTCGGTAAATGTTGTAGAATTATTTGTGCCATCAAAATGTGCGAGTAAAACAGTAGAAGAATCGTTTGATAAAGCACTGGTTGGTACTGAAAAAGTTCCGGTAAATCTTGCTAGATTTTTACTAATTCTTAAATCGTCAATATATCCTGCAAATCCATTTGCCCCAAGGTTTGTTGTTCCAATAGTCAATGAATAAGGTGCAGAATAATTATTAGTATCCGAATATGTTGAACCCGATTGCACTCCGTTGACAAATAATCTTGTACTTCCTAAAGATCGAGCTACGGCAATGTGTACCCAAGTGTTTAATGTCAGTGTACTTCCTGTAATTACAGTTGTGCCGTTAACTGCGTAACGCAATACTCCTGTAGAACTTAAATTAAGTTGATGGTATGGTGTAGATCCTGTCTGTGGTCTAAAATCTAAAATTGTGGTTAGTGCTGTGTTTGTTCTGTATAGCCATACATCAAATTCAAAATCTCCAGTACCGAATGCAAAGTCAGATGTTGGAGAAATTGTTACATAATCTCCAGTTCCGTCTAATGATAAACTGGCTGTACCAAATTTTTTCTGAGCTGTCGACAATTTAGCGTTGCCGTTGGCTGTGAGTGTTTTGCCGCCGCGTTCAAACTGTGTTTGAAATCCTGAAACTTTACCTGTTAGATAAATTTTTCCATCTGTGTCAATTTTATTAATTGTTCCAGATGCTAGTACAGTTGGAAATGTTGAGTAGTATGTCAGTGTATTACCAACTGTAAATGTTCCAGTTTGTCCTGTTAAACGTAGTTCAGTTTTACCTTGACCAGCAAAACCTGTGCTACCGCTGGTAGCATTAAATCCTTTGTTGGCAAAATATGTAAATGAGTTTAACCACTCGATGCGTGTACCGTTGGTGGTAACAATAGCGTCAACGCCTGGAGTGATAAATGTTACACTGTGGAATAATACGCTGGCTTCTTTAGACAATACATTGGCAACACTACCGTCTAAGTATGCGCCGCGTCCAGCATTGCCTGTGTCGAATCCTCTAGGATCACTAACTGAAGTAACGGAACCTTTGGTTAATACTGTGACGTTACGTACATAAGGACTACGTGTTGTTACAGCAAAATTTGACGCAAATTTAAATGCATATCCTGGACTGTAAAAATCAGCAATAGTTAGATCTTCAATAGTACATTCGCCATTTAATAATACAGCATCCAGCGTGTTTGTTCCTGCTGTTGGTGTAATTTTTACAGCACGTAGGCCCGATCCCTTAACTGTTACTCCTACAGGAATAGTTAATGGAAATATTTCTTCGTATTCGCCGGGGTAGATGTAGACAGTGTCGCCCGAAGTTGCTTGGCTCAATGCATATTTGATCGTTAAGTATGGATCGTTTTGATGTGTGCCGCTGTAACTGTCGCTGCCGTTTTTAGCAACGTAAAAAATATTGCCTTGGCGTAGATTTAAGTTAATTAAGTCGACTACTAAATCGCCAGTATCAATTACATCAGCATACAATGTATTAGTCCATACATCTGCCCAACGTTTGCCGCTTTCGCCTAGTGTGTAAGTATCATCAGCATCTGGCACAATGTTGCTGGCTACTTCGCCGCTGAATGTAATGTTATCGGTGTTAGCATTGCCTAATGTAATATTGCCATCTGCTGTGATATTTCCAGTGGCGTGAATATTTCCATAGACATTAGTATTGGCAAATACTTCTACCGAACCGGTACCGTTAGGACGTAGTTCTAAATTAGTGTTCGTTGTGTGTGTTCTAATAACATTGTTTTCTAATTCAATATCGTCAACACGTAATTTTGCTTGATAAACTACAGGACTAGTGCCTCCAGGTAATAAAGATAACACATCTTCTGTAGTTGAAATTGTTGTTCCAGAAATACTGATATCTGCGATTTCTGCTAGTGTGTCTACTAGTAAGTTTGTTGATTTTGAAGTGCCGTTTACTGTTAAAGTATGTGACGGAGTCGTGGTCTTTATACCAACTCTGTGGTTGGCGGAGTTAGCGTCTGTAACTTCTAAGTATATAAGGTCAGTCTCAAATGCTAGATCCACACCTTGGCGTAGAAGGTTAGCCTTTAAGAGCGGACCGGAAATGCGACCAACGGCCATATATCACTCCTGATAACCCCGTGTTTCACGGTTAACCTATTTTGGATTTCTCCGCAGCCGTTTTTACGGCTCTTTGCTGGTTTACCACAGTTTAACCATACAAGGATTGGTCGTCCTTGTAATCAGTAGTATTTAGCCGTTTGATTTTTTAACCTAGTATTAGGTTCCAAAGATAGGAAGTCTCTTCCATATATTGTGCGGTTACTGTGTCGCCTACACCTGCACTGTTGTTCCAAGTAGTACCGTCGAACACCTCTATATATCCTTCTTCGATATTAAAGCGAGTGGTTCCAACTTCGGGAGAAAGCGGACGTTGACTGTTATTACCGTATGGTATGTCAATGCCGTCTGTGCCAACAATTCTTACATAGCCCTGCCCTGTACTAACTAATACCATTGCAGAATTTAAATCGTTTTGAATATCGCCGCCGTTAAAAGTAATATTTTCTATACGATTTAGGCCTGTGCCGTTGGGTAAAAATGTTAGATTATTATTGGTTGTTATTACTGTGTTCGTATCAAACAATGTATTATCAACTAATAGTCCGTTAGTGCGTAATCTAGCACCAGTGATGTCCATAGTTAAGACATTGTCTGCTCTAAAATTTAATTCTTCGCTGGATCCTGCTGTTACTGATGTTTGTCTATCTAAAGAATATACTCCGCCAAAGGCTGCACCAAAGCCTTCAAAAATACCAGTTACTGTATTAAATCGTACGTCACCCGGTGTAGGAATTGGGCGATTGGCAGTTGTTCCTTTTGGTACTATCAGCGCCGCAGTTGTGTTAAATTTTAAGTTTTTGCCTGTGTTTGGTTGTATTATGATATCATCAACATTAGATATTACATTTGATGTAAATTTTGTAGTTTCTAAAAACACACCACCGCCGCTGTTTCCTCGAAGTTCTAAATTATTATTTCCTACTGTAGTTGTAATATAGTTGTCTTTGATTAAAATGTCGTTGTCGTAAAATTCTTCTGCGACAACAATATTCGTAGTATTAACATTAGTAGTTGAAATATCTTTTGTAACAGTTAAATTTTGACTTAGACTAACGTTTTTAGTAGGTACAGTAATAATGCCTGTGCCTGCGGCACTTATTTCTAAATCACTGTTTGAGTCTGTGGTAAAAAGTCTGTTATTAACAATATTAATATTGTCAAAAAATGCACTAGATCCTACTGTTAATGTTCCTGTGTGGGAAGAAAATCCTGTTACAGTTTTATCTCCAGCAAGTACTATGTTTCCTAATTGATTTAATGTTCCAATAAAATTTGCAGATTGCAGTGTAGTTAATCCTGCAACTGCTAAAGTTTGATCGAATTTAGCAGAATCTTTTATGTTTACAATGCCTGCAGAATTAGCACGTAGTTCTAAATCGCTGTTTGAAACTGTAGTTTCAATTACGTTACCTCGAATACGAACCTCGTTTATATTTGCTTCGCTGGCATAGACATCGCGCCAAACTTTAGTTGCTGATCCAAGATTGTAAGTTTCTGTTATGTCTGGTTCAAAGTTTTGATTTAATGACTGTGCAAATGTTACCGTGTCAACAGGCTGGTTGCCCAGTGTTAATTGTCCTTCGAGACTAAAATCTCCAGTAATGTCAAGATTTTTTGCAATATTAACATTGAGTGTTAGATTTGTAGTTGCGCTGGCTGCTAATAAATTAACATTGCCTGTCAAACTTTCTACGGTATTTCCAGCAATTTTTAAATTACCTGTGGTAATAAAATCTTTGTTAATAACTGTGACTGCTGATCCTGTGGTAACAGTTAGTCCTGTAGCACCTGTTGATGCTAAACCACTGGCATCAAAACTTACAGTGCCTTGTTCAAAGTCAACATAGAAAATGTCACCTACACGAAAAGTTCCTGTGTGATCTTGACTTTGATAATAAATTTTACCTGAATTTAGTTCTACAGTTTCGTTAGTTTGTATAACCAATGTTTTGTCATTAGTGGCGTCTTTACCTACACCTATATACGCAAAGTTGTGCTGAATTAGATACATCAGCGTATTTGCACCGTCTGCTACAGCACCGTAATTGCCATAAACGTTTGCTGATCCAATACTACGAACTTCAGCACCGTAAGCCAATGTACTGCCATCTTGTGTTATTCTACCCAAGCCTTGTGTAGCGTACATAGCTCGATTAGCAAAGTATGTAAATGAGTTTAACCACTCAACACGCACACCGTTAGTCATTGTCAGTGCATCTACACCAGGCGTAATAAATGTCACACTGTGAAATAGCATCGATGCTTCGTTGGTCAAATAATTTGCCGCACTGCCGTCAACCAGTGCGCCTTTACCTGCGTCGCCGCTGGCAAATCCTCTAGGGTCTTCTACAGTTGTTGTTGTTCCGTGTGTTATAACCGAAACATTTTGTACATAAGGACTGCGTGTGGTCACAGTCATTCCAGGAGCAAATCTAAATGCATAGCCAGTGTCGTTTATACTGTCATAGTAAAAATCTTTGATGGTTAAATTGGAAACAGTGGTTTCGCCATTTAAGTGAAACACGTCTTCACTTTGACTTGCTGTGTCGGGAACAATAATTACAGAACGAAGATCAAAACCTCTTACAGTTACCCCTACAGGAACTACTAAAGGAAATAATTCGTAATAAGTTCCTGGATAGATAAAAACAGAATCTCCCGAAGTGGCCACGCTCAATGCTTTTTCAATTGTAGCAAATGGGCCGTTTTCGTGATTACCTTGATTTACATTGTCGCCGTTTGTGGCCACAAACCAAACGTTGCCTGGGCGCAGTGCATAGTTAACTCCGCTAGGTGTCTGCAAAGACGAAGTTGTTAAAGAATTACCGTTAACTAAATTTGTGTATAAACTATTCCATCGTTTTGTAGAAGAAGTTCCTAATTTATAAAAATTATCCTGATCTGGAATTATGTTACTGTTAACGTCAGCATTGAAATCTATGTTATCGTCAGGATTGTTACCAAATTGAATATTTCCGTCTAGGGTGATATCTCCAGTTGAATGTAAATTTCCTGTGACGTTAAAGTTATTATAAATTCTTAATTGACCAGTACCATTGGGTCTTAATTCTATGTCATCGTTGGATACAACTGTTGAAATATCGTTGTTATTGATATTTAGGCCAGCAGTTTCGATAGTTGGTGCGGACACCCTATCCGCGGCTGTTATGTTTAGACTGCCTAGTGCTGTGGCAATTCTTGAAAGGTCAACAGTAATGTTTCCATTTGCTACACTGTTAGATATTAAATTAGTTGTACGTTGTGTGCCATTAACATCTAAGTCAACATCGGGATTAGATTTCTTAATACCAACTCTATTAGTATTAACATCTAGATATATTAAATCCGTTTCAAATGCCAAATCCACACCGTCTCGTGTGAGATTGTCTTTGAGCATTATACCTGAAATTCTACCGATGTCTGCGGGCATGTGATTAGTCTCCAATAATATTTATTGGATCCTTGAAGATTAAAAACGTGGGTATTTAACGGTCGAAACCGTGAAGTACAGTCACAGGCTTTCCGTAAGGAACTGCGCTGGTAAATTCTACAAATCTGCCATTGCGTGTGACAGTGATGTTTACTGTTCCTGTACCGCTGGCGTTTGAGTTTAGTGTTAGACTAACTCCTGGACTTACTCCAGTTACAGTTCCTGATACACCTGTTCCTGTAACTGTTGCTCCAATCATACTTGGGGTTGCGGCTGATGTTATTAAAGTTGGATTCCCGTTAGTTTTTGCCACAGAAATTGTGCTAACAGGATTATCGGCTAAAATATAGTTTGTAGTAGATATTTGAAAAACGTTTTCAATAAACACTAAAATGTTCTGTGGATTAGTTAAAGTTGGATAGGGATATACACTATGTCCTGAACTTAACGGGCCAAAATAAATTTCTGCGGCATCTCCGTTACCTAAATTTTGCTGTGTAATTAATGCCGGTTCTTTGTATCTAATTCTACGCCATGCTTCGGGCACAGGTAACCCAGTAGCAGGATCTAATCCACCGCCTTGGCGAACTTCAAATTCTTGATCGTCGGTATTGTATCGAATATGTCCAACTTTTGGAGTTGTCAGTGTTCCAGACTCTCCTGGACGATTTACTGTAGGACCGTTAGGTATTAATACTGCATTTAAAGTATCTAATAAAACTTCGTCGGTAATTTGAACAGCCACCCTGTTGTCTTTTACATTTCGACCGTTTAATTGATTACGTTTTAAAAACTTCATTAACTGACTCTCATTGATGTTAGAGATACACTTAGTCGTGTATTGGCGCTGGCAGCGGCCCACACTCGCTCTCCAGTTGCTAAAACAATTTTTTCTGTGTCAAATGTAAAAGTTTCGCCAGCAGGAATTGTTAGTTCATGAATAACTTTAGTGGTATTGGAAATAGTTGCTGGGTTCGGTGCTAATAACCATAAATTTAAATTTACGTCGGATGCTGAATAATTACAAAACATCATACAAGTAACTGCATATTCTCTATCATCGGAGCCTATAGTTCCAGGAGCAGTGTATATTGCACTTCCTAATGTTGTTACTAAGTTACTTGTAATAGCCATTTTTTATCCTTAAAATATCATACTGTAAGCCAGTGCTTTACGCTTACTTATTAATTCGTCTTGTTTGTTTTCTGTATTTACAAAATACAAACCTGTACCGCCCTGCGCTTCGGCTTTGGCATATAATTTAACACCGTTTGCTGTACTGGCTGGATCTGTGGTTTGAATGTATAGTTTAAAATGATCGTCAATGCCCACACATCCTGTACCGTCACTGCGCAAAACTAGATCTTCGTTACTTAATCTACTTTCAATGGTAGCATTATAAAATTTTAAATCTTGTACTTCAAATCGGTCTACAAACCATGCGGCATTTACCACATTATCTAATGTCAGTGTTAGATTGCTTGGGCCACCGTCTGCTTCAAAATCGCTGACTTCTAAAAATGAATCGTATAGAACTGTGACTCCGCCTATAATAGCACTATCTTGAATTTTAAACGGAGGATTAACAGTAAAGTAAGATCCTACATAATCAGTTACAGCCTGAATATTAGGAATAATGTCAGGATCAAGTGGAGGTAATCCTGGAGCACTGTAATCTAAAACCTGTTGTTCGTAGTTTACTGTACCTGTGACATGTACAACGGCTGTTCCAACTCCAATTAAATTTAAATCGTAACCGTTGGTTGTGACCGAATTAGTTTGAATTCCTACTAGTTCGTCGCTTGCATTTTTTAATACGAACAAACCATTACGTAGTGTAGCAGTTTGTGTGTCTAACCAACTTTTGGCCTCATCAAATACTAAAAATGCATCTAAGTTAGTTCCTCGATCAATCTGTATTCCTGAACTGCCAGCACCCCCGGGTGATATACCAAAACCTGTTTCGCCTTTGTTTAAAAGAATAATTTTATCTTCTATTTCAACATTGGCTGTTTGAATGCTAGTAGTGTTTCCTAATACTGTTAAGTCTCCAGTTATAAGAACCGTACCGATTTGATTACCAGTGTTTAAGGTAATAGTACCACCAGAGTTAACTGATAATTTATAATCTGAGTCTTGTACTTTGACTATTCGTGCCATTTATTATCCTTAATAAGGGACCTAAGTCCCTTATATTATACTGGAATTAAAACTAATACGTCAGCAGACGAATCGTTGTCCAAATACCATTTATATTTGTTGCCGCTAAAATCACGAGCAAGACGCTTTGTTAACTTAGCAATAGCAATAGTTCCAGGTGTTTGTCCTGTTGTAGAACCTAGGATACGAATTTCACCATTGGCATCTGGTGTGGTCTCGACCAGTTTACCAACTTTTAAATTAGTACCTGTGATAGTGCCTGGAATACTTTCTGCTTCTGTGAATTCATCTGTTGATGTTTTTAGCACAACGTATGTACTTTTGCCGCGTTGTTTAACAATTTGATAATCGCTGGCTAGTGAACCACCGAAATAACCTTGAACTAGAATACCTGCTTGTGAGCCGGTAAATGAACGGGTAACTTTAGTACCGTATACATCTTTCTTTAATGGACGTCCCATTTGTTTTCTCCTTATGATTGACGTTTTAGGTCTACGCAGAGGGATTCTGCATAAGTTCGCAAATGCGAATATAATTTAGACATAGTATTTAGCCACAAAAGAAAAAGGACTCCGAAGAGTCCTTTTCTTGTTACACTTGTTAAGTGTTGATTACTGGAATGTTGCGTTAGAAATACTAACTGTTCCTAGGTAATCAGCCGCATTACCAAGAGATGATGCTGTGTTGTTCAACTCAACATAACCGTAACGTGTCATAAATGATACGACTGGTTCAAATGTTGCTGGGTCAAGAACAACCCCAGAACTCATCAATGGAATGTATGGGCAGTAGAAAGCGGCTGCGTCAGATTCGCTAGAACCTTTGTAACCGATTAATACATCTGCTGTGTCTTGAGCGTATGTGTTTACATACACTTTCATAGCATTGTTCAATGTACCAACAAACTTGGTGTTTGTAGGTGCTTCAAATGTACCTTCTGTTGTTCTTGCGAACGCAGAAGTTGTAGCACTTTGAAGAATTGTCAATGCGTATGGGCTAACAACGGCCCAGTTACCAGCACCACGGCGTGTACGTTGTGCGATAACGTTAGCGGCACGGTTGATTAGAACTGCCAATGCGGCATGCTCGTCACCAACGAATGTTGCTGTACCACTTACAGTGGCTTGGTCAAACGCTTGGTTGTTACCATTGCTTGATGCCAATGTTGCTAAAGAACCAAGAACTTCTTGGTCGATTTCAGCGGTAATTTCTTGAGCAAGAGCAGCCATGATTTCTGCTTCGATGTCAATACCTTGTTGGGCTTGTGCATCTTGAGCTGCCTCGAATGTCCAACGTGCAGACAATTTACGAGTTTTGGCTTCAACTGTTTGTTTCAAGATTTGAATGCTCATCTTCTTACCAGCAACGCCTTCAAGAGCGGCTGTAGCGGCAGCGCGAGCTGTCGCAGATGATGAGTTAGCAGAATAACCCTGAGCGATTGCAAATGGGCTTAATGCTTCTGTACCAGCGGCAAATTCGCCAGACTCAGCGTAACGAACACGTAGAGTATGGATTTGACCAACTGGACCAGTCATTGGTTGTACACCAACTAATTCGTTGGCAATAACTGTTGGCATAACACGACGGATCACTGGGAGGATCACGCGGTTAAGTGTTGCGACGTTACCGGCAGAAGTAGCACCTGCGCTTGCAGATTCTGAAAGATACTTACGAGTATTCTCTAAAGTAACTCCCATAACTGAACGCTTGGTACCTTGAAGGCCTTCTAATAGTGCCTCTTTGGTTTCGTGCCAGCGGCTTTCTAGTAGTTCTGACATTTAATTTCTCCTTATTTTAATCCAGCAAGGCGACGGATGTCAATTACATCGGCCTGGCTTGTAGCACTACTAATGCTATGAGTTTCTTTGTTGCCTGTGATTTCTTTTGCCTCGACAAGTGCCTTCTTCTTCTCCGGTGTGCTACCACTCAATACTGCTGGTAAGTACTTGTCGAAACTAGTACGTAGTTTTGCAGTTTGCACACTTTCTAGTAACTCGCTCATAATTTCTCTTTGATCCTTGTTTAGAGGATTTAGAAGTTCACCCATTACTTCACGACGCTCAGCAGTTTCTTGTGCGCGAGCAACTTCTTGCTGTGTACTTTCAACTAATGATTGTTTTTCTAAAATAATGCTTTGTGCTTCTGCGAGTTTTTGTTCTTTTTCTGCAATTACTTTTAGCAGTTTAACAGTTTCACTCTTTTCATTGTGTAGACTGTTTTGATATTCTGCTGTAAATGCTTCGAAGATTTTGCGACCAAAGTCGTTTTGACGAGCTTGATCAATATCTTCTTTAAGTTGATTAATTTCTGCTTCAAGACCTTCTTTAACAACAGATTCAACAAGTTCTGCTGAAGTCTTAATAAATTTGCTCTTAAGTTGAGCAAATTGATCTTTTGCTTCTTTGATAAGACGAACTTTGGTTTCTGCCAAATCTTTCTTATCTTCATAGAAATCTGCAATTTCCTTAGCCAATGCTTCGACTACAAACTGCTCCAACTTACCAAAATTCTCAGCCATTACTTTTTGATCTTCGTGAAGTTCAGAAATTTCTTTGGCTAGAGAGTGGATTACGAACTCGTTTAGTTTACCTGAGTGTTCGCGAATAGCCACAGCATAGCGAGCTTTTGCCTCTGCTAACTGTGTGCGATCTTCTGCAAATTCTTGGATTTCAACTGACAAACGATCTTCAATCATTTGGTCGATTGCTTCGATCATTGTTTGTTTGTCGTGTTCGTATTTTTGTGCGAATTCTTCGCGTAGTTGTTGAGTAGCCTGTTCGCGGTTTTCAGCGATTTTGGCGTTCCAAGCAGACTCGATGTCTGCTTTGATTTCTTCGGAAATCACATTGTTCTCGAATAATGATTTAAGTGCATCCAACATTGTGATTCTCCCTTATGATTGGAGTCCGCCTATTATTTTTAATAGGCTTTCTTTTAAGTATTGCTGTGCCTTTTTGTCGCCTGAAACTTCTTGTGCTGTTAAAAATGCCTTATAACCTCCCCTTGTATTCATGAGATGCTCATAAATGGGCGTTGGATACGCACCCGGGGCAGATGGTTGAGCTACTACATCAACTGTAATAATCTCGAAATCCGATACTTCACCGGATCCGTCTTCTTTGACGTTTCCGGATCCGCGTGAACTAACTCCTAACTTAACACCGCTTTCTAACATAGTTTTCACTAGTTGTCCCATTGGTGTTGGAAGAACTTTCATCTTCCCATAACCGTTTGGACCATCCATCCACATTTCTGTGATCATATGGCTTACACGATCTAGATTAATTTTTAAATCATCTGGATGATCTACTTCGCCGAGAATGGAATATCCGCCATCTTTCTGGTCGTTTAGTGTTTTGACAGCCCTGGCGATTTCGCTCACAGGATACACACGCTGATTGGCGTTGCGGATGCCGCCTTGAATAAAAATACCTTTCATATAAAGGTTTTTACCGTCGGAGCCATCCGATTCCACAACCATTCGAGCTTGGTCAAATGTTAAATTCTCACGTAAGTATAAATTACTCATTGTCCAGTGACCTTAGTTAATCTTACTTACTACCGATAATACTAGTAGTATGAGCACCGCTTTCGGCAGCACCCTTCTTCTCTGCGCCATGGCCTTTCGCTACGCTACTTAGTTTTGTCGCATTTTTTGAACCTGGTGTGTTTACATTACCAGAATTCAAATCTTTTGTTGATGGATTTAACAAACCGCCTTGTGTGCCGCCTTTACCGTCGGCTTCGCGTTTGCCACCCATACCGTTAACACCGCCCATGTCGTTCTTGCTGGCTACTGTTGACTTGGTAAAAGCACCGTTGTCGCCCATTTTTGGAGCGGCTACTTTTTCAACATATTCTACAACGAAATCTTCTTTAGGCTCTTCTTCTGGACCTTCATCGCTTTCTGGCTCTTCTGGACCCATGTCACCGCCTGCTGGAATCTCATCGCCGCCGCCAGACATTCTTTGTTCGAATTCTGCTGTTAGTGCGTCGATAATGTCTTGTTTCATAAGATCTAAATCTGATACAGTAACAGGCTCGTCATCGCCGTCATCCATTTCTGATTCTGGATCCATCTCGTCTTCGTCTTCTTCGTCTGCATCGATATCACCTAGCAAATCACCGGCTGGTTCATCTTTGGCTTCTACATCAAATTCTTCTGTTGGTTGATCAAATGTTAGATCATCGTCTAACAAGTTTTCATAAATTTCGCGAGATTTTGCTACCACTAGTTCGTGGAATAGTTCCTCGGCTTTTTGTTTGTCTTCATTAATTAGATATTCAAGCATCTGCTCGAACTTTGCGCGATCAGTCATGTTATTCTCCTATATAAATGTGGGGCGTCTCCACCCGCAAGGCTGTCGATGTATTTACTATGCACATAAAAAAAACCGGTATAAACCGGTTCAAAATACGAAATTTTAATAAAATATCACAGATTTAAACTCATCATATGTGATGGTACTGTAATTTTCATATTTGTTCCAACCAAACTCCATTGCGCCTGGTTCAATAACTCTAACGTATTTAGTTTTGTTAAATTCTTTTATGACACTTTCGGTCTGTCGTTGCCAGTTGCCGTGAAAGGTCGCGGGCTCTACACTGCGCCTATAGTTAGGAGTGTCAGCGTATACATTGTTTAATTTGTTGTTTATTCCTACGTAATCAAAGCCTAAAATATAGATAGTTTCATATCCATGTGTACTGGCTAGCCACAGTGCTGTTGGGCCACTGCTCCATCCTTTTGCTGGATCAAAAAAGTTCAATCCGTAGATATTTTTAATTTTTGTATTGATGTTTGTCCATACTGGCATACGTCTGTGTACTGCTTTATCTGTTATTTCTAGAACCATTTTTGGGTCTACAGCCACAAGATAATCGGGATCGCAATCTCTATATAAGGCATTACAACCATATAATTTTCCTAGAGATTTTAATCTAACAGGGTCAACGGCCATACGACTGCGTCCGTTGCCTAATACAAAGGCATGATTCATGTATTAATTTATCAAGCGGCTGGGGGAGGTGCCGCGTACATTCGAGCAATAAATTCTAGCTCTGCTTGAGTTTCTTTGATATGCTGATCGCTTGCTTTACGCAATTCGTTGATTTGTCCTAGAGTTAATCTAGTTTTTCTAGTGTCTTCTAAACCGTCAAGGACATCCGTATCTCTACTAGGATTATAAGTGTCGTCCTGCTTAAATTCAGCAGTGGCTCTATTAAAATAAAATAATTCTCTTAGGATCATAATTTTATTTATGCGGGAGGTGTACTAGGAGCGCCTTCTGCCGGCGGTGCACCTTCTGCTCCACCTTCGGGAGCCATTCCTTCGGGTGCAGGTTCTGCACCAGCCATTGCTGAAGCATCTGCGGCTATACCTGTTGGACTTACTCCTGCTGTACGCAATTCACCTGCGGCATCTTGTGATGTAGACTTGGCCATACCGCTTTCTTCTTTCCATAGACGTTCGTTTTCTGCTAGATCTTCGTCGCTCATTCCTAGGAATCGTTTTAGTGCAAAACGTTTGGCAATAAATGGTAGTGCTACTACCTGTGCAAATGTACTGATACGCTGATTATCTAATTCTGCTTGACGATATGCGGCAAAGTTTTGTGGACTTTGGAAACGGATATCGAATAGACTAAAGTCAATGTTTACACCTTTATTGTACAAGAATAATTTAAATTCTGTATCAAATGTTTCAACCATTGACGTTTGAAGACGCTCACAGTATTTGTTAAAACGCAGTTCTTGAATGTATGCTGTACCAACACGACCATCATTAAATGCCGCTTGGCTGTCATCTGCACCAGTGGGCAAATAACTGCTAGGAATACGCAGAGCTCGCATCAACTTGTTAGTAAAGTATTTTAAGTCGTCAATCTCACCTAAGTTAGTACCGCCTGGTAGTGTTTCAACTTTTGATCCGCGACCTTCTGCTGTTTGCGGAAAGAAGTAATCTTCGTTGATACTTAATGGATTATACGCACTGTCAATGGCACTACCACCGCCTGTACTACTAGGAATACGACGTTGATGAATTTCATTTTTAACTCTTTCAACAAAGCCCATGGCCAAGTGACTAGGCATGTTACCTACGTCAATGTAGAAAATTCTACGCTCTGGAGCACGTTGTATACGATAGATAATGATAGCATCTTCAAGCAATTCTTTCTGCTTGTAGACTTTGAATACTGATTCTAATAATGAATTACCAAATGGATAGTTGTTATCTAAGCCTTCTGACAGACTCAGATGTACCACATGCTTGGCTTCAATGGCGAATTCATTTTGACTTTTACTAAATCTTGTGCCTGTCTGCTGAGGATATGCACCAGTCATACCTCTTGCTCCGCCGCCGCCTTGCACATAAGCGGCTCCGCCTGGGTGTACGTTTTGAGTATTAGGATTAATCTGTGTCACCACAAGATCCTGTAAATTGATGTTTAAATCACGAATAACATACTGCTCAGGTTTCTTGCCTTCGCTTTCATTTACAATAATCTTTACAACTTTACCCGGATCAATGTAATACCATTTTTGTGTTTCTGGATCGCGAACAAAGAATCCATCTCCATATTTGAACAAGTTACGTGCAATACGGAACATTCTTTGATCTAACTTCTGCAGTTTACTCCACTGTTGGAGATATTCTTTTAGAATTTTAACTTCAGAATTTGTAGCACGATTTCTAAATTGTAGAGTAAACGGTGTGCCGTTTTCTTTGTTTTTCTGTGTGCAAAATTCTGCTAGAATGTCTAGTGCGGCATTGACTTCGCTGTCCCAGTCCATGGTATCATATTGCATATAACGCTCAATACGATTTGGACTACCAGTGTATACGTCAGGTAGATAGGAACTATAGTTACTGCGGGCAGGTCCTGGTTTTCCGCCAGCACCAGAGATTGGGCTTATGTTGCCTGTTGTAACCGGTGAAAAGTGTCTCTTCCAACTCATTATTAATTCCTATTATGCTATAATATTTGACGCTTGTCTAGTGTATTTGGCTGTCTTGCTCAAATAATCTACAGCATCCATCTGTCCTGTTACCATTTGACCCATAGTCATATTTAACTGATTCATCAAGGCTACTAATTCTTTTTCAACAACTCCGGTTCCTTCGGGTGCTGTTGAAACTTTTTCTGCGGTCGGTGCTGTGTTTTGTCTCTCAACTGCTGAACTTAGTTTATTGATACTTTCATTTAAAGTGTTTAAATTTACGTTGTTTAAATCTTTAAAGGAAGATGTGGTTACATTGATAGTGTCTTTTAAAGTTTTTAATTTGATAACACTTTGATCAATACTAGTACCCACAGACTCTGGTATAGCCAATTTGGAAAAATCTATAGATTTGAGTGCAGTATTAATATCGGAAACTTCCTTGGACATCTGTCCTGTTACTGTCTGTGCGTTTGCTCCAGGTTGCACATTTTGAGGAATGTTTGCTCCGGTCATACCTGGAGGCAATCCAGTGGCTTCTACTACTTTATTAGTGACAAATTTTGTAATGTCTGGCACAACAAGATCCATTAGTTCTTCATGAAAATATACCATGGCTCCACCGACTGTTATGCCAGCAACGTATACTTTGTTTCTTTTTAATGCTCCTCCAAGTTTTGACAACCAACTTGGTTTTTCTCCAATTTCTTCAACAACTTCTTTACCTGGTTTGCTTGGTATTTTACCAGGTTTTTTACCGTCATCCGATGGCACATATCTTTCGTCAGCCTTAAGATCTCCCGATCGTCTCAACTTATACTCATCTACAGTCATTTTGGCTGCGGCTGCGCCAGCGGCAACAGTTGATCCTGCGATAATTGCTTTACCACCATACTCTTTAATAAGAGAGCCTACTTCTTTAACTACTGCTGGTCCAAATATCATTGCAAGTTTTGTAGGAAGATTAGCCTGTTCAAATGCATTAGCCATACCTGTGGCTGCTTTTCCGGCAACATTTAGTCCGTCTCCTACTACATTAAATACTTGCGTATCTATTAATCCTTTTTTGATAGTATTTTGAACTTGAGTCAATACCTGATCCAATCCAGCGGCGGCTCTAGTTGGATCTTTCTTTGC
>JACCDY011173154.1_pt1 | contig 16435 bp, 13 predicted proteins | sample 7446391 | NCBI WGS metagenome assembly JACCDY01 (sample SAMN15323451, study PRJNA562643) | freshwater metagenome | isolation source: river surface water | place: USA:Blue River Watershed | collected 2017-08-18
GGTCAGCTGGGCGGCGATGATCACGCCGACCAGCATGCCGACCACGCCCCACACCACCGTCATGATGGCGAACTGCCGTACAACTTTGTCGTTGTAGACAGAGGCTTGCATGTTGGCAAAGTTCATTTCTACCTCTTGCTTATAAAAGACCCTGTAAGTGTCGGGTTTTCCCCGACGGGTCGACTTGATGAAAATCAATCGTTGCGCAGAATGCGCTCGCCTTCGGCTTCAATGTCCTCGAATTGCCCCCGGTGAACCGCCCACCACAGCGCCCCCAGGATGACAAAAACCAGAGCCACTGAAAGCGGAATCAGAAGAAAAAGAATGTCCATTGGCTTGACTTTCAGCGGTTTTCAGCCAAACCGGGCAGGCTGGCAGACAGGCGCAAGGCATTGAGCACCACCAGCAGCGAACTGAGCGCCATGCCCAGACCTGCCGCCCAGGCCGGCAACCACCCCATCAGGGCCAGTGGCACGCAGGCCGCGTTGTAAACCACAGACCACGCCAGGTTCTGACGGACCACGCGCAAGGTCTGGCGGCTGCGCACCAGCGTCTGCTCCAGCAGATCGAGCCGGCCCGACATCAGCACCATGTCGGCCTGGGACTGGGTCAACGCCACCGCCTGCCCCAAAGCAAACGACACATCTGCGCCGGCCAGAACTGGTCCATCATTGAGTCCGTCGCCCACCATGACCACGCGGCGCCCCTGCTTCTGGAGTTCCTGCAACACCGCCAGCTTGTCCTGCGGTGAGCATCCCCCCCGGAAATCCTCAATGCCCAGGCTGCGCGCCACCAGGGCCACGGCTGGCTCGGCATCGCCCGAAAGCACCTTGACCGCCAAGCCCTGCTGCTGCAAGGCTCGCACCACCAACGGGGCTTCGGGTCGCAGGCTCTCGTGCAATTCAAAAGTGGCCAGCCAGCCCGCTTCGTCAGCAAGACTGACCTGCAGACGCTCGCGCGCAGCCTCGGGCGCGCTACAGAAATGTGCCGAGCCCCAGCGCCACAGGTGGGCGCTGCCCTGTGGCAAAGGCCATGAGGCACTCAGGCCCTGCCCCGGATGCTCCGTCAGAACCCAGCCTGTCGGCAGCGCTTGGGCATCGCCACCCTGCCCTTTTGCAGCCCGGCGCTGCCGTGCCTCGGCGGCAATGGCTCGCGAGACAGGATGAAGCGAATGGACGGCCATTTGCTCGGCCCAGTACCAGGCTTCGTCGGCAGTCGCGCCGGCACGCAGGTGCACACTGGCCACACTGAAACTGTCCAGCGTGAGCGTGCCGGTCTTGTCGAACACCACCGTGTCGACACCGGACAGGCTTTGAAGGGCCTGCAGGTGACGCACCAGCACGCCGCTGCGCGCCAAAGCACCTGCCGTGGCCAGCATGGCAGCAGGTGTGGCCAGCGACAGCGCGCACGGACACGTCACCACCAGCACCGCCACCGCCACCATGACGGCATGCCCCGCGCCCTGCGGCCACCATGCAATGGCGGCTGCGGCAGAGGCCAAGAGCACAGCGATCAAAAAAGGTTTGGCCAGGCGGTCTGCCAGCTCGGCCATGGCCGGTTTGTGCACCGAAGCGCTTTCCATCAGCGCCACGATCTGGGCATAACGGGTGGCGGCACCCACCTGCTCCACCCGCAGCTCAATGCGACCGCTCAGGTTGTGGCTGCCGGCAATCACGGCGTCACCCGCCTTACGGCTCAGGGGGCGTGACTCGCCGGTCAGCAAGGCTTCATCCACCTGCGTCTGTCCGGCCAGCACCGTACCGTCGCCCGGAAAAGCCTCGCCCGGCAGCACTTCCACCACATCGCCCACTGCCAGCCGCCGTATCGAGACACGCTCCCAGTCCCCACCGGGCGTCAGTCTGCGTACGCTGTCGGGCAGGCGATTGAGCACGGCCTCCAGCGCGCCGGCCGTGCGGTCACGCATGCGCAACTCCATCCAGCGCCCCATCAGCAGGAAGAAGACGAACATGGTGAGCGAGTCGAAATACACCTCGGCTCCGAACGGGCCTTGGGGTTCGAAAGTGCCCAGACTGCTGACCACAAAGGTGCCCAGCATGCCAATCGCCACGGGCAAGTCCATGCCAATGCGACGCTGCTTCAGGTCCTGCCAGGCGGCAGAGAAGAACGGGGTGCAGGAAAACAGAATGACAGGGAGCGAGAGCACCCAGCTGGCCCAGCGCAGCAGGTGCACCATGTCCGGCGTGATGTCGCCGGGCTCGGCCACGTAGGCCGGGGTGGCATACATCATTACCTGCATCATGCACAGGCCCGCCACGGCCACGCGCCAGACCATCCGGCGCGCCTCGTGTCGGCGGCGTTCATGGGCATGGGCATCGTTGGCAGGCAAGGCCTTGTAGCCAGCCGCTTGACTGGCCTGAATCCAGCGCGAGGGACTCGTTTCCTTCGCCGACCAGACAATGCGCCCGCGGTGGCTTGCTGCACTCACCTGAACCGACTTGACGCCGGGTACACGGCGCAAGGCCTCCTCGATCGAGATGGCGCACGCTGCGCAGTGCATGCCTTCAAAAACCACGCTGGATGCCCAGCATCCCTCCTGCCCCGCTTCGGCTTGGCTGAAGTTGGACCACTCCTGCGGATCGTCCAGCAGGGTCAGCCGCTCGTCGGCCACCACAGGCACGGACAGCGAAGGCGGCAAATCCTCGACAAGATTGACGGAAGTCATGTTGCGAAGATAGTGGATTGCCTTCCACCATTGCTTGACTTGCATCAAGTAGCGAGGAAACTGGGGGTCTTAAGCTAGGATGAAATCGTCAACCACCGAGGAGAGCACCATGTACCAACGCATTCTTGTCGCCACCGACGGATCCAGCCTGTCCAAAAAAGCGGTCAGCAACGCCATTCAGCTGGCCTCCACTTGTGGCGCCGAACTGGTCGCCATGAAAGTGGTACCGCGCTACCCACAGGCTTATTTCGAAGGCAGCATCCCCCTTTCTGCAGCCGAAATCGGTCGCATCGAGAAACAATGGATTGATGCTGCAGCTGAAAACCTGGCCGCTGTACAAAAGGCTGCTACCGCCAAAGGCGTCTCGTGCAAAACGGTGACCGTCAAATCCGACGTCGTCTCCGATGCCATCATTTCTACAGCCAAGAAACAGAAAGTGGACTTGGTCGTGATGGCTTCGCATGGCCGCAAAGGCATCAAACGTCTGTTGCTTGGCAGCGAGACGCAACAGGTGTTGACCCACTGCCACACACCCGTGCTGGTGCTTCGCTGATTTTTTGTATTTAAGTAGACATAAAATGACCCGATCTACTTTCGGGTCATTCATATGTTCTTTGGGAATGCATTTTTCAGACTGAACTTTTTCTTCCGTCCAGCCTTGCTACTGGGCTGGGCTCTGTGCAGTGCAGGACTGGCGATCGCAGCACCGGAAAAAACCGAGCTTCGCCTGGAAAGCTGGCGCAAAGACGACCAGATGTTCTGGGAGCAAAAGCTGCTGCCGGCGTTTCACCAGCGCCACCCCGAACTGCAGGTCAACTTTGCCCCCGAAAACCCGCTGGAATACGACACCCGGCTGGACGCCAAACTGCGCTACGACAGCCTGCTCGACACCAAGCTGACCAGCCGCAAAGCCGGTGACCTGATCTTTTGCCGTCCCTTTGATGGCAGCGTGCGGCTGCACGAGCGCAAGCAACTTGCAGCTCTGCCCGAAGATGTGCTGACCGCGTTTTCAGCGCAAGCCCGCAAACCGTGGACATCGGACGACGGCAAGGCCACCTACTGCGTCCCGGTGGCGCAGGTCATCCACGGCATCTTCTACAACCGGAAACTGCTGCAAGAGATGGGCGAAAAGCCGCCTGTCACCGTGACCGATTTTTTCGGTCTGCTTGAGCGGACCCGCAGCCGCAACCAGCATGTGCCGCTGGCACTGGGACTGGCCGACATGTGGGAAAGCACGCAAGTGCTGTTCACCGGTGCCGGACCCAACTTCTGGGCCGGGGAAAAAGGCCGCCAAAGCCTGCTGCAAGGCCAGGCACGCTTTACTGACAAAGGCTTCATGGACGCGTGGCACTTCATGGCCCGCCTCAAACCCTATCTGCCCCCTGCCCCCCACCTGATGGGCAACAGCGATGCGCAGGTCATGTTTGCCAAAGGCGCCGCCCTGCTCTTTCCGTCTGGCTCATGGGATCTGCCCTACCTGCGCCACACCGAGTACTCGCACAAGTCCACGCCGGTGGATCTGGGGGTATTCCGTTTTCCGGTACAGCACGCGGGCCAACGCTGCCAGGTGTCTGTGCATCCGGACTTTGGCATTGGCATGAACGCGGAAAGCGTCAACAAGCCAGCCGCGATGAAGTTTCTGAAGTGGCTGGGCACCCCTGAATTTGCCCAGTTGCTGACCGACCACCTCAGCGGTTTTTACCCACTCTCCAACCATCCGGTGCGGGTCAATGACCCGGTCGGCCAGGAAATGCAGGCCTGGCGCCAGCAATGCGACGAGACCATCCGCTTGAACGCGGAAAAGCTCAACCGCGTCTGGCCGTCGATGGAGGACGAGCTTTGGTACATCAACGTCAGGGTGCTGGACAACAGCCTGTCGCCTGCCGAGGCAGCCGCCCAGGTCCAGCAGCTGCACGAGCGCAACAGTTTCGTGCCGCACCCGCGCTGAACAGTACGCCCAATCCTTGAGCTCAGGCGAATTCGCCTTTGTACTGCTCGCGCAGCAGGTTCTTTTGCACCTTGCCCATGGTGTTGCGTGGCAGCTCGGCCACCACGTAGCACTTCTTGGGAATCTTGAAGTTCGCCAGCTTCGACTTGAGCTCGGCCACGATGCCCTCGGGGGTCAGCGTGGCGCCCGGCTTGGCGATCACCACCGCCACGCCCACCTCGCCAAAGTCGGGATGCGGCACACCGATCAGCGCGCTCTCGGCCACGCCCTTCATCTCGTTGATGTAGCCCTCGATCTCGGCCGGATAGACGTTGTAGCCGCCACTGATGATCAGGTCCTTGCTTCGGCCCACGATGGTCACGTAGCCACGCTCATCGACCTTGCCCACGTCGCCGGTCTTGAAGAAGCCGTCTGCGGTGAATTCCTCGGCCGTTTTCTCGGGCATGCGCCAGTAGCCTTTGAACACATTCGGACCCTTGACCTGGATGCCACCGATCTCGCCCACAGGCAGGTCCAGGCCGTCGTCACCGCGCACGCGCAGCTGCACGCCGGGCAGCGGAAAGCCCACGGTGCCGCCACGGCGCTCGGTTTGACCGCCATGGCGCGGGTCAGCGGCGTAAGGGTTGGAGGTCAGCATGACGGTCTCGCTCATGCCGTAGCGCTCCAGAATGGTGTGGCCGGTGCGGTCAATCCAGTCGTTGAAGGTTTCGATCAAAAGCGGCGCAGATCCGGCGATGAACAGCCGCATGTGGCGGCAGGCCTCGCGCGTGAGCGCGGGCTCGCTCAGCATGCGCACATACAGCGTCGGCACACCCATGAACACGGTGGCATCGGGCAGGCGGGCGATCACGCGTTTCGGATCGAACTTCGCCATCCAGATCATCTTGCTGCCGTTGATCAGCGCACCGTGGATGGCCACGAACAAGCCATGCACATGGAAGATGGGCAACGCATGGATCAGCACATCCCCTTTTTTCCAGCCCCAGTAATCCTTGAGCATGGCCGCGTTGGACAGCATGTTGCCGTGCGTGAGCATGGCCCCCTTGCTGCGGCCGGTGGTGCCGCTGGTGTAGAGGATGGCGGCCAGATCGTCGGCCTGTTTGATGGCGGCTGTGTGCTGGTCACTGTGGTGTGCCGCACGCTCAAGCAGACTGCCCGTGCGGTCATCACCCAGCGTGAAGACATGCCTTGTGCCGGCCTTGAAGGCGATCTTGCTGATCCAGCCGAAATTGGCCGGACTGCAGACCACCACGGCAGGTTCAGCGTTGCCAACGAAGTACTCGATCTCGGCGCTCTGGTAGGCGGTGTTGAGCGGCAGAAACACATAGCCCGCGCGCAGCGTGGCCAGATACAGCATCATGGCTTCGACCGATTTTTCGACCTGCACCGCCACACGGCTGCCCGCCGGGAGATCGAGCGAGTCAAGCAGGTTGGCCATCATGGCCGTGGCACGTTCCAGGTCGCGCCAGCTGTAGTTCAGGCCTTCGTCGGTTTCCACCGCAACGGCATCGAGGTCGGACGGAAAGGCGGCACGCAGGGCCGCAAACAAGTTGTGTGAGCTCATGGATTGCAATGCAATGTGCAGAAAAATGGCTTCTCGAGCCGTGGTGTCAATCGAGTTTAGCCCCCGATGCCTTGACCACTTGTGACCACTTGGCCAGCTCCTTCTTGATGAAAGCATCGAACTGTGCGCCGGTCAGGTTGGGGAATTCAGCCCCCTGCCCGCCCCAAACGGCTTTGGCTTCATCGGTCTGGCAAGCTCGGCGGATTTCCTCAATGGCACGGGCCTGCGCATCGGCCGGCGTACCTTTGGGCGCCCAGACGCCGTACCAGGTGGACACGGTGTAGTCGGGCAGGCCCAGTTCGGCCGAGCAAGGCACATCTGGGAAAGCGGGGCTGCGCTTCGCGCCTGAGACCATCAAGGCCTTGATGCGTCCGCCCTTGATGTGCTGGGCAGAAGAACCCAAGCCATCGAACATCATGTCCACATTACCGGCAATCAGATCCTGCAAGGCAGGACCCGCACCACGATAAGGGATGTGGGTAATGAAGGTTTTGGTCTGGAGTTTGAAGAGTTCGCCAGCCAGGTGGTGCGAGGTGCCGCCCCCCGCAGAGCCGTAATTCAGGCGTGCGGGGTTTTTCTTGACATAGTCCAGGAAGGCCTTGAAATCCGGTGCTTCCACTTTTTTCGGGTTGACCACCAGCACCTGCGGTACGTTGGCCACCAGGATCAACGGCACCAGATCACGCTCGAGGTCGTAATCCAGCTTGGGATACATGAAGGGGGCAATGGTGTGGTGCACCGCGCCCATGAACAGGGTGTAGCCATCCGGCGCGGCCTTGGCCGCAATGCCGGCGCCGAGCGTGCCACCGGCCCCGCCCCGGTTGTCAACGATCAGCTGTTTGCCGGTCAGGCGCGAGAACTGCGCCGACAACGGGCGCGCAAAGGCATCGGTGCCACCGCCCGCCGGGAACGGCACCACCATGGTCACTGGTTTGCTCGGCCAGGCACTTTGTGCCAGCGACCACAGGGGAGAGGCAGCGCCCATGGCGGCCAGGGTTTGAAGGGCTTGGCGACGCGAAAAAGCGCCAGAGGAATAGGTCATGGGTCTGTCTCCTGTTGTGTTTGTGGTGCGGATCATAGGGACAGATCGGCCACCTCGCCAGAGACCGGTATTTTTCCCTCACCCAGCATCCGGCGGTGACGGTCGAGCTTCTTGAGGTCGTACAGGTGATTCACCATCATCCCCCAGGACTGCTGCATGCCCTTGACCGAGGGATCGGCCATCCAGTGGATGTTTTCAACCCTGGCCCCATTACCAAGATGGAAGCGCGCTACCGGGTCCACCGGCCGCCCCTGCTCCAGTTCGTGGCCCAGATAGCGGCTGGCGCAGTGCAGCAGCCAGCGCGCGCCGGGGCATTTGGCGTCCAGGTGTGGTCCCTGGTCAAGCCAGGCCTGGATGTGCTCGGGCGTGACCGGCTCAAAACCGATGAAACGACCCAGCGTGCGGCGGTGCTTGTCGGGCAACTCCTCCAGCAGCCGCGCGGCATTCTTGCGGTACCAGCTGCGGAACCCCGGAATCGGTGACAGCGTGGCAAAGGTCTTGAGCTGCGGAAAATCGGCTTTGAGCGTCTCCACCACACGCTTGATCAGCGAATCGCCGAAGCTGATGCCCTTGAGGCCGGTCTGCGTATTGCTGATTGAATAAAAGATGGCCGTGGTGGCTTTGCTCAGGTCCACCGCCTCGGCGGTCTCATCAAGCAAGGGCACGATATTGGAGGCAATCTCCCTGGTGAAAGCCACCTCCACAAAAATCAGCGGTTCATCAGGCAGGCGTGCATGAAAGAAACCGTAGCAACGCCGGTCCGAGTCGAGCCGATTTTTCACGTCAGCCCAGCTCTTGATATCGTGCACCGCCTCGTACTGGATCAGTTTTTCCACGAGCGAGGCGGGTGAGTCCCAGCTGATGCGACGCAACTCCAGAAAAGCCACATCGAACCAGGTGCTGAACAGGGTTTCCAGTTCTGCATCGAGGGCCAGCAGCCGCTTTTCGCTCTTGAGCTGGGGCAGCAGCTCCGCTCGCAGGTCCACCAGAAAGCGCATGCCCTCCGGGAACACGGCAAAACGCTGCAACAGGCGCGTGCGGTTCGAATACAGCGACTTGCGCAGACGGATTTCAGCCACGCCTTCCTCGGCAGTGCCCACGGCAGATTCGTACGCTTCACGCGCCTGACGGATGCGCTGCGGGTCGGGCGCAAAGCGCTCGCTCATCAGGATGCAGGCCTGGCGACGCTCCGGGGCGCGGGCGGCGGCATACCACTGCGCAAAGGCTCGGGCACGGCGCCCGCCCTCGACCTCGCTGACGGTGCTGTCAGCCACCGCCTGTAGAGGTTTGAGCACCTTGCGCACCACAGCGGCATCGAGCACTTCGGCCACGCGCTCGGCCTTCGCCACCCCCGTACCGCCGCCGGGGCCTGCCTGGGCCGCTGCAGCTTCCACCACCTTGCCCTTGGGCAACCAGTCCGAAACCTTTTGTCCCCACCACGATGCCGGATTCATCAGACCTCCAGGAGTTTCAACGCTTTGTCAGGCATACCGGCTCACTCACCCAGCCATTCGCCCGAGTGACAGCGTAACGCACATTCAACACCCTTCCAGGCCACGGACAGACTGACGCACCTGTGACAAACCCGAAGAGAACATCTGTGTGTTTTCATGCCACCATGAACTGCATGACCCGCATCCAACCATGCACGCCATGATCACCGACATCACTTCCCTTTCCGCCAGCGAACTCTCCGACAGCATCCATGCCCGCCAGGTTTCCTGCACCGAAGTGATGCAGGCCTATCTGGAGCGCATCGACCGCCTCAACCCGGTCTGGAACGCCATCGTCAACCGCGCCCCGGGCGACACCTTGCTGGCACAGGCGCACCAGTGTGATGAGGAACTGGACCGCGGCCAGTCGCGCGGCTGGCTGCATGGCATCCCGCAGGCGATCAAGGACACCGGCCACGCGCTCGGTTTTCCGAGCACCATGGGCAGCCGCGTGCTGGCCGGGCAAATGCCGCGCGCCGACAGCATCATGACCGCACGCATGAAAGCGGCTGGCTGCATCGTGGTGGGCAAGACCAACATGCCCGAGCTGGGTCTGGGTTCACACACCTTCAACGACCTGTTCGGTGCCACGCCCAACGCCTGGGACAGGGCAGTCAGCGCAGGTGGGTCGAGTGGCGGCGCGGCCGTGGCACTGGCACAGCGCATGCTGCCCGTGGCTGACGGCTCGGACTTCATGGGCAGCCTGCGCAACCCGGCCGGCTGGAACCACATCTTTGGCATGCGCCCCTCGCAAGGCCGGGTGCCTTATGGCCCAGGCGCTGACGTCTGGGTGGACCAGCTCGGCACAGAAGGACCAATGGCGCGCAGCGTGCGCGATCTCGCCTGCCTGCTGGCAACGCAATCGGGGCACGACCCGCGCCAACCCTTGTCGATCAACGGCACCTTGGATGTCTCGAATATCCGCTACACACCCGATGCACTCCAAGGCTTGCGCGTAGGCTGGCTGGGCGATCTGGAGGGGCATCTGGCCATGGAGGACGGTATCCTGGACGTCTGCGAAGACGCTTTGCGCGCCATGCAAAACGTCGGCGCGGTGGTGGAGCCCACGAAGCTGGGCTACGACACGCAGGCGCTGTGGGACTGCTGGCTGGTCTGGCGCCGGGCACTGGTCGGCCCCAAAGTGGCCGCCCTGCTGCCCCTGCCCGGTGCGGCCGAGCTGCTCAAGCCCGAAGCGATGTGGGAATACGAGAGCTCGCTCAAACTCTCATACATGGATTTCCAGCGGGCCAGCCAGCGCCGCACCAGCTTCTACAACCACTTGCGCCAGATGTTCGAACACTTTGATGTGCTGGCCCTGCCGGTAGCACAGGTCTGGCCCTTCCCCATCGAAGAGCGCTGGCCCAGGCAGATTGGCGAACGCGCCATGGACACCTACCACCGCTGGATGGAGTGCACCATCTACGCCACGCTGGCAGGCCTGCCTGCCATCAGTCTTCCGGCCGGGTTCCACCCACAAAAACCTTGGCCCATGGGCATCCAGCTCATTGGCAAACCGCAGGGCGATGTGGAACTGCTGCAGGTGGCTGCCAGCTACGAGGCTGTGCGCAGCAACTGGCTGCAACGCCGTCCAATCTGAGAGACCCTCAGGCCTGCCTGCGCCCACACCACAGCCACAGCAGCGCGCCGCCCGCGATCATGGGCAAGCACAGCCACTGACCCATGCTCATGCCCAGACTCAGCAGGCCCAGGTGCGCATCGGGTTCGCGGAAAAACTCGGCTACAAAACGGAACACGCCATAGCCAAGCAGGAAGGCCGCCGCCACCTGCCCCTGCTGACGCGGCTTGCGTGCATACAGCCACAGCAGCACAAACAGCAGCAGGCCTTCCAGCAGGAACTGGTAGACCTGCGAAGGGTGGCGCGGCAGATCACCCGCGCCGCGAAACAACATGCCCCAAGGCAGCGAGGGATCGGCCACCCTGCCCCAAAGCTCGCCGTTGATGAAGTTACCCACGCGACCGGCAGCCAGGCCGGTTGGCACACACGGCGCCACAAAGTCCATCACCTGCAGGAAGGGCCGCTGACGCGAATGCGCAAACCACACCATGGCTGCAATCACGCCCAGCATGCCACCATGAAAACTCATGCCCCCCTGCCAGACGGCAAACACCTCCAGCGGGTGCGCAGCGTAATAAGCGGGCTTGTAGAACAGGCAGTAGCCGATGCGTCCGCCCAACACCACGCCCAGAACACCCAAAAACAGGATGTCCTCGATGTCCTTGCGCGTCCACTGCGGCAGACGCGCAAACGGCAAGTGCATCAGCCGGCGCGTGCCCAGAAAATAAAACAGGCCGAACGCAGCCAGGTAAGTCAGGCCATACCAGTGGATGGCCAGCGGTCCCAGTTGCAGGGCTACAGGGTCAATGACAGGGTGTTGCAGCATGGCCCTGATTGTGCCCGTCCGTCAGGGCCGCTCTAAGACGGCCCCTGACAAACGGTTACCAAACTCAGTCGGGCAGTTTGGACAGGTCGCGCACGGCGCCCTTGTCGGCCGAGGTGGCCAGCAAGGCATACGCCTTGAGGGCTGCAGAGACTTTGCGGGTGCGCGACTTGGCCGGCTTCCAGCCCAGCTTGTCCTGCTCGGCACGGCGCTTGGCCAGCTCCTCGTCGCTCACCAGGACGTTGATTGTGCGGTTGGGGATGTCGATGCGGATGCGGTCGCCATTGCGCACCAGACCGATGTTGCCGCCTGCTGCCGCTTCTGGCGAGCAGTGGCCAATTGACAGGCCCGAGGTGCCGCCGGAGAACCGGCCGTCGGTCAGCAACGCACAGGCCTTGCCCAGGCCTTTGGACTTGATGTAGCTGGTCGGGTAGAGCATTTCCTGCATGCCGGGGCCACCCTTGGGGCCTTCGTAGCGCACGACCACGATGTCCCCGGCCTTGACCTTGTCGCTCAGGATGTTTTCCACCGCTTCGTCCTGGCTCTCGACCACATGGGCCGGGCCTTCGAACACCAGCAGGCTGTCGTCCACGCCCGCTGTCTTGACCACACAGCCATCGAGCGCGATGTTGCCGCGCAGCACGGCCAGACCGCCTTCCTTGCTGAAGGCGTTGTCATAGGAGCGGATGCAACCTTCCTTGCGGTCGGTGTCCAGGCTGGGCCAACGCGCAGACTGGCTGAACGCCACCTGCGTGGCAATGCCGCCGGGGCCGGCCATGTAGAAGGTCTTGACGGCATCGGTCGGCTTACGGGCAATGTCCCACTGGTCCAGTGCGTCCTTCATGGTCTTGGCGTGCACGGTGGGCACATCGGTGTGCAGCTTGCCAGCGCGGTCAAGTTCGCCCAGGATGGCCATGATGCCGCCAGCGCGGTGCACGTCTTCGATGTGGTACTTGTTGGTGTTGGGCGCTACCTTGCACAGCTGCGGGATCACGCGCGACATGCGGTCGATGTCGGTCATCGTGAATTCGATCTCCGCCTCCTGGGCAATGGCCAGCAGGTGCAGAATGGTGTTGGTGGAGCCACCCATGGCGATGTCCAGCGCGATCGCATTCTCGAAGCCCTTGAAGCCGACAGCGCGTGGCAGGATGGAGGCTTCGTCATTTTCGTAGTAACGCTTGGCCAGCTCGACGATCTTGCGGCCAGCCTGCCGGAACAGTTGCTCGCGGTCGGCGTGGGTGGCGACCACCGTGCCGTTGCCAGGCAGGGCCAGGCCCAGGGCTTCGGCCAGACAGTTCATGGAGTTGGCGGTGAACATGCCCGAGCACGAACCGCAGGTCGGGCAAGCCGAGCGTTCGATTTCGGCCAGATCGGCGTCCGAGACCTTGTCGTCGGCGGCCATCACCATGGCGTCGATCAGGTCGAGCTTTTTGATTTCAATCGTCTTGGTCTCGGGGTTGGCCAGGCGCACCTTGCCCGCTTCCATGGGGCCACCGGACACAAAGATCACGGGAATGTTCAGCCGCATGGCAGCCATCAACATGCCGGGGGTGATCTTGTCGCAGTTGGAAATGCACACCAGTGCGTCGGCACAGTGGGCGTTGACCATGTACTCGACCGAGTCCGCAATGATGTCGCGGCTGGGCAGCGAATACAGCATGCCGTCGTGGCCCATGGCGATGCCGTCGTCCACGGCAATGGTGTTGAACTCCTTGGCGACACCGCCTGCGGCTTCAATCTCGCGGGCCACCAGCTGACCCAGGTCCTTCAGATGCACGTGGCCGGGCACAAACTGGGTGAAGGAGTTGGCAATCGCGATGATCGGTTTGCTGAAATCGTCGTCCTTCATGCCTGTGGCGCGCCACAGGGATCGGGCACCCGCCATGTTGCGGCCAGCGGTAGAGGTTTTGGAACGGTAAGCGGGCATGTGTGAGCTCCACGAAAGTCTTGAGGCAATGGTTGTCTATTATTCCAGACACCCGGACGTTAAAAAGCCCGCACGTGGCGGGCCTGGCACAAAAGTGACGGCTGAAAAAGCCGATTTACAGACCAATGGCGGCAATACCAGCCTTGGCAATTTGCGCATCTTCATTGGATTTGACGCCACTGACGCCCACAGCGCCCAGGCACTCGCCATCCTTCATGATTGGCACACCACCTTCAAGCATGCCGGCAATCGCTGGCGCCGACAGAAAGGAGGTGCGACCACCGTTGATCACGTCTTCATACACCTTGCTCTCACGGCGACCGAGGGCCGCAGTGTGCGCTTTGGCGGGTGCGATGTGCGAAGAAATAGCGGGTGCGCCATCCAGGCGCTGGAAATGCAGCAGGTGACCACCAGCATCGACCACGGCAATGCTCACAGCCCAGTTGTTGCGCAGGGCTTCGGCTTCTGCAGCAGCGGCAATCGCTTTGACGTCAGACAGTTCGAGAACGGATTGGGTTTTCATGTGAATTCAGAGGTTGGCAAACAAGCGCTCAAGCATACACGGGCTGTGCCGCTGGATTGCCCCACCTGAGCGCAAAACTGAATGACCCAATAGCCCTATGTGATTTCGGTATTAACACCCTCAGGTGCAGACGTCTAGAATGAAACCTGTTTTTTAACAAGGAGTTGATCCGCATGAGCCGAATCACCACATCTTCCCCTTGGGGGCACAGTACAAGCGCCGCCTCGCGCAACCAGGTGCTGCGCAACACCTACTGGCTCTTGACCCTGAGCCTGCTGCCGACTGTCGCCGGTGCATGGTTGGGCCTGACCACCGGCATCACCCAGGCTTTGACGGGTGGTGTTGGCCTGATCGTTTTCCTGGGCGGCGCCTTCGCCTTCATGTACGCCATTGAGCGGACCAAGAACTCCGCCAAAGGCGTGGCCGTCTTGCTGGCTTTCACCTTCTTCATGGGCCTGATGCTCTCGCGCATGCTGGCCATGGTGCTGGGTTTCAAGAACGGTTCCGAGCTGATCATGACGGCTTTCGCAGGCACCGCAGGCGTGTTTTTCGTAATGGCCACATTGGCCACGACCATCAAACGTGACCTTTCCGGCATGGGCAAGTGGCTGTTTGTCGGCGCCATGGTCTTGATGGTGGGCAGCATCATCAACGTGTTTGTGGGCTCCAGTGTGGGCATGATGGCGATCTCGACCCTGGCCATCGGCATTTTCAGCGCCTACATGCTGTTCGACCTCAAGCAAATCGTGGACGGCGGCGAGACCAACTACATCAGTGCCACCTTGGCTTTGTACCTGGACGTGTTCAACGTGTTCCAGAGCCTGTTGGCCTTGCTGGGCATCATGGGCGGCGAGCGCGAATAAGCTTTCCTGCCTTCAGACAAAAGGGCTCCCGTGGGAGCCCTTTTTCATGACTGTGAACCAGCGTCAAGCCAGCTCAAAAACGGCCATGCTCTCGACGTGTGCTGTATGGGCGAACATGTTGACCACCCCCGCGGACACACAGCGGTAACCTGCCTGATGCACCAGCAGGCCGGCATCGCGCGCCAGCGTGGCCGGGTTGCAACTGACATAAACAATGCGCTGGGGGGGTGTCCAACCGTTGCGTAATTCAGGCTGCTGATGCAGCTCGGCCAAGGCCTTGGCCAAAGCGAATGCGCCTTCGCGTGGCGGGTCCACCAGCCACTTGTCCGCCACACCATCGGCCACCAGCATTTGTGGCGTCATCTCAAACAGGTTGCGCGCCACAAACGTGGTGAGAGACAAGGGCTGGTGGCGACCTTGCTGGTTGAACGCGTAATTCTGGTGAGAACGCTGCACCAGCGCATCTGAGCCTTCAATGCCCAGAACCTCGCCAGCCTGTGTGGCAATAGGCAAGGTGAAATTGCCCAAGCCACAGAACCAGTCGATCACGCGGTCGCTCTTTTCGGCCTTGAGCAGACGCAGGGCGCGACTGACCAGCACACGATTGATGAACGGGTTGACCTGGGTGAAGTCGGTCGGCTTGAAGGGCATCGTGATACCAAAATCCGGCAAACCATAGGACAGTTGTTGCCCTTCATCCAGAAGGTGTACCGTGTCCGGCCCTTTGGGCTGAAGCCACCACTGCACGCCATGCGCAGAGGCAAAGTCACGCAGTTTTTGCTGGTCGGTGTCCGACAGCGGCTCCAGGTGGCGCAGCACCAGCGCCGTGACCTCGTCGCCACAAGCCAGCTCAATCTGCGGGCAGGTTTCGCGCGCCTGCAGGCTGCCGATCAACCCTCGCAGCGGCAACAGCAAGGCGCTGACATGCGGCGGCAGGATCGGGCAAACCTGCATGTCGGCGATGTAGCGACTCTTGCGCTCATGAAAACCAATCAGTACCTCGCCCCTTTTCTGGACGTAACGTACCGAGAGGCGAGCACGGTAGCGGTAGCCCCAGGCCGGGCCCTGAATGGGCCGCAGCAGCGACTCCGCCTTCACCTTGGCCAGGTGCCACAGATTGTCTTCCAGCACACGTTGCTTGATCGCCACCTGGGCGGCGGCGTCCAGATGCTGCATCTTGCAGCCACCACAAGCGCCTTGATGCAGACCAAAGTGCGGGCACCCCGGTTTCACACGCAAGGAAGACTCGGTGTGAATGTCGGTGACGGTGCCCTGCTCCCAGCTGTTCTTCTTGCGGGCCACCTTGACCTCGACCAGCTCGCCAGGCAGGGCTCCCTCAATGAACACCACCTTGCCGTCCGGCCTGCGTGCGATGCCCTGGGCATCCATGTCTAAAGAGCGTACGCGCAGCCAGCCTTCGGGCAGGTCTTCCTGCACCTCGGGCTGACCCTCGGTCAATTCAAATTCGTTCAGGGAAATGTTGTTTTGTTCACTCATGCGCCCGATTGTCTCAGGCTCTGCCCCACCTTCCCTTGGCAGGGCAGACTTTTGTGATCAACGCGCAGGCAAAACGCGCATGGGATCTACCGGCTTGCCCAGGCGACGCACTTCAAAGTGAAGCTTGACGCGATCAGCATCGGTGTTACCCATCTCGGCAATTCTTTCGCCCTTCTTGACTCGCTGATCTTCCTTGACCAACAAAGCCTTGTTGTGGGCATAGGCCGTCAGGTAGGTGTTGTTGTGCTTGAGGATGATCAGGTTGCCATATCCGCGCAAACCTGCACCGGCATAAACCACCTGGCCGTCTGCTGCGGCGAGCACGGGATCACCCGCCTTGCCTGTGATGTCCAGGCCCTTGTTTTTGGCTTCATCAAAACCCGCCAGCACAGAACCGTTTGAGGGCCAGATGAAGCCCAATCCGTCATCGTTGAGCGGGGTGGGCGCGCCCTTGGAGGCAGCGGCCTGCTTGTTGTCCTCGTGTGGTACAGGGGAA
>JACCDY010498806.1_pt1 | contig 16434 bp, 10 predicted proteins | sample 7446391 | NCBI WGS metagenome assembly JACCDY01 (sample SAMN15323451, study PRJNA562643) | freshwater metagenome | isolation source: river surface water | place: USA:Blue River Watershed | collected 2017-08-18
CCAACCTCGACACCCTGGTCAAGTCGATGTCGACCTCGCAGATCTCGAATGCGTCGAGCATGATCGGCAAGACCGTCGCCATTGCCGACGGCAAGGCGATCAAGAACGGCAGCCCGGTCGAAGGCAGTGTCACGCTGGACAAGGATGTCGACGGCATCACCCTGAAGGTCATCAACACCGCCACCGGCCAGGCCGTTCGCACCGGGCAGATCGGCGCGCAGAAGAAGGGCGATTACCCGTTCACCTGGGATGGCCTCGACAACGACGGCAACGAAGCGGCCGACGGCGTCTACCGCATCGAAGCGACCACCACCAAATACGGCGTCAGCAGCAAGGCGCCGGTGCAGACCATGGCCTATGTGCGCAGCGTGACCACCGACGCCACCACCGGCGACATGAAGGTCGAGCTGGCCGACGGCACCAAGGTCAGCATGTCCGAAGTCAAGCGCATCGGCAACTGATCCGGCGCGCACCCGAACACGAAACACTGAAGCCCCTGTAAAGAACAACAGCCCACACGCAATCCAGGAGAAGCACACATGTCTTTCTATACCTCGTTGACCGGTCTGAACGCGGCAACTGCACAGCTGTCCGTCACCAGTAACAACATCGCTAACGTGGGCACCACCGGTTTCAAGCGCTCGCGCGCTGACTTCGGTGACATCTTCGCGACCTCGCCGCTGCAGAAAGCGTCATCCGTCATCGGCCAGGGCGTCGCGCTGAAGCAGGTGAGCCAGGAATTCAGCCAGGGCAATATTCAATTCTCCGCGAACTCGCTGGACATCGCGATTACCGGCGACGGCTTCTTCCCGCTGAAATCGGCCGACGGCCTGCAGGATATCTACACCCGTAACGGTACGTTCATGCTGAACGACTCGTACAACGTGGTGAACTCGGCCGGCCAGGCACTGATCGCTGCGGCGGTTGACTCCTCCGGCAAGGCCGACCTCGAAAACCTGTCCAAGCTGCTGATCCCGCGCAAGACCACCGGCGATGCCGTGGCGACCTCGGAAGTGCAACTGGGCCTGAACCTGCCGGCCGATGCGAAAGTGCCGACCCTGCCGTTCGACCGCAACGACGATACCACCTACAACAAGACCACCGCTGTCACCGTGTATGACGCCGGCGGCAACGGCTACCTCGCGACCGTCTACTACCGCAAGACGCAGGGCGCGACGCCGGAAGACCCGACCAACAAGTGGCAGACCTATGTGTACATCGGCGACACCAAGCTGCAAGAGCTGCTGATCCAGTCGAGCGACAAGAAGACCGGCGAGAAGCAGTATGTGAACAAGTACGGCGAGGTGCGCTCGGAAAGCGCGATCCCGCCACAGGACATCGCGCGTGGCGTGACCAAGCTGTTCAACCTCGATGACCTGAAGAACCCGATCGCTTCGGCCCCGGCCACCGTCAAGAGCGGCAACCTGTCGCCGACCCTGACCGGCGAATGGAAGGCCGGCATCGAATTCCCGGCCAAGATCGATGCGCTGGTCGCCGACAACCCGACCCAGGGCGCGACCTTCCGCGCGCCGGTGAATGCAGCCGGCTACACCTTCGCGACCCGCGCCCAGCAGGTCGCCACCGCAGAAACCAAGATCACGACCCAGGTCCAGTACACGCCGGATGCCGGCACCAGCGATTTCTCGCTGACCCTGAGCCCGACCGGCGGCACGCCCGCCACCTACACTGGCGCGACGCTGGATGAACTGGTGGCCAATATCAACGCCGATACCGCGTTCCAGGCGACCGTCGCCAACGGCAAGCTGACCATCGGCATCAAAGGCTCGACCGTTGATATCGACACCACGACGCCGCCGCAGCTGGAGTCGGCTGCCAGCACCGACCCGGTGCCGTTCGACCCGACCCTGACCGAGAGCATCCTGGATGCCAGCTTCACGCCGTCGGCCGACGCCAAGAGCTATGCGCTGAAGGTCGGCAACGACACCTATACCGGCGACACGCTGGACGACATTGCCGCAGCCATCAATGGCGGCGGCAAATACCAGGCGACGGTGACGTCCGGATCGATGATGATCGAGCTGACCGGCAATAACGGCGACCCGACCGAGATCGCGGCCGACTACAAGTTCACCGCCATCGAAGCCGAGCCGCTGACCGCTGGCAGCTTGCAGGAACTGACCGACCTGATCAATGCGCAGACCGGCCTCGACTACACGGCGAGCCTGAACGCGGCCGGCGACATGGTCGTGCTGCCGAAAGACAGCGCCGAAGCCGTGGACGGCAAGATCTCGCTGCCTGAGTTTTCAATGACGGCATCGTTCAATGGCTCCGGCAGCTACATCGAGCCGGATTCGCAGTCGAAGGCCGCCATTACTTTCAGCGTGCCTTACCTGTCCGGCAACCTGACGCTGGACCTGGACGGCACCCAATACCCGAGCACGCCGGCCGAGAACATCGACGACCTCGCGGACGCCATCAACAACGAGACGCCGACCCAGAAATATGTGGCCACGCTGACCCAGCAGGCCGATGGCAGCAAGACCCTGAAGATCACGATTGCCAACCCGACCACCAGCACGCTGAAGATCCCGGCCAATACCTCGCTGACCGCGCGCGCCATGGGCATCGACGACAACCCGGAAGGCATCGTGTTCGACCTGAAGGTCGATGGCTCGACGGATCCGGTCACGATCGACCTGTCCTACCTGTCCAAGCTGAACGCGACCAAGAAATTCACCGGCATCGAGATCGCCCGCGAGATCACGAACCAGATCAACAAGGCCTACGGCGACGACAAGTACTTTGACTTCACCAGCTTCAAGGCCGCGGAGTCCGATACGTCGGCGCCGGTGTTCCGCCTGAAGGTGGGCGACCAGGAAAAGACGATCGCACTGAGCGAGAACCAGTATGGCATCGGCGACCTGTCGAAGGTCAAGCTGGAAGATGCGATCAAGGCGCTGCAGGCGCAGGTCGACAAGGAAACCGATTTTCCGGCTGCCGTGACCGTGGGTTACGATCCGGTGCGCCAGAGCTTCACTTTCAAGGCGGCGGATGACGCCGTCGTGACGATCCGCTCGGCGACCACCGCGCGTAACGAACTGTTCGGCCTGACCAACGTCGAGACCGCCGTCGATGCCAGCACCGGCACCTGGGGTGCCGCCGTGCTGCCGAACGGTGCCAGCATCCTGAACGAATCTGAACGCCGTTATGGCGTCGAAGTGAAGTTCGACGAAGCCAACAATATCTTCACCATCAGCTCCGGCACCACCGGCGATACCTCGAGCATCGAGATCTCGCGCGCGTCGGCGATGGCCAACGCGCTGTTCGGCTTGCAGCGTTACGAAGAGCCGTCCACGGTCGACACCTCGTCGACCCCGCTGCGCGGCATCACGTCGGAGCCGGCTGTGTTGTCCGGCAACGCGATCGGCATCAACCTCGACAACAAATTCCGCGTGGACGGCTCGAACAACCAGTTCGTCGTCACCGTCGACAACGTGACCGGCCTGATCACGATGCCGGAAAAAGCCGACTACACGATGGAAGAATTCCGCGTCGAGCTCGAGCGCCGCATCAACTCGCTGGCGGATAACTACGGCCGTACCGTATCGGGCGTGAAGGTCGAGATCGACACCGTCGCCGGCACCAATAACAAGTTCTTCAAGTTCACCACCGGCACCACCGGTGACAACTCCTTCCTGAAAGTGTCGGCCAACTCGATCTGGGGCCTGTCGGACCTGGAGGCTGCGCGTGGCACCACCAGCAAGTGGATCGAGCCGCCGCAGGCCAAGAACGCCGACGGCTTCCCGCTATACGTCGACCGCGACGGCATGGAAACCTCGGACCCGGGCACCTTCTCGGAAGATGAAACGCGTGACCTGTGGTCGCCGATCTTCCTCGACAAGGGCGAACTGACCTTCGACACCGCCGGCAAGCTGTACTCGCCGCTGGAAGCGATTTCCTTCAAGTCGACCACCATCGGCGCATCAGGCGCGACGCTGCAGTTCTCGATCGACTATGCGTCGTCGACCCAGTACTCGTCGCCGTTCTCGGTACTGAAGCAAGACCAGAACGGCCGCCCGGAAGGCGACCTGATCGGCGTCGACATCGGCGATGACGGCCTGGTGTCGGCGTCGTACTCGAACGGCACCCAGAAGTCGCTGGCCAAGATCGTGCTGGTCAACTTCGCCGCGCCGACCGGCTTGCGCCAGATCGGTGACGCCAGCTACTACGCGACCTCGAAGTCGGGCGATGCGAAGTACGGTGAAGCTGGCTCGGCCGGTTTCGGTACCGTGCGCGCCGGCGCCCGTGAGCGCGCCAACGTTGACCTGACCAACGAGCTGATCGAACTGATCACGGCCCAGCGTAACTTCCAGGCCAACGCGAAGGCGATCGAAACCAACAACACACTGACCCAGGCCATCATCAACATCCGCAGCTAATCGCGGGGTTGACACTGAACTGAGCCTGTAAAGAACGGAGACCGACATGGACCGCTTAGCCTTCACCGCCATGGCGTCGATCAATGAACGACGCCTGCTGCGCGAACAGCTCAACAACGAGCTGGCGAACGCGTCCACGGTCGGTTTCAAGAAGAGCTTTGATAACGCGATGGTGGCCGTCAAGGCCAAGGGCGATGGCTGGGATTCCCGCATCCAGCCCTTCATCGAGAAAATGAACGCGGTGTCGCTCGAGCCCGGCCACCTGATGGCGACCGGGAACAAGATGGACATCGCGCTGCAGGAACAGACCGTGATGGGCATCCAGGCCAAGGATGGCACCCTGTCCTTCACCCGCCGCGGCGACCTGCACCTGAACAGCGACGGCGTGCTCGAGAACGGCTCCTTCCACCCGGTGCTGGGCGAGGATGGCGTGCCGATCACGATTCCGAGCGGCTTCGAAGTCCAGATCACCGATCAGGGCGACATCTACGCCCGCAATCCGGTCCAGCCCCTGAACGAGCCGCCGGTGCGAGTCGGCCGCATCATGCTGCGCGACGCCAGCGAGATCACGCTGATGCGCCGCCCTGACACCCTGTTTACCCCGTATCCGGAAAGCCGGCTGCCCAACGGCGACTTCGCCACCGGCCCCAAGCAACCCAAGATCACCGTCGGCGCGCTCGAAAGCAGCAACGTCAACGTCGTGACCGCGATGGTGAAGATGATCGATTTTGCAAGATCTTTCGAAACCCAGGTCCGCACGATCAAGGAAGCCAAGTCGCTGGACGAGTCCGGCGCCAGCATGCTGAAGGCACGCTGAGGCAAACCTTAGCCGCACCTCTCTCTAGTTTGCCTGCCGTGTCCGGCAAATCCTTGCCGGTACGGGCCAGAAGCCCGGGCGGGGCGGGGTGACGGAAGTCCAGGCACACAACTTGCATTAAGTCGGGAAAAGCGACACTAGAGAGGGAATCATGGACGCATCGATGTGGGTAGCCAAGACGGGCCTGGACGCACAGCAGACCCGACTGACGGTCATCTCGAACAACCTTGCGAACGTCAATACCACAGGCTTCAAGCGCGACCGCGCGATGTTTGAAGACCTGTTGTACCAGAACGTCCGACAGGCCGGCGGCCAGACCGCAGCCACCACCGTCGCGCCCACGGGCCTGATGCTGGGCACCGGTACGCGCATCATCGCGACCGAGAAGATCCACGCCCAGGGCAATATGATCAACACCCAGAACGCGCTCGATATCGCAGTCGCGGGCGAGGGCTTCTTCCAGATCCAGCAGCCGGACGGCACCATCGCGTACACGCGCGACGGTACCTTCAAGCTGTCCAACACCGGCCAGCTGGTGACCAACCATGGTCAGCCGCTGGTGCCGGCGATTGCGATTCCCGCCAACGCTTCGTCGATCACGATTGGCCAGGATGGCATCGTCACCGCCGAACTGTTTGCCGGCGGCGGCGCGCAGCAGCTGGGCCAGATCCAGCTGGCGCGCTTCGTGAACGCGGCAGGCCTGACGCCGCTGGGCGACAACCTCTACAAGGAAACCGTGGCCTCCGGCGCGCCGGCCTTGCTGAACCCGGGCACCCAGGCCGCAGGCACGCTGCGTCAGGGCATGCTGGAAGCGTCCAACGTGAACGTGGTCGAAGAGATGGTCAACATGATCGAGACCCAGCGCGCCTACGAAATCAACTCGAAAGCGATCTCGGCAGCCGACGGCATGCTGCGCTTCCTGAACAACAACATGTAAGCCTGAGCTGAAGCGACCAGACAGAGCGACAGCCAAAGACGAGGACGAAGATGAAGAAGCTGAACTTGAAGACGGCCATGGCAATGGCGGCCGCCAGCGTGATGCTGGCCGCCTGTGCCGGCCCGATGCCGGTGGCGATGTCGCCGGACTTCGCGCCCGTGCAGCCCCTGCCGCGCGATGCCGCGCGTCCTGCGACCGGCGCCATCTTTGCGTCCGACAGCACCGATATGTGGCAGGCCAAGCGCCGCGACTACCGCGTGGGCGACGTGATTACTGTCTTGCTGGAAGAATCGACGCAAGCCGCCAGAACTTTAAACAACGAGACCAGCCGCGAGTCGTCGAACAATGCGGTGCCGAGCGGCCTGACCACGCAATTGCAGAACCTGTTCCCGTCAACCGCTGGCCTGACGACCAGCGGCGCAAAGATTTCGAACAAGGGCAAGGGCACGGCCGACCAGCAAGCCTCGCTGAGCGGCTCGATCGCCGTCACCGTGGTTGAAGTGCAGGCCAATGGCAACCTCGTCATTCGCGGCGAGAAAAAGCTGTCGCTGTCCGAAGGCGGCGAAGTCATCCAGGTCGCCGGCGTGATCCGTGCCGATGACGTCAGCGCGATCAACACCGTGCAGTCGAAGCGACTCGCGAATGCGCAGATCACCTACAAGGGCGCCGGCGACCTCGCCAACGCCACCCGTGCAGGCTGGGGCACCAGCATGCTCTACAAGTTCTGGCCGTTCTGATCATGACGGAGACCGCCATGATTTCCCGAATTGTCCTGATCATCGCGACGGCCCTGGTGGCCGTCGCCGCCACGCCGCCCGCGCACGCGGACCGCGTGAAAGATCTCGCGTCGGTGGCTGCCGTGCGCAGCAACCAGCTGGTGGGCTACGGTATCGTGGTCGGCCTGCAGGGCACGGGTGACGGCGCCGATGTGTCGTTCACGGTGCAGACCGTGCGCGCGATGCTGAACAAAATGGGCGTCGGCCTCGACGGCCCGCTGTCGGACTTTGAACGCAGCGCGTCGGTCGGCAAGATCGACGTCAAGAACGTCGCCGCCGTGATGGTCACCGCCGAATTGCCCGGCATGGCCAAGCCCGGCCAGCGCATCGACGTCAACGTCGGCACGCTTGGCAAGGCCAGCAGCCTGCGCGGCGGCACCCTGATCATGACCAGCCTGCGCGGTATCGACGGCGAAGTCTACGCGCTCGCCCAGGGCGTGCTGAATTCCGCCGGCGTCGATGCCAGCGGCGCCGGCTCCAAGGTGGCGATCGGCGTCCCGACCTCGGCCCGCATCCCGAACGGCGCGACGGTGGAACGCATCGTCGACAACCCGTTCGACAAATCCGAATTCGTGGTCATGAACACCCGCGAGCAAGACTTCACGACCACCCGTGCCATCGTCGATGCCGTCAACAAGACCTTCGGCGCCGGCACTGCGAACGCACTGGATGGCATGTCGATCTCGGTGCGCGCGCCGCTGGACATGTCGCAGCGCGTGGCGTTCATGAGCATGATCGAGAACCTCGACGTGATTCCGGGCGAAGCGCCGGCACGTGTCGTCGTCAATTCACGCACCGGCACGGTTGTCATCAGCCGCAACGTGAAGGTGACGCCGGCCGCGGTCGCGCACGGCACCATTTCGGTCGCGATCGCCGCCACCAACGAAGTCAGCCAGCCGGGCGCCTTCTCCAACGGCACCACCGCGCCGGTCGAGAACGCCAACATCAACATCAGCGAGCCGAACAAGCCGATGTTCCTGTTCCAGGCCGGCGTGGACCTGCGCCAGATCGTCGATGCGATCAACCAGGTCGGCGCCTCGCCGTCGGCACTGATCGCGATCCTCGAAGCCCTGAAGAGCGCAGGCAGCCTGCGCGCCGACCTGGTCGTGATCTGACGGCCCGGATGACCGGAATAGCACAGCGAACCTGAACGGATATGGCAGATAGCCTCGACAGCCTCGGAACCGCCTCCCCGCAGTCCGCCCTGGACTTTGCGGGACTTGGCGCATTGCGCGGCAAGGCCCAGCAGAAGTCGGACAAGGCGACGCGCGAGACCGCGACCCAGTTCGAGGCCATGTTCATCCAGGAGATGCTCAAGTCCATGCGGGCCACGGTGGAAAAGGACGACCTGATGGGGTCGGACACCGAGAGTCAGTTCCAGGACATGTACGACCGCGAATTGTCGATGCAGATGGCCAGGCGCAATACGCTGGGCGTGGCCGACATGCTGGTCAAGGCGATCGACCGCGACAAGTCGGCGCCGACCGACTTCAAGGCCAAGGCCGAGCCGATGCCGCTGAACACGCCGCAGCCGCCGCTGGAGATCCAGCGCAGCGCGCCGGCCATCAAGCTGGTGCGCCCGGATAAATTCAATATCGACCGCAACCAGGCGTCGCCGGTGTTCGGGAGTGCTAAATGAGTGACTTGCTCAGCATCGGCAGCTCGGGCGTCGCGGCTTACCAGCGCGCGCTGTCGACCGTATCGAACAACATCGCCAACGTCGGCACCGAGGGCTATGTCCGTCAGGAGACCTCGCTCAACGAGACCATGCCGCGTCAGCAGGGCCGCGTCTATCTCGGCACCGGCACGGCGGTGACAGCCATCAAGCGCGCCTACGACCAGTTCCTCGAAACCAATCTGCGCAACAGCACCGCCGAACTGAACACCCAGGGCCCGATGGTCAATTACGCGAACCGCGTGGTCGATATCCTCGGCAGCGACACCATCGGCTTGCCGGCTGCGCTGGACCAGTTTTTCGCGACCTCGCGTTCATTGTCGGCCGACCCGTCGTCGACCATCCTGCGCCAGCAATTCCTGCGCGACGGCGACAGCCTGGCGGGTCGTTTCAATGAACTGTCGACCCAGATGACGGGCGTCGATACCGAGACCCGCGATTCGATCAATGCGCGCGTGGCCGACATCAATACCCTGGCCGGCCAGATTGCGACCGTCAACAAGCAGCTGTCGAAGCACCCGCTGGTGGATCGCCAGCCGCCGGACTTGCTGGATCAGCGCGACCTGCTGCTGACCAAGCTGTCGGCGCTGGTCAAAGTCAACGTCACGACCCGTGCCAATGGCGCCGTGGATCTGTCGGTCGGTAATGCCGTTGGTGGCGCCAAGATCGTCGATGGCGACAAGACGGTGCCGCTGGAGGCGCGCTTCGACGAAAAAGACCTGTCGCGCGTGACCATCGTCGCCGACCCGTACAGCAAGACCCCGACCGAGGTGGTGGGGGTATCCAGCGGCGAGCTGGGCGGCCTGCTGGGTTTCCGCGAGCAAGTGCTGCAGCCGACTTTCGCGTCGCTGGATTATCTGGTGACGACCTTTGCCGGCGAGATCAATGCGATCCATCGCAATGGCATCGACGTTGAAGGCAAGGTCGGCAAGGACCTGTTCCAGATCGACCCGATCACCAAAACCGACCCCGTCAGCGGGCAGTCGGTGAAAATCGATCGTCCGTCGGCCGGCATCCGGCTGGCGATCGACGATGCGAACAAGGTCGCCGCGGGCGGCCTGTTCCGCGTGATTGAAAACCCGAATAACCTGTCGGGCGCAGATGCATCGCTGACGTACGCGGCCGATTATGCAGACCCGGCGAGCGTCAAGTCGCTGTCGCAGGTCTTGCGCAACAATCCCGATCCGTCAGCCGGCATCGCTGCGCCGCGCGATGTGCTGCTCGGCCAGATCCCGATGGGCGCCGACAACTGGTCGCTGTTCCTCGACAATGCGAGCGACAAGCAGAACCTCCAGGTCTTCACGCGGGACGGCCGTCAGCTGCTCGGTGCGCCAATCACGGACGATGCGACCCTGCGCTCGCTGATCACCACCAAGAACGGCTTCATCGGTGGCACGACCTATTCGTCGGACTACCTGAACAAGTCCGGCGAAACCGGCTACAAGCAGATGTCGGTGTTCTACGGGCTGATGTCCAAGCCGGTCACACAGTATGACCGCGCGACGCAATTCACCCCGGAGCATGACGTGCTGCCGAGCACGATCGAGCATGTAGAACTGACCGGCTCGACGATCCCGGCCAACATGGCATCGATCGGTGGCAACCACCTGACCATCAACGGCCGCTCGCTGCCGGCCTTGTATCCGACCCAGCCGGCCAAGACCATCCAGGCCAGCGATATCGCGGAATGGATGAACCGTGCCGCCGACGGACTGGAGCCGGCGGTCGGCGTCAATGCCAGCACCGTCACGCCTGAGCTGGCGATCGACCCGGCCAAGGGCCTGTTCATCAATGGCGTCGGCCTACCGGCGCAAGCCGGCCGCACGCTGGCCGACCTTGCGCTGCAGATCAATTCGCAGTATGCGAACGAAACCAATGTCGTGGCGTCGGTGAATGCGGATGGCACGGCGCTGGTGCTCAACAATGCGGACGGTTACGGCGGCAACGATATCCGCGTCGGCGACATGACGGACGACGGCGTGCTGGCCAATGAAAAGACTTACCGTGGCAAGCTGAATTTCGGCGACGGCTACGCAATCACCATCGGCTATGGCAAGGATGGCGTGGCCGGTGACCTCGATTTCCTCGGCACGCCCAAGGGCAAGTACTACACGGGCCTGATGCCCATCGTGCCGATGTCGGCCGCCATTGACGGCGCGCGCATTCCTTCCAATGTGGATGGCATCGCCGGCAATACGCTGACCCTGAACGGCAAGGCACTCGGCGCACTGGATTACAACCGTCGCCTGAAGGTGCCGGACATGGTGGGCTGGCTCAACAGCACCGGTTCGACGCTGGAGCCGCCGGTCGTGGTCACCGGTTCGAACGAATTGCGTTCGCCGGCCAAGAACATCAAGGATGGCCTCGACAAGGGGCTGCCGCTGCAGATCAACGGCGTCAAGGTGGCCGGCAGCGGCACCGGCGGCGCTTTCACGTCGGCCGACGATCTGGCCGCCGCGATCAACCAGGCCGACACCGGCCATGTGGTGGCCGCGCAATCCTCGCAGAACCTGTTGCGCAAGCTGTCGATCAATGGCGTCAGCATCGCCGGCAGTGGCGTGAACGGCACGTTCGCGAACCGCCAGGACATGGTCGACGCGATCAATGCAAACACCGCCGATACCGGCGTGACGGCCACGATCGATGGCGGCAGCGGCGAGATCACGCTGTCCAATGCCGGCTCCGACAAGGCCGGCGAAGATATCGTGCTGGGCCCGCTGGACGAGGTCAATGCGCTGGGTATCGCCGGCGGCACCTATTCGAAAGTGTTCGCCGAGATCGACGCCGACGGCTCCATGCTGGTTCGCAACGGCAGCGGCGCCGATATCGCGATCTCCACGCTCACCGGCGGCAGCAATGCGCTGGGCCTGGGCAATGGCACTTACCATGGCCAGCTGGACCTGGCCTCGACCGACGACATTCGCATCGGCTTCACTGCCGAGCACACGGAAGAAGGCGCGGCCGAGCTGGCCAAGCTGGGCCTGCGTACCGGCGTGTATATCGACGGCGCAGCCAAGGAAGACTTGCTGGTGTTCGTGACTGAGGGCTCGGGCACCGTCGCCGGCAGCTTCGATGCCTCGATGGCCGATCCGGCGTCGCTGGATGAACGGCGCATCGATGCGCTGCGCAGCGAAAAATTCAATGTCACGTTCACGTCGGCGAATCACTACCAGATCAGCTGGACCAACCCGGCCAACGGCATCGTCACCAAGCTGGCCGAGCGTGATTACGACCCCAAGGCCGGCATCGTGTACCAGGGCGTGCAGCTGACGCTGAACCGGGTGCCGATGGCGGGCGACAAGTTCGTCATCGACGGCAACCAGGACGGCACCGGCAATAACCAGAACATGCTCGACATCGTCGCGCTGCAGACGCGCGGCTTCATCGGCGGCGAGGGCGGCAAGACCCTGTCGCAGGCTTACGAGGAAGAAGTCGGCAAGATCGGCAACTTCTCCAGCCAGGCCACGATTGCGCAAAAGGCGCTGCAAGTCGTCAACGACCAGGCCGTCGAGGCGCGCGACAAGGTGTCGGGTGTATCGCTTGATTCGGAAGCCGCCGACCTGATCCGCTTCCAGCAGGCCTATCAGGCCAACGCGAAAGCCATGCAGATGGCCAATGAATTGTTCGACTCCATCCTGCAGGCCGCACGCTGATTGAATTGAAACGGAGCTGATGAGCATGAGCCAGATGTCAACAACCCTGCGTTTCGACCGCGCGATATCCCAGATGGGCACGACCCAGGATCGCCTGTCGAAGACGCAAATGCAATTGTCGACGACCAAGCAGGTCATCAAGCCCAGCGATGCGCCGGACAAGTCGGCCGAGATCTCGCGGCTGAAATCGGCGGTCGCGCGCCAGACCAGCTACATCGACACGATGAAACAGGTGCAGGACAAGCTGTCGCAGCAGGAATCGGCGCTCGACTCGGCGACCGACATCATGACGCGCCTGAAGGAATTGACGGTACAGGCCGCCAACGACACCTACCAGGCCAAGGACCGCAAGTCGATCGACATCGAGGTGCGCGAACTGCGCGACCAACTGCTGTCGCTGGCGAATACGCAGGATGTGAACGGCAATTACATTTTCTCGGGCACGCGCGTCGGGCAGCTGGCATTCGCTTCGAACGAGCAGGGCAGGGTGGTCTACCAGGGCGACCAGACCATCGTCCCGGCCGGCATCGGCGACCAGAGCATGGTCGATACCAGCCGTCCGGGCACACGTCCGTTCGACAAGATCGTGCGCACCGACGACAGCGGCAACCCGGTCGCGGTCGGCTTCTTCGAGGCCATCCAGGACCTGTCGACCGCGCTGCAGGCGAACGATACCAAGAGCATCAGCCGTGCCGTCGGCGAAATGACGACGATGCAGGACGGCTTGTCGAACAGCCTGGCTTCGGTGGGCGCCGCCGGCAACAAGATCGAAAACCAGTTGAACCTGGCCGACGAGAACATGCTTCGAATGAAAGAGGTGTTGTCAAACGCGGAAGACGTCGACTACACCGAAGCCATTACCAAAATGAACAAGGACATGCTGGCGCTGGAAGCGGCGCAGAGCAGCTTCGCCAAGATTTCCCAGCTGAACCTGTTCGATTACATTAAATAAACAGTCAGCAAACCAAGTCACCGCATCGACCACTCAAGGATGCCGGGGCCGTGCCGATAAATACAGATCGGGCGCGACTCCAGTAAACAGACCATGGCCACGTCTTCTGTCAGCTCTTCGACCAGCACTGCCGTCACCGCCGCCGAGATCCAGGCTGCGAACAAGTCGGCGGCGCAAAAGCTGTTGACCTCCCTGAACGCAGGTTCAGGCGTGGACACGGCCTCGCTCGCCCAGAACCTCGTCGATGCGGAGCGCATTCCCAAAGAGAATGCGATCAACGCCAAGATCACGAAGAACGAGAACAAGATCAGCGGCTTGTCCTCGGTCATGTTCATGATGAACGAGTTCAAGACCAGGCTCGCTGATCTTAAGGACAAGACCAGCTACAACTCGCTGACCGCATCCAACAGCAATTCCACCGCGCTCAACGTCACGGCCACCAATTCGGCGGTCGCGGGCACTTACAACGTGAATGTCAGTTCGCTGGCCAAGCCGCAGCGCAGCGTCTCGAGCGGCTATGCGGCATCGAGCAGCGTGGTCAATGGCGGGCAGCCGTTCAACCTGACGCTGTCGTCCAGCAAGGCCGGCGTGGCGACCGGCACCACGGCCAATCCGCTGACGTCGGTGGCAAAGCTGGTCGCGCCATCCTTCGGCGCTTCCGCGCCGCAGACGACCGACTTCAGCAATTTTTCAATCACGATCAATGGCAGTCCGATCAGCCTCACGCCAGCGCCGGCCACGGCCGATCTGAGCGCGCTGGCAGCCGACCTGCAAAGCCAGATCCGCGCCACCGACAGCACGATCTCGGTCAGTGTCGATAGCGGCAACCTGGTGTTCAGCTCGACGGACCTGTCGAAGCGAATTTCGGCAGTATCGCTGACGGCCGATGCGGCCGTGACCGATGCCGCCACCGGCACCCAGCAGGTGCCGCCGGCGGCCACCTTCATGGCGTCGTTGTCCGACATCAGTTTTGGCAGTTCGCCGTCGGTCACGGACTTCAAGTCCTTCTCGATCGTGGTCGGCGGCAAACAATTCAATATCACGCCCAATCCGGCCACGGCCGACTTGAGCGCCCTGGCGGAAGACTTGCAGAAGCAGCTGCGCGCACAGGATGGCACCGACGAGCTGTCGGTGACGGTCAGCGGCATGTCTGGCCTGCAGTTCCAGTCGTCGAATTACAACCGCAAGATTACTGCGCCGACGCTGTCGCAATCGGCGGTGATCCGCCTCGACACCGGCGCCGACGTGGGCTCTCCGACGGCGACCGGCTCCGGCATCACCGGGATCAAGTTCGGCACGACGCCGCAAGTAACCGACTTCAAATCGTTCACGGTCAAGATTGGCGACAGCGTCCGCACCATCATTCCGGCGCCGGATGCGCCGACCGTGTCGGCACTGGCGGCCGATATCCAGAAGCGCTTGCGCATCCTCGACGGCAATGATGATGTGACGGTCACGGCCAACGGATCCGACATCGCGATCACGTCCAAGAGCAACAAGGTGATCGCCAATGCCGGACTGAGCCGCACGACCTATACGGACAGCCCGGACGGGATCATCGCGGCCATCAACGATGCGAACCGCGGCGTGAAGGCCGAGCTGGTGAATGACGGCAGCGCGGGTTCGCCTTACAAGATCATGGTGACCGGGCAGTCCGGCGCCAGCGAGGCCTTCACGCTGACGTCCAGTGCCGCCGGTGGCCTGTCATTTGGCACGTCAGCCGAGAACCAGGCCAGCGATGCGGTCCTGAGCGTCAACGGCGTGCAATACACGCGCAAATCCAATTCGCTGTCCGACGTGATCAGCGGCGTCACGCTGGAATTGCGCTCGACCACATCGACTGCCGCGACGGTGGCGCTGACCCAGGACACCAGCGCGATCAAGGAAAAGATCACCGCGCTGGTGACGGCGTACAACGATTTCGACAACATCGTCAAGGAAACGACCGACCCCAAATCGACGCTGGATACGTACGGCAAGACCCTGGTCGGCGACCCGACGGTGAAGATGATCCGTTTGCAGATCCGATCGATGTTCCTCGGCCAGTCCAGCACATCGACGACGGCGCTCACCAGTTTGGGCGATCTTGGGTTCAAGACGGACCAGAAGGGGGTGCTGTCGCTGGACGAGACCAAGCTCGATGGCATGCTGAAGAACAATTACAGCGATGTCGTCAAGCTAATGACGGGCAACCAGAGCAATATCAGCTCGGTCAGCACGCAGCCGGCCGGTATCGCCGGCGATACCTTCCGTCGCCTGAACAAGCTGCTGGCCAACGATGGCCCGCTGCAGTCGAAGTCGGATAACGCCACCACCGAGAACACCAAGTACAACACCCAGCTGGACAAGCTGAAGTCACGGATGGAGTCTCTGCTGTACCGCTACACCCGGCAATTCTCGCAAATGGAGAGCCTGGTGGGCAGCGTCAACTCGCAGAAGACCAGCCTGAAATCGACCTTCGACGGCATGATGTCCATGTACTCAAGTAAGTAAATAACCGGCGGTGAATTCGCCGCCTGACATACCTTCCAAGACTTTGGTTGGCATCTTGAAAACACAAATTTTTCAGATGCCCGCTAAAGTTTCATTTGCTCAGACCGATTTCCGTGACTGAACGGGTGGAATTTCCATTCCGCCGCCCGGAAAGGATGGAAACATGGTCACAGCAATTCAATCCAGCGCAGCGCCTGCAGCACCGGTATCGAACCGGGGATCGGTGTCGTCTGCGCGCGAGTCTGCTGCGCCCGCTTCCGCGGACGCGCAGCGCCCTGTCGTCATGCCGCCCCCCAAAGCGGAGATCCATATCGACACAGAAAAGCAGCGCGCCAACCTCAAGGAAGCGATCGACCGCATCAACGACATGATGCGCGATGGCGGCCGCGGCTTGAACTTCAGTATTGACGAGGCGGTCGGCGGCCCGGTGGTCCAGGTCCGCAACCTGCAGTCCGGCGAAGTGATTCGCCAGATCCCGAACGCGGTCGTGGTCAAGGTCGCGCACAGCATCGAAGACCTGAAGGGCATGCTTCATAACGAGGCAGCCTGATCAAGGCGCGTACGGTTGCAAGGATTTTGAAAGATTTTTCTCAAGTTTGTATCAGCAGTGCCGATTTTTGAATCCGTGGGGCAGTCAGGCTCCAAGTTTCAACGTGAAGAATGCAGTGGACTTTAAAGGAGAACCACCATGTCCGTGATTAACACCAACCTCAACGCGCTGGTTTCGCAAG
>JACCDY010066273.1_pt1 | contig 16427 bp, 17 predicted proteins | sample 7446391 | NCBI WGS metagenome assembly JACCDY01 (sample SAMN15323451, study PRJNA562643) | freshwater metagenome | isolation source: river surface water | place: USA:Blue River Watershed | collected 2017-08-18
AAAATAGAATAAAAGATAATCAGAATTTGCGTGTTTGGTCCTTATAGACCCAAACCGCATTCTTACTTCAAGACTTTTGGTTTATCACAATTTGACCAAAACTTATTATCGAATGAGTGCCCTGCCTTGGTAGAACTTGATAATAAATATTCTTTCATTTAGAAAAAAACCTTAATCGGTTTTTTTCTATAAATACTTAAAAAAATAGAAGATTATAACAAGTTTGACCAAATCTATTTATTTAAACTTGCGACCCTATAGGGTCGCCCAATTTACGAAGTAAATTGGCCACGGGTCGAAGACCCGTTTGTCTCGAAGAGACAATTTAAAGAAGAGACAATTTAAAGTCAATCATCTAAAAACCATGATTTTAAACTTGTATTCTTTAATTGAATCTTCTTCTTATCTATCTTCTGTCTTGGAGTCTCCGATTTACTCGTATCATAATTCTCAAATAAATCAAACATTGATGTCGGATTTACTACATTCTTCTTCATCTCTTTCACTCTCTCTTTCTCTTCCGTGATAAATGTAGGTAATGTGATTGAACTTTCATATGCTTGCTTTGATAACTTTCCTTCTCTATCTTCCTGTTGATTCTTCTTATACTCTTCCTCATTAAATTCATATCCAAATATCTTCTTCGTAAATGGATTCATCTCCTTTTTACCAAATCCCTTTTGTGCTGCATCATTTGCCAGTCTATCCGCTATTGAATTCGCCAGTGAATGTTCATCCTGTGCTTCTGTATGTGCTCTCACCTTTAATAATGTCACCTGATAACTTCTCTTTATTTTTAATAATTTTTGTATTAAATCTATATTCGGTACCTCCTCCTTCTTCTCATTCTTCCATCCATTCTTCTCATACCTCTCACCTGTACCCGTATATAAATATATCGAATATTGGGAATCCGTAAATATACATAACATCTTCTTCTTATCTTCCTCATTTAACATCTCTACCCCCTCTATTATCGCCGTTAATTCTGCCCTGTTATTCGTTATCTTATCTCCTGTTAACTGCTTGGATACCTTTATATTCTTTGATGGGATATAATAACCATATCCTGATGATACTTCTTTACCATGTCTTATAAGTGAACCATCTGTATATATATATATCTTTTCACAATCACTTTCTAACATCGATTCCATATTCTTCTCATTCTTCGCTTCTACCGCTTTTTTTATCTTCTCACTCTTCGAAAGTATCCGTGGTCTACCAAATCCCTTCTCCAAAAATGTCTCCGCCTCTTCTCGATTATCAAATTTTTTAAATTCTGCTCCATCAAACTTCTCTACCTGCTTCTTACAATCATCCCACTTTGTATATATTCCTGGGACTCTTCCCTTATGTACCACATAAAATACCTTTGACATCCTATTCTTCTTTCTCCTTTTTTATTTTATATACAAAAATATATAAAATCAATCTAAAAAAAATAATTCATTTTTTTATTCATTCTACTTAATGTTTACGAGTCTTCTTTGATTTCTTGGTTGATTTCTTGGTTGACTTTTTGGATTTCTTTGATTTCTTTGACTTTTTCTTTCCACCCTCTTGGTCTTCTTCATCCTCTTTCTCTCCACCACGCTTCTTTGACTTCTTTGACTTCTTTGAAGATTTCTTAGCTTTCTTAGCCTTCTTCTTTCCACCTTCTTGGTCTTCATCATCACGTTCCTCTTCATCCTCTTTCTCTCCACCACGCTTCTTGGTTGACTTCTTTGATTTCTTTGATGATTTCTTAGTCTTCTTTGACTTCTTTTTCTTTCCACCTTCTTGGTCTTCATCATCGCGTTCCTCTTCCTCATCCTCTTTTTCTCCACCACGCTTCTTTGTTGACTTCTTAGCTTTCTTAGCTTTTTTAGCCTTCTTCTTCTTTCCACCTTCTTGGTCTTCATCCTCGCGGTCCTCTTCCTCATCCTCTTTTTCTCCACCACGCTTCTTTGAAGATTTTTTGGCTTTCTTAGCCTTCTTCTTCTTTCCACCTTCTTGGTCTTCCTCTTCTTCATCGCGTTCCTCTTCGTCTTCTTTCTCTCCACCACGGTGTTTACGAGTCGTCTTTGATTTTGATTTCTTGCTTGATGATTTCTTAACTTTGCGAGAACTGGACTTCTTCATTTTACGAACTCCACCCTTTTTACTCTCTTTCTCATCTTTCATGCCTAAAAAACTTTGAAAAGCTTCTGTTAATGAACTCATTTTCTATACTATTTACGAATATTTTTTTTATCGCTGTCTTAAAAATATTTTCTTTAAATACCCCTTTTTAATTAAATGACGCACTTTTTTATAAATAGAATAAAAAAATAAATAAATAAAAAATGGAAGATTATCTCTTAATGTTTACGAGTTGACTTTTTGGATTTAGTTGATTTCTTGGTTTTAGTTGACTTTTTTGATTTTGATGTTTTAGATTTAGAACGAGTTCTCTTCTTCTTTCCACCTTCCTTATCACTTTGTCCGAATTCTCCATTTGCACTTTCTAATGCTCCAGTAGCTTCGACTAATGATTCATTTGCACCTTTTAATGCTCCATTAGCTTCGACTAATGCATTAGTAGCACCTTCTAATGCTCCTGTTGCTTCGACTAATGCTCCAGAAGAACCATTATTCGAACCATTTTTAGTTAATAATTTCTTAATATTTTTAATATTACTTTGAATTTCATTTATTTTCTTACTTAAAATATTATGTTGATTTGATATTGTTTTTAAATTAATAACTACCTCTTCATTAGGAGCACCCTTTCCTGAAGCGTTAGCACCATTTTCGGGAGCGTTAGCACCCTTTCCTAAAGCGTTAGCACCATTTTCGGGAGCGTTAGCACCATTTTCGGGAGCGTTAGCACCCTTTCCTGAAGCGTTAGCACCCTTTCCTGAAGCGTTGGCACCCTTTCTTGAAGCGTTAGTTCCATTTCCTGAAGCGTTAGCTTCATTTCCTGAAGCATTTGCACCATTTCTTGAACTAAAATTAAACATTTTACTTAAAGGATCCATTTTCTTTTTTCTATTATTAACTTCTATATTTTTTCATTCTACAAAAAAAGAATTTAAACTCATTTAGAATAAAAAAGAAGTATATAAAATATTTCTTATAATTTTTATATAGACAAAAATCAAAGAATGAGTTCAGTATCCCTATTTGAGGAAGATAAACATATCGACAAAGATCAATTTATTCAAATTCAAAAACACTTTCAAACTTTTTCTTATAATGAAGAACAGAAAAAATTTATTGAAGCACCTCTTTCTAATCTTAAACTATTAGGTATACCAGGAGGAGGTAAGACACAATCCGTGATTGGTAAGATTCTCTTTCATTATTTAACTGGTGACTTTACAAAAAATACTGATTATATTATATTAACTTTTAGTAAAAGAACGAATTTAGAATTTTTACATAAAGGAATGAATATTTTTGATGAATGGAGAGAGAACTTCTTTCATTCAAAAAATGTTCGAACTATTCATTCTCTTGCCAGTAAACTTCATTATGATAGTTCTACATCAAGTGAAGAGATGAATACGATGCAAGATACTGTGATTATTAGTGCTATCTTTAAAATTGATGAAGACCCTGAAGTCTTAAAGACATTTGAAGAGACAAAGGATTTAAAAGTTATCTTTGTAGATGAAGCTCAAGATCTATCAAATGTACAATATGATTTTCTTATGTGTTTAAGTCATCACCTCTCTATACCCATTATTATGATTGGTGACCCCAATCAAAATATCTATCAATTCCAAAAAGGAAGTGATAAATACCTTCTTAACCATTCTGGTTTTACTCATCATCTTATCCAAAATTATCGTTCAACACCCTCCATTATTAATCTTATAAACTATTTTCGTCCTTGGTCCCAATTAACACCCCGTATGATAGCTGGTAAAGAATATTCTGTAGAAGAGAATACGAAACCTATTTTTTTCACAGGTTCTATTGAAGAGATTCTCAAAAATATTGTCGATGAGATTCGTAAGTCACCCTATCCTCGTGAAAATATCGCTATTATTGGTCCTGTTAAAAAATCTAAACCCATATTGGATACTTATAAAAATATTGGTTTATCACTAGTTGTGAATAAATTAAAAGAAGAGAAGATACTTTTTAAAAAACATTATGAAGACAGTATTGTAGAAAATCATTTTGAAGAATCACTAAGTACACGAGAAGAAGGATATATTAATTTATATACAGTTCATGGAGCAAAGGGATTAGAGTTTGACCAAGTATTTTTAATTAATTTTCATACAACAACGTTTGGAATTTTACCTACAGAGGAGAAGTATAGGGAATATAAGTATTTATGGTATGTAGGATTGAGTAGAGCGAAGAAGAATTTGAGAGTATATGTAGATGAGAAGAAGATACCATGGTATGATTTAAAGATTTGTCCAACAAATTATTTTAAAACAGAGAATAAAAAACTATATTTTCCTCGTAAAATTGAATTTAGAGAAGAAGTTGAACCTAATTTTTTCGAATTAGCTTCTCTTATGAAGAATAAACAATATATAGATGATGAAGTCTTTTATCAATTTGAAAAACTATTATCCTTTAAAGTTAAAAAGGAAAAACTCTTTGAATTAGAAGAATCAACCACTTATATTCATAAATATAAAGAATATCAACATTTATATACTCTTTTTTTGAATCAACTCTTCATCTATTTTTATGAACTTAAACACAATCGTATTAGCTTTTTTATTCAAAATTATCAAAAGATGATTGAAAATACAATTGTAATACCTAAACAATATACAAAAGGATATAAAGAGATGAAATTAAGAATACCTAATATTGATAAAAACTTATTATTATTTGGTGAACTATATGAATTAAAAAATTCATTTAAATGGAATGAAGAACAACTACTTAATTATTTATATGGTGTATTTGAAGGAGATATGAAAAAAGAGTTTTTCATGTTTTTAGAGAATGATGTATTTAAATATCCGAAAAAAGAATTAGAAGATGCAGTTCTTTTTTTACATATTTATAAAAATTATACAACTGATGAGAGAGAAGAATATAAAAATAGACTTATTAAATATCTCTTTCAACTCACTCTCTTTATCTTTCAATCCGAATATGAATTAGGTACTCTCTGGGTAAAAGATTTTAAAGAAGAAATAGATTCTTTAAGTGACCATATACAAAAGATTATTGATTTAAGTCAAATAGATACAGAAGAATATCAATTTAATGTCGGTGTTGAACATCCTAAACTACCGATTGTAGGAGAAGTAATGATGAAAAAAGAAAATAGGATTGTTGACCTTAAATTTAGTAAAACGATACAGAAAAAACATATTTATGAATTAATAATTTTATCTCATATTATGGATTTAAAATGGAAGAATCCAGAGATAGAAATATGGAATTTTTATCAAGGTGAAAAAGTGAAAGTTGTAATGGATTTTTCATCTGTAAATATCTTTTTACTTCTTCAAGTCTTATCTCAATCCATTAAAAAAAAAATAAAAAATATGATCTTTATTCTTGATATTGAAGTAGTAGGTGAAGGAGAAGATATGGATATGATACAGATACATATGGAAGAGATGACTACCGGAATTATCGTTAGTTCAGGATATGTCTTCCCTGAAAAGATGGATAATTTATATAAATATTATAATTTTCAAAAAGTACTAGCTAATTGTAAGAATATAGACCAAATTCGTGATGAATTAGAATTTATATTAGAAATTTGTGATATACCTACCATAATAAGCCACAATGTATATTCAATAGACCAAAAGATATTTGAAAAAAATCAAATATTTAAAGATTTTACAAAGATAAAATGGATAGATACTCGTCAATTATTTAAATATTATATGAGTGAGGAATTAGCGACTGAAGAGATTTTTCATATTTATGACGAATATTTTGAAGAGAACTTAGATGAAACGAATAATCAAAATCAGGTTTTTATGTTAAAAAAAATAATAACGGATGTGGTAAAGATAAATGAAAAAGACATATTATCATTATAAGAACGTAAATCCATCATTTTTTCACGTATATTCATTTTTTAAAAAGAAAAAAATGAAAAAATAAAGATATGTAGATCTTCATATTCATTTAAAATAAATCAAACCAATCAATCAAAAAAGAATAGACAAAAATGGGTGTAAGCGGACTTTTTGGATTTTTGAATGAGAATCAAAAGAAGTTAATTGGTAAACCAGCTCATGATCCATCAAATATGATTATTCAAGTAGAAAACCGCTATCTTGCATTTTATATTAAAAAGTTAACAGAACATAGACGTAAAGAGAAGATAGAAGAGATAACAGTTGGTATCGACACATCTATCTTTTTATACAAAAGACTTGATAATATAGAGGAGATGATTAAATATATGATACAACTTACCGATAAGATTATTAAACTAGGTATGAGACCTTTATATGTTTTTGATGGAAAATTTATGAAACATCGTGAAACAGAGGATCATATTGAAATTTTTAAACAAAAAGAGACAACAGTTCACAAAAGATATACTACTACTAAAAAACATGAGATTGAATTGAATATTTATCAATTTATATATAAATTAAAAAAAGAATCAAATGATACACTTTATTATATCACTGAACTTCAAAAATATATCGAAAAAGAAAATCATGATATTGATTTTAATGAAATTATCAAGATACTCATAATGTCGGATGATGAATTATCATCAAAGATTAATGATTTAAAAAAGAAAAGTAATCACCTATCAGATATTCATATTCAATCTTGTAAAGTTGTCTTTGACCAACTAAATATACCCTATTGTGTATCTTATTATGAAGCTGATAGTCTTTTAGCACAATTATCTAAAGATAATGTGATTCAAGCAGTAATCTCGGAAGATTCTGATTTAATCGCATATGGTACTGAAATTTTAATACGAAGTTTTGATATTTTTAATTCTCATTCTCAACTTTATGTCTTCCATAATATACTATATCATCTTCGTCTTGATAAAAATCAAATGATAGATATGTGTATTCTTTTTGGTACTGACTATAATAAACGTCTGAAGAAATTAAATATCTATGAATCTTATCATTTTATTATCAAAAATAAAAATATTGAATCTGTTCTCTTTGAACTCTTTGAAAGAAATGGTAAAACACCACCTTCTCAACTTAATTATCAAATGGTGCGTAATATCTATCAACAAAGTGTTCACTATTCTCTAAAACATATTTTTAATCATACCAATTATATTGAATCTATTTATGAGATTCAAAGATGTATTGATATGATTCGATGTTTTTAAATATTTATTTTATAATTTACCATGGTTTTTTTTCCCATTCATCTTTAGAAAGATGATTCTTAATTCATTATTATTATATTTAACCACTTATTTTATTAGCTATTCTTTCGTTTTAATGATACAAAAATCAATCAATCTTTATAATCGTGATGAATTTTTAAAAATAGATAAACATATTTGGATTAAACTCTTTTTAATTATTAATATTCTTCTTATACATTATTTTTGGTTATATACACGAAAATATTTAACAGACGATTATGGTAAAGTCTCTTATATTATACCTCTTATATTTATAACTCCTCTTTATATCACTTTCATTTATCAATATATCGATTATCGATTTGTGATAAAAAATAAAGAGAATGAAAAATGGAATCGTATCTTAGATCATGTAATGATTTTATTAATCGCTGTACATTTTTTATTCTTTTTTTTAAGTCGTAAATATCAAAATAAATTGTTAGAATATATTAATATTCTTTTTCTATTTGAATTAATTTAAATTATAATATGAATATGATTTTTAATATTCATATCCTTCTTCATATTCATATATTTGAGCTTCCTCTTCTACTTCTTCATTCTCTTTATTTAATGAAAGTTGAGAAGGAATTTTACGAACGACACTAAAAATATCACCATACTCTGCTTCACGAAAGTTTTTCAAAACAAGATTAGTAAAACGAAGATGGTCCGAATAAGGAATATATAGAATATCTGTCGAATGTCGAATATATTGATGAAAAATACTCTCTACAAATAAAATATCAGTTGCATCATTTAATGATAAAAACTTTTTTAAATTCATAATCTTTGATTGAAAACGAAGATACTTTTGTTCTCTCTCAGAGATTCTTCGTTGAGTCTCTTCACGTTGAATTCTCTCAAATTCTTCCAATTCTTTCCTTAATCTCTCCTCATTCTTTATTCTCTGTATTCTCTCTTGATCAAGTCGAATACTCTCCAATAATATATCTTCTGGTATATCATCACCATAATGTTGATATGCATGCATAGACATCGCATTTTCATCAACAAGACGTTGACGAACTACAGGAATAGGTGCACGAACCTCATCATCATTAACTTCTGACATGTTTACGTTTGTTGTTGTTTTTTTAATAATTATCCGATATATTCATATTATCCTCTATTTTTTTCATTTTTTTTCTAAATGCTACTTTAGAGAAATGTCATCCCTTTTTATACCTATTCTTAGTAAATTATCTTCTGAATCCCTCCTCTCCCTTTACCCCGTCTTCGTGAAAAATATCAATCTTCCCCTCTTCGTTCAACTCGAAAGTCGTCTTCTTATCTACGTCATTATATCACTTATCTTCTGTAATTTACCCTTTATACGTAAACATATATTTACTTATTATGGTCTTTTATTAGGTTTTACCAATCTTTTACATATTTATACTTCTTATCGTGGTTTTCAACTACTTGAATCAGGTGTCTCTTATACCCTCTTCTATACTTATCCTATTATGATTATTCTTCTAAGTGGTCTTCCTTTCCATATAAAAACTATCTTCTCTATCCTTATTGCCCTCCTCGGTGTTTACTTACTCTCCTATGATGAAGTGAAAGCTATTCAATCTTATGAAAACTTTGAAGAAAAGAAGAATGAAAATGAACTTAAAGAAAAGTTCTCATATGAAGGATTTGTGATGATCTTTTTCGCTGCTTTCACGGAAGCTCTTATCTACTTCCAAGTAAGACATATTAAAACAGATAATAATTGGAATCATGTTTTTATCTCATACTTCTTAGGTATGGTTATTATGACTGTTTATCTATTTTTTACTGAAAAGAAAGAGATTATACAGGATAAAGAATTAATCAAACGATTCTCCATCGCTATGTTAATTAATGCTGTGATTGGGTCTCTTGGATACTTCCTACGATTCTTCGCTGCCACAAGACTTCAACCTGTATTATATGCCATTCTCTCTTACTTTGGTATCTTTATGTCCTTTATTTATGGTATCTTTTTTAATAAAGATAAAATAACAATAAAAAAAATAATAGGTGCACTCCTCATCATCGTCTCTAACTTCTTCCTTATCCAATCCATTCATTAAGGATTCATTTTATTCATTAATGCCTCCACTTGTTTCTTCACATTCTTACGATGTTGAGGTGTATTCGGAATATTATTCTGTTTCATAACTTGGTCAATTAACATATTGATGTCAACCTTTTTACCCATACTCTGAACCATGGGATTCGATTTTAATTGTTCAATCTGTTTTTGTTGTTGAACATCCTTACCCTGTCTCTGTGATGACATCTGATTCATCTTCGCTCTTAACTTTTTCCTTAACTCCTCCCTTGATAACTCCTTCTCATCCTCTTTCTCACTCTTTTGAAATTGATTAAATTGTTCTCCCATCATACCTTGTAATTGTTGTTGAATCTCAGGATTTTGTCCAATATTCATCAAGTCATTTAAATTAAATGATGATTTAACTGTTCCATTCTTCTTATTCGATTGATCTTCCTCCATTCTTCTTTCTACTCTTCTTTCATAATTTTTTCTTTATATTCTTTTAATTGATTTATAAAAACTATATACAACTATAGAACCGGATATTACTAATGTTAAACCATCTATCATAATTAATTTATTATTTATTTTATTATTTTCTAAAAATGATCCATTTATCAATTTTAATGATGTGGAAAATAAATAAATAGAACCAAATAAACAAGAAGATAAAATAATTGAATTGTACATTTTATGATATTCATTTTTCTCCATTATTCTTTAAATTAGTTTTTATTTAAAGAATAATTTGTACTTAAAAAAACTTTTTACCGGAAAAAACTAGTTTCGGTATTGAGAAGTTCACTATTTTGAAGAATATGATTTCCATGTTGTATCACTTCAACTTCTTGTCGACTCTGTAAACATGGAAAGATACTACGAATTCTCTCTTTCTGTTCTTCATTCATCTGAACATGTAAAGGATACTTAATTCGATAAGTGACATATAAATCACCATAAAAATTCTGTGAATTTCGTATAGGCATACCTTTCATTCTTATTTTACGAACTGAATTCGGTTGAATCACTCCATTTTCATAATATCGAATCGTCTCACCATTAATATGTTCAAAATCAATGGTATATCCTACTAATGAATCACCTAATAGTACATCCTGTGTAAAATATAAATCATTTAATTTTCTTTCAAAACGTTCATGTTTCTTTTCTCGTATCATAAATATCATATCACCTCTCTCCATACCTTCCATTTCATTACCCATACCTTCAAATACTATTTTATCACTCTCCTTTAATCCTCTTTCTATATCCACTATAAATACCTTATCTTCTGGTGTTACCTTTTCTCCATTACATTTCATACATATATTTTCAATTCTTTTACCAACACCTTTACATATAGTACAAACACTCTGTATTCTTTGTACCATTCCTGGACCAATAACCCTCGTCTGTACTATTTGACCATTCCCATCACAATTTTTACAATTTGTTAGATTCGAACCTCCTACACCTTTACAGGATTTACAAATTTCATTCACCTTTGTTGTTATCTTCTTTTTTCCACCATGATATAAGGTTTGTAAATTAAATTCAAGTAAGTCAACTTTCGGTTGAGCTTTTTGTAAAGATTGTTGACGACGAACATTTCCATGAGTACCTCCTCCCATAGGATGTTGTGGAAAAGGAAAATCCATTCCTCCTGGCATTCCACCATTAAAAAACATCTTAAATATATCATTCGGATTCATAAAGGGTCCCCTACCTCCTCCCCCTCCTTGGAAAGGATTTCCTCCTCCTCCACCACCCATCTCATTCTCATCTAATGTTCCAAATCTATCATATCTCTCTCTCTTATCTTTATCTGTTAATATCTGATATGCCTCTGATATCTCTTTAAACTTCTCCTCCGCCTCTTGAATACGATGAGAATTTTTATCAGGATGCCATTCAAATGCTAATCTTCTGTATGCCTTCTTGATCTCCTTCTCATCGGCATTCTTTTCTATCTCCAATACATCATAAGGATTCTTCATTTTTATAACTCTATCTTTTTTATTCTTTTTTTTTATATTCATTTTACTCACTCTTTTTAGTGTCATAAGACTAAAAAGATATTAAATAAAAAAATAAATAATCATATTTACTCGTCATCCGCCTCAACAATCTCATCTTCTGAACCTTTAGGCCATAAACCATCCACTAATCCCATCTCTAAACACTTCTCATAATCCCACCATAAATCATGTTTGAGAATTTCACTCAACTCCTTCTTAGGTATATTACAATGTTTTCTGTAAATACTCTTAATCTTCTTCATTAATGCCTTTAAATTCACAAATTCATCTTCTATCTCCGCCATCTTACCCCAGAATGAACTACTCAATTGATGGATCAATAAATAAGCTGAAGGTCTCATGTATCTCTTCACTCCGACTACACTAATTAATGTACCAGCACTTGCTATCGCTCCCTCACATATAGTATGAACTGGGACTCGACACGCTTGTATCACATCTATCGCCGCAAAAGCAGCATAAACTGAACCACCAAAACTATTGATGTGTAAATAAATTGGAATAGGAGGTAAACCATATTTAATGGAAGCGATTAAATTCTCTTCTTCAGCCTCCTTAATCAACATATTCAACTTAAAGATTGAATCACGATTCACTTCACTGTAATAATAAACATGATTTCCATCCCTCTCGATTGATTCTTCCGTCATCTCCATATCTAATTTAGGAAGATTTAAAATGTCTCCCTCTTCATCATCGTCACTATCACTACCACGACTCTTCTTTGCCTTCTTTACCCTCTTCTTCTTGTCATCTAAACCCTTTCTCTTCTTACTCTTCAAAAAATCAATATCCCAAAATTTTCTCTTTTGTACCTTTGCAAACATCTTCTCTATATCTTCATCTCTTTACTTTTTCTTTATATTACTTTTTCTTTTATTTCTCTTTCTTTTATTTTAAAAAATAAAAGAAAGGAGACAAAGAAAACAAAATTTAATTATATTAATTGAACTTAAAGAATTGAACTTAAAAAGTAAATTTAGTTTTCTTTTCCTCCTTTCTTTTATTTTTTAAAATAGAAGAAAGAGTTGAACTTAAAGAAAAATCACAAAAAGTGAGTAGAATTCGAAAAAGATGGATAAAAGAACCAAAAGAATTATGAAGGAGTTAGGAGAGTTAGAGAAGTCAAGAGCTATATTAAATGAGAGTGGTATTTATTTTCATTATGATGAATCAGATGTATCTATTTTATATGCGATGATAGTAGGTCCAGAGGGAACACCATATGAAGGTGGATTTTATTTTTTTGAATTTGTATATCCTCTAGAATATCCGATGGTACCACCAGTAGCGAAGTATTGTACACAGGGTTCATTATATGATATTCGAGAAAAATCGATGAGAAGTGTTCGTTTTAATCCTAATTTATACACATGTGGAAAGATATGTTTATCTATGTTAAATACTTGGGAAGGACCTGGATGGACACCTACATGTACAATCACAAATGTATTTGTAGCGATTCAGGGATTAGTATTAAATGAGAATCCAATGGAGAATGAACCAGGATATGAAGGTTTAGATGATGAAGATGGAATTCGTAAATATAAAGATTATAATCAAGTAATAGAATATGCAAATTTTAAAATAGCCTTGATGGGAATGTATCATTCAAAACCCAGTGAAGTATTTAATATTTTTCATATTCCAATGAGAGAATATATCATTAAAAATCAGGATAAATACAGGAGAAGATTAATGGAGAAGAGTCATTATCATCAAGTAGTGGAGATGCCATGTTATCGATTAAAAGTAGATATACATTATGAGGCACTTATTGCGGAGTTTGAAGAATTTATGACGAATATGTAAAATGAATTTATTCATTCTGAATATAGATAAAAAAAATGAAAGAGATTAGGAATATAAAAAAATAATCGTATAAAGGATTAGAAGAATCAAAAGATGTTATTTTGTCCGAATTGTGAATTTAAGATTTATCCGATTGAGGAGGAAGATAAATTATATAATCAATGTTTAAACTGTGGATTCAAAGATGAATTTAAGAGTACAATTATTAATAAAAAGATATATAAAGGTAAAAGTGCACAGATGACAGTAAATGAATTTTGTCGTCATGATGTATCATTACCTAGAACAAATAAGAAGAAATGTGAAAATCCTAAATGTGAGACACATACGAAGGAGGGTGGAGATGGTAATACGGTTTCAGTATTTATTATGGACCCAACTTCTTTAAAACTTACATATATTTGTACAGAGTGTGGTACAAACTGGACTTATTAAGATTCATTTTGAGTTATAATACTTTCATTTTGAATATCGACGCTTTCATAAAGAGAGCATTGATATTCATTTTGAATATCAACAAAAAAAATGAAAGAGTTTTTTTTTGAATTTAAAGAAGAAAGAATAAAATAAAGATAAATAATAGAGAAATATGTCTGAAAATGCTGAAGTAGGAAACGTAGCCAATGAGTACAATTTTGAGAATAGTGTATTAAATTTATCAAATGATTTAACCGAAGTAAATAAAGAGATTAGTGGTAAGGGTGAACCTCAAGTAGAGTTAAAACTTCCTAGTTATAAGAGTATTATTGGAAAAATATCCAAAGTACCTAAAAAGACGATACCTGTATTAACGAATTTTGAGAGAGCACGAATTATAGGTCTTCGTATGCAACAATTATCAGTTGGTGCGAAACCGTGTGTAGATACAAGAGGTTTACGTTCAATTGAGGAGATAGCGTATGCGGAGTTAAATCAACGTAAAATGCCACTTATTATTAAGCGACCTCTTCCGAATGGTACATATGAGTATTGGAAGATGGAAGAGTTTTTAACAGTATAAATTAAACGTAAATAAATAGATACAGTTTTTTGAACTTCCAAAAAGCAGCATGTTATCTTCTTTAGAGGATAACTTGTCATATTTTAAAATTATTTTTTCCTATCATTTATTTAAAAATTATAAATAAATGAAAATTATAAGTGACGTGAAGAAAAAAAAAAATGATTAATATTTTTATCTTAATTCAGGAGATAAATTATAAATAACAAAAGATATAAATATCGAAGATGCCTGCTAAGACTGCTACTAAGACCCCTAAGGAGACTAAACCTACTGAGACCAAACCTGTAGAGGTGAAGGTTGACGTTGGATCTGAATCTGAGACAGAGACTAAAAAGCCCACTCGGGCACGTAAGAGTAAGAAGACCGAGGAATCGGCATCAGAGTCTGAGAATGACGCTGGTACCGAGTCTGAGTCCGAGAAACCCAAGAAGAAGACTGTAAGTCGTTCGAAGAAGACTGAAGAGACTGCTGCTCCCATTGTGGAGGAAGATGAAGTCGAGGCTGAGATTGAAGATGAGGTGGTTTTCCTCTCATCGGAAGTCGCTCCTCACATCACTCATCTTACCGAGTCTACTATCAAGTTTATTAAAGACATGAAGGATACCGAGTTTGAGGAAGATGACCTCACTAACATTATGAAGGGCTTCGTTGGTCTTACCAACAACTTCAACAAACTCAGTATTCTTATGATGAATAAGTTTTACAAGCTTTCTAAGACCAAGAAGGGTAAGACCTCTTCGTCTACTAAGGAGAAGGCCCCTCGTAAGAAGGTCGACCCCGAGAATGTAGCTGTAAATCGTCCTAACGACGTTGTCCCCGAATTTATTAAATTCATGGGTCAACCCGAAGGTACTAAGATGAGTCGTAAAGATGTACAGAACTATATTTATGAGCTCCGTGGTAAGGATGGTAAGTATACCGTTAAGGATGGTGAAGGTAAGGCCCTCAAGGGTAATCCCTTCTACATCAATAAGGGTAAGCTTGGAGACTTCTTCAAGCTTATTGAAAACGAGATGAACTCCCGTGGTATCACTGATGACATTGTTATTAAGGAGCGTACTAAGACCAAGAAGAACCGTAAGACTGGTGAGGAGACTACTACCACCGAGATGGATGGCTACATCCATGAAAATGGTAAGCTCCCTGAGTACATCCATGTTAACCACATTATGAAGTACATCGGTTATGTTTTCGTACCTTCTACCAAGGCTTAAATAAAACTTTATTATATATTTTCTTAAAATATATATATTTATAAAAAAAAATAATATTATAACTTTCTTTTAAATTTAAATCCTTTTGTTTTTAATAAAATAAAATCATCCTCGTACTCAAAATAATGCTCTATCGGTACATACTGAAACTCCTTCATACCTCTCCCTGCCCATATTATCTCTATATTATCTATTCTATTATTAATAAAATAACAATGTAATAAATGTTTTACTTCAACATTATATTTTCTCGATAATTCAACTATATTTATAAATTTTTCTTTTATTTTTTGAATTATGTATTTTTTTATCTTCTCCTCAATTTGAGGTCGAATGATCTGTACCTTCTCTTTCCGATACATCTCTAAATCTCTCTTCTTTATAATCATCTCAAAGTTCTTCTCTTCACCCTCTAAAAATATAAATCCATCTATATATACCTGTATGATTAAACACTTCTCAAAATCTTTATTATCATAATTTGTCACTAAATCTGTTATCATATCTCAATCTTATCCTTAAAATATATATTTTTTTATCCAAAGATACCTGTTATCATCTTCCACCAACTATCTTTTTTAACAGGTTTTGATGGTGGTGTATTTAATAATAACTTCGCTTCTTCTTCCATTTTTTTCTTCTTCTCATCATCTGCCTCATAACCACTCATCTTTATCTCTATCATCTCATCATCATCTTTCTTTATATCATTCATCTCTACCTGTGTGTCTTTTATTGGGGCAACTTCCACTGGTGCGACTTCCACAGGGACTTCTTCCACTGGTGCGACTTCAACAGGTGCTTCTTCCACTGGTGCGACTTCCACAGGGGCAACTTCCACTGGTGCGACTTCAACAGGGGCTTCTTCCACTGGTGCGACTTCCACTGGCGCGACTTCAACAGGGGCTTCTTCCACTGGTGCGACTTCCACTGGTGCGACTTCAACAGGGGCTTCTTCCACTGGTGCGACTTCAACAGGGGCTTCTTCCACTGGTGCGACTTCCACTGGCGCGACTTC
>JACCDY010023058.1_pt1 | contig 16418 bp, 16 predicted proteins | sample 7446391 | NCBI WGS metagenome assembly JACCDY01 (sample SAMN15323451, study PRJNA562643) | freshwater metagenome | isolation source: river surface water | place: USA:Blue River Watershed | collected 2017-08-18
AATTCATTAGGATCCTTAGTGGGTGTTTAGGCTCAAAAGCAGGTGAAATTTAATACCTTAGGCTCATAAAGATAATTGAAAAAGTGATTTTATCAATACCGAAAATTTAGGCGATCCTGGTATCAGAAAATACTCAGTGTTATTTAAAAGTTTTATTCGATTACTAATTGAAGTCTTTACTGTGGATATTAAAAACTTTGATCCTTTTAAAAATAAACAATTGGCTAGTGAGCCAATTTCCTAGTATGAAAGCAAAAGAGTTAATTAAATGCTTGTGTCGATATCCTCTTTGTTATAAAGTTGTCAGGCAGAGAGGATCTCACCGAACTTTAAAAAGTGAGTACTATCCGGTGTTAAGAATTAGTTATCACGATTCATTTGAAACATCTGAGTTTAGAGTTAAGAAAATTTTGACAGAAGAGGTTGGTTTAACTGAGATTATGGCAATTGAGGTGATTGAGTGAATATAAGAGTTGTTTATCAATTTGAAGGCGGCGCATGGCATATCTCCTCCCCTGATATCAAAGGATGGGTTGGTGGCGCTAAGAATCTTTCTGAAGCTAAAGAATTAGCTACCGAAGGTGTTGAGTATTGTTTAGAGTCTAAGGATTTTACGATTGAAGAGGTATTTGATCCATCTGCTTCAGATCTACTTGGCTAATCTGAGTAGCCAGCCATTTTTCATACAACTCCTCCAACGGCCAAGCAGCAGTTGCTCTAATTGAAACTCCTCTAACTCCTGTTCTTCGTAATACTCCTTTGGCAACAATTAAATTAGAACCCTTAATAACATGGGCATAACTTTGTTGGCTATCTTCAAAAAAGGTTAAATCATTACAACCAAAGCCATCATCTAAGGTAAGAAATAAAACCCGCTTTCCGCTTCTAATTGGGGGCGATTGCAGCGCTACCTTAGCGCCAGCTACTAATACCTCTTGATTTGATCTTAACTTTATTAAATCACTTGATTTACAGACCTTTAATGCATCTAGAAATACTGCATAAGGTTTAAGCAGATGGCTGGTTATATCCATTCCTAAATTCTCTAACTCATTGCTGATCTGCTCACTAGCTGTAATATCAGGAAGCCCTAAGCTATCTATCTGCCCCGGTGAAAGAGCTAGTGATAACTGACCTGAGTTTGATTTTCCAGAGTTTAATTGTTTTAACTCTATTAAGTGAACATAAAGATCTCTCCGATTTAACTTACCCTCCTTATTAATATTATGTAGTAAGTCAAAGGCGCCGATCTCAACTAACACTTGGGTAGTTGGCCAAAAAGCGCCAGATCGATAGGTGAAATCTGCTAGATCGGTATAGGGGCGATTTGCCACAATTGATTTAATCTCATCGGTAGAGATCCCTGCAATATCTGCAAAACCTACTCTGATGCCATAACCTGATGCATCTGGCAGAGTTAATTTAGCGCCGCTACTTTTAGTATTTGGTGCGGTATAAATATAAGGATTTGAATTATCTTTCTCCACCTTTTCAACGGTGTAACTTGCCTCTGATTTATTAATATCAATTGGCAAAATCTTTATCCCCCACTGCCTAGCCTCATCAATTATTAATCGTTTTGGATACATCCCAGGTTCATGGGTTAGTACTGATGCTAAAAATGCTGCCGTGTGATGTGTTTTTAAATATGCTGACTGATAAGTAGTAAGAGCAAATGCAGAAGCATGTGCCTTACAAAAACCAAAAGAGGCAAAATCTGCCAAGATCTGCCAACACTTATCAATTACTCCTCTTTCATAACCTCGTTTAGCAGCTGAGATATAAAACCAATCACACTCAATTTGAGATCCCTCTTTACTTCCTAAATTACGACGCATTTGATCTGCCCTGCCATAGGTAGATCCAGTCATTATTGAAATAATTTGCATTACCTGTTCATGAAAAACTACTACCCCTTGAGTTTGCGCTAATACCTCAACTAGATCTTGGTGAATAAATGTTGGCAGGCTTGCACCATCTCTGGCATTTAAAAAGGGGGTGATCATCTCCGATTTAATTGGCCCTGGTCGAAATAAAGAGATGCCAATAACTAGATCATTAAATCTATCTGGAACTAACTTTCCAACTAACTCCCGCTGACCTGGGCTTTCCACCTGAAATAAGCCAATAGTTCTAGTGGATTTAATTAGATCAAAGGTGAGTGAGTCATCTTGGGGAATTTTATTTATATCAAGGGATTGGCCCTCAACCTTTTCTACCTCTTTTAATGTGTAGGCAATGGCAGATTGCATCCTCACTCCCAAGACATCTAATTTAAGTAAACCAATATCCTCCACATCATCCTTATCAAGGGTGAGCATTGGGTAATTACTTTGATTAATAGTGATTGGTGAAAAATCCTGCAACCTAAGATCAGAGAGCGCCACTGCGCATGGATGCATTGATAGGTGGCGGGGTAATTTATCTAGCCGCATGGCAAGTTGAATGGTTGCCTTAATTAATGGTGAAGATAGATCTAACCTTCTTAACTCTGGTAGCTCTTTAATTGCAGTTGCAATATTTCTAGCGCTGATATGAGGCATTGATTTTGCCAATATATCAATCTGAGTACGATCTGCCCCGAGTGCTGCACCAGCATCCCTGATTGCATGGCGAGCACGATATCGCTCCACCATTGCAACTGTGGCACACCTTGATTGATTAATTGGATTTTTCCAATTCAAATCCCCATATTTTTTAAAGATTAAGTCATAAACCTCATACCTTCGATCTGACTCAACATCGATATCAATATCTGGTAATTCATTACGCTCAGTTGAACAAAACCGCTCCATCAACAAACCATTTGCAATCGGTTCCACCTCGGAAATACCAAGCAGGTGGCAGATCAAGGAGCCGGCGGCGCTGCCTCTAGCAGCTACTCGAATTCCAAGTGATCTTGCCGCATCGGTAATACTGGCAACAGTTAGGAAGTAGGAGGTGAAACCTAATTGGTTAATAATCCAAATCTCTTTTTCTAATCGCTCTTTGACCTGATTGTGCATACCAGGTGGGTAGTAGTAATTAATTTGGCTAGCTGCCTTGCCTGCTAGCGTAGTAATTAACTCATTTTGATTACTTGCGCCAAATAATTTTGGCTCAGGCAGATGCAATCCCCCTAAGCCAATCTCACCTCGTGGTGATAACTGACAACTTTGCGCAATATCTTGGGTGGTATTTAGTAGCTCTTTGCCACTTGGTTGCCCAGCCATTTTGGCAATTTGATCTGCAATTTGATGCATCTGGGTGGCATTTTTTAGATACCCCTCACCATTGCTTCGCTCCACGCTGGCATCACTAATTAACACCAATTTGCGACTGGCATCTAATAGATCTGCAACTGGGCCATCAGATGGGGTTAATAATCTAACCTGATTGGTTAATACCGCAGGCAGATGGTGGTTAAGTGCAAAGGCAAGTGATTTGGCGGCGGTTGAGGTTGATCTTAAATTTCCGGTCCGCTCTAGATGACTTACACACTCAATTGCTACCTTAGCAAAGTACTGATTAATTAATTGATAAATACTAAGCGCTGCTCCTTCCCTTTTGCTTACTAGATTTTTAACCAGACTGCTTTGTGGACCAAGTAAGACAATTACCTCAGCAGACAGATGAGCGAAGTTTTCTAATACCTCAAGGGTTAATACCCCATCTGTAGTATTAGTGTTAATTGCGGTAATTAATCGATATAAAGATGAGAGCTTGCCACTTTGGGCTAGTAAGGTAATTCGCTCATGTTTTTGAATAAAACCAAGATTTATCCCAAGAATTGGGGTAATGCCAAACTCCTCACAGCTTTTTGCAAATCTAATCGCTCCTGCCATATTGTCATGATCTGTTAGGGCAAGAGTTTTAAGATTTAACTCAGCTGCCTTTTCTACTAATTTTTCTGGGGATGCGGTGCCAAACTTAAAGGAGTAACCAGAAGCAACTGATAGATGGGTAAAGTTTTTACTCACGCCTAACCCTTGCTACGAGAGCTTGGCCGAATCTGCCAGGTGTTACTCACCTGATTAAATTGGATTTCAAAGGTAGTAATGGCGCCAATTGGTGCTGCCTCCACCTGCCAATACTTAACTACCTCTTCATTAACACCAGTTTCATTAAGATTAAATTGATCAATCTGCTGCCACCAATTACTGCTTTGCAGCCAGGAGTTTAAAATTTGATTAATGTGAAATCTAACTCCGTTGTAAACAAACTCAATTGGCTCACCCTCATTAGATAGCTGCCGCATTTGGGCAGGGGTATTTTCAGCGCTACGGTGGGTTGATTTGTATTCGAACATTTGTTCGATAAGATACTCAACCCCACTGACAGTGGCAAGTTGGCTACTAAATGCTGCTTGGCTTTAAAAAAGAGTGCCAGCAGGTGGCAGTGGTATTTGTGCTGCCAATTGCGCGCCAGTATTTCTTGCATTATTAACCTCATCAGATACTGGCCAAAAGGTTAACTGCTCATCTGGATTGGGCAGATTAATCAAGTTTAAGTAATCACTAATCTCACCTTGTGTTAAAGATTTACTACTAAGCCAGGTACTCCATAAATCTTGCGGCAAGATTACCGGCATCCGGTGGTGAATTGGTGTAAGGATTCCAAAAGCCTGCCTGGTAATGATTGCAGCTGTAGTAACAGGTAAATTGACCTCTGGGTTTTGCCAAAACTCATAAATACCAGCGATTGCTAAAGTTTTTTTATCCTTATTTGAGATGAAAAAAGGTTGCTTTGGTTTGTATTGACCAAGTTCAGTTGCCCATTCGTAATAGCCAGTTACTGGAATTAAACACCTTCTAGATTTAAAAGCTGATTTAAAGGTTGGTTTTTCAGCGATGGTTTCAACCCGGGCATTAATTGCATTTGATTGCCGGCTGGCATCCTTTGCCCAACTAGGGATTAAGCCCCAACTAGCCTTAGAAATACTACGAACTTTTCCTGCCTCATCATCTGCCTTAACAAATGGAATTGTGACTGTGGGTGAAATATTCCAATTACTTACCCGATAAGCCGCATCTGGATTACCAGCGGCAAATTCAAGTGCTAAATCATCTCCAGAAATATTTAAGGCGTAGCGACCACACATTGATTAATTCTATCTTTACAAATATGCAGGTGATTAATTTTTTACCAAAATAGTCAAAGTAGTGCCACCCTTGTCGCAGGCACCAAATGAAATGTTGCCATTTTTCTCACAAATTAACTCTTCTCTATACCCTGCAATACTTCCAGGAGCTCCTTGTGGTCCGGTTGCACCCTGCGGTCCCGGAACACCTTGTGGTCCAGTTGCACCTTGTGGTCCAGTTGCACCCTGTGGTCCAGTTGCACCCTGTGGTCCAGTTGCACCGGTACTTCCTGGATCGCCAGGAATTCCAGAAATACCTTGACTGCCAACATCACCAGGCCTACCTGAATCACCAGTTGCTCCAATGATGTCAACCTCGCGACTTAAAATTGCTCTAATGTTTTTAATTAAATATTTTGCTGTTTTGTTTGAATGAATTAATGGTCCTTGGGGACCTAGTATTAACTCCAAGACAAATGCATCAGTTTCATCCATCATAGTAGCTTCTATTACGGCACCATTTTGAGCCGCTTCAACCCTGTTGTTGTTTATTGCCAGAGTGATGGAAAGGACTGAAATGATGAAAACAAAAGATCTTTGAAAAAAGATAGCAAATTTATGCTCCAAAATTAGCCATAACTTTCAACATCAACTTTGGTAGAAATGTGCTTAGCTCTTAAATCAATCCATACAATCATTACCAAAATTGGCAAGATGATATCGGTGTAGATAAAAATTGGAAAATTAGTTAAATACTCTAAATAGAAATATCCACTCTGGATATAAGAAGTAAGTTGTGAAATCACTAAACTAATGGGCCAAACTAAAGCTGTAATTGGAAGAAGTTTAATTACCCGGTGATTTCCTTGAGAGTAAATAAACAAAATTAATGGTGCTATGGTTGAAAGCAATAGTCAACCCACTGTACTAAGTGCCAATTCAGCCCTTCGGAGGGGATCTGATTGGTTGCCTGGGTTTACTAAGAAAAACTTTGGAAAAGTCGCAACTATAAGCCAGAAGCTGGAAATGATTAAACCTGCTATTAAGCCTGTTACATAATCTAAGCGACTTAAATAATGTTTTCTACTCATCTTAACTCCGTACTCAGGAACTGGTCGGATTTAAGTGAGAACAAAGTACTTTGTCACTCAAATCAAATTTGTATCTGAATTGTATCAGATCAAAGATTTAATCTACTAGAAGTAGTAATAAAAAGTATTGATATTCGCTACTAAATCAATAGCGATCACTCACAACCCTTTAAACTACTAGTGAACCAATGACTGAATCAGCTGCATTCAAGAGCAAAATTAGATCAACTATTACTGTAATCATTAGAAACCTAAAGATTAATTTGTTTGGAGCAAATGAGGTAACAATTGCAGCACTAAGCCCAATTATTAGCAGTGGCAAATTTGGGTTTGTTAGGTGAAGAATTAAAGTTGTTAGGATGAGCAAAAAACTTACTATTAATCTGGAGTAAAACTTTCCAAGCACTTGCGGTAAGCCTCTAATTCCAGATTGAAGATCTTGATCTAAATCTTTAAGAACATTTGCAAAATGAGCTGCGACACCAAGTAGTGAGCCTGATGCAATGAGCCATAGCGGTGGAGTGCGATTAGTGGCAAGAACTATTGATGCAACTAAGGCAGCAAAGGCAAATGCATATGGAAGTGGTGATAGCAAAGTGCTTTTGAAGTAAAAGTTGTATGAAACACCCATACCTACCCCAAATAGGTACAGCAAGCCGCCTTTTATACCAAGTGGACCAAATACATTAAAGACAAAAGCAAGAGGTGCGCAGATTTTGATTGCACGTAGCAACTGTTTACTTGTTAACTCACCACTTACTAATGGCTTTGATGTACGGTTATGTTTTAAATCATCTGGGTAATCATTTAAATCATTTGACCAGCCAACAAGTAATTGCCCTAGAAATATGCCAAAGGCAATAACAAATGCTGGCCCTTCCCACCACAAAGAGGTGGCTAGCAAAAATGATACGAGAGTTACTGCAGCAGTTGGTCCTATGTGAGTTGCTTTAAGCAGCGGCAGCAAAATTACTTATTACCTATAGCCTTCTTAAGATCTAAATACTCTTCACAGTTAACACCACATAAGCGTTTCAATTTAGCTAAATTGCTTTTCGCTGCACTGATTTTCTTTGTCACTACAAATAATTCGCCTTGATACTCAAGAGCACCTAAGTGATTTGGATTTATCCGCAACGCTTTTGTGTAGTAGGTGGCAGCAGCTTTGTTTTGCTTCAAATTTCTTGCGCTATAACCTAACAAATTATTGATATCAGCATTATTTGGGTAGTTTCTGTCAGCAATCTTTAGTGATGTAAGTGCGGCTGAGAAATTCTTGCTCGCAATTAAGTTTCGTATTGCAATTAAATCAGTACTTAAATTTTTTGTAGTAGGAGATTGCGCAGGAGTTGCAGCCGGGGTTGCAACCTCATACTTAGTAGTTGGTGTTGGGGTTGCAGCTGGTGCTGGTGCTGGTGCTGAGCCACCAGTATCTGCTGCATACGCACTTGGTGTAATAAGTGCCAAGAGCAGAGTTAGTACCATTTTTTGCATAGGAAAAGGTTAGCCATGCCAAAAGGTTATTAGTAGATAGAAAGGTGTAATTTAAACTACAAAATTTACTAATTTAGGCGCAACAGTAATTACCTTGCTTACCTGCAAACCTGATAAGGCGCTCTTTATTTGAGCATTCTCACTAGCTATTTTTTCTAGCTCCTCTTTTGAAATATTTGGTGAGACCTCAATGCGATCTTTTATTTTGCCATTAACCTGCAATACTGCAATCACATTATCAGCTCCCAGTAATGACTTATCTACTACTGGCCAACCAGCATTTGCGATTGCCGGTTTATGTCCTAATTTTTCCCACATATCTTCAGCGGTGTATGGAGCAACAAGGGAGAGGCAGATTGCAATTGCCTCTGCAGCCTCTCGTACTGCAGCATCTGCAGGACCACAACCTGAATCAATTGCCTTTCGGGTGGCATTTACCAACTCCATGATTCTGGCAATCACTACATTGAATCTAAATGATTCAACTGCTAACTCAATATCAGCCAAAGCTTTATGGGTTACTTTTCGAAGCTCTAGATTTCCACCCTTAAAATCAATTCCAGTCTTACTACTTACATCTTGGCTTACTCTCCAAGCACGATTTAAAAACTTCAATGATCCAGCTGGTGAGACATCAGCCCAATCAATGTCATCCTCTGGTGGACCGGCAAAAACAAGAGACACTCTAATTGCATCTACACCATGCTTATCTAGCTCATCTGACAACTTAACCAGGTTGCCGCGGCTCTTACTCATTGCTGAACCATCCATTAAAACCATTCCTTGATTTAATAATCGAGTAAATGGCTCATTAAAGTTTAATAAACCCATATCATTTAAAACTTTGGTGAAAAATCGTGAATACAAAAGGTGCAAGATCGCATGGGTTACACCACCTACATACTGATCTACAGGTAACCAGGTCTCTACAGATTTTTTATCAAAGGCCACTTCATGGTTGTTAACTGATGTGTAGCGAAGGAAGTACCAGGATGAATCAACAAAGGTGTCCATGGTGTCGGCATCACGCTTTGCTGGCGCTTTACATTTTGGACAGGAAACATTTACCCAATCTGCTGCAGCACCTAATGGCGAAGTTCCCTTCGGCTTTAAATCTAAGCCCTTTGCATCTGGTAATTGAACTGGTAATTGTGACTCAGGAACTGGTACTAAACCACAACTATCACAGTGAATTATCGGAATCGGAGTTCCCCAAAACCGTTGGCGCGAAATTAGCCAATCACGAAGGCGGTAATTCTTGGTCGCCTTTCCAACCTTCTTACTCTCTAACTCTTTAATTATTTTAACAATTGCCTCATCTTTACTTAAGCCATTTATCAAAGGAGAGTTAATCACCTTGCCATCACCAGCGGTTGCCACTCCTGAGATCTTTGGATCCTCTAACCCAGTCTCGATTACCACCTTAATCGGCAAATTCATCGCTTTAGCAAAATCTAAATCTCGTTGGTCATGAGCTGGAACTGCCATGATTGCGCCAGTTCCATAATCAGCTAAAACATAATCTGAGGCCCAAATTGGAATCTTTTCATTGTTAACTGGATTAATTGCATATCGATTTAAAAACACCCCACTTTTAACACGATCTGTTGCTAATCGATCAATATCAGAGGCAGCTTTAACACTCTCAACATACTTTTTAAACTCAGTTTCAACACCGCTTCCGATAACCAATTTCGCCGCTAACTCAGAGTCGGCTGCCACCACCATAAATGTTGCGCCAAACAAGGTATCTGGGCGGGTGGTGTAAACAGTAATTATTTGATCTAAGCCATCAACTTTAAAATCTACTTGAGCGCCGGTTGATCGACCGATCCAATTTCTTTGCATCAATAAAACTTTTTCAGGCCACGCACCCTCTAACTGATCCATATCATCTAGCAGGCGATCGGCGTAATCGGTGATCTTCAAATACCATTGATTTAACTTCTTCTTAGTTACAGCGCTATCACATCTTTCGCATAGCCCTGCGACTACCTGTTCATTTGCTAATACAGTTTGGCAATCTGGGCACCAATTAACAGCAGAATCTTTTCGAAATGCCAGACCCTTTTCAAACATCTTAATAAATAGCCATTGATTCCATTTGTAATACTCAGGATCGCAGGTGTGAAGTGTTCGATCCCAATCAAATGAGCAGGCGTATCTACGCATCGATGCTTTTTGCACACTAATATTTTCATAGGTCCAACCCCGAGGATCGGCATTTCGCTTTATTGCTGCATTTTCTGCTGGTAAGCCAAAAGCATCCCAACCAATTGGATGCATGACATTAAATCCTTTTTGAATCCAGTATCTAGCAATTACATCCCCTAATGCATAAGCCTCAGCATGACCCATATGTAAATCACCAGATGGATATGGGAACATATCTAATACATATTTTTTAGGACGCTTATCATCATCTTTACCAGACTTAAATGGTTCTAACTTGTCCCAAATTGGCAGCCACTTATCTTGTACTGCCTTAAAGTCATATGCCTCATGCATTTTTAAGACCAATTGACCTTTGTTAATTCTTGACTAACCTGCCATAAATTTTTTGCCAAAGTTTGATCATAAGCAAGTGCCTTTGCCCTAGTTAACTTTGGTGTACCGCGCATCTGCATAAATCCGTTCGGACCAATAAAACTTGCACCAATTAGATCTGGGTATACACAGGCAGCCAGAGTTGGCAGAGCCCCTTGGGATGATGGCTGGGCGAAAATCTTGTTTACCTGCATTGTGATCTGCTCTTCAATTTTTGCCCCACGCATCTTAGAAGCAACAGTTTGTAAATTTGTATCGGCATAACCTGGATGGACTGCAATTGGAATAAATGACCAATTATTTTGAATTCTAAGACGCTCAATCTCTGATACAAACAGAAGGTTAGCTAATTTACTCGCGCCATATACCTTCCACTTTTGATACTTCCCAATCCCAAGACAAATATCACGAATGGAATCCATGCTGTTATCGCCAAAGTTGCCAAGTTTGTGAGCAAAGGAGGAAACAACAACTAAACGATCTTTAATTTGATTCTTGATCAAGCCAGCAAATGCAAAATGACCCAGATGATTAGTTCCCATCTGTAATTCAAAACCATCTACTGTTTTTGTAAATGGCGTTGCCATTACGCCAGCATTCAGAACTACTACATCAAATGCTCGATCAACTCGAGCAGCAGCACGTTTGACCGACTCTAAATCAGTTAAGTCAAGAAGAATGTAATCAACTAAGCCAGGTCCTATTTTCTTTATCGCATCCCGTGCTTTATCTGCACTACGCGCAGTTATTACTACCTGAGCATTTCGACGAGCAAGCTCTGTGGCAGCAGATAATCCAATCCCAGAGGTTGCACCAGTTATTAAAAATCTCTTGCCGGTTAAATCCGGAATATCAGATGCGTTCCATTTATCTGGCAACGTTAATACCTTTGGCACCAATAACTCCTTAAATTTCAATTTTTTAAGTGGAGCTGAGGGGATTTGAACCCCTGACCCCTTGCATGCCATGCAAGTGCGCTACCAGCTGCGCCACAGCCCCGCTATTTGAAGTAAGGGCCAACCTTATCTAATTAACCGCATCATCTCCAAAGACAGGCTCAGGTAATGAGCCAGCATTGTGTTCTGCTAAATACCAGCGAGATCCAGTGTGATGTTTTGTTAACTCAAGTACCGACCAACAAGCATTTGATAAGCCACCAATTACACCCCATTGCTCAATTGGTAATTTTAGGATTGAACCTAAAATACTTCTGACAGTTCCGCCATGAGTTACAAAAACAATTGTGCCGCTAAAGTTTGCCGTCTCTTTTTCAATCACTGACACCGCTCGCTTAGCAACATCACTTCGCCGCTCACCAGTTACTCCTGCAGGTTCATCCCCGCCTTCATACCAATTAGCAAACAACTCACCATGGGTTGCTCGATTTTCAGAGCCAGTTTTGCCTTCCCATAATCCGCCATTTGTTTCTCTTAACCCTGGATTTATCTCAACCTTTAAATTAGTTAAGTTTGCAAGAGCTGCTGCGGTAGCTTGGGCGCGAATTAAATCACTTGAGATAATTCGATTTGGTTTAAGCCCAGCTAGTACTTCAGCCGCTTGAGTCACTTGGTACTCACCCACTTTATTAAGAGGTATATCAGAGTGACCTTGAAAACGATTTTCAACATTCCAATCTGTCTGTCCATGGCGCCAGAGAACAACTTGAAGTGGTGAATTCGATTTACTCATTATCTATCAGCCTTTGCTAAATCTAAATCAATCTTTGGACAATCATTCCAGAGTCGATCTAGCATGTAGTAATTTCGAAGCTCAGCACTTTGAATATGAACAACCAGATCTGTGTAATCAAGCAAAATCCAGGCACCGCTTCCCTCTTTTCGTACAGGTTTTTCACCCGCCTCTGCAAGTTTTTTTTGAACCTCATCAGATAAGGCCTGTAGCTGTGGCTCATTATTTCCAGTCACAAGCAGGAAAACCTGATTTAAAACCAATTGTTCAGATAGATCAATAGCCACAATCTCATTACCTAATTTATCTGCAAGTGCAGCGGCTGCAATTTTAGTTAATTCAATGGTGCGCTTACCGACTGCCATATAAACCATACTCTCTAATGTAGGTAACTACTTTTGCTGGTAACAATGCGCTGACATTTTCGCGTTTAGCGATTGATTGCCTAACTGATGTCGATGATATATCTAAAGCTTTTATTGAAATCTCATCATACTCAGAGGATTTAGCCCCTGGCCTTTTAACAACCAATATCTTTACCTGCTCTAACAACTCCTTTGATCTGTGCCACTTATCAAGCTTGCCCGCTGCATCAGAGCCTAAAACAAGTGTGAAGTTAGTATTTGGGTAAATCTTTTGTAACTCCCCAACTGTGTCAATGGCGTAGCTATTTCCTTCTCTTCGTACCTCAATTGGAAGAACCTCTACTTTTTCACTTAATCCCATTGAGGTAACTGCAAGATCTGCCATTTGAAATCTTTGTTCCGCACTTGCCACTGGTGGTTTTTCTTTAAGCCATGGCGTGCCGGATGGAATTACTAAAACTTTTTCAAATCTATTTGAAATTTCTTTGATCAGGTGAAGGTGTCCAAGGTGAATTGGGTCAAAGGTTCCGCCAACGATCCCAAACTCTCTACTTACCGCGACAATAATTAATCCCGGTCAATACGCAGTGTTAAATAAAGCAGTAATGAAAGAACTCCAAAGGTGACCAGGCCAAAGGCAACTGGTGACATCGGCAGCTCTCTTAACTCTTCACTAAGAAATATCATGTGGTTAGTTTATCCCCTGATCAAGCAATTTTTTAAATCCCGCCTCATCAAGGATGGTAATTCCTAGCTCTTGTGCTTTATCTAACTTAGATCCAGCAGCATCTCCGGCAACCAAAAAGTCAGTCTTTGAAGATACTGAAGATGATGCCTTCCCGCCACGAGATGTAATTGCCTCTGCTGCTGCCTCTCTAGTGAAGTCTACAAGTGAGCCGGTTACTACCAGAGTCAATCCAGCTAAGGTTTGCTTTAACCTCTCCTTCGGAGCATCAACTAAAGCAACTTGCGCCTTTTCCCACTTTTTAATGATTTGTTTGTGCCAATCGATATTAAACCATTCCACAATAGCCTCAGCCATAACCTGCCCGACACCATCAATATCTGCTAACTCTTGCGCATTTGCCTTTTGAATATTTGCAATTGAGCCAAATTTATTGGCAAGTGCTTGCGCACTAGTTGGCCCAACATGTCTTATTGATAGCGCAACTAATATTCGCCAAAGCGGCCTGGTTTTAGCTAACTCTAAGCCGGCGATAAAACGTTCGGCAATAACACTTAATGAACCATCTTTCTTCTTAAAAAACTCTGATTTTGCTAAATCCTTTAAAGTCAATCCAAATAAATCACCCTCATCAGTTACTAACTTATCTGCTAGCAGTGCCGCAGCTGCTTCATAACCTAAGACATCAATATCTAATGCGGAGCGAGAACCAATATAGAAAAGTCTCTCTACTACCTGCGCAGGACATGATTGAGAGTTTGGACAGCGAATATCAACATCACCTTCGCTCATAGCCCGCAATTTGCTGCCACAATCTGGGCACTTACTCGGCATAACAAAAGGCTTTTCACTGCCATCTCGCTTTTCAAGAACTGGCGCTAGAACCTCTGGAATTACATCTCCTGCTTTTCGAATTAATACTGTGTCGCCAATTAAAATACCTTTTCGAACGATTTCTTGTGCGTTGTGAAGTGTTGCATTAGTAACTGTTGATCCAGCTACCTTGACCGGCTCCATAAATGCAAATGGTGTCACTCGCCCCGTTCTACCAACACTAACCCTGATATCTAATAACTTAGTTACTACCTCCTCCGGCGGATACTTATAAGCAATCGCCCACTTTGGAGCCCGGGAGGTAAATCCAATTAAGTTTTGCGCAGAGATCTCATTAACCTTTATAACAACACCATCAATCTCATGCTCAACATTATGGCGATCTTTCTCATACCCTTTAATAAAATCTAAAACCTCTTTACGAGTTGAAACAACTTTGTATCTTTTGCTAGTTGGCAATCCCCAACCCTTTAACAACTCATATGCGGTGGATTGTTTTTCAAAACTCACGCCAGTTGCAGCCCCTATGCCATGAACTACCAGATCAAGTGGACGAGAGGCGGTAATTTTTGGATCCTTCTGTCGAAGCGAACCTGCTGCAGCATTTCTTGGATTAGCAAACCTTGGCTTTCCTGACTCGGCTAGTGAATCATTTAATTCATCAAATGATTGGAGAGGAAAAAACACCTCACCTCGTACCTCAAGTGTGGCGGGTAGATTTTTTCCAGAAAGCTCTATTGGTACCGATTTAATAGTTTTAATATTTAAAGTTACATCCTCACCAGTTGTGCCATTTCCTCTAGTTAATGCCCGAGTTAACCTGCCATCTTCGTAAAGTAAATTTATTGCCAATCCATCAACCTTTACCTCACACAACCAACTGTTTTTTGCCCCAGATTTTTCTACCCGATCAAACCAAGCAGCTAACTCAGATTCATCAAAAACGTTATCTAAGCTCATCATCTTTTCGATGTGATCAAACTGAGCAAATGAGGTAGAAAATCCACCGCCGACCTGCAAGGTTGGTGAGCTCTCTAATTTATATTGTGGATATTTTCTCTCTAACTCAACTAATTCTTTCCATAACTTATCAAAGGCTGCATCTGAAATAGTTGGCGCATCTAATACGTAGTACTTAAACTGATGATCAGCAATCTCTTCACAAAGCTCTTGAATCTTGTGTCTGATTTCTGCGCTCATGTTAAATAGTTTCGCAGATAGTGCCAGAGCCAACCACTCGATCACCATCATAAATAACTAACGCTTGACCAGTAGCTAGACCAAAAACTGGCTCATCTAAATTTGCAATCAAATTTACGCCATCAAATCTATACTCGCAGGCTAGCGCTGCCCCATGCGCTCGAACCTGAGCAAATCCTCTTAAAGTTTTATTTACTAAAGGAATTGGGCCGCACCAGGTTGGTGGTGTTGCACTAATTGTTGAAACCGCCAGTGCATCATGGCTGCCAACCACCACAGTGTTACTTTTTGGCTCAATTTTTAAAACATATCTTGGCTCACCAGTTGGATCTGGCACAGTTAAAGCTAAACCACGCCGCTGACCAATTGTGTAAGTGTAGGCACCTTTGTGTTCACCAAGTTTTTTTCCAGATTGATCAACAATATCTCCAGTTTCAGAACCTAATCGCTCCCGCAGCCAACCAGCATTGTCCCCTGATGGCACAAAGCAAATGTCATGGCTATCTGGTTTATTTGCCACAAATAATCCGCGCTCTTTAGCCTCTTTACGAGTATCGGTTTTAACTGTATCTCCTAGTGGAAATATTGCACCTGCTATTTGATCAGTTCTTAAAACAGCTAAGACATAAGATTGATCTTTATCAATATCAGCAGCTCTATGTAATGTTTTTCCAGTAGGGCTATCTTTGGTAATTGCATAATGACCAGTAACTACACCATCAAAGCCAAGGGCTTTTGCTCGATCTAACACAGCCTCAAATTTAATCTTCTCATTGCATCGCAAACATGGGTTTGGGGTGCGACCAGATTGATACTCTGACAAGAAGTTTTCAACTACTCCCTTATGAAACTCCTCTGCCATATCCCAGATATAAAAAGGTATACCAATTACATCAGCAGCACGTCTGGCATCATGTGAGTCTTCAATTGTGCAGCAACCACGAGCTCCAGATCGATACTTTTGTGGGTTACTAGATAAGGCTAAGTGAACGCCAACTACTTCATAACCAGCATCTACTGCTCGGGCAGCAGCAACGGCAGAGTCCACGCCACCACTCATAGCTGCAATTACCTTTAATTTTTTCATTTTTTCCCTGATGCTGCTCTTGATCGCTCTACTACTGATGCAATTACTGCACCTAGTTTTTCAATCTCTGCAATTGTATTTGAGTGGCTAAGTGAAAACCTTAAGGTTGAAGTAGTTTCATCCTCGCTCAATCCCATCGCAAGCAAGACATGGCTTGGCCGTTGCACACCAGCGCTGCAGGCTGATCCAGTTGAGCAGGCAATCCCCTCACTATCTAACAGAAGTAACAAACCTTCCGAATCAGTTCTTGGAAAGGTGATTGAAACAATTCCTGGTAAGCAGTTGCTTTGATCCCCATTCACCCATGCATCTGGCACATTTTTTTTAACAGTCTCAATTAATTTTGCCTTTAAGTTACAGACCAAAA
>JACCDY010345452.1_pt1 | contig 16402 bp, 16 predicted proteins | sample 7446391 | NCBI WGS metagenome assembly JACCDY01 (sample SAMN15323451, study PRJNA562643) | freshwater metagenome | isolation source: river surface water | place: USA:Blue River Watershed | collected 2017-08-18
GGCAGCACCTGGGCGGGGATGGGAGGGCGGAACCCAAGGTTCAACCCGACCAGTGGAATGCAATTTACAGGTGACTGGACCAGGGGATGGGGTCAGCGGGGCTGTCCCATTCCTTCTGGTGCTAGCTTGTATATAGGACCCCAAACCATGGAGCCGGCCGCGCGCCCGATGAAGCTGGCCAACTACGGCAACACCTGCTACGTCAACGCCGCGCTGCAGTGCCTGCACCACTGCGCGCCCTTCCGCGCGGCGGTGGCCGCCGCGGGCGGGCGCAGCGCCATGTGGCGGGCCCTCGCGGACCTGTTCGCCTCGGGCGGCCGGGAGGCGCCGCGCATGGTGGCAGCGCTGCGAACGATGTCCGCAGACTTGCACGAGCAGGGCGATGTCCACGAGTTCGTGTACCGTCTTCTCGACCGGCTGCACGCGGACGTCAAGCTCTGCGACAACGAGCAAAGCCCAGGGCATTGCGAGACGGATGCCGCGGATGCCGCGTGGCACGCGTTCCTGAAACAAGAGGGGACGTCCGTCTTGACATCTGTGTTCCACGGGCAGTCGGAGACCCGCGTCGCCTGCGGCGCCTGCGGCTGGCGGACGTCCTCCTACGACCCGTTCTGCTGCATCACGCTGGGGCGCGTCGGCCGCACGATTGCGGAGTCCCTGGCGCACTGGTGCGAGAGCGAGGCGGTGCCCGACTGGCGCTGCGACGGCTGCAGCATCCGCGGCCGCGGCACCCGCCGCGTCGCGCTCGCCCGGGCACCCGCCGTCCTGATGCTGCTGCTGCCCGCGTTCGTGTTCGAGCAGCCGGCACCCGTGGCCATCACGCTGGACGAGGTGCTGCGCTTCTCGGGGCGGACGTACCGCCTGGCGTCCGTCGCCTGCCACGTGGGCAGCCGTCGCGAGCGCGGCCACTACCACGCCATCTGCCGCGCGGACGACGGCGGCTGGTGGCAGCTGGACGACGACGCGCCCCCCCAGCCGGTGAGCTCCGCGGCCGCGCCCAGAGGGCGTCCGTACCTGGCGTTCTACGTCTCCGACGCGCCCTCGTAATTTTCTGTCCATGAAAAAGCAGAGCAATGGGAGGGAGCGCTTCGAAGCCGATCGAACTCCCCAAGGAAGTCGACAGGAAGTACGGCAAACTGTTGCTGGAGCCGGCCGTCGTCAAAAAATTCGACGAGCTGCGCGACCTCGTCGAGAACAACGCGGCCAACAACATGTACTTCCTGACGCGGCTGACCAAGCGCCTGAGCCCGGACCAGTCCCCGCTGATGGACAAGGTCGAGGCCATGTACGAGGGCATGATCCAGGACGTCATCAAGGCGCGGGGCGTGGACCGCGACACCGCGTACGGCTACCTGACCGACAACCGGAACATGTACGATTACTTTCTCAAGGTGTCGGGGTCGGACGGCCGCCCCGTGCAGGACGCCGACTACATCCGGCCCGCGGGGAAGAAGGACCGCGGGCCCATCCAGCTGGACGTGGACCGCTTCATCGATAACCTGCGCGCGCGGGACGGCAAGATGCGGTACTACCAATTCAAGTTCATTCAGGGCACGCTGTTCCAGGCGGCCTTCGCGCACGCGATGTGGGAGATCGCCAGGGTGTTCGTGACCTCGACGAGCGCTTTCCACAAGAGCCGCGAAAACGTGTTCCACTCGGTCATGACGCAGATGTTCGCCATCATCAACAAGTATACGGGGGGAGAGACGCTGACGGTCAAGGAAATGGACGACATCGAATCCGTTCGCAAGCAGATGGAGGACGCGCAGAAGATGCTGGAGGTCAAGCAGATGCTGGACAAGCAAAAAACAACGTCTCTCAAGTCCGTGCTGGAGAGCATGGTCAAGATAGACCCCGAAGGATTCGGCCCCGACTACGGGAAGCTGGTGCCCTCGGGCGCGGGCTCATCCAGCACTAGCACGAGCACTGTGACGACCGAACGCCAAATCCGAGAGACGGCCGACAAGTCCTCGACCAACATCGACAGCACGAAGGACGTCCGCAAGCGGCTGGCCGAGGCGAAGACCCAGGAGGAGGTGAATGAGCTCATGCAGGAGATGCAGTGGCGCATGCAGCGGAAGCCGCAGCCGCAGCAGCAACAGCAGCAGCAGCAGCAGCAGCAGCAGCAGCAGCAACAGCAGCAGCAGTTTTTTACTCAGCAGCAGTTCCAGCAGTTCAAACAGCAGCAGAAGCAACAGGAGTACATGGACTTTCTCAAGAAGACGGGCCAAATATAATCCGGCGGATATACTAAATGCTGTACGGCACCGACCTGACGAGCGCGTACGCGGATGGGTTCGAGGCGGTGCCGCAGACGCCCACCCGCGCCGCACCCGCACCTGCGCCGATGCCATCTGCCCTGCCGGCCGCCGCCGGTTCCCCTTCCACCGCCGACATCATGGTGCAGCGGGAAGTCGAGCAGAGGAAGCAGCAGCAACGCGCAGTCGCGACGCTGCCTCCGCCGATGCCGTCGCAGCAGGCGCTCCCGCCGTTGCAGCCGGTGCCGCAGCCGATGTACGTCATGGAGGCGGCGCGTCCCAGCTACTGGGACCAGCTGCGCGCGACGCGCCGCGAGATGAGCAAGTTGGTGGTGCTGGCGCTGGCGGTGACGCTCGGACTGGCGGTCCATCACGCTTGCAAGCACTATATCAAGTACTTTTTCGCCACTCACGACATGACGCTGCCGCAGGAGACCGCGGTGCACGTCACTTATCCGCTGCTGCTGCTGTTCTTGTTGTGGAACGTGAAGGCCGTGTTGTCGGGAGCTCGATAGTCGATGACCAGACAGGCCGTCATCCCCAGGACGAAGACCACCGCGAACACGCACTGCATGACCGGCAGCAGCGCAGCGTCCTCGTCCACGGGCTGCGCCCCGTTGTCATGGCGTCGCCGCCGCCCCCACCACATCGACGTCAAGTAGGAGAGCAAGGGCACGCCCGCGGGCAGGAGGAGGGCGAGGGCGTGGACGAGGACGCGTCCCGACGCAAAGGGATACAGGGCGCCCTGCACGACCGCCTGCACCTCGGCGGGCCGGAAGGGGTGCAGGGTGAGCAGCAGGGTCAGGAAGCAGACGTAGAACGCCAGCATGCCGGTGTACCAGGTGACCGCAAAGGTGGACCACGACCGCGAGCCGGTCGCTCGGAACCCCAGCGCGGCCACGAGCAGGGACACAACGCAGCCGCCGGCGTCGAGGGCGAGCATGGATTTCTTATTTTCTTGGGTTAGAACATAACGTCATGAAAGACATCCTGATCGTGTTCGGCGTCCTGCTGGTCCTGGTCATCCTGATCAGCACATTCGGCGGCTCCGTGCGCTACCAGGAGACCTTCGAGGAGGAGCCGGCCGGCGGCAGCGCTGCCGCCGCGCCGCCGACCTCCATCACCACGGACGGCCCCCCGCCCAGCGGCCGCGCCTCCGAGATGCAGGCCCCCGTCGTGGAGGGCTTCGACGGCGGCGCGTATGCCGGCTTCCAGGAGGAGGAGGGCTTCGAGGAGGAGGAGCATCAGCAGGATGCCTAAAGCGAGGGCGCCGGTGCTCCCCGGAATGGAGGCGGCGAAACTGGTCTACACGTTCCAGCCGGGGGGCGGGGGGCAGGAAAGGGAGGGCGATGCCGACCCGTTTCTGCGGGAGAACCACGCCCTTCACGCGGCGTTGCGCAAGCAGAAAGAAGACATCTCTGGCATCCCCTTGAGAGACTGGGACCGATACAAGAAGCTCTGCAACGAATACGAGCCGGTGTTCACGAGCAGCGAGGACATGACCAGCTCCACGTGCTATTTGCCCACGTCCAGGTCGTTCTTCAAGCTGTGGGAGATGCTGACCGACTTTCCCGAGCTGACGACGCGGGAGGGGCCGATGCAAGCGGCGTTCCTGGCGGAGGGACCGGGCGGCTTCGTGGAGGCGTTCCACAGGTTCCGCGCGGGCCGCCGCCCCCCCGGGGCCGAGGACCGGCTGCACGGCATGACGCTGCAGACGCGGGACCGGCGCGTGCCGTCGTGGCGGGTGCCGAGGGACGTGCCGCTGCAGGTCTGCACGGGGGCGGACGGCACGGGCAACCTGTACGACGCCCGCAACGTGGACGCGCTGGTGCGGCAGGTGGGGGCCGCCAGCTGCGACCTGGTCACCGCGGACGGCGGGTTCGACTTCAGCCACGACTTCAACGGGCAGGAGTCCGCGTCGCTGCCGCTGCTGTGGGCGGAGACGCGCGCGGCGCTGCGGCTGCAGAAGCCGGGCGGCTGCTTCGTGCTCAAGGTGTACGACGTGTCGTGCGAGCAGACGATGCTGCTGATCCAGTACATCGCGGAGCGGTACCGGCGAGTGCACGTGTGCAAGCCCCTGACGAGCCGCCCCGCCAACTCCGAGAAGTACGTGGTGTGCTGCGGCTACCTGGGGGGCGACCCGGGGCGGGCGCCGGCGCTGCGGCTGACCGCCTCGACCGCGAGGTCGGTCACGGCCATGAACGCCTTTTTCGTGACGCGCCAGATCATGTACATCATCAAGACCATGTTCTGCGTGGCGCACGCGACGCAGGACACCGTGCGCGAGCTGAGCCGGTCGCACGAGCGGGTGTCGGATGCGTGGTGCCGGGCCTACGGACTCGCGAGCTCGCGGCTCAAGGCTTAAAGTTTCCCCGCCTTTCGAGGTGCACGAAGGATGCGCGTGTTCCTGCCGAAAGACATCGACGTCAATAAGATGCAGTTCGAGCCCGGCGAGGGCGCCGTCTGCAGCGGCGTCCGAGTGACGCGCGTCGCGTACGAGGGCCACCCGCTCGTGGTGCAGACGCCCTACCTCGGCGGCGTCGAATGCGCGCCCGCGGCGGTTCTTTCGTTCCCCATATCCGACGAGGACACGATGCGCCGGCAGACCGTCAAGGAACTGGTGAGCGTGCTGGACGCCCTGGACGAGCGCGTGCGCGAGGAAGGCGCCTGGCCGGGGACGGTGGTGGAGGGCCGGTGGCGGGTCCCGATGCCGGCGCACTGTTCGGTCGTGGACGCCGACACGGGCGAGGCGGTGCCCGCGGCGGCGGTGACCGAGTACGCGCGGTGCGCGGCGCTGGTCCGGTGCGATGGCATCTGGTGCGCGGCGGGGCAGGCCGGCATCCGATGGACGCCGGTCGCTATCCGATGCCGCGACCGGCTGGCGTTCGCCCCGGAGGAAATCGCCGAATGAATCAAACGATGGACGGCTACGTGCAAGCGCTCGCAGAGTTTCTGTTCGTCGACCACGACGGCCGCACCCCCGTGCAGCTCGTGATGCCGGAAGGCATCGCCACGGACACCAAGCAGCTCTTCCAGTGCTTCCTTGACGTGCTCCTGGTGGGTCTGGTCATCCTGTACGGCGCCCCCGACGGGACGCTGCCCGTGCACGCCATCACGCGCGAGCAGCTGGACGAGGCGCGCCGGCGGCTCGCCTGCATCGGCGTGGCGTGCACGGTGGACGTCGACGGGCCCTTCGAGGACCCTCCCCTGACGGCCGCGGACGCCGTGCAGAAAGTGGTGCTGTGGAACATGCAGCCCCGCGACCTGCCCATGGACCAGTACACGTACGAGGTCGTATCCGACAACAAACTGTACCGCATCCGCTTCGAGCTGCGCGCCGTCGCCGCGCGCGACACCTGCAGGTAATCGTCATCCACTATTCGTCCAGGATTAGCATGTGCTGTCGGCACATGGGGCACCTGTGTCCCAGCTCCGCGGCGCAGGCGCCGCACGCCGCGCGGTCGCCCTGGCACCCGCAGGCGTAGGTCAGCAGGTCGCGATGGGGGCAGTGCGTGACGACGCACGCGGCGCCGGATGTCTCGTGGCGCTGCGCGCGGCGTATGGCGGCCGCGGTCAGGCTCGGCATGTCCTGCAGCAGTTTGGTGATGCTCGTCAAACGCCCGAGCACGCGCACGGTCTCCGGCGTCGAAGGGACGTGCTCGCGGGTTCCTCCTCCTACCCCTGCTGCGGCGGCCCTGCCCCAGGTCAGGGTCTCGACCGTCGTGCTGCCGTCCGCAAAGGCGTCCACGACGTACATGGAGGGCGCCTGGTTCATCGCGATGGGGCTCAAGTCATCCACGGACAACAGCGCCGCGCTGTGCGCGTGCCACAGGTGCCGGCGCATGCAGGTCACGTCCGTCACGCGGAAGTACAGCTCCGGCAGCATGGGCCGTACAAGATAGCTCGCTTTGGCGGGCCAGGCCCTCACGGCGTCGCTCCCTTCGTGCTTGTGAGGCTGGACGTACGCGTACTTGACGAACGCGTGGGAGTCGTGGCCGACCATGGTCATGTCGCCGGCCGCCTCGTCCAACTGCGCCAGGGGCTGCGCGGCCGGATGCAGGCCGTCCGGCAGCCGCAGGGCGCGAACGACTATCATCGCGGAGCGTTCCATGACTGGGGCGTTGTGGCCCGGCGCCCGCCGTCAGAATGTTTTTTTTTGGCTTCGTGGAGGAACCACAGCAGCGTCTCCATGCAGATGAAGGCCAGGCGCGGCGCCGCCCCGGGCGGCGGCAGCAGGGCCACGGGCACCGCGATGCCCCTGCGGAACGCCTCGTCGCACAGCAGCAGCGCGGCCCACGCGACGGGCGTGCGGCTGGCGGCGATGCTGCGCCCCAGCCGTCGGATGGCTGCGGCTGCGGCCGTGGTCGTTGCTCCTTTCGCATCCATGAACCTGGATACGTCGTCTCGCAAAGCGTCCGACGGCAAGTCCCCGTGCTCGTGCGCGTGCGCGAGCAGCAGCACCGCCGCGACCGGGTCCACGCTGCGCACGTCGGCCAGCACCTGCTCTGCGCCGCCGGTGGACAGGCCGCGCAGCATGGCTTCCGTGCCCGCACGCCCGCCGTTGGCGTTGACGCAACAGCAGCGGCTCGTGATGCCGCGATGCATGCCGCTGAGCGTCGCCGCGAACATGAGGAAGTTGCAGTGCCCGCTGGACCGGTCGAGGACGCAGCACAGCTGACGCTGCTGGGTGGGCGTCAGCTTGTGTATATCGTGGAGCACCAGCTGGTGTCGGTGACCGCAGACGTCGCGAGAAGATGTCAGGCGCACCAAGTCGTCCAAAAACCCGGTCCCCCCCGCCGCCCGCAGGCACATGAAGCGGCCGTTGGACGCGAAGCCCGCACCTCCGTCGTCGGGCGGCCGCAGCGCGCCGCCGTAGAAGCGGCGCTGCAGGGCCTGCGCGACCGCCGCGAGCTGCGTGGCGCTGCGGCAGTGGCACAGGATGGGTGGCATGTCAGGGGGCGGGCCGCCACCACTTGCGTCGTCGTCGCCTTCCTCGGGCGGCTGCAGAAGGCGGGCGAGCGCGGGGTTGGTGGAGGTCGCGCACCTGACAAGGTGCGCTTCGGGGTCGGCAAGGTACCGGTGCCACGGATTCATGGTCTCTTAAGATGGGCGGGCAGGCTTTAATGGCCATGCTGCTTCACCGTCATCGTCAGGCGTCAACTCCATGGTGTCCGTAAGGTCGACCGTTTCGTTCGGGTCGCCGATGCCTCTGATCGCCCGTCCCCTCCTGCCGATAGGTGCGAACGCGCTGGAAGGCACAGGCTTGGGGTCTTGCGTCAGCAGGAGCCGGTCTGCGTTGCGTTGTTTGGCGGCGATGAGGAGACGCTTCAATTCCTGAGGATTCCGTATCCTTCGCTGTAAAGGTTCGGGATCCGCCCGCGAGTATCGCGCAGGCATGACTCTTTGATTTTTACTACCGGTGATTGCTTCACGGCGAGGTAGGGACTTGATGTCTGCTTCTATGGTTCGAGGCTCGCGATACAAAGGATTCCGTATCGTCAAGTTTTCTGGTAAAACCCCCTGAGGCGCGGCCGCCCCTTCTTCCGGCGCGGTCGGCGCCATCGCTCGAGCCAGGCGCAACCAGTCGCCGTACGTCCAATGCTCTGGTGTGCCCTCGAGGGTCAGGTTGTACCGTGCGAAAAAGTCCACGGTTCGTTCGGCCCTCACCGCTTCCCGCGCGCGGTCGATGGCCTCCAGCCGCTCGCGAACCTCGTCCGGCAGGTACACCTCGGGCGTCTTCGGCGGCGTCTTCAGCGTCAGCATCGCGCGGCCCAGGCGGAACCAGTCCTCGGTCGTCATCGACCCGCCGTTGGCCAGGGGCAGGCCGTACAGCGCCATCAGCTGGAAGCGCAGCCGGAACGTGGCCCGCATGTTCGCCCTCACGGCATCCGTAGCGTACTTGATCGCGTACCAGCGGTAGACAAAGGCCCGCTCCAGGTTTTCCCTGTCGGCCTTGGTGATGCGGGCAGATGCGGGGTCCTTGGCGATGCCGAAGGTCTTGAGCAGGACGGCAGCCACCGCCTCGTCGGGGGACTCCGGCGACGCCGCGGTCACCTCCTTCAGGGTGTCCCACAGGGAGACGTCGTCGGGAGCTGTCATGTCTTTCAGCAGACCCTCCCAGTCCCCCGCCGACGGCGACATCAGCCTCAACGTCCGGCGCAGGGCATCGTCGTCGTATGTTTCCTTCAGGGTGTCCCACGTGGATGGCTGGGAGGCGTCGAATGCGGGAGCGGGCTCGGGCTCGGGCTCGGGAGTGGGAGCGGGCTCGGGAGTGGGAGCGGGCTCGGGCTCGGGCTCGGGAGTGGGAGCGGGCTCGGGCTCGGGCTCGGGCTCGGGAGTGGGAGCGGGAGCGGGCTCGGCAGGCGGAGGTCCGTTCTCCAGCATCTGCCGGTACAGGCTGTCTGCCAACGGCGTGACGGACGTCCCTTTGCCGTTCTCGAAGTAGGCGGCCAGTGGGTCGACTGGTAGCTGGTACTTGGCAATGAGCTCGTGCTCGTCCTTGACTGTCGGCTCATCTTCCATCATCCTCTCCGCGTCCACGGCCGCTTTGAGCCGCCACTCGACGGCTCCCCGGATGTTGGCTTTGTCCTGGGCGGTCACGGAAGCATTCGACGAAGGGTCTTTCTGCAGGAGCAGGCGGTCGAACAACCAGCCGAACGCGCGGTCGCTCCCCGCCTGCCTGGCGTCCGTCCAGAATTCCGAGGCGTCCGTCGCCACCTTTTGCTTCAGCTCCTTCCAGAAGGCGGCGTCCCGAGGACCGGAAGGCAGGACGAGGGGTGGAGGGTCTGCGGCGGCGCCCGCCCTGCGCCGGACGGGGGGTTTGGCGGGGAGCGGTACCGATGCCCATGGACTCGCCTGCCGCGCGGCGGCTGCGTACCGTTTGTGGTCGTCATCCGTCAGGTACGGTGACGACGGGTCCTTGGGAAGGGCATACTTGTTCATGATTTGTCGGTGATCCGGACTGGGGTCCGGCACTTTCAGCTTGCCAGCCGCCGTGAGCTCGGCCTCCGCATACCGCCGGTTGTCGTCGTCCGTCAGGTACGGCGACGATGGGTCCTTGGGAAGGCCGTGCTCGGCCATGCGTGCGACGGACTCGTCTCGAATCTTCTTTTCCCATTCCAGCGGCTTTTCGAAGGACCCGTTGGGCTTGCCGAAGAGCTTGTTCATCAGGCCACCGCCCTCCTGGTGAGCTGCTGATGCCATTTTCTCTACTCGGCAGAAAATACGGCGTGCGTTCGCCGTGTGCCATATTATCTCGGCCGTATGCAGCAGCAGCGGCCGAGCGCGGATGGGCATCGACGACGTAGGCTACCTGCTGCAGCACCACCAGAAGGACAGCAGCACCGTCCACGTCGACAGTGCGATGAGGGACAAGAGGTTTTACCCATTGGCAAACGAATACGCGGTGACCTTCGACGAGCCGTTCCGCCTGGTTTACGGCTTCGACATTCTGGACGCCTCCCTGCCCAACGTGATGTACAACGTGGACGTCCACAACAACCGGCTGGTGTACGCGCAGGTGACGCCCGCCGCCGCGGTCGGCGAGGACCTGCAGGTCGCCTACCGCCGGCTGCAGGAGGTCGCCGACTACCGGGCGCGCATGGACGCGGTGGAGGCGTCCGACGTCTTCCTGTGCCGGCAGAGCCACGTGGACGCCGTGCCGCCGCAGTACATGCAGCCGCCGCCCGCGGCGCCCGAGTGTTACGTCTACGCGCGGCGCGTGGTGGGCGGGGTCGCGTACCAGGCGGACGACGAGCGCAGGGGGGATAACGCCTCGTTCGCGCACGTGACGGTGGGCGCCCGCCTGTACGCCCTGCGGCGAGCGGACTGCACCGCTGACGTCCTCGCCGCCATCGAGGACCGGCGCGTGTTCTTGGAGCTGGGCGCCAACGGCGTCGGGCAGCTGCACGTGTTCGAGGAGCTGGCGGTGTCCGCGGACGTGCGCGACTACCTGGTGGGCGGCGAGCTGTACGACTTCAGGGTGACGACGCACGTGGAGACCCTGATAACGGGCAGTTACGACATCAACACGCTTTTCCTGGAGGTCGCGCGGGTGATGGGCAGCAACAATGTTGCGCTGACGGCACCCACGGACACCACGGTTCTCAAGTCTTCCAAATACCAGTACAACAGCACCAACGACTTTTACCTGGACATGCGGCGGTCGACGGCGGGCGAGCTGCTGGGGTTCACGACGCCGGCGATGGCGTCGGACGCGTCCATGTACCGCGCGCTGACCTTCGGCGACAACCTGTTCCTGTTCCGCAGCGTGTACGACGCCGTGCTGGAGCAGTATCGTTTGGTGCAGCCGGGGGTCATCAACGTGACGGGGACGCGGTACCTCATCCTCCGCTGCAAGGAGTTGGAGGACCACCTGTCGACCAACAACGCAGTGGGCAGCAACACATCTGGCATCGGCATTTTCAAGATGGCGGGGGGTAACGACATCACTCACCTGCGATTCGATTTCGTCAATCTGATCCGCAAACCCTTCCACCCCATCGGTCGGCTGACGCGGCTGACCATCCGCTTCGAGACGCGGGAGGGCGCGCCGTACGATTTCAAAGGCGTCGACCACCAGATGCTCATGATGGTCAAGTACTACGCCCCCGACGTGCAGCCGACGTTCCACGGCTCGGTGCTGAACCCGCAGTACACGCCCGACTACATGGAGTACATGATCCGGCACATGCGTCGGCACAAGCTGCGCCCGCCGTCGGACGGAGAACACTCCTCGGACGAGTCCGACGACCAGGACGAAGACGGGGGATCGGAACGCGGCCGCGGTCAGAACGCGGTCGACCGCCGCAATATATGGGAACAATGCATACGCTGACGACGAGCACATGGCGAGCTCCCTCGTGCACCTCTTCGCGCCGCTGCAGCGGTACGCGGCCTCCTCCCTGCAGCTCTTCGACACGCTGGTGCCCGGGGCGACCGAGGAGGCCAAGAAGGAGTGGTGCACCCGGGTCGTGATGCAGACGCTGGAGGCCATGGACGGCCACGTGCCGCTGGTGGGGGCGCTGCTGGACACGCCCATCGCCGACGCGGTGGAGCGCCGGCTCGTGGAGCGGCTGGTGGACCGCGTCCTGCGAGCGGGGGGGATTTAAGACGATGGCGCGCAGTCGCATGCGCGAAGGAACGACATGAACCCGCACGGCATCCGTTGCGCCAACTGCGGGCAGGTGGGGCACGTTCACCGGACCTGCAACCACCCGACGACGAGCTACGGCGTCATCTGCTACCGCGTGCGGGCGGACGGCGCGGTGCAGTACCTGCAAATACAGCGCAAGGACTCCTTGACGTACGTCGAGTTCCTGAGAGGCAAGTACAACCTCAGCAACCGCACTTACATCCTGCAACTGCTGCAGAACATGACGCGCGAGGAGCGGCGGCGCCTCGACGAGGGCGGCTTCGAGGAGCTGTGGGCGCGGCTGTGGCAGAGCGACCGCGGCCGCCGCAACTACATGCGGGAGTTTGACGTCGCGCGGCGCCAGTTCGAGACGCTGAAGCGCGGGTACATCCTGCAGTGCCAGTCTGGCGTGCAGCGCACGCTGGTGTCGCTGTCCAGCCTGGTGCAGCACGCGTGCTGCGCGGACAGCCCCCACACCGAGCCGGAGTGGGGGTTCCCGAAGGGGCGGCGCTCCATCAACGAGAGCGACTTCAACTGCGCCATGCGGGAGTTCCGGGAGGAGACGGGGCTGTCGCCGCGGGACGTGTGCACCGTGCACGGCGGCAAGCCGTACGAGGAGACGTTCACGGGGCTCAACCACACCCGCTACCGCCACGTGTACTACGTGGCGCGGCTGGTGGACGAGGCGACCGGCGACGCGGTGACGGGCGACCCCAGGAACGCGGCGCAGGCGCGGGAGGTGCGCCGCGTGGCGTGGTTCGACTACGAGGCCGCGCAGGACAACATCCGCGGGGTCAACGTGGAGCGCAAGGAGCTGTTCCGCCGGGTGCACGCCATGGTGCTCGAAAACCTTCGGCCCATACAGTAGCGAGCGAGCGAGTGGCATGGACGCCGAAATCCAAGGGCTGCTGCGCCAGTACGACGACTGCACGGACGAGGTCCAGTGCGAGCTCATCGTGGCGCGCCTGGACGCGGTCCGCACCCGGCTGCACGCGACGGCCTACATGAACGGCCTGCCCGTGCCGGGCGCCCCCGACTTTGCCTGCGCCATCGCGCGGCGCCCGGAGTTCGCCCGGCACGGCTCGCGGCCGCGAGCAGGCGCGACCGCCCCCGCGGACCCGCGGGTGGCCTGCGCCGGCGACCAGTTCGCCCTGACGCAGCACCAGGTGTTTGTCAAACACTACATGCAGACCTACAACGGCCTGCTGCTGTTCCACGGCGTCGGCACGGGCAAGACGTGCACCGCCATCACCGCCGCCGAGGCGATGCTGCAGCAGGGGCTGGGCAGGTACCGGCGGCCAGCGCTGGTCGTCATGCCGCGGGCGCTGAAGCAGCGGTTCCGGCGGCAGGTGTTCGACGCCGCCCGGTCGCCGGACGCGCAGTGCACGGGGGGCGAGTACCTGCGCATGATCCCGCACCACGAGACCCTGCGCCCGGAGGACCTCGAGCGCCGCGTCGACCGCATCATCGGGGAACGCTACGAGCTGTACTCCTTCGCCGAGTTTGCCAACCACGTCCAGCGCATGGTGGACACGGTGCACGGCAAGGTCGCGGACCCCGACGAGCGCGCGGCGCGGGTCGCGCGCAGCGTCCGCGCCCTCATGAGCGACCGGCTGGTCGTCATCGACGAGGCCCACAACATCAAGACGGAGGAGGAGGCCTCCAACAAAATCGTGCCGCCCCTGGTGGAGCTGGCGGTGCGGCACGCCCACAATTGCAAGCTGCTGCTCATGACCGCGACCCCCATGTTCGACAGGGCCTCCGAAATCGTGTGGCTGATGAACCTGCTGCTCCTGAACGACAAGCGCCCGCTGCTGGACGTCCGGCAGCTTTTCTCCGTCGGCGGGGGCGGCGGCTGTCGGAAGGGCAACAGCAAGGGCAACAGCAGCAGCAGCGAGGAAAGCACGGTGGTGAACGGGTGCTCGGAGGACGGGCTGCTGCCCGGCGCGGCGGAGAAGCTCGCGCAAGCGTTCCGCGGGTACGTGTCGCACGTGGACGGCAGGGCCGATGTCCTGCTGTTCCCGCTGGTGCTGCCGACGCCCGCGGCCCTGGTGCTGCGCGCCTCCGCGTACCCTGGCGTCGACGCCGCCGGCCAGCGCATCCCCAAGCACCGGCAGCTGCGGGACACGGCGGTGGTCGCAAGCGCCATGCGGAGCGGCGACCTGCAGCAGGCCGCGTACGAGCTGCTGGCCCGCAGCGTGTGGAACAAGGGCGACGAGAAGCTCCCGTCCACCGCGCTGTCCACGCTGGTCGAGGCCTCCAACCTCGTGTACCCGGCCGCGGACGTCGCCGACCGCGTGGGGTCGCGGGGTCTGGCCGCGTGCTTCTCCCGGACGGCCGGCGGACAGTACGCGTACGTGCCCGCCGTGCGCAAGAGGCACGGCGATTTCTTGGCCATGCCGCACCTGGAAAGGTTCGCTCCCAAGCTCGCGACCGTGATGCGCCTCGTGCGGAAGGCCACCGGCATCGTGTTCGTGTACTCCCGGTGGCTGGCGAGCGGGCTCGTGCCTCTGGCGATGGCCCTGGAACACGCGGGCTATCGGCGGTACCGCCGCCCCAACCTGTTGGCCTCCGCCGCCGCCACCGCCAATAACGCGGGTCCCTGTTACGTCCTGCTGTCAGGCGACCCCAAGCTTTCTCCGGACAACGACCGCGACATCGCGGCCGTCAACGACGACGCCAACGCCTGGGGCAGCAACGTCAAGGTGGTCCTGTGCTCCACCGTCGGCACGGAGGGCCTCGACTTTCGCAACGTCCGCGAGATGCACCTGCTGGAGCCCTGGTACAACTTCAGCCGCATGCGGCAGACCGTGGGCCGCGCGGTGCGGCGGTGCTCCCACGTGGCGCTGCCCGTCGCCCACCGCAACGTGACCGTGTACCGCCACGTGTGCATGCTGCCGCCGGGCGCCGCGGCCAGGGAGTCCGTGGACTTTCGCACGTACCGCATGGCGGAAAACAAGCAGCGCGTCATCGACCAGCTGGAGGCCTCCATGAAGGCCAACGCGGTGGACTGCGTGCTCAACCGCCCGCCGTCGGCGCGAACGTACGTGATGGACGTGGTCACGTCCCAAGGCACGCGCATCCGCAAGTACAGGCATTCGTCCGCAGACCCCATCGAGTGCTCGTGCGCCGGCGGCGGCGGCAACGGCGAGACCTTCGACCTCACGATGGGGCACGACGACCCGGCGCCGTACGTCCGGCGAATCGTCGAGATGTTCAGGGACCCCGATGCCAAACACTCTTACGATTCGATACGAGACACTTGCCAGGCGGCCCTTCCTCGCTTCGACGATGCCACCTTGCTGGTGGCGCTCCAGCATGTGCTGCAGGACGTCGGCGGCGTGGACTACGTGGGCGGCGTGTACGTGGCCGCCCGAGAGGAGCCCCCGCCGAGGGACACGCGCCTGCGCCTGCGCCCACCGCCACCGCCTCCGTCCGCGGCCACGGCGGCCGCCTCGCCGCAGTCGGCGAGGCGGCCGCGCGACAACGAAGACGTCTTCACGCAGCTGCACAACCGCATCGAGCGCACCCGCGGCGCGCTGCACATCCCCGCGTCCGACCGGGACTTGGCCTCGGCGCTCGTGGACCACGGCGTGGACCGGCTGCGCAGTCACGAGCTGCGGATGGTGGTCACGGCGCTAGTACGGAGCCTCGCCCGGGAGCAGGTGCTGTCTGCCTTCAAGATGAAGGTGCTGCAGAGCCTGCGCCGGTCGGGCGGGCTGGTGGGCGCGTGGCCGCTCATCGACTTTTACTTCGACCCCGAGCTGCAGACCTTCCACCACGTGCTGCCGTCCGGGGAGGTCGTGCCCTGCACCGCGCAGCAGGCGGGCGCGGTGCGGCTGCGGCTGCCTTTCGACGCGCGCAGCCTGCCCGACGGCTACACCGGGTTCGTGGCGTTCCGTCACGGCGTGCCGCAATTCAAGTTACTACACGACGGCAAGGAACACACGCACGGGTACGTCTGCCACCAGACATCCATGCTGTCCGTGGGCGACCTGCGGGCGCGCATCGCCGCCACGAACCGCCAGCTGCTGCGCGACAGCCACAAGTACGTAAAGACGGTGATGTGCGACGCGTACGAGGTCGCGCTGCGCGCGCGCGGGGACGCCGCCTTCGCGCGCCCGCTGCACCACTTCCTGGTGCACAGGCCCGAGCCGCGGCGGTAGCTGCTGCTGCTTGCTGCTACTCGGGGCTCAGGCAGTCGGGCAGGTCGTGGTGGTCGGTCGAGCGCGTGGCACGTCGGCTGTACCGCTTCTTGACCATGGCGAACTTGTTGTGAGATGCCGTCTTCCTCACCAGCTTGGCATCCATGTGCTGTTGGGTGCGCATGAGCGCGTCGACGTACTTGGAAACGTGCTCCTTCTGCGCGTCCGTCTTCGCCACCGTCCGAATCACCGCGTTCCAGTCGTCCGCGGGCGGGTCCGCCGTCGTCCCCGAGGGCTCACCGCCACAGCCTTGTTCGCCGTCCTCCCCCGCCCCCGCCCCCGCCCTGCTGACAAGCGTGCTGTAGTTGTTGTAAATCTTGCATTCGCTGATGCGCCGCTCGTACTCGTCCAGCTCCTTCTTGTTGGACACGCAGAAATCCGTGAAGCGTTGGATGTCGTCTATGACGTCCTCCGGCAGCGCCGCCAGGTTGACGAAGGCGCCGTTGCTGTTGTGCGTGCAGCCGACGCCTTGGCCCGTCAGAATCTTCAGGATCTCGCGGTGCTCCGTCGACGACAGCCCGGATATCTGTTGCGCCAGCGCCCGGCGCTTCGCCAGCGCAACGGCCTTGCTGGACCGTGCTTGGTTCATCATCGTCAGTAGGGGGACAGCCATGACCCATTCCTTTATAGCTGGCAGCCCCTCGAGCGGCATCGCGCTGCTGCTCGATACTTAAAGCTTCGCGACTAGACCAGGGTATGTCTGAGTACGCTTGCGTACGTGGCATCACATGCGGTGACTGTCCTCGTGACGTCATCGTGCTGGTTCACAACCAGGAAACCGCCTAAGTGCGGATACGTGTGCGCCA
>JACCDY011065242.1_pt1 | contig 16402 bp, 14 predicted proteins | sample 7446391 | NCBI WGS metagenome assembly JACCDY01 (sample SAMN15323451, study PRJNA562643) | freshwater metagenome | isolation source: river surface water | place: USA:Blue River Watershed | collected 2017-08-18
CTCGGGAATGGCGGCGCAGTTAATTGCCACATAAGGTTTATTTGCTCTTGGCGATTGCAGATGAATCTGCCGCGCAAATACATCCTTGCCCACGCCACTTTCACCGGTCAATAACACGGTGGCATTCGTGGCGGCTACGCGTTGGCAGCGCGAGAGAACGCTCAAGGTCTGGGCGGATTTCGCAATGATGGACTGCCCGCTGCCATTGCTTGCGGCCAAGGCTATGGGCTGATAGCGGGCAATGACGCCTACGAGATGCTCGGGCTGAAAGGGCTTGATGAGAAAATCACGCGCCCCGGTTTGAAGGGCCTCAACCGCGAGTTTTGCCTCGGCAAAAGCGGTCATGATCACCACCGGTAGTTGCGGCACCTTCTTTCTGATTGAGCGCAGCAGCATCAATCCATCCATACCGGGGAGCTTGAAGTCAGAGACCACCAGCGAGAACTCTTCGTCGCTGATTGCCATCAGCGCGGTCTCTGCATCGCCAAATGCGCGGTAGTGAATCTGGTGCAGGTCTAGGGTGACACAGATTGCTTCACGCAGATCGGTATCGTCTTCAACAATCATGACAGGGGGTTGGGACATATTTTTATAAAAAAAGTGAGGGTTGGTTATGAATGAAAGGAAGTTAGTTATTACAGGGTTTGAAGGCAGGGTAAGGTCAACACAAATCGTGCCCCGCCATCTGGCCGGTTGTTGGCAGAGATTTCTCCGCGGTGGGCCTCAATGGCATTACGCGCAATTGACAGACCAAGGCCTGTGCCATTGACACGGCTCGTGGTGAAGGGCTCGAAGATGTTGGCCAATAGGGCCTCCTCGATACCAGGTCCTTGGTCATCAATCTGAATACGAACGCGCGATTGCTCAACGGCAGCACGCATCTGAATCACAGAGCCTTTCGGTGAGACCTGAAGCGCGTTTTCTAACACAGCCACCAAGGCCGACACAATGGCATCACGCTCGACGGTCAGCAGGCTCGGTTCACCTTCAAGCTTCACATCTAACGGAACACCGTAACGCTCGCAGACTGGAACAATCGCCTGCTTGGCCTCTTCGAGCAAATCGGCAATTGCAACTGTCTCGGTTTTCTGCGGACGTTGGCGCACGAACTGCAGCATACGGGTGGTGAGTTTTTCTAACGAAGTTAACTGACGGCGAAGTTTTTCTGCCATGTCTTTCTGGCGATCGGGTGGCACTAGTGGGTCAACCAGATGACCCGCGTAAAGGGTAGCCGTTGCAAGTGGCGTGCGCAGTTGGTGGGCGATGCTGGCAGCCATCTGCCCCATGGAGGCCAGTTTGGATTGCCGCTGGCCCTCTGCGTGTTGGGCAAGGCTCTCGGTGATGTCTTGGATCTGCACGATCTTGCGATGATCAAAAACCACCTCTTTTACATGCACGGTTTTGCAGCTTGAATCGGTGCTGGTCTGGTATTCGCCCTGAACCGGGGTTGTCGACCAGGTGTTGGGAATCTGCCAAGGAGCGCCAACCGGAGTGTTGGGCAGAAGCTCTCGTGCGGCCGGGTTGAGCTCGCGCACCCGCCCGTCTTCAATCACCAAAACCCCGGAGGGCAGCGCTTCTAGCAGGGCGGCTAGCCGTTGATTGGCCGTGGAGAGGTCCTCGGAGAGCCGCCGCACCTGGTCATGGAGAGCGGATTGCTGGGCCTCCAGGTCCTGGGATGCCTGCAAAAACAGCTTAAAGGCCTGCTCAAGCTGGGCGGTTTCTGTACTCAATGGCGCGATCCTTGCTTCTTAAAATTAAATGAAATTTTTGCCTAGTTCTTGACGAAGTACCGAAATAATGTCATAACGCCGGAGAATTTAACGCATTACTTTAACTTTGGCCCATAAATTAAGTGAACGATAAGGTCGAAAATCCGATTCAAGCGGCTGATCAAAACGCTGCGGTCTTGAGCATTGGCGGCGGTGCCGCCGTTGCTGGCGGACCTTCGCCGGCAGGAGCGGGGGCAGATTCCCAGCCATCGGTAAAACCTGCCTTAAAGGGCGATCCACGTGTAGATGCCTTCAGGGAACTCCGCTCTCGTCTTGGCAGCCTATCCATGGCCCAGAAGGCTATTTTAGGCGGGGGAATTCTCTTTTTTGTCTTGGTGGTCATGATCTCAATGCTGTCTGGCCGCACCGAGGATCACAAGATTTTGTTCTCGAATGTTGATGAACGCGATAGTGCGGCAATTGTTGCGGCATTACAACAGATGGATGTGCCCTACAAATTCACTGAGGGTGGTGGCGCCATCTTGGTCCCCGCCAAGCGGGTCCACGAGACGCGCTTAAAGCTGGCGGGTCAGGGCTTGCCGAAGTCGGGCTTTGTTGGCTTTGAGCTTTTAGAGAACCAGCGGCTGGGTACCAGCCAGTTTGTGGAGCAGGTGAACTATCAGCGGGGCCTGGAGGGGGAGCTCGCCAAGAGTATTTCCTCTCTAACGCCCGTGAAAAACGCGCGGGTTCACCTAGCTGTGCCCAAGCAGTCGGCTTTCGTGCGCGAGCAGCAGCGGCCAACTGCCTCAATCGTTCTAAAGCTCCATCCGGGCCGGTTTCTGGATAAACAGCAGGCCTTAGCGATCACGCATCTGGTTGGATCTTCAGTGCCGCAGATGGGTCCGCAGGACGTAACGATTTTGGATGCGGAGGGCAATCTGCTTTCACCCAATCCGGATCGTGCGGTGTCCGGCGTTGATCAGACCCAGCTTAAGTATGTGCAGGAAATGGAAGCGGCGCTCTCTAAGCGGGTAGCCAGCATTCTTGAGCCCATTACCGGTAAGGGCAATGTGAAGGCCCAGGTGACCCTGGATATGGATTTCAACGAATTGGCCCGCACGCAAGAGGCATTTGGCAAAAACACGCCACCAAGCCCGGGGTCGATCCGCAGTCAGCAGAGCATCTCGGCAGAGGGCACAACCCCGTCGACCGGCGGTATCCCAGGCGCGCTCACCAACCAGCCGCCGCCTAACGCCCAGGCACCGATTCAAAAGGGTGCTGCAAAAGGAAATGAAGCACGTGTGCTCAACGCTCCCGGAGGTGGCGGCGTGGGCATGACATCGCGCAACGAACTCACGACCAACTACGAGGTTGATCGCACCATTGAGTACCTAAAGCGTGCCAAGGGTGAGTTACGTAGGGTATCCGCAGCCGTTGTCGTGAATTACAAAAACCAGACCGACAGCAAATCCGGTGAGACAAAACAGATTCCGTATCCGCCTGCAGAGGTTCAGCAGATGATCGCGCTTGCCCGCGATGCGGTGGGTTTTCGTCAGGATCGTGGCGACTCGGTAAGCCTTGCGAATATTCCATTTACGCCAGAGCCTGTCGATAAGGTGCCGTTTTATCAAGACGGTGGATTTATCGAGATCATGAAAGAAGGCTTTAAGTTTGCCGTGATCGTTGCTGCAGTTGCTATCTTTTTCTTGGCAGTGGCCCGGCCAATTCTATTTCCGCCAGCGGTGGATACGTCAGTGCCCGAGCAGAGCCTGGAAGATGAGATTGATGAGCGTATGAAGGCCGAGCTCGCCATGATGACGCCAGAAATACGCGAGAAAAAACGTCTTGAGCTTGAACTTGCCCGCGAGAAAAAACGCCTTGAAGAGGAAGAGAAACGCCGATTGGCCGAAGAAGAGCGTCGTCACGCAGAGGAAGAGCGCAAACGCAAAGCGGAGCAAGATCAGCGTGATTACGAAGAACTCGTTACCTACGCGAAAGATTTCGTAGCAAAAGATCCGCGTGTGGTGGCCAACGTATTTAAGACATGGATGAACGCAGATGCGAAGCCTATGTAACGCACTGATCGGGGAGCACGCTTATGGCCGATGAAGTCGAAGAGAAAGAAGAAAAGCCAATATCGATTGCCGAGGCTCTGAAAGAGGGCGTTAAGTCGGCAACCTCCACCGCGGCCGCAACGATCAGTGATCTTGACGGCGCATCAAAGTCTGCTGTGGTGTTACTCGCGGTTGGCCCTGAAGCGGCTGCCGATGTTCTGCGTTTGCTCTCGCCCTTTGAGGTGCAGAAACTCTCGTCAAAAATGGCGGTGGTGCGTGCACTATCACGTGATCTGGTGATTGAAGTCTTGCGTCAGTTCAAAGATGCGACAGCTAATAACGCACAGGTAGCCTTTGACACAGACTCCTTCATGCAGAATATGTTGCACAAGGCCTTGGGCTCAGAGGGTGCTTCAGATCTGCTAGGTAAGCTCGAGTCTGCCATTGATATGTCGGGTGTTGAGGCCTTAAAGCGCATGGAGCCTGATGTGCTCTATGAGATGATCAAAAATGAGCACCCACAGATTATTGCTACCGTGATGGTGTTTCTCGAGCCCCAGCATGCCGCGGCGACAGCCAAGCTCTTCCCGGATGACATTCGCGATGAGTTAATGCTGCGTGTTGCACTCTTACAGAAGGTTCAGCCGGCTGCGTTAAAGGAGTTAAACGAAGTGATGTCTCGTGCTATGGAAGGCCAGAGCGATACCCGACGCAGCACCGTGGGTGGTGTTACACCGACTGCTGAGATTCTTAACTTTATGTCGGGCGGAATGGACAAAAAGGCGCTCTCCAAGATTGCCGAGCACGACAAAGAACTCGCCCAACTTATTTTGGAACAGATGTTTACCTTCGAAGACCTTACCGAGATCGACGATCGTTCATTGCAGACGCTGCTGCTCGAGGTTCCGCAGGATATGCTGGTCATGGCACTCAAGGGCGGCAGCCCCCGGATCAAAGAGAAGTTTTTCAAGAACATGGCCCGCCGTGCTGCCGAGGCAACCAAAGAAGATCTCGAGACCCGTGGTCCAATGAAGATTCAGGATGTGGAAGAGCAGCAAAAAGGCGTGTTGGCAATTGCACGTCAGCTCTCCGATGAAGGCCGCATCAACATGGAACGCGGCAAGCAAGCCGATCAGTTCGTTTAATTGTCTGACCGTAGCCTATGACGTATTCACTCGATTCGGTCTACAAAGCGGCAGAAGAAAGCCGTGCCCGACGTGCGGCCGAAGAGGCCGAGATCGAGAAAGAGTTAGCCGCGCCGCTGCGCGTGTGGAAACCTCCATCGTTTGATCCGCGCTCGAAATTTGAGCCGGTCCGTGCACCGCTGCCGACAGTGCAAGAGGTGGAAGACATTCGTGCCGAGGCCGCCCAGCTTGGTATGCAGGCAGGGCACGAGGCGGGATTTGCTGCGGGCAATAAAGAGGGATTTGCTGCTGGTCACTTAGATGGCTTTCAAAAAGGGCATGAGGAAGGCTATCAGGCGGGCTACGACCAGGCGAAAGCTGAGATTGCGAATCTCACCGAAGCCTTAAATAATGTTCTGCACTCAATTGATGAACTCCCAACCGCGATGGGAGAACCACTAGTTGAGCTCGCCTACGACATCGCAGAGCGGCTCGCTGGCCAAGAGGGCATGGATCGATCGCCTTTTGTTCAGGCGGTGCAAGAAGCGCTTATGAAACTTCCCAAACCTGGCGAGAAACTCTTCATCAGGATTCGCCCGCAAGAGTCTGAGTCGTGGAAGAAGGCCTCTGATGATGAGGGCTTGCCGTTTCGATGTATTTTGTTGTTTGATGAAAACGTTCCGCCCGGACACGCCTACGTTGAAGCGCAGGGCACGCGACTAGATATTGGAATCGAGGCGCGTCGGGCCCTTGTTCGCACAGCGTTGGGCTTAGATGTCTCCCCAGAATAGCCAGACGCTCGAGCGCATAAATCGGGTTGGGAATCGGCTTGGCGCCATGCCGCAGACAGTCCGAGAAGGAACGCTATTTCGGGTAACAGGTCTTCTCTTCGAGGTGCAGGGTCTGCCGATGTCAACAGGTGAACGGGCCACCGTAAGCCTTGGTCCAGACCGGGCCGTTGAAGCGGAATGCATTGGCTTTAATAGCGGGATAACTTATCTAATGCCGATTGATCCCGTGGAGTCGGTTACTCCCGGGGCATCGGTCTATCCGATTGGCACACCCTATTATGAGGATGGCCGCTTTCGGGTAATGTCATCTTCGGGCTCGCTGCCACTTGGTGAGGCCTTGCTCGGCCGCATCGTGGATGGTTTTGGTAGGCCAATTGATGAAAAAGGTATCGATACCCAGGCGGTGGGCGGTGAACCCACCCGTCGGGTCAATCCTTTACACCGCGCACCGATTCATGAGCCTATGGACTCAGGGGTACGAGCCATCAACGGGACACTCACCGTGGGTCGTGGTCAGCGGATTGGAATCTTTGCGGGATCAGGGGTTGGGAAAAGCGTACTACTCGGGATGCTTGCGCGAAATTGTGTAGCCGATGTGATGGTGATTGGCCTTGTAGGTGAGCGGGGCCGAGAGGTTCGCGAATTCTGTATGGATACCCTAGGTGAGGCGACATTAGCCCGATCAGTGGTCGTTGCAGCCCCTGCGGATGCATCACCCTTAGCGCGTGTGCGCGGTGCCTACTACGCCACCGATGTAGCGACCTGGTTTCGAGACCAAGGCCACCACGTGGTTCTGATTCTGGATTCCTTAACCAGGTTTGCGATGGCCCAGCGGGAGATCGGGTTGAGCATTGGTGAGGCGCCTGTCTCGCGGGGTTACACGCCCAGCGTATTTGCCAAGATGCCCGAGTTAGTCGAGCGCGTTGGAAATGGTGCCCGTGATGACGCTTCTATCACTGCCTTCTACACCATATTGCTCGAGGGTGATGATGTCCACGATCCCGTTGCCGATACCGCCCGAGGTATTCTGGATGGACACGTATTTTTATCTCGTGAGCTTGCCGATTCGGGCCACTACCCCGCGATTGACATCGAAAAATCGATCTCACGGGTTATGCCGAAGGTCACGTCGAAGGAGCACCAAGCGGCAGCGCGCAAGCTCAAAATGCTCTACTCGCGATATATGCGAGGCCGGGAACTGCTCTCTATGGGGGCCTATGTTCCGGGTGGGGATGCAGAACTCGATCTCGCGATTAAGACCTGGCCGCAGATAAGGGCCTATCTTCAGCAAGATGCCGATGATGCCCACTCGATGGGTAACTCTATCGAAGAACTTATGAAGATCGTTGGGGCCGTGAAATGAGTCGCGCTATGGCGGCCATGGCCAGGCTCGCTAAGGTTCGCCAGGATACTGCGATGGCGAAGGCGCGGCGGCTCGCCAGCGAGTTTGCTAAGGCGAAAGACTTAAACGAGCAGGTGATTCAGTACGCCGATCAATACGGCGAGGCAGCCGTTCGGGTCGCACAGCAAGGGGTGTCTGTCGCGATGCTTCGGGACACTATGGCTTTTAGGGTTCGATTACTGGCCGGGGCAAAGGATCAAGAGTTAGCGAACGCCGACTTATTTAAGAGATTCCAAGAGGCCAACCGGGATGCACTCTCAGCAAAGTTAAAGAGCCAGGGGCTGGATCGTGCTATGGAGCGGCGCAAGCGTGAGGCCGAGCGCGAGGCCGAGCAGTCGGAGTGGCAGGAGATCGAAGACGGGTTTTCGCACCGCAAAAACCCATTTGCACCGAGCGAAGAGGGCGCTGGCACGAAAGATGCTTAGGTTGATTCAACTTTATTTGGAAAAGGTTGGATTAGCATGCCCACGGTTCGAAGTATTGGCAACCCCGTTCCCGGAGCCCCCGCAGATGCGTCTGGGCTTGGAGGCGTTGCGCCATGGATGTCCGAAGGCCAGCTCTCTCAGCCCGGCCAGACCGGGATTAGTTCTGGCGAACCTCATCCCTTTGCCACTGAATTAGCCGCCGCGTTAGCCGCCAAGCAGGAGAAGGGGGAGAACCAACATGCCCCTGCTGCAACGAAACCTGCACAGATTTCCGGGCAGAATCTGCCGAAGCAGGTTGGCACCCAGCGCGATGCTTTGGCAAAATTTGCCGAAAAAGAGTCGAAGGCTGCATCATCGGGACAGAATTCATCAGCCGCAGAGTCACCGCTAGCTTCAGCAGGCTCTGAGGGCTTAAATCCTCCAGGATCCGAGTCTAGCGAATCGTCCTCAGTGCAGGCTGCCGATCCTGCCCTCGGAACCAAGGAAACAGTTGAAGCTGGCCGTCTGGCCCAGGCTGCTCTCGTCAGGGACGCCGCCACAGAAGCTGCTGCAGCAAAGGCTGATGCGGCCTCTGAGGTCGCAGCTATCGAGGCAGCAAAAGTGGCTGCCAACGCGGTTGCTAGCGCAGCAGCGATAGACGCCGCTAGCGCCGCCGCTCAAGAAGCCGCTAATAAAGCTACCAACGCAACAGCGACTACCCAAGGGATTTCTGTTTCTGTGTCGAATACGGCTTTAGCTGATAACAACCCAATCGCCTCACAGGGAGCAATCTCCGATACGGGTCCAAGCAGTGGCCTCAGATATGAACATATGAACGCAGCTTGCATGCCCGCCACTGTCGTAGCTACTGGCTTGCTTCAGAGCGGTGGCAGCAGCTCAGCAAGCTCAAATGGCGGAGTGTCTAACGTTATCGGAGCTGTGGGCCAGAGCACTACTCAATCGTCACCGAGTACTGTCGCGTTAAACGGCGGCACGAATGCGGCTGCGAATACCTTGGCAGATGGAGCGTTAGCGACTCTCGTTGAAAACCTAGCAACGCAGAACCATGGACAGACTCAAGCTCAGACTCAGGGTCAATCAACGACACAAGGTGTGGCAACCAGTCTAGCATCCGGAGGAACATCGCAAGCGCCTGTGCAGTCACTGGCAGGTATGGCGCAAGGTTCAAACGGATCGTCGGCAACTGTTGGAGCTTCGTCAGGCGACGTCATTAGTTTGGGGTCGAAGACAGCGGCGGGTTTAGTCGCGCAGGTGACAAATACGATTGTCGCGCCAGTACAAAATGAGACAGCAACAGCCGCCTCCGCTGTGAAAGAGGCGGTTGCGCGAATCGCAGCACAACTTGAATCGGATGCGGCCGCAGATGCCACTTCAGATACCGTTGCGCCCAAACTTTCTGATACGGCCGCAGAGGTTAAGGACGCGTTATTAAAGAGTGGAGTAAATCGGTTAAATAGCCAGGATACTGCAGCGCTAAAAAACCAAGCGGTTCAGAACTCAACTCCGTTGACCGAGGCCGAACAAGCGCTATTGAAACAGCAGGCGAATGCCACTTTGGTTAACCAGAGCGCCGAAAACGTTCTACTCGATAGCCGATCCCAAAGCCAGGTGCAAACTCAGATAACAGGCCAGGTGCTAAGTCAGAGCCAGGGTCAGACCCAGAGCCAGCGATCGGTCTCTTCGCAGGACCTGCTCTCGCAATCCCAAGAACAGAACTCCGCAGCGGTCGTTGTAAAAGCGGCAACTCAGGTTGCTGAGAACACGTCTAAAGCTGCATCGAATACAGCGGGATCAGCAGCCTTAACTGGCGCAGCGTCTTTACCAATTTCGGGTAACGCCGTACCTGCTGATCAAGGGGCACAGCAAGTCTTAGCCTCGCAGGCCGCGGCAAATCAGTCCCTTATGAAAGGTCAGACCGCAGAATCATCGATTGCATTACAGGAATCAAACGCTGTTTCCGCAGTGGATGGCTCGGGGGCTGAAGAACCGTCGGCATTAGCCCTAAAACAGCCTTCGAATTTGGCGACAAAATCTCGTGCAGGTGCCCAGGGCGATCAGCTGTTAGCGCAGCCAGTAGCCCAGAATAACTCGTCATCAACAAGTACCGACTCGGCGCAAAAATCATTAACACCGTCATCAGCAGAGGCCGGATCACCGTCACTCACGGAAAAAGCGTCTGGCATGAGTATGGCCGGTCAACTGCAGCCTTCATTGGCAACCCGGGCAAACAGTCCGGGTGGACCGGAGGGGCCGCAGGCCTCAAAAACAGCTGCCGTAACGATTGATCCGATTAAAGACGATGGTGTTCATCAGGCCGCGTTGTCGAAGTCTCAGATCATCGCGCAGGAATCATTAGTGGCTAACGGGAATTCTCAGAGTCAAAGCCCGAGCCAAAGCCACGGTCATACTCAAGGTCAGACACCGATTACACAAGCCATTAAGGCGGAGCCCGGGAAGTTGATGGGGGCTGCAGTCTCCGAGGGCGAAGTCGCGCAAACAAGTTCATCAGCCGCAACTTTATCGCAATCGGTTCTAAAGCCTTCGTCATCGGCACAAGTGATGAATACAGGTGTTTCCGCCGTACAAACAGCGGGCCAAGGACTGTTGGAATCCCAGGACCTTCAGGTTAGGTCAACACCTTCCGTCTCAACTCAGGAAACAACTCCAGTGACGCCTGCTCAGCAAACACCTGGAGCGGGCCCCCTATCGGCAACAACAACGCGCTCTCCGACAGCTGACATGGCGAGTGCAGCCGGTCTTGTTGGTCAGTCATCTGATGTGAGCCAGACATCCACAGTCGCTACACCGATAGGTGTGCCATCGATGCGTACACCCGCATCAGATTCGGCAGCATCGCCAGTGACTACCGAAGCAACTTCCGCGGCAGCTAAGGACAAAAATGCTGCCGCCCTTGCGGCTGAGCGTGCAATCACAGTCGGTACCGAGACTGCCGCGGTTGCGCAGACGGTGACTACAGTTAATGGATCAAAGCAAGAATCGACAGATTCAAAATCGGCGGCAAACACCGCACGTTTGGGAGTTAGTGAATCATTTGATTCGGGCATTCAGAACGCGGCAGATCTCGCCTCTGGTGGCGAGGGATTTGATGGCCATAACAGCGGTGACCCAAGCGAGCAGACGCCCGCGGATTCCGTTCGTCTTCACGCAAATGCGAAGCCTGGCGCAGAATTTGGTTCGGTGATTCGTTCTGCATCTGAATCTGCATCAACACCCGCAGAGATAGCGCGTCAAGCGGCGCAGAAAGTAGATGCCGCTTCGTCGGCGGGCCTCAGTAACACCGAGGTTCTCGCACGGGCGGAAAACCGACTAGAAGCCGCCCGCGCGAGTTTTGGTTCTGGCTTATTAAACGTAGAGGTCTTAAGGCTCACCCGCCAGGGCGGAGGTCGTGCGGTGCTTGAAGTCACGCCACCCAATGAGGGTCCGATCCGGCTTGATCTAAAGCTCGATGGGGCTGGCCGGGCAACGCTACTCGTCGATGGTCTGTCTGAGGCGATGAAGACCCGATTAGAGGGTAGCTCTCACCTCCTGCGGCAGGATATGTCGCAGATGGGGCTTGCTTTGAATCTCGAAATGCGGGAGCGGCAAGAATCAAATGCCTTTGCGAACGCGATGGCCTTTGGCCAAGGGCAGGGCGGCGAGTCGGATAGCGCTAGCCGTAGGGGCTTGACTCAAGGAAAATCATCATCGATAAGGGGTGGCGGGGATGCGGTGACGTCATCCAAGTCGAATGTGGCCGGAGACGGCATTCATTTTGTAGCGTAACTTTGAACGACTAGAGAGAACATTATGGCTGAAGAAAATGCAGCAGTAGCAGCCGCCGCAGCGGCGGGCGGGGGCGCAGAGGGTGAACAAGCACCCCCCAAGAAGAGCAAAAAGGGCCTCATCTTCATCATCCTCGGAACCGTCGTAGCACTTGGTGGCGGCGCGGGGTATTACATGTGGTCGCAAGGCCAAGCCGAGGCTAAGCGAAAGCAGGCCGAGCTTGAGGCTACCCCCGAATATCAGCTAAAAAAGCAGATGGAGTTTCGTAAGGAGAATAAACCTCCACGCTTTGTAGCGATGGATGAGTTCACCGTAAACCTTCCGGGTCGCGGTGGCGAGCACTACCTGCAGACCAAGATCCTGTTGAGAACGGGTGAGGCGACCACTGAGGCAAAGATTAAGAACTTTATGCCGATCATTCGCGACAAGATTCTTTTGGTGCTCTCCTCTCGAACAATGCAGGAGCTGGCAACGGTTGATGGTAAAAATGCGATGGCGAAGGAGATTGCACTGGTCATCAATGCCATTATTGAGCCTCAGCTAACCGCGATTTTCATTTTGCAGCAGCGACTTGAGTCGGCGGATCTCGCCAACCTTGAGCGCATTGGCGCAATTCCCAAGCAGACCACCGCCGGAGAGCGCCTCAGTCAAACCGCAATTGAGGCGGCCGCCCAATATTGGAAGGTCACCGAAATGGATCTCCCCGTGCAGGGCGTGTTGTTTGATCGACTGGTCATGCAGTAAGCCAACGAAAAGGATGCACCATCAAGTAATTCATCATGGCTGAAAACGACAACGATAACGATCAGGCCCAGGCGCAGTCCGAGCCAGATGGCAACGAGCCAGCCGGCAACGAGGCACCTGCGAAGGAGCCATCCGGCAAAGAGCCGCGCTATGACACCGGGCCCCAGAGCCTTACTCAGGGGATGGATGAGGCCTATCGCAATAAGGTAGAAGAACAAAAGAGCATGTTCGATAAGCTGGTGCGCCTATCGCGCCGGCGGATGCCGACATTGGAGCTCATTCACGAGAAATTCGCTCGAACCGTGCGGCTCACCCTCTTTAATATGATTCGTTCTCCGGTTGAGGTCCGCGTTCATCTGCCGCGTGTCAAAACCTATGCGCAGTACATCGCTGAGCTTCCCGAGCGTACCAATATCAATATCGTCAATATCCGTTCTTTGCGCGGCACGGGGTGCTGGTGTATCGACCCCGGGGTCATCTATATCGCGATCGATAATATGTTCGGTGGCGAAGGCCGTCTGGCACCACGAACGAGTGTAAAAGAATATACCGCCACAGAATTGCGTATTGTCCGCAGGCTCATGGATGGTCTACTCAATGAGTATGAAAAGGCTTGGAAGTCTGTCCATGAGATGAAGTTTGATTTCATGCGGCAGGAAACTAATTTTGCGTTTGCCAAGATCACCGGTCCCGATGAGATGGTGATGCATGCCAAGTTCACGATCGACATTAATGGTCGCGCAGGCGACGTTGACCTCTGTATCCCCTTCTGGGTATTGGAGCCGCTTAAGGGCGTGCTCTACGAGAACATGCAGCTCGTCACCGAGCCCGATCAGACCTGGGTGGATACCCTGCATACGCAGGTGCAGTCAGCGAGCCTAGAGGCGGTGGCGGTTTTGGCTCGCAAGCAGATGCTCTTGGGCGATGTCTTATCGATGGCGGTAGGCGAAATCATTCCGATTGAGATTGTGGATCCGGTTACGGTCTATGTGGATGGCCTACCAGTGATTCGTGGCAAGTACGGCGTCAAAAATGGCCGTTATGCAGTGAAGGTACAGAGCATTAAGCATCCGGTGGATTATCTAAAGGCACCGCTTGAGCGCGGCCGACTGGGGCCCAGCGTAATGCGGGGTGAAGAGCGGGGCGAGTTCTACGAGCGCCGTGAGGCGAGGGCCGGTGAGGCATTACAGGCGGCAATGGCGACTGATCCGACAGCGTCCGATCTTCAGCCCGTTGCCGGAACATAGATTTTTAAAAAGTAGGTAAAAGAGGAAAGCAGACCATGGAAGAAAATACGACAACCGGCGCAGAGGCCCTAGCCGAGGGGGTAAAAGGGCGGGCAGACGCTGGCGCAGTTCGGCCAGCCGACTACGCATCGCTAGACGATGACCCCGCGGCAGGCTTGCCGCCACCCGCCATTAACGACATAGATCTCGTGGTTGATGTCCCTGTTCAGGTTACGGTGGAGCTTGGCCGGGCGAAAATGCAGATTCGGAACCTTCTCGCCTTATCCTACGGTTCGGTCATCGAACTTGATATGCTAGCGGGTGAGCCACTGGAGGTCGTGGTTAATGGCTGCCTAATCGCCCAGGGCGAGGTGGTGATCGTTAATGACCGGTACGGAATTCGTTTAACTGAAATCGTCACTCCAGCGGAACGATTACGAAAAATTAACCGCTAACGTCAATAAAGGGGATCAGATGGCGGGAAAACAAAAGTTAACACCGCCATCCAACCCCGATTCTCTTTTACGACGGGTGGTTGGTGCCGTCGTCTCAGTTGGTCTTGTTGGTCTTCCCTCCCTAGCGCTCGCCCAAGCGCCCTCTGCGGGCACAACGCCTGCCTCGATTGCCGCGTCGGTCTATACCCCAACCTCAGGTGGGGGCAGCATGATCTGGCTAACCTTCATTACCTTGTTGCTCTTAGCAGGGGTTGTGTTGCTAGTTGCGTGGCTGGTTCACAAGAACATGACTGCGACGGTCCCTAATTCCTCGATTCGAATTCTGTCGGTTCAGTCGCTTGGGCCACGAGAGCGTGTGGTGATTGCCAGCGTGGTCGGCCGGGTCTACGTATTGGGGCACACCCAATCCCAGATCACGCTTATCGCAGAACTCAGCCCCGAGGAGGTTCGCGGCATGAGTCAATCACCTGCGCCGATGGATTTTGCGTCACGCCTGTCTGAAATGCTGCGAAAGGTCAAGAAATGAAGCGGCTTGTCTTAGTCTTAACTGCGCTTGGGGCCCTCACACTCGGGGCAGGGGCCTATGCCCAGTCATTGCCTCTGGTCACCGTGAGCGGCAATACCTATTCAGTGCCAGTACAAACAATCATTGTTTTAACTGCACTGACCTTTCTGCCTGCCGTATTGATGCTCATGACGAGCTTCACACGCATCTTGATTGTGTTTTCCCTACTTCGCCAGGCCTTAGGTCTCACCACCATGCCACCGAATCTGGTGCTGGTAGGCTTGGCATTATTTCTAACGCTCTTCATCATGAAGCCCGGTGTACTTGATCCAATCTATGACAAAGCCTACATCCCCTATACCCAGAAGAAAATTTCATTTGATCAGGCCATTGAGATTGGTACTAAGCCCCTAAAGGCGTTTATGCTCAAGCAGACCCGCCAAGATGATCTGGCCTTGTTTGCAAAGCTCTACGGCCAGCCTATTCAGACCCGAGACGATATCCCCATGATGGTCTTGATGCCCGCATTTGCCATCTCCGAAATCAAGACGGGTTTCATTATCGGGTTTATGATTTTTCTGCCCTTTATCGCCATTGATTTTGCCGTCGCCAGTATTCTTACGTCGTTAGGGATGGTGATGGTCTCACCGATGATGTTCTCTCTGCCGCTAAAACTCTTAATTTTTGTAATGGCAGACGGATGGGGAATCTTAGCGGCATCCCTCGTTGAGAGTTTCCGGATGGGCGGCTAGCGTGGAAGCCTCCCTCGTTATTGAACTAGTATTCCAGGCGCTGTGGATGGCGCTCTTTCTGAGTGGCCCGATTCTGCTGGGACTACTGATCGTGGGATTGATCATCAGCATTTTGCAGGCCGCAACCCAACTAAACGAGACCACGGTAGCCTTCGTTCCTAAAATCATCGTGCTGGCTGTCGTTATCTTGATGGCGGGCCCTAGTCTCCTCGGTCTGTTTTCAGATTACGTTCGGGAGATTATTCTGCGTATTCCGACCCTGATGCAGTAACGCGGCAAAGAGAGCCTCGGTGTTATCGATTCCGGCCGATTTGTTTATGCAGTGGGCGACTGGGCTTATGTTCGTCTCCCTGCGCATATTTGGAATGTTTTTGTCTGCGCCGATGTTTGCTTTTCGCGCCTTTCCCATGCGCCTGCGGCTCATGGTGACACTCATGATTGCTACAGCAATTCTGCCCGGTGTCGTTGATCAGGTGAAGGTTTTCGGGATTACGCCACCCACCTTTATGGGGGCAGCGATCGAGCTCTTGATCGGGGTGTTTGTGGGTTTTGTGATCCGACTGGGACTCATGGCCGTCGAGGTAGCGGCGGAGGTCCTCTCGATTCAAACAGGCCTAAGTTTCGCAACGGGCTATACGCGGGATCCAAACATCGCTTCTGGCCTCATGGGAGAGTTTCTGGGCTTTACTGCAATTGCGCTTGCATTCGTGATGAATGTACACCTCGCCTTAATGGAGGTCATCATCACGAGTTTTAAAACCCTTCCCTTTGGTCAGTGGCCAACAGTCTGGGCATTACCGGCTGTGACCGGCTTAATGTCTCGATCGTTTCAGCTTGGCCTAGTGCTGGCGCTACCGTCGATTGTGGTGTACCTCCTTTTTTATGTCATGCAGGCAATCCTTGCGCGCACGAGCCCACAGTTCAACCTCTTCTCAGTAGGATTTGCAATTACGGTGCCGCTTGCGTTTCTAGTGCTGATCATCCTATTGCCCGATATGCCCGAGTTCGTGGGGCGTGTGATGGAAATGCCTTTTTCCTTGATTCGGCAGGGCTTGCAGAACTAAACGTCGGGCGTCTAAAAGCCGTTTTTCTGCACGAGAGGAAGAACAGTTATGCGAAATACCCCGAGAACACTTATAGCGGTTGGCCTTGCAGGCATGGTTAGCCTATCGGCCGGATCTGCCATTGCGCAGGAACCCCAGCCGCTGCCAAAACCTGGTGTACAAGTCACGCCAATTCCCGCCGCTTCCCAAGAGGCGGGTAAACCACAGGTGACGATTAATAGCGCGCCAGTCAATAAGCTTGCTCAACAGGCGGCAGGTGTAGGTGCCGCGCCCGCCAAGGGTGATGAGGCGATACGCCAAGCGATTCGAGATCGAATGCAGGGGCAAGGCGAGTTAGTGATTCGTACTGCTGATACGCCACCTTCTGC
>JACCDY010121084.1_pt1 | contig 16398 bp, 22 predicted proteins | sample 7446391 | NCBI WGS metagenome assembly JACCDY01 (sample SAMN15323451, study PRJNA562643) | freshwater metagenome | isolation source: river surface water | place: USA:Blue River Watershed | collected 2017-08-18
ATACCGCCCGCACATTTGTAGATGGTATAGTCCCAAAATATCATAGCGATCATCCCGGGCACTTTGTCTTTAACTTAGACGAACAACTGCCAGAGAATAAATTTGTCATTGTCTGCGAAGGCCCTTTTGATGCAATGAGCGTTGACGGGGTAAGTACACAAACAAATGACATTAGTGAACAGCAAGCAGAGCTAATCGAAGCTCTGGGCAAAGAAGTAATCGTTGTGCCTGACTTTGATAAACATATTAATAAAAAAGGAAAAGAAGTTTGGCCAGGGGAGCAAATGATACAACGTGCTTTAGAGTATGGATGGAGTGTTAGTTTTCCTGTGTGGAGGGATGACAGCAAGGACATCAATGACGCAGTTAAGAAGCATGGCAAGTTGTTTACATTAAAAGCCATACTTGACGCAAAAGAATCTAATCCGTTAAAAATAAAATTGTTAGCAAATAAAATATGAGTAAAGATTATTCAGCAGATTTACAAAAGTTATTTTTGGAAATGATGTTACAAAATCCGCAAAACTATGTGCGGGTGCAAAACATTTATAATCCAGAAAACTTTGATCGTAGTCTACGTGCAGTGGCAGAGTTTGTAAAAACACACAGCAATGACTTTAAAGCCATGCCGAGTTTTGAACAAATTCAAGCAGTAACAGGAGTAGAACTAAAAGCATTGCCTGACGTTATAGATGGGCAAAATGAATGGTTCCTCAAAGAGTTTGAAGGCTTTACTAAAAAGCAGGAACTAGAACGTGCTATTCTTAAGGCAGCAGACTTGCTGGAAAAAGGAGACTTTGATCCAGTTGAAAAGTTAATCAAAGACGCAGTGCAGATTAGTTTGCAAAAAGACATGGGTACAGACTATTTTGCAGATCCCACAGCACGTATCAAGAAGTATTTTGATAGCGGCGGCCAAGTCAGTACAGGTTGGCCGCAAATGGACAAGCTACTCTATGGCGGGTTCAGTCGAGGCGAACTAAACATCTTTGCAGGCGGTTCAGGTTCGGGTAAGTCTTTAGTTATGATGAACATTGCACTTAACTGGCTTCAACAAGGACTCAGTGGTGTATATATTACATTAGAACTTAGCGAGGAACTAACTTCGTTGCGTAGCGATGCCATGTTGACTAGCCAGTCTACAAAAGATATTCGTCGGGACATTGACAATACAGCGTTGAAAGTTAAGATGGTATCTAAGAAGGCAGGTAGCTATCAAGTTAAAGCATTACCTGCACAAAGTAACATCAATGATATCCGTGCGTTCTTAAAAGAGTATCAAATTCAAACTAATAGACAAGTTGACTTTATGATGATCGACTACTTGGACTTGCTGATGCCCGTTAGCGCCAAGGTTAGTCCTAATGACTTGTTTGTTAAGGACAAGTATGTTTCAGAAGAACTGCGTAACTTGGCCAAAGAGCTTGGTATCTTAATGGTCACAGCATCACAGTTGAATCGTAGTGCAGTTGAAGAAATTGAGTTTGACCATAGTCATATCTCGGGTGGTATCAGTAAGATTAACACAGCAGACAACGTGTTTGGTATCTTCACAAGTCGTGCTATGCGTGAACGTGGCAAATATCAAATACAGTGTATGAAGTCTCGTAGTAGCACAGGTGTTGGTCAGAAGATTGACCTTGAATATAACATCGATACCATGCGTATTACTGATCCGGGTGAAGGTGCAGAAATGGGCGTTAAGCCACAGACCAGTAGCATCATGGCTAGTATCAAAGCTAAATCAACTAGCGCAGAAGAGGGCAGCTCTGCGGGCTGGGAACGTGGTAAGCCTAAGGAAGGATTTGACTTAGAAGCTAAGCATGGCGGTTTGGGTGGCGAAGTTCAAACCACAAAACTTAAATCTATGTTGGCAGGATTAAAAAAGGTAGATTGAGAATCCGTTCCCGAAAATCATACTAGATTTTCTTTATATGCTAGTTGGACTGATTTATGATAGATATTAACGATATAAAAGATGTGCATTTAGAAATATCATCTATGTGTAATGCACGGTGCCCATTGTGTCCAAGAAATTTTAGGGGTTACCCTTTTAATGATGGGTATGATGAAGTAAACATGACCTTGCATAATGCCAAGAAAATATTTTCACCTGAGTTTTTAAAACAGTTAAGTTCTATTAGAATCAATGGCAATTTCGGTGATATTGTGATGAATCCAGAAAGCCCTTATATATTAGATTATTTTAAATCTCATAATAAAAATTTAAAATTAGTAGTCAGCACAAATGGGAGTGGTAGAAATAAGGAGTTCTGGGTCAGTTTGTCAAAAACAGCAGAAATTTATTTCTGCTTAGACGGACTGTCAGACACACATAAGCTATACAGGCAGAACACAGATTGGGATGTAATAATTAAAAATGCCAAAATCGTAATAAAGAACGGCGGCATTGCACATTGGAAATTTATTAAATTTGAGCACAATAAACACCAAATAGATGCTTGCCAAGAACTATCCAAAGAATTGGGATTCGAATCGTTCAAACTTATTGATCATGGCAGAAATACTGGCCCGGTGTTTGATCAGAATGGGCAATTAGTGCATATTCTTGGTAACTATACAGGACCCACAGAATTTCCAATCTTATTCAATAAGAAAACCACTGATTTAGTATTATTGGAGGATATCGTGGGTGGAAAAGTGCCCAAGTCTAGAATAAGCTGTCAAACAAAAAATATGAGTTCCATTTATATATCCTCCACTGGGGATGTTTATCCTTGTTGCTTCACTGGTTTTAACCCTAGAAAGTTTGGGCACGGAGAATACCATCAAGCAGTAAATGAACAGATAAAGAATTTATTACCACCAAGCAATAATGCATTAGAGAATCCATTAGAAAGCTGTATCAAATGGTTTAATAAAATTGAAAATTCATGGAAGCAAACTTCATATGAAGCTGGCCGTCTCGTTGTATGTGATGACGTTTGTGGTTCGAATTAATAAATACATTTAATCTGGAGCCGGTATTTTGCAGAAAAAAACTCGTAGTCTATTAGAAGAATTAGATTCTTTACGGTTACACAAAGATAAAGAAAATCTTGTGGAAAGCCGCGCCAATCACGTTATTCAAGGTGCCATCAACCTTATTGCGTTTATTCGCGAAAATTATGCTCCTGACCAAGCAGATGAATTGGAAAGAAGGTTACTGAACAGCATTCGCGCCCAAGATACATCTAAGTTTAGCCGGGGTATCAAAAGGATAGCAAATGAAAGTAAATGAGATAGTCAGTGAAGGCCAAGTATGGAACGGCATAAAGCAAGTTGGCAAAGGTCTTGGTAATGTTATCGGCGGCGCAGCAACAGGCGTAGTTCGCGGTTTAGATGCATTAGGTGGTGGTTCTGGGCAAGTGGGAACTCGATCACAGATTGCAGCAAGGAATGCGGAAAAGAAAAGAAAAGCACTAGCCCAATCAGATCAACAGTTGCCTAGAGAAGCATTAGGAAATTTTGAGGCCGAATTGTCTCAACAAGGAATTGATTTAGATGATTTGTCTGGCGTTAATCCAAGACAATTAGGTACAATGTTACAATCGTTTGCTGCAAGATTTTTTGCTGGCGCTGAAACTAGAGATATACAAAATTATATTATTAAGACACTTCCTTACGAGCCCATCCCTGCACAATTTAATAGGACAACTATCGAAAATTACTTTGGTGAAGTTGCTAAGATAAGACAAAATGCCCGGGCCTGGGTAGATCAGAATAGAGAAGAAATTGCTTCACAAAAAGAAAAAGAAGCTCAAGCACCCGCAGATGCAGCAGAAAAGCAAAAAACAGCCGAACCCGCTGCACCTGGACTAGCAAATGGCGTTAGTGTATTAAGTATGGAACCGATGGTTCTGCAAGTTGGTAAACAAAGATATTATGTTGCCGACGACGGCTTATGGCACGAAGTTGGAAATAGGAATCCTGTAGATTCTACCTGGGGTGCATTCTTAACACAGCAAGCAGATATTGCGACTCCAGAAAGTAACGTTAGGGCTACTGGCAGCGACGAAGTAACTCCAGCGGCCCCCACTCCAGCTGAAATAAGAGCCAGGAAACAAGCAGATGCCATTGCCCGTGCTAGATCACAACTAGGACCTAGATAATGAAGTTATTTGAAATTAAAGAAGTACCAGCTAGTTGGATGCTCTGCGAAGCAGCAGAAGGAAAAAACGTCCACCTAGAGCACGTAGAAGATTTGGTATATAATGAAGGTTATGTAGGAGCACAAAAAGCTCTGAACTACATGGAAAGTCTCCGTAAAATGTTTGCTCAAGGGGAAGGTGATCCGGTTAAAGTTACAGTAAAATGGGACGGTGCGCCTGCCATTATCTGCGGAACAGATCCTGCAGATGGTAAGTTCTTTGTAGGAACAAAGAGCGTATTTGCCAAAACAGAACCTAAACTATGTAAGAGTACAAAAGATATTACTAAGTTCTACGGAGAGGCACCTGGGCTGGCAGAAAAGTTAAAAGTGGCATTAAAGTATTTGAGTAAGCTAGGCATACCAAATGTGCTACAGGGCGACTTGATGTTTACACCAAGCGATATCACTACGGCTACATTGCCTAGCGGTAGCGGCATGGAAGAGTGCTATACTTTTACACCCAATACCATCACCTATGCTGTTCCTGTTAACAGCGAATTGGGCGCAAGAATTGCCAAAGCCAAAATAGGAATTATCTTTCATACTGCCTACGAAGGAGCCGCATTAGCAGACATGAAAGCCAGTTTCGGTGCTAGCGTGGCAGGACTTCAACCAAATGCTGCGGTATGGTTTGATGATGCAACTTACAAAGACTTTACTGGTCGTGCCAGCTTAACACCAGCAGAAGATCAAAAAATTAAAAGCACATTAACCGCAGCCGCAAAAACTTTTAGAAAAATCACCGAAAAAGATTTCAACCGCATCATTTTTACTGGACGCACTACCAAAGGTGGCGACGAGGAAATGACAGAGTTTGCAACCTACATCAAACCCTTTATCAATAGTATGGTGCGCGGCGGCACTCAGGTCGGTGATCCTACATCGTTCCTTAAGAATTTCCTTGCGTTTTACAAAGGTAAAATGGAAGCGGAAATCGCCAAATTAAAAGGCGGTCCAGAGAGTACTGCGGCCGCGGCACGTATACAAAAGATACAAGATAAAGAAAAGTTCATGGCTGATAATAGTAACATATTATTGGGCATACTGGCTATCTATAAGCGTATCATTGAGGCTAAGGTTATGCTACTGCAAAAAATGCAGCAAATTGAAAACATTGGGACTTTCTTGAAGTCAGATGATGGATATAAAGTAACAGCACCCGAGGGCTTTGTGGCTATTGGGCACGATGGGGGTGCAGTTAAACTAGTAGACAGAATTGAATTCAGTAAAGCTAATTTTACCGCCCCTAAACAGTGGAAAAAATAATCAAGGCATAAATAATTTTATGCGTTAATTCGCAGTAATTTTAAAGGAAAATAAAATGGCAGTATTTACACGTACAAACGGAAATGCACAAAACGTTGTTAGCGTTGGTAACATTTCTTTCAGCACAGAAGCAGGCAGCGCAAACGTATTGATCAGCACAGGTATTGGCAAGCCAGTACAGGCATTTGCTATCAACTCTAACGTTAGCATGACCACACAACTTGGAACAGGCGAAGGCGTAGAAACAATCCTACGTACCATCGGCTTAAACGCTACTCTATTGGCATACCAAGTTGGTACAGCTAACAACGGCGCAGTATCTAACGGTCTTCTAAGCGTTCTAATCGAAGAAAGCAGCTGGAATGCTACAGATCTACAAGCTAATATCCGTGCAGCTACAAGCAGCGACTACAATACAACAGGTATCGTAGTTACACAGCCTGGCCTACGTTTAGCTGAGTAATTTTAGTTAAGTCTAAAACAAGAAGGCACTTTTACAGTGCCTTTTTTGTTGGCTATAAATATTTGCATGCAAAATAGTTGGGTATTAGTAACGCTAGTGGACATTACCGAAACCGGAATACGTTACGGTGATAGCAAGGAACGAGACCAGCAAAGAAACTGGGAAGCAGTTTTGCAGGTCCTTAGTTTAAAAACTCAGCCGATCATATTAGAAGACATCACAATATTAGACAACGTAGAACTAAGTGCACCTGGGTTATTTGGCGAATTCTATCAAGGTCATCATAGAATTTGGGCCGCCAAATTTACTAGTGATACAGATGTCTATTCAATTGACCAGTTGTATGAAGATTTTGAACAGGTACCTATCATACTAGGATTAGATGAGACTGCTAGGTTCATGCTACCTATATTTCACAGCTACGGCACATTAAAAAACATATATTTCCTTTCTGCGAATACGATAAATATTAGTTGATGCTACGGCACCATTAAGGCAACTTCTCAAGGCACATATCACGGCACACTAACGCATCGCAACAAAGGAAGCGATTAAATGGGAACCACCACCACTAACATTGAGAAGAAGAATCTTGAGGCGCACGTAGAACTTTGCGCTGAAAGGTACGCCAACTTGAACTCTAAACTAGAAGACTTAGATAGCAGAATGACTGTTATCGAAAAACACATCGTAGACATTAAAGAAAGTATCACTAATAAAACAGGTGGCATTAGTAAACAAATGATCGCAATTGGAACAACTATTTTGGGTGTAATGTTTACGGCTATAATTACACTCTTAATTCATCTAGCATCAAAATGAAAATTGTAGAACTAATACCGCAGAATTTAAAGGTAGCCATCACAAATGAGGAAGCCGACGTGCTTGCTCAATTTGACGAACAAACACCTGTTGTGGCTAAAAGTGATCTAGACGAACGACAACAACTAATGGCAAATCAATTAGTCAATAAAAATCTATTATTAAGAAAAAATGAAGACGGCCGAATCACTTATAAAAGAAGAACTGGGTAAATTTGTAATAGACCTAGCAATCACACGAGTAAACCACTGGGCAAAAAATGAAATAAATTACATAAGGCATGCGCTGGATCATCCAGTTGTTGTGCCTTTAAATCAAGACTTATGGGTTATAGGTAATTATTTTATTAAACATATAGGACAGCACAGATACAGGGTATCAGCTGACAAGAAAATAATACACACATTTTACAGTAAACGGGCCGCGGTATTTTACGCGGTTTTAACCCGTATGCATCACTTTAAAACAGCAGACGGGTTATTGTCCGACGATAGACTTGTTGGCAAATTGTACGATGATTTGGAGTTCTATTCAACAAAACTAGTAAATAGTAAAAAGGCAGATAATTTTAAATATCAGCTGTGGCTAACTAGATATGTAGAAACCAAAAGTCAGCTGGCCGCAGCTCGCCAAGAATTGGAGAAAAGATTAAACTCTGCTAAATATATGAAAGTTTGGGACCAAATACTATGAATTTAAAAGAACTAGCACCAAAGACCACAAAGCGTCTAAACAAAGTAATGGAAAGCCGCTTTGGTTTTGCTATTGATTATGACAAATTGACCTATGCTAAAGCCCAACGCTTAAGCTATGCACTTAGCGAAAACCTAAATGCAATCCGCAAGAGCTACGGTGCACACACAGCAGAAAAAAACCCTAAGTATATGGAAATGCTTATGGTCCGCGAAGGGTTAAACTCTTGGCTAGACCAGCACACTCCATTAATGGAAGGTGAACTAGAAACAGCAGAAGCAGTACTAGCAGCCAAGGACATGGTTGATAGCGTTCAGGATATGATTACTGATGCTAGCAAGATGCTTAACGAAGAGCTACCTCCACTACTAGACACCATTCGTGATCAAGTTGGAACAGCTCAAGCTGATGCATTTAAGAATACAGTTACAGCAGCTCTGCAAGAGCTAATGACTTCGTTGAACAGTGCCCGCGATGCGCTTGACAATGGCGCACGTACACTAAGCGGCGAGCAAGTAGCACCAGAGCCAATGGGACTAGGCCCCGTTGACGGTGGACTACCTGGCGAACTTCCTCCAGCAGATGTTAGCGATTTAGATACGGGCGATGGCTTTGATGCAGCTGAACCAGCGGTGGGTGGCGACGAAGAGCTAGGAAGAAAGCGTCGCTAAAATGCGCTTTACTGAAATCGTTTTCGAATACGAAGAGGGCAGCGGTGCCGAGGTTGACTCGGCTAATATCGTCACTGCCCTTGACTTAATTCGAAATCGTATACGAGACGAAAATCTACACCCGGACGTACCAATTAACGTGGTTCTGAGATTTATTCAAAATACTGGTATCCCAGGTTTTAGCTATCATGATTTGATTACAGCAAACGAAGAAAACGATGCAATCAAAAACATAGTTAAAAATATAACTTCGGATCACGTTACATTTACTACTGATGCAAAACCTAGCGTAGCCAATTCCCAAGACTACGAAGGATCAGTAGACAACCCAGAACAAACAGTCTCCAATATGGCAAAAGCAGCCATGAAGCGTAGACAAAAGTAAACCCACAAGCAAGCGCACCTAGATAAATATTTGTATGAAAAACAAATATGGTCTAGAAAATATTTGCCTCCACTGCAAAAAACAATTTGTAACAAAGCCTAGATTTTTGATGTATTGCTCAACTTCGTGCAAAAATCCAATTAATCGTCCGGGCAATGTTGCATGGAATAAAGGCTTAAAACTAACTGACGAACAAAAATCATTATTAAACCTTGAAGGATTGAAAAAAGGCCATGGCTGGAATAAAGGAAAACCTAATGAGTTGCAACGCCAGCGGTGGATTAAAAATAACCCTAATGCAGATGGAAAACTTAACAATTTAAGACCTAAGAAAGAAATCAATAACGAATACATTTTATACAAAAGTGAAGTTAGGAAATTTACATATAGGTCTATAAAAGAATTAAAAGCCGCCGGAAATTTTATTCCAAGATTCGGAAAACATAAATTTAGTCTTCAAATAGATCACATAATTCCAATTAAACAAGGTTTTGAATTATGTATACCTGCATCTTTACTTGGAAGTAAAAAGAATATACAATTTTTAAAGGGAGAGGACAATAGATTAAAATGGCATTCGTATCAACCCGATTCGATCATTTTTGCTATAACGGGAGAACACTATGGCATACAGTAATAAAGTAATTGATCATTACGAAAATCCCAGAAATGTGGGATCATTTGATAAGGAGGACACGCACGTTGGGACTGGCATGGTTGGCGCCCCAGCGTGTGGTTAGATAGGCGATGTGATGAAATTACAAATAAAGGTAGATCATGATACAGGCATTATTACAGATGCGAAATTTAAAACGTATGGCTGCGGCAGTGCAATCGCGTCCAGTAGCCTTGTTACAGAATGGGTCAAAGGTAAAACACTTGACCAAGCCGCAACAATCAAAAACTCAGAAATAGCAGAAGAATTGGCGTTACCCCCGGTTAAAATACATTGCTCGATTCTGGCGGAAGATGCTATCAAGGCAGCAGTAAATGATTACCGTAACAAACACAGCGTCTAAAAAGATTCAACAGCAGTTATCTAAACGAGGTAAAGGCGTTGGACTTCGCGTGGGGGTTAGAACTACAGGTTGTAGCGGTCTAGCTTACGTACTAGAATATGTAGATAGTCCGGGCTCGGAAGATCAGTCTATAGAGTGTAATGGCTGTACCATATTTGTTGATCCGAAAAGTTGTCCTTATCTAACAGGATTAGAGATTGACTACGTAAGAAACGGTCTAAATGAAGGATTCGAATTTCGAAACCCTAACGAACGAGATCGTTGTGGTTGCGGAGAAAGTTTTAGAGTTTAACAATGTTAGTATATACAGATAGTGCTCTATTAGACCACGATTGGATCCCATTACTAAAATTTAAAGAACCCTTTGACCTTTGTCATGAAGTTGATTACTTTATTAATCATCATGACAAAAAGAAAATCGCCTTCACAACAGAACGCATGGGAAATAGCTATGACAGCAACAACCGGAAATCGGTGCCAGGGGACTATTCGGGATGGCACTTAGAGGGATTCGAAGATAAAATAAATCTATTAAGCTCAGTGAGTCAACTAGTATTTTCAGCAGAAGCAGAGATGCATACCTATCAGCTTTTACCGTTGTGGACGAAATGCAGAAATAAAAATGTTTTCTGGGTAATGCCTGGCGCAACAGCTATTCCTGAAATGAAAGACAATGTCATATTTTGGGGCGACTGGTTTGATGTAACTACTCGAGTCTATAAAGAAATACCGGAAGAATTAACTAAATTTGATTTTAACTATCCTAAGGAAAAATATTTCGAAGCATTACTAGGCAGAGTGCGACCGCACAGAACATTTGTATACGACTCAGTAAAACAATCAAATCTGAGTCATGCTTTTACAATGACTTACTACAGTGATGCCCCAGATGTAAAAAGATTCTTTGAAGAAAATTTTATATGGGACCCTGATTGTAAATTGTTACCGGATGTCGAAATACAAGGAACCCATAGTGAAGTAAATTTTAAAGGTTTGATTACTGGCATTAGTAGGGTGATACCCACTGGAATTTATAACCGTACAGCATATAGTATTGTAGCCGAAACAAATGGTCACAATGCTATCACGTTCCTAACAGAAAAAACAGCCAAGCCGATAATTGGAAAAAGATTGTTTATTGTTTTTAGCGGATATAAATTCTTAGAATTTCTGAAATCGCTAGGGTTTCAAACATTCGGGGAAATAATCGACGAATCCTATGATCAAATCGAAGACGACACGGAAAGATTCCAGGCAGCATTTAAGCAAGTAAAGCGTTTGTGCGGCATGAATCAACTTGAGATTGCAAACAAAATTAAAGATATTACAGAACATAACTATAACTTGATTATGAACACCAATTGGCTAGCACATGCAGTAAACCAAATACAAGCAAAGATAGATGAATTATGATTATCAACCCATATAATTATACCCCTTTAAATAGAACAACAGTTGAAGGTAAGCGACATTACTGTTTGCCTGACGGCAGCAAAGTGCCCAGCGTCACCACAATATTAGATAAAACAAAACCTGAAGAAAAACGCCAAGCACTGGCCAATTGGAAACGCAGAGTAGGTGAACAACAAGCCCAACAAATTACCACCGAAGCTGCTGGCCGCGGCACACGTATGCACAAGTGGTTAGAAACATATGTTAAAGAAGGAGACATGGGCATACCAGGATCAAATCCCTATAGTCAACAAAGTCATGCTATGGCCAATATTATTGTATTCGAGGGCCTGGCTAAAAATGTTACTGAGTTTTGGGGAGTCGAAGTACCTGTTTATTACAGCGGACTCTATGCCGGGACTACAGATTGTATAGGCATTTGGAAGGGAAAACCAGCTATTTTAGACTTCAAACAGACTAATAAACCCAAGAAAAAGGAGTGGATCGACGACTATTTTATGCAGCTAGCGGCCTATGCACTAGCGCACAATAATACTCACGGGACAGATATTAAACAGGGCGTTATTTTGATGTGTAGTGCTAACAATGAATTTCAAGAATTTGAAATACTTGAATACGAATTCGAGCATTGGACTGAAGAATGGCTCAAGCGTGTAGAGCTATATTACCTTTCCAACTAAATACAGTATAGGAAAAATAAGAACATGGCAATTGTACAAATATCTCAAATTAAACACCGCCACGGTGTACAAACAGATTTGCCACAACTAGCAACAGCGGAGTTGGGATGGAGCGTAGATACTCGTAAATTATACATAGGCAATGGTACCTTAGCCGAAGGCGCACCTGAAGTTGGTAATACAGAAATTTTAACAGAATATAGTAATTTGCCTGGAGTTTCTGTATACGCCCAAGGTATTTCGAGCGGCGCCACTGCAAATTTATCATACGGAATCGCTACAGAAAATCAACCTGCAATTTACATTCAATACGCAGTAACAAGAAATAACGAAAGTAGAGTTGGTTGGTTAAAATTAGCAAGAAACACAAACACTAATAGTTACTCCTATGATGAAGAATACACAGATACATCACCCCCAGGGACTGACGTAATTGGTTTGACATTTGGTGTTATCCCTGTAGGAACTTACGGACCTAATGCCTATGCTCAAATTTCGGCAACACTAGATTCTAGTGGATATTCGGCTAACCTACAATATACTGTTAGCTCGCTTAGCTTTTAATTTTTAACCTTATAATATATAATCAATGTGGAACTTATTACCCAATGAGCGTCTTCGCCATTGGCAAGAATTTAGAAAATCAATTGGCGAAAAATCTTTCGACGAAGCACTTAGAGAAACACAACATCTTTGGAGCTATGCACCATATGTAGCACACTACTTGACTACAGACCATGTAGAAGAATGGCCCGGGCCATGGGAACTTCTTTACGAAAATTACTACTGCGATCTTGCAAAAGCTCTAGGAGTAGTGTATACTTTATATCTTAGTAGTCACAAACCAGAATTGGAAATAAGAATATATAATGATCCTTCAACCAAGGATCAATATAATTTAGTTTTTGTTGACAAAGGAAAATATGTGCTTAATTATGTACACGACGAAGTTGTAAATAAATCACAAGTTAGCAAAGACTTTAAACTAATAAAAACCTTGACCGCAAAGGACTTGGGACTACACAAATTACAATAAGAGAAATCAATGACAGCAATTCAAGTTACAAAAAGAGACGGAAGAAAAGAACCATTAGACCTAGAGAAGTTACACAAGGTAGTATTTTGGGCAACCAAAGATATTACCGGAGTTAGTGCAAGCGAATTAGAAATTAAAAGCCATATTCAATTTTACAATGGCATCAAAACCAGCGATATTCAAGAAACAATGATTAAAAGTGCCGCTGACTTAATCAGCGAAGAAGCACCAAACTATCAATACGTTGCCGGCCGACTAATCAATTATCATCTACGTAAGCAAGTCTATGGCGACTACCAACCTTGCAGTCTACTAGAGCTAGTCAAGCGTAATGTGGAGCGAGGATTTTATGATGCTCCTCTTTTAGCCGCCTACTCTGAGGACGAATGGAATGAACTAGATCGAGCCATCGATCATTCCAAAGACGAGCACTTTACCTACGTGGCCATGGAACAATGGCGCGGCAAATATCTAGTGCAGAATAGGGTCACCGGCGACATCTACGAAACACCACAAATGGCCTATATGCTAATATCGGCTACTCTTTTCCAAAACTATCCTAAAGAGACTCGATTACAATGGATAAAGGATTACTACAATGCTGTTAGCAATCACGATATTAGTTTGCCTACTCCTATTATGGCAGGTGTACGTACACCGCAAAAGCAGTTTTCGTCGTGTGTTCTTATTGAGACTGACGACTCTTTGGATAGTATTAATGCTACTGCTGGGAGTATCGTTCGTTACGTATCACAGAAAGCAGGGATTGGTATCGGTGCTGGTAGAATTAGGGCCCTTGGAAGTCCTATACGAAGCGGCGATGCTTACCATACAGGAGTAATTCCGTTCTATAAGCATTTCCAAACTGCTACTCGTAGTTGCAGTCAAGGTGGTGTGCGCAATGGTGCTGCCACATTGTATTATCCTATTTGGCACTTAGAAGTAGAAGACTTATTAGTCCTTAAAAACAACAAAGGTACTGAAGACAACCGTGTGCGTCACATGGACTATGGTGTACAGTTCAACAAACTAATGTATGAGCGCTTGATCACCGGTGGCGACATTACTTGCTTTAGCCCCCACGATGTTCCTGAAATGTACGAAGCGTTCTTTAATGACCAAGACAAGTTTAAAGAACTATACGAACGTGCCGAGCGTAATACTAAGTTGCGTAAGAAAACATTTAAGGCAGTTGATCTATTTGGCCGCTTTATGCAAGAGCGTAAAGATACAGGCCGCGTCTATTTAATGAATGTGGACCATGCAAACACACATAGTCCTTTTAAAGAAAAGGTTGCTCCAGTTAAAATGAGCAACTTGTGTACAGAAATTGACTTGCCCACCGTACCTCTAAAAGACCTTAATGATCCAGACGGTCGAATTGCATTGTGTACTCTTAGTGCCACAAACTGGGGTAACGTAAAAACTCCTAAAGACTTTGAACGTATGTGTACTCTTGCGGTACGTGGACTAGATGCCTTGCTTAGTTATCAACACTACCCAGTACTGGCAGCACGTCTGGCGACAGAAGAATTTAGACCATTGGGTATTGGGATTATTAATTTTGCCTATTTCTTGGCCAAGCACGATGTTAGTTACAGCGATCCCCGAGCACTGGCTATTGTAGACGAGTATGCAGAAGCATGGAGCTACTACTTGCTTAAAGCATCTGTTGACCTTGCCAAAGAACAAGGTGCTTGTGGTCGCTGGCAAGATCTTAAAAGCGCCGATGGTGTGTTGCCTATCGACACACGTAAAAAAGAAGTCGACGAATTAGTCGAACATCAAGAGCGTATGCCTTGGGCACAGCTACGTGAAGAAGCAAAGATGTATGGGCAGCGTAATGCTACATTAATGGCATTGATGCCTGCTGAAACCAGTGCTCAAATTAGTAATAGTACTAATGGTATCGAGCCCCCACGTAGTTATGTTTCTGTAAAGCAAAGCAAACACGGTGTACTAAAACAAGTAGTGCCCGAGTATCGTAAATTGAAAAACAAATACGAACTGCTATGGGATCAAAAGTCTCCCGAAGGTTATTTGAAGATTTGCGCTATTTTACAAAAGTACATCGACCAAGGCATTAGCGTAAACACAAGTTACAATCCTCATCATTACGAAGATGAAAAGATTCCTATGAGTGAAATGATTGGTCACTTGTTACTATGCTATAAGTATGGTACTAAGCAATTGTATTACTTCAACACCATGGACGGCCAAGGTGAAATCGATGTTGATAAGCTGTCAGCAAAAGCCGAATTACCTGCAGAAACTGTAGATCAAGAAGACTGTGACAGTTGCGTAATCTAAGGACTATTATGAAAAAGTTAATTTCTATTCTTTTATTTGTTTTTGCATTTCCGGTATTTGCACAGCAACCATCTCTTACTATTTGCCAAGGCAAGTTTGCACTATGCGCGGCTAGTACTTGCACTAAGACAGGCAAAACTATCACAACCAACAATGGAGTCACATATCCCGAAGTTGTTTGTAAATGTCCAGTACTAGAAGGTCCTAGTATTGCTGATTTGAGTGCAGGTGTTATGAAAGGTTCATGTAATGTAGACGATCCTAAGACACAAGTATGGAGTTTGTTTGCTCCACGCTTAGTCGAAGGCTTTCACTACCCGCAAGAAGCCAACAACTTTGTACGTACACCGCCCAGTGCTACCAAAGCACAGATTCAAAGTTGTCCCGGGCAGCTAGCAGAAGGTTCGACAAATTGCTGGGGCATGATGTGTAAGTATGATAAAGATCCTACCAATGGAACTATTACTGCTACATGTTCTTGCCCAATCGGACAAATAGCCAAAGGTACTGAATTTTTAACAGAAGCTGGACAAGGCAACAAAGACGCTTGTGCAAAGCATCCAGTGGCAGCACCTGATCCATTGGCACAACCTGCAAAGCCAACAAAATCTAAATAACTAAGGAATTAAAATGAGTGTTTTTAATATTAATAACAGAGCTGACCACACTAAATCTTTGGCATTTTTAGATCCTAACGGATCGGTGAATCTGCAACGTTATGAGACGTTAAAGTATAGACAATTCGATAAGCTAACAGATAAGCAATTAGGATTCTTTTGGCGACCCGAAGAAGTTGATATTCTTCGTGACGCAAAGGATTTCAAAGAGTTAACAGATTTTGAACAACACATTTTTACTAGCAATCTTAAGCGACAAATCTTACTTGATAGCGTTCAAGGGCGTAGTCCAAATTTGGCTTTTTTGCCTCTTGCTAGTCTTCCTGAATTGGAAACTTGGATCGAGACTTGGGCGTTTAACGAGACCATTCATAGTCGTAGCTATACTCATATTATTCGAAACATTTATAGCGATCCTTCGAAGGTTTTTGATGAACTACTAGACATCGAACCTATTGTTAATTGTGCAAAAGACATTAGCAAATATTACGATGATCTAATTGAAGCAAGTCTTTGGTATCAAACACTAGGCGAAGGCACACATACAGTCAACGGTAAAGAAATTAAAGTTGACTTGTACGAACTAAAGAAGAAGCTATGGTTGGCAATTAACAACGTTAATGCATTAGAAGGCATTCGTTTCTATGTTAGCTTTGCTTGTTCTTGGGCATTTGCGGAACTTAAGAAGATGGAAGGCAATGCTAAGACTATTAAGTTTATTGCCCGTGACGAAAACGTACACCTAGGCTTTACACAGACAATTATCAAGTTGTTACCACAAGATGATCCAGACTTTGCAAAGATTCGCGAAGAGACTCGTCAAGAATGCGAACGTATGTTCTTAAATGCGGCACAACAAGAAAAAGATTG
>JACCDY010141301.1_pt1 | contig 16396 bp, 4 predicted proteins | sample 7446391 | NCBI WGS metagenome assembly JACCDY01 (sample SAMN15323451, study PRJNA562643) | freshwater metagenome | isolation source: river surface water | place: USA:Blue River Watershed | collected 2017-08-18
AGTAACACGTTACCACTGTCAATTCTAGAGAAGCGAGTAAAGTCAAATATTTCTTCAGTTATGACATTGGCATTTGTAGCAAGATAGGCTTGATTATTGTATACAATAATATTGCCAGAGCTTATGTAGATGTTGCTGGTATCAACCAACGTATTCCCAGAAACAATCACTGTGTTGGCATAAGCAGTATTGGGTTGCCACACAACTAGATTACTAGTATAAGCAAATCTATCAAATTTAATTAGGGTATCTACACTTCTAACCAAGTTGTAACTTAGATTGGCCTGCGAATTATAAAACTCATTTTTGAGTAATGGATATGCTGTTGCGCCAACTCCGTCGCCGTTGATAAAAACATTTGGTGTTGAGGTATAGCCAAACCCCGGATTTATTACTGTGATCCCAGAAACTTTTCCATTGGCGTCAATTGTGGTTATTGCCGATGCGCCAGAACCGCCGCCACCGGTTATTTCCACGTTAGGAGGCAATGTATAATTTAATCCAACATTTCCAATGATATAATCAGTGATTTTAAATTTGTAATGATCGGCCCAGTCTGAATACGGTTTATTTTGAAATAACTCGGCGTCTCCAGAATTTGAAATATCCGGAATTCTGAATGTGCCGTATCTTGCATCATACGAGCTAGGTAAATCAAAATCAGTCCAATCGCCGTCGGCTAGGTCTTGTCTGTAATAACTAGGGACATATTCTCTAATTTGAGTTCTGTAAGGTTTTACTTCTTCAATATAATCATTGTAGAAATTCTGATTATCCCTTACATAGTTCGGGAACTGCTCAAGAGTTCTTAAATTATGATAAACATCAATAAAGCTGGTCTTGAAAATCCAATCAGGATTTTTTTGTTCAGCAAAGATAAAGTTTACAAGTGTCAAGAACAATCTGTTAAATTCAGTGCTTAAATTTCCAATTAAAATTTCTCGATATACACTATCGTAAATATTCTTTAATTCTTGCACTGCTTGAGGGTCGTATCCTACCGAGTCGTAAACTGCACTATCGTAACCAGCACCAACAGTTACATCGTATACTTCTGTACTAACTTCAAAGGTACCATCTTCGGCACCAATTAAGTTGAGTGTGTTATCTGCTTGCACCTCATACAGAATCCATTTTCCTTGTCCGTTGTCGAGTACTTTGATGTAGTCGCCTACTGTTGTAGTCAAGGACTGTATATCGCTAAAGATATTGACAATGTAGTTAATATCTTTTCCGTTCTGATATGTGCTATCATACCAAACAATGGGCTGCCAGAATAAATTAGTTTTGTAACTTTGTAACTTAAACAATTCAAACGAGTTGTTTATAGAGTTAAAGCTGTAAATACTCCATTTTCCTTGATAGGTCGAATCACTAGGTATCAAAATACGATATCCGTCTGGGAAAGCTTCAGTGTCTAAATAGCTTAGATCTGTTACACTTTCGGTTCTAGTATCAAACCCTGTTACAGGCAATGGATCCTCTAATAGCAACGACGACGGAGTAGTGATTAGTAATATTGGGTAATTTACTAAAATTGTATTCAGCGTTTCAACATACTCTTGCAATGCATCTAGTCTATTCAGTACCATTGTTTGACGAGGGAAATTAAGAATACCCAGTTTGTCCTGAGCCTTTAATGCCGGGTCTGGCACTATAAGACCATTGTTATCAAATCCAACGATACTGTCTTTTAACTTGTCAATTGCTCGATTAGGAATAGATTCTGCACCAGCATTTTGTTGCACCAACTGCCATTCGCTGTGTACTAAATTGCTGTTTCTAACGTCAGCGACATCTATATGAATTGCTACATTGTCTCCAACCAATTGGTTGGTAACATTATATACTGCAACCGAGTTTGGTGCCAAGAGTCCCAAATATGGAATCCCTTGATCCTTGGGATTAGTAATATACGATTCCAAGGATCTTACACTTAAAGTTCTGCGAGCTTGATTTATATCAACACCGGTTTTTCCAGATACCCAGTAATAATATTTTTGATTTATTATTCCAGTTGCAGGATCTACTACAGTGACCGAGCTGTATGCTGTGTTGTCGGGATATTTTGGTACACCGTCACCTACAGCGTCTACATATTGACTAGGTAAGAAATCACTCTCAACCCATTCATAAATTACAACTTGACTTCCGGGGAATAAGCTGCCCCAGTTCTTTACTCTATACTGTAGAATGTCTTGCTCGTAGTCAATGAAGCTGACCAACGATAGGTCCCACCAAGTCTTGCCAACATGCCTGTCGGCCCAATAAAAATCTGTGTTACTTATTGATTCTGCTCGGCTGGTGTTGTTGTAGCTTGCTGGATCATATTCTTCTTTGTAATCGAGCTCTTGCTCAACTGTGCCTAATAATTTTCCTTTGGCCGGGTCAATATAATCAAAGAAATCTAGAATGTTTTGGGAAACAGTGTTGTAAAGGAAAGCACTGTTTATTGCACCAATATCTACTCTAGGTTCTTTGTTGCGTGTCAATGTCCAACCAGATTTGGCATCTTGATTGTAGTAATAATATAAGCTGCCGCCACCGGTAACAATATCGTAATCATTTGATACGCCAGCGATTAGATAATCTGATTTTAGATCAATTGCAGCACCAAAATTAAATCCAGTATCAAGGTTAGGTCCAACTAATTTTTGTGTAAATGCAAACAGGGACGGATTATCTACATTTTCGTACGGATTGTTCATTAAATTGTAGATATACACTGCGCCGCTGTCTCTGATTAGATCAACAAATTTGGTACCATTACTATCAAAAGTTGTAGATAAAGACAATGTTGAATCAATACTAATAGGAATAGTAATATCAGCACCGTCACTGCTAATAGCCAATGTTCCGCTTACTTGATCAACTTTTAATGTTGAACCAAAAATTTCTCCCGAAGAATCAGGATGCTGTATAATTTGCACATACTTGTAATCGTCGATTCCAAGATCTTGCAACGGCGTTCCGGTATTGCCTGATACAATGTTTAATCTATTTGCAGTAACAACCACATCGCTATTGATTTTTAGTCGCCCGTCGACACTTAATGCAGTGACCCCTGGAATATTTGATCCGTTGATATTTGCTACCACTGCAGATAATGTAGTTCCCGAAAAGGTAACTACTCTGTCATTGATTACGATACTCTCACCTATTGTTACTGTGGGATTTTGTACTGAGCCAGTTACGGTACCGTACACTCTTCCCACATTGATATATCGCGTAACTATTCCAAATCGGTAATTTGCTTCTTTGTAATCTGGGCTTGCCACATACAGATTGCATCCACTGGTACACATAGTGAGCTTTGCACCAAACGAGCCGCCAGTTAAACCAATAGTCTCTGGATAAATTATTTGATCTAAAATCAGTTGATTACTTTCAACTCGTAGTTGATTTCCTGCTGGCGGAATGTCGAACCCAGCGAACTGAATAATATTTGTACCAATGGTATAATAGTCGGATCCGTTTATCAACAATGTTCCGTTGTAATAAACATAAAATACATTGCCTAAATTGTCGGGCAATGTAAATGTGTTTGTAATACCGTTGGTTATAAATTCTGTCACAGTTCTATGATAAACATAGACTGCACCGGCATTTTCTAAACCGTTCACTGTAGTTGCACTAGCACCAACTGCAATAACTGATCCGTCCTGACTGCTCACCACAGCTGATCCAAATCTACTTCCTGCTGTTGACTCAGCTGCCACTGGCAACGTATCTAACAGTGTATAAAAATAAGTTCTTTTCTGTACTGTAATTCTTTCGCCTGTTGTTGGTGCAGTAGTGAATATAATTCGATCTGGACCGGTGGCAACAGTGTAGTCAATACCCGGGAAATATTCAGCTGATCTTAGTGGTGCAGTTACAATTATGTCTGTGGCATCACTGACAGAGAAGCTCAGATTAAATGTATCAACACCTGTTGATCCTATAATATTTTGAGTCGCTTGTTCTCTTGGATAGTTTAATGCATAACAATATGTTTTGTTAGCACCCGGAGCTCCAATATATAGATATTTTGCATCGTCGCTCATGTATAGCGAAGCTCCAAATTCGTCCCCGGCCGTTCCTGCGCTATCTGCTAGAATTTGAATCAAGACTTGATTTTCAAATAGATATACCACACCTTGCCCGTTGCCAGAATCTGGTGCTGCTACTGCCAAAAAGCTAGAGCTGCCGGTTGTGGCAGTTGCTAGGGTTTTTCCGAAGCTGTCCAACGCCGCATTATTACCCCACAAGAATCCGTAACTGTCCCATGCATTAGAACTGTTTCGTGCATAAACACTGACTCGACCAGAAGAACTATCAGGAGCGCCAGCATACAAATAAAGTGCTGCTGAATCCAATACAATTGCTCGGCCAAAGTGGTCGTTGCCAGCATACTGACTTTCTCCTAATTGGATTTTGTCTTGATAGTTCCAAGGTTCTGTTTTTGTATAAACTCCCCAATTTCCTTGGTTGTCTAGATTTTCGACCCAAATTTTGTCACCAAATATCCACCCGTCATTGGGTGTATTTTCGATCACTGATGTGGGAGTTGACAATTTACTGCTTTTCAGTTTGTAAACTATGCCGTTTCCTAATACAGCTTCATCGTTTATCAGTGATTGAAGATTATTATAAATTGTTATTAAAAATCTTGTACTATCAATGATTGAATCAACACGATATATTCCATTAAATCTTTCATCGAAGTTTTTCAATGCAATCAAATCGCCAGTGGCAAGACCGTGCTCGGCACTCATGACTAATTCTGCTTGAGAATCAATATTAAATCTTAATATAAATGCCAGCCCCGGGACATTTGTTGCCCGATAGATATTCCATTGTTTGTCAAAATCTCGAGCTGTCCATACTGTATAACCAACGCCCATATTTTTGAAATATCAGCATACTTGGTATAATCAGTTATATCATAAATTGTAGCGTCAGCATCGTCAAGATTAACGAATCCAGCTACCGGAAGAGTTTTAAGCTCTGCTGGTTGGTCAATGGTTTCAGTTCTTAAAAAATTAGCATTAAAAGAACCACTAATTTTGTAGACATCTGCACTACTGAAATTTTTAATATCTGTCTGCGCGGTTACTGATTCATCTGTTAATTGGAACACTGCAGGATTATTGTCAAACTCAGATTCTGGCAGCACAAACTCGTAGAACTGATTAATATCCAATGATCCGTATTCGCCAACTCTGATTGCCCAATTTTCAAAGAAATTTAATTCTGTGTTAAGATCGTTAAACTGGGCACCTTTTAGTGCATTAATCGCATTCGCAGTACCACCTTGCTTGATTAAACCTTGGTAAAATTTGCTTTGCGTAACAACGTCGATACCCAAATTGGTAAAGTACTGTCTTGGTCTAAATCCTATCAAGCCGTTACTGAATAATTGAATTTTTTCGTTAAGTGGTTGATCATTGATATCATAATATTTCAAGGCCTGACCAGCATTGGTTGCAAAATTATTAATCATACCTGATCTTAGTTCATCTTGACCAATTTGTTTCCATAAGGTTGTTTGGAATTGATCCGATGCAGATATGTTTTCTATAGCTGTATAAAATCTTAATTTGCTACTTACAATAGATCCTTTTAAGTAGTCTTGCCCGGGTCGCCACTCGTCAATTTGATCGCTGCTATAGATATAGCCAGGAAGTTCTAAACTACCATTCCAGTAACTGGTCTTGGCTCCCACTAACTTTAGTCTGTACTGTCGATTACCTGTCTCGGGAACATAGATAATGTCTTTAAACACAGTGGTGTTGTCAAGAATTAATAAATGTTCGTACTGAACTAAACTGAATTCTGCCAGCCCAACAGTCTGCTCTGCTAAAGATTTAAATGTAAACAGATTATTATCTCTAATAATGGTAAAATTATTTTTTCTAATAGGCTGATAGTTTATATCAAGAATTTTGCTTCCATTAGAAGTGTTTGTAATTTCGTCAACTACTGCTGTTTCATTAAACACTTTTAGCACAGTCGAGACCGGACTTAGTACAATAATGTTTCCTGTTCTCCAACCTTGACTTGTCCAGTGTAAGAATTCTTTGGCGCTTAATACCCAATCTTTCTTTTCATTGAGTAAATTTTCCCTATCTTCAAAAATAAATCCTTGTGCAAGTAAATATCTCTGATAACTTACTAGGAAGTCAACCACTTGCTGTTTGGTATTAAATTCAAACCCGTACGGTATAGTAATTCTTTGATTTTTAAAATCTTTGTAAATTGTTCCTCGTTGACCACTTGCCTCTATTGTGTAAGCATTATTATTTGGCAGGCTAGGTATTATATAGAAATAAGGATTAGTAGAATTATATCCGCTAACAGTATAACCGTTGGCACTCTTTTCAACAATGACTGCCGAATATGTTATTTTACTTAAAGGTGCTCCTTTGTAAAGTTCTATGCTGTAATTTTCTTCTGGGATTACAACACTGTCATTGATACTGCTAGGGCTAACTTGTTCAGCTAATAATTCTAAAAATCTTTTGTCAGAGTATCCTGCCATCTTATAAGACAATTGAACTGATATTCTGTCCAGATTGTCTTTGAGGACTGTACCTGCATCTGTTATACCTAAATTTTTAACGTAGTCTCTGATCCAATTTAAATAGCCAGCACTGCGCTCTACAGTATCGTCTGCTTGAACATACCCGTTTACTCGCAGTGAGGTTGGTTGTATATGTAGATTATTGAGGTCATCAACAAATTGTCCGGTTGTTGCACTTCGATTATATCTTTGGACGTCTGCCAATAAAGCAAAATATCTAGCAGGCTTGCCAACTGCTAATGCAAACTGTACTGCAAACGGATAGTCGCTGCTTCGTCTCCAGGCCAATTCAGTTGGTCCAATATCGCCAACAGCAAAACTTGTGTTGGCGTTTGCACTATCAAAATCAGTTACTAAAAATTCTGATGGACTACGTAGATTGCCGTTATCGTCAACTGGTACAACTGAAGTTAGACCTGGTCTGCTATAACGTAAATCAATACCGGCGCGAGGACCGGCGTGTATATATCCAGACTCAAGATCACTCCATAGTACCAAGTTTCCACCAGTATAAGGTGCAGGGCCGTATCTGTCGTTCCAGTAATCAGGTTTTTCACTAAATCCTAACATTTCCCAAGGATGTGTGTGTGGTCTATCTGTATCAAAGAAATACCTAAAGACACTACGCCATGTACCGGGCAGAGATTCACCGTTAATGACATCTCTAAACTTTTTGTAGTTCCATGTAAATGGGTCCGATGCTTCGAACGTGCTGTTTGTAGTGAAATCAACTCTGTTTGTGCCTGCCCATCGTAAAAAACTCTGACTCAGTAACTGATTAAATTCTTGTCTTGAGTAGTCTAAGATTCTCCATTTGCCAGGAATGTAATCGTTGATATTAAAATTAACAGGATCGTACTCTACTTTTATATTGTTGTAAATTCTTCTTTCAAGTTCTAATAATACCTGGTCTCTGTAATCGCCAAACGCTGGGGTCAAACTACCGTCGTGTCCCTGGATGACCTGTATAGGTGTACGATAGGTGTTATCGGTGAATATTTCTGGAATGTATTTAGGATACAATCCTAATTTGGTTGGAGTCTCGGGCACGTAGCTGCCATCAGTATTGTTATACTCAATGATACTGATAACGTCATTGTATAACAAGTTAAACGAGTCCTGAATTACTACAGCAGGGCGTGTCTGATCAAAATAGTAATCTTGGCCTTTTACCAACAACGATGTTGTTGTAACACCATTTAATGTTCGAGTCAAATAAACTAAAACTGCTTTGTTGCTTACAACTGTGTCTTGAAATATTGATGTTATCTCATATGACCGTATATCTGTGTCAAACACTGTATAACTAGGCAATGCTACTCGATCGTCGGCGCCATGGGGAACCATGTCGCTGTAATGCCAAGGGAACGAATCTGTTTTAACTCCGTTTAGCACAGACATTATTGTATCAACACATTCTGCAATATTAGTTCTGTCTAGTTCCAAGTTGGCCGCTAGTTCCAAGAATTTAATTTTAAACTGTGAATATTCTCTAGTTGCTAATCTCAATGAATCAACAAAATTCATTTCGGGATGGTTTAAAAACAGTCCAGCATAAATGACAGGTGCGCTATGCTGTAAAATGCTTCCACCGCGGGCAGTGAAGCTAATATCTCTAATATTACTGTTGCCCGGTACGTTTCCTACGATGTCAAGGCTGTTATTCTTGTATTCTATTAGGTGGTTGCGAATCTGTCCAAGTGTCAGGGTTTCAATGTCGGTGTTCAGACTGTTAACGTCAAAGTTAAGAGGAACCTGGTAGAAACCTTGAACCGACGCAGTTGCCTGATTAAAAATACTAACAAAAACAACATCGCCTTCGGTTAATAAGTTTGGATCAACCAACACAGCCAATTTATCAACTACCTTGGTAATACCAAATTGACCGTTACTAACTGGTGTATTGTTAACAACAACTTTGATATTTGGGATCTCAACACTTACGTCCGGCAAAATATCCACTGGGAATAAGTTTGTGATTCCGTCGTAGGTAAAATTAAAAATTTGATACTGTTTGCTGAAATTTGAATTGATAACCCAGGTGTTTAATCTAGTACTGGTAGTTCTGCTTAGGTTTTTTTGAATCAATCCGGTGTTTACAGAAATAGTATTTGTAATACCTGCACTTAAAATATAATCAAATGTGTCTAGGTCAAAATTATTATCAAACTGTATATCACCTTGGGTTACCAAGTTTTTGTAACTCAACGGAAAGCCTAGTACAGGATCATTTGTGCCGGTACCTAATTTGTATGAAAATATTTTACTTCCGACAAACGTGGTTCCTGGATAAACTAAATTGTCTCCAAAACTTATACCTTCTTGATTGATAATATCAAATAGAGGAGCCTGATTTACTGTAGTTTTCTGCTGAGCTTCAATCCAGATTGTTCCGTTAAAGTACCATTGTTTCTGACCGTTATCGCCGGTTTTTACAATAATAGTTTGCCCTTCTTCTACTGTTGCATCTGTAGCTTCTTCGATGTAAGCTCTATAGATCAACGCATCCGGGGCTTCTGTGGTAAGCTCTATACTGAAATTGTATATCTTGTTTCTAACATCAAGATTTTCGTCCTGACTGAAAATAATTCTATCGCCGTGAACCAGAGTTACAGATTTTTCACCAACAGTGACAGTTAGCTCAGTTGGTACATCGGGCGGGAAATAAGGACAAATAACACCCTGTACTTGAGTATACGCATCAGTAACCACATCATCCAAGACATCAACAGGGTTTTTAGCTTCTGTACCAAAATTAAATAACTGTAAATTTGGCTTAAATTCAATAATTGGTCGCTGCGCACGATTGTTTTGATTTAGTACCAAATCGTTGTTATTATATTCCGCAGTGGATTCGATTACTGCTACATGGAACCATCTGTTGCTTCGTGACCAACCATTCAGATCGGCACTTCCTCGGTTAATTGTTAGATAATCAGGCACCGATAAATCGTTGTTTAATTCTGGGCAAACAAGATCGTTTACTGGTACTAAGATTATTGCTGTCCCAACGCCTTCAACATAATATGTATTGTTAGCATACGGTTCGGCCACTGTTGAATCAAATGTTACTTTTAACCCGTTGGTAAACGCTACCCCGCCCGGGCTGATATAATTTGCTTGTCCAACGATTTCAACTGCAGGATCAATGGTAGCTGCTTCGGGATCAATCAATTGAATGCCACCTACAGCATTGTCTGTTTGGTCGCTTTGGTAATATAATAGATCAAGAGGTGCTGTAATTGCTGGAACTTCGTTGTAAATATCTAATCTGCTATAAAATTCTTTGCCAGCATTTGCTGCGCCGGCAACTATTCGCACTTTCTGTTCGTTTTCTACATTAAACTTACTGGTAAGATATACACGTTGATTTCCGTCCTCGTCGTCAAATACAGTTATGCTGTAGATATTGTTTCGTTCAGTGAAAGGCACTAAAACGTTTTGATCCAAATAAATTACATTGTTTTCTACGCGGGCAGTATTGTACCAGTACGAATCATCAATGAATTCATTGTTAACAAACACCACAGTAGAATCGTTGAGATTTAATGTTGGGCCATCTAGTCCGCCCAAGACATCAATAAGATCGCTAACTAAACAGCCTTGCAATGATTGATAGCTCAGACTGGTTGCATAGTTTACATTGTCAACCACGGGCATGCTTGACCATTGTGCCTGGGTGGATTTTAACGGTACTTGGAATACTGTTTCCCCTACATCTTGTCCATTCCCCGATACACCCAGCACTAATCTAGTAGACAAATTGGGCGTTCCGGGATTAACACCTAGCGAGCTTGGCGCTGTCTGAATGTAAAACTTGTTTCCAGGTTCATTGTTGATAAAAGTGTACTTGCCGCCTCTTGCTAGCGTCAGTATCGGGTTCGGAGCATCTCCAAATCCACTAAATCTATAGGTTTGTGTAGTAATATCAAAATTGACTGTAAAAGTTTGCTCTAGCGGAACGGTACTTGCACTTATTGTTACTGCGTCGGGTCCGTTTTCTAACCAATAATATTGTGCAAAATTAACAAATTTGTCTAAGTCAATTTGCGGGTCATAAGAATAGTATTCGTTATTAAACAGCCTGTTATGATTGTTACTGAATCCACCATAAAAATTAATTTTATTTACAATGTCTGTATAGGTGGTTGCAAACGTCAACGTGCCAGTAGTAGGATCTTTGATAATAATACTGGGCTCCAATTGATAGTCTTGTCTATCTTTTGTTGGCTCTGTAATATAGCTGTCTGATGTTTTGTACGACGGCGCCAATTTTCTACCAATATACCCATTGACTTTGATAAGATTTGGTTCGCTTACCAATTGGTCAACTGTGGCATTAAGAAATTTTCTATTGGTGTCTGTTCTGAAAATTTCAGGTAAAAACTGAAGTGTCTTAAAAGCTGCCATTGTTTATCCTATTAACCTGTTATATTCAATTGTGCTGCTGTAATAGCAGAAATAATTTGTACGTTGTCTACTGTAGCTGCGCTTATTAAAATTTCGTCTGGGTCTGCATCAATTTGATAAAGAGTTCCAAATTGGCTACCTGCATTGGCTGGTACAATAACAATACTACTTACGTTAGGAACTAATGTTGTATGCAAATACGCACTCAATTCACTAAAATAAAATGTTTCGCCAAAATCCCAATTATTGATGTCAAAATAATTATTGATAGCGGCAACAACCTGGCTCTTGATTTCGTTGTCGCTGATATTGACATTGGGGTTTTTAATTACTTTAAATGTGGCCCTTAATGCTGCATCGGCTTTATTGCCAAACAGCGGCTTGAACACAGCCGGGTTGTAAATTATACTGTCACTGATGGTTTTATAAGCTTCAATCGACCCAAACTCTGTTTTAAGATTGTCAATGGTAGGTGCCACCGGTTCAGAAATTTTACCGCTGGTGTCAGTGATATATGCAAAATAATCATTGGCATAAGTTTTAGTAAGAATATAAAAATCAATCAAGTTGTTTGGACTTGGATCTATTCTTCTATTGTTTGGGGCATTATGCTTGTACTGGAACTGCAAATCCTGTCTGCCAACTCGTGCGATATAATTTGTTACTGTAGTTAGAGTTGTTCCCTCTGATTGGTAGAAAATATCTTCGTCAACTGCATAAAAAATAGTACCAGTTGCATATAAAGAAATGTTTGTTAAAATTTCTTGTTCTGTTGCGTATGCGCTGACTATTTCCGTTTGATCTACTGGGTCATACTGTAAAAAATTATACTGGTTGGTTGATTCAATAAAATAAACGTATTTGTTTTCTGTGTTAACAGAAGGTGCAACCAAATCAACAAACAAATCAGGATTGTCAGGAACCTCATCAAGGTTTTCGTCGGGGAAAGTGATTTTAATTTTTCTGTTGTCATCAATACCATCGGGTCCCACTGCACGCTGCCAAATACGATATGCTTGGCTGTAAAACAATGCATTGCTTGAATCAGGTTCTGTGTTGGTTCTTAATACTCGAATGTTGTCAACCAGCGTAGTTGCTGTTCTACTGTCATAAACTCTAACATCGGGATCAAAGTAGAATCGTGTTTCTCTTTCGCTTTGGAAGAAATAGTTCAGTCCGCGACTTACTACAACATATTCGCTATTAGCAAAACTAAGACTAATAAACCAACTATTGTCTAGCCCGGTTCCTGCTGTACTTCCCGCATTAGTTAAACTGAAATCACCTGAGCCTAAGTTTTGGCTTTCAACTATTTGCCAACTCATTGACGGAATATCGTATCTAAGGCCAAAGGTTTTATAACTTAAAATTTGTAAAATAATATTGTTAATTAATGTTTCAGACCAGTCATTTGCAAACACTGGAATAATTTCGCTCACAATAGCGCCGGTGGGTACCACAATGCTTAATGTTGCTTCTGACGTTAAGCCCGGCGAGTCGTAGTTAATTATACTGGCCCAAAGTACTGTTCTTTGGAATTCCGTGGATGGAATTCCAGACTGCAACTGATTCTGCGCATCAAAATACTGCCCTTCGGGTGCAATAAATTTAACCAAACTTCCTTGTACAAGGAATGTATAACTTGGACTATTAAATGTACCAGTACTACGGCCACTGCTGCTAGACAGTTTAGTCCATGTTGCTACAGTAGCAACTGTACCGCTTCCGGTACCCGCAGCAGTTGCAGTAAAAATAGTACCCACTGTGTTTGAAGCTGCACCAAAATTTGTAAAGGTGGTGGATCCCACAGATACGATCTTGTAAACAGTTCCTACTACCATACTAGTAGCATTGATAGTTGGACCGGCTGGACTGTTTCTAGTGGCAGTTTCATAATATAAATGACGAGTAGTGATACCAGAAATCAATGGTTTTATTGTGTCTCTAACAATTGCATTGACCTCGACACTGCTCGTAAACTGAAAGTTTTCAGTTTCCTGATAATCTTCTTTGTAAATTATTCCGTCTTGTGCAAAAATATTAGTGCTCGAATACTTGCCAGTAGCATCAATAACATCTAGATATCTGCTGATTCCCGAACTGGTTCGATTAACTGCCTTGAGCTTTAAAATATTGTTAAAGGAAGTGTACGGAAGAACATTGTAGTCCTCGCCGGTTACCATGCGATTCTGTGTATAATACTGTTGAGGTGCCTTGGTTCGAATATCGTCAAGACTTTCTCTTGATATTGCGTTTGTTACTGTGTATTGTAGACTTGCTCGTACTGTTAATGTTTCTGCTCGGCCAGTTCTTCCGATGTAAGGAACATTGATTGTAATCCCAGACATTTCGTCAGGAGTGATCTTGTAAGTTAGGTTATTACTTACTCTATAATAGATTCTATAATTTCCTACCGGAATGTTAGTAAAGGATCCGTCGCCAAAAACTAAGTCAATTTGATCGTTGGCTCGTGTTGCTACACTGTACAAGTTCCGCTCAGCCGTATTGTTATAAATCACGTTGATGCCGTTTACTGCAGGCACCTGAGTCCACAATTCGCTTAAATTTCCCGACGGGGTCAACGAATATAACCAGACATCTGAGTTGTTGATGTTATCAAAATTAATATTAACTACACGGTTAGGTAGACTCTCTGTAATTGTGAAATCTAAGCTTCTTAGTTCACCTTGTTTGAAGTAGAAAAAATATCCAGTATTATTACTTGCATTGCCTTGGTTGTCGTTTCTGTATACAAAATTAAAAGCACCAATTGGGCTTGGTATAGATTCGTATATGTAATTTTGATTGTTACTGGTTGCACTTACTATTTCAAACGGATAAGTTACGCCAGCTATAGAAGAACTAAACGGATACGTAGGAGTAATACCTTTGATGGTATCCACGGTGTATTCGTCTGTTTTGACTCCGCTTAAATTTTTTGTTGCACCAGGTTTTCCAACTGCTTGGGTGGCCACTAACGAAGCATTTAAAATCGTTGTAAATTGTTCTAACCAGTTTTCGTTAGTGTTGTCGTTCCACCCAATTACAATGTTACTTAGATTTGTACCTGTGCTGTCGAATACCGTTTCGGTGGTACTCACACTGTCAAATTTTAAAAATCCCGTTGCAGGTATGCTACGTTTTGGGTTATAACTAACTAATCTTGCTAGCTTTAAGATGCTATCTCTTCGCTCAGCTGTATCAATGAAATTTTCGCGAGCATTTAAATCTGCTCTGAACGCCAGACTTTGTCCTAAAAATGCAATGAGGTCAATTAATGCAATATATTCAGAACTGTCAGTGTAATCGTTGAAATCTTCTGGGTAGTAAGTACGCAAATATTCAATCATTGATTTTCGTAAAGTTTCGTAATCAAAACTTTGAAAATCAGCTTCTCTGAATGTTTGGTAAATCTTGGTCCAATCCTGTTGAACCAATAAACTAGTTTGTCTTGTAGTAATAGCCATATCAATACCTGTGTTCTAGTATTTATTGCAGTTATAATCTGGTACTTTTATGCTGCTACTACTGTGTTAAGTTCTCTGTTGAATTGTAGACTTATAACGTTGCTGTAGTTGTCTGGCAAAATTGTCATTTCAATTTGCACTTGTAGCCCTAGATCAAGTTGATCAACCAGTACATTATCTACTCTTATCCTTGGGTCATACCCAACGATTCGTTGAATATCATCTACCACAAGAGCTTTTACGTCAGCAGTTAACGGCTCAAACATGATATTCCAGATAATACTACCAAATTCGGGATTCATTAATTTTTCGCCTTTTCTAATAGCGAAATGATTTAGCAAATCTCGTTTAATCAGTTCTGAATCTGTTAAACGAAATTTCTTATTTTGATCAATGGTACTGAAACCTTTATATCTTACTATGGCCATAACTGTATTTATTCAGGCACATCGGCCCCTAGATTACGTATTGCGTATTTTCCTGCATTAAAATAGATATGACCCGGTCTACCTTGACTGTCAACTGTTTGTCCGGTTTCTCTCCAGACATTAGCACGACTAGCAATTGAATAGTTTTCTAGGTTTAATGTACCGTCGCTGTTATAGATGTTTTGCTTTAGTGCAGGGTTACCTAAATCCTGATATTGATATGCTAGTGCTAGCATTCCAGCCACGGTTTCCTTGTTGTCTCCGTCTCTTAGTGCGCCTTGCTTGATTAATTCTCCGTATTGAGCTTGCAAAAAAGTGCCTATAACGTTGTCTTGCACTTCTGTTGCTGCCAAAAATATGTCATTTGAATCGACTCCGTCTTTGACTGCCCAAGAACCATCGCTGTTCTTGTACCCGGACTTAGTTAACAAGTAATCCGAGGCTTGATACTTGCCCAGCGATAACGGAGATACATTAAACAAAATATCACCGCTGGCTGCGTGATCGCTTCCTAACATTATTTGATTATTAGTCAAAAATGCTGTGCCTGTGCCTGTACCTACGGAATTAGCTACAAAAACGTTACCAACGGTCACATTGGCTACATTACCTTCTAGCCCGCACAATGTAAAATCCGTAGTGCCTAAACTGGTTATAGTGTAAGTAAATCCAGGAACAAAGTTTCCTGCAACAATGTTTCCGCCCACAGATTTTTTTATAACCATGGTGTTACTACCAAATGAGCCAGTGCTGGGTAGCTGTATATTGGCCACCATGCCCAACTGTATATCACTGTGGTCAGAATTGGTTATTGTGACAGTGGCCACGTTAGCAAAATATGTATTTGCATGGGATACCACAGTGTTTGCATTGATATTGGCTTTGAAAGTGCCCACTTTTGGAACACCAATACTGACAGTGTTGGCGGTCATATTGCTTTCTAAATTGCTAAGTTGAATTAGCAAACATCTAGTTTCAAACTTTGTCAGTGTTTCTATATTGTTTTTAATTTTGTCTAATGCAAATCCGCGAGGTAATACCGAGCTCTCCAGTGTCTGTCTACTGGCCGGGTTAATTACCATGTTGTTTGCCGCGTTAGTGATTCCTTGATTTGACATTATTTCTTCCCTGGGGTTTGTGGCATTGGGGGTATAACTTTACCGTTATTCTTTTTTAGCTTTCCAGTTTGTCTAGCCCAAGGTTCGTGTGTGGGTGCAAACGGCGCTAGACTTTCAAACGGTGTTGATGACACTTTCCAAAGTTTGCTATTTTTGTCGTACGACACATTGGCTTGCTGATAAAACTCCAGCGGTGCGTTTGTAAGCGGAGCCGCTGGCGTAGAAGTGTTTAAAAATATTTTTCTTCCTTTTAGTACCAAATCGGCTGATGTATTCCAGCCACCAGTCACTGACTGCATTAACAAGCTGGTGCCGCTTTTTATTCCAACATTACCGGCATTCAATGAAGCATTCTTTGTTGCTGTTAACTGATAACTTTCAGTCTGATTTAAAAAATATTTTTCGGCA
>JACCDY010693633.1_pt1 | contig 16379 bp, 15 predicted proteins | sample 7446391 | NCBI WGS metagenome assembly JACCDY01 (sample SAMN15323451, study PRJNA562643) | freshwater metagenome | isolation source: river surface water | place: USA:Blue River Watershed | collected 2017-08-18
AGCATGATCTTAAATGCTTCGGTAACTTTTTCAGCTGTTGCTCCACCACCTACATCTAAGAAGTTAGCAGGCTCACCATCAAATAATTTAATTGTGTCCATAGTTGCCATGGCTAAGCCTGCACCATTCACTAAACAACCAATATTGCCATCTAAGGAAATATAAGCCAGATCAAATTTAGACGCTTCTACTTCAGCTGGATCTTCTTCATCTAAATCACGGTAAGCAACGATCTCTGGATGACGATATAAAGCATTTGAATCAAAATTAAATTTTGCATCTAGCGCGATGACTTTACCGCTACCGGTCACAATCAATGGATTAATTTCAGCCAGAGATGCATCGGTTTCCCAATACGCTTGATACAAACCTTGTAATTGTTTACGCGCATCTGCGATAGAAGCAGCAGGTATGCCAATTTTTGCTGCGATGTCATCCGCCTCTGCATCTTTTAATCCTGTTGCAGGATCAATTGCAATTTTATGTATCAGCTCTGGATGTTTTTCAGCGACTTCTTCAATGTCCATGCCACCTTCACTGGAAGCCATTAACACGATGCGTTGTGAAACACGATCAGTCACTAATGATACGTAGAGTTCTTTTTTAATGTCTGCACCTTCTTCAATTAACAGGCGCCTGACTTTTTGACCTTCTGCTCCAGTTTGATGGGTGATTAATTGCATACCCATAATTTGGTTAGCATATTCTTTTACTTGATCCAGTGATTTAGCGACTTTCACACCGCCACCTTTACCACGACCACCTGCATGAATTTGCGCTTTAACTACCCATACTGGACCACCTAGTGTCTCAGCAGCTTTGACTGCTTCATCAACACTCATGCATGGGATACCTTTGGGCACGGTGACGCCGTATTTATGGAGAATTTCTTTTCCCTGATATTCATGAATTTTCATGCGAGCTTTCCTTCTGGAGCGAGTTTGGTGAAAGAATGATTACGTTTAATTTTTTTGAAATAAGAATTTTTTAAGACTGCGTTTTTGCTATCCAACGAGGATAAAACTTTGCAACCGCCAGTCCATCTGTGCGCAATGCATGACAACGATTCAATTGAAAAGGTTGCTGCTCTCCTGCTTGCAAGACTTCGGTATCACCCGTAGGTATGACATCACCTGCAAACGCTTGAATCACGGCAGTTGGCAACATAGAAGCTAATTCGGTTAAATGCGTACATCCTGCAATTCCACCCAAACGCTCTTTGACGCCATTTCTAAATCCTTTAAGTAGATTTAGTCCGACTAATTTTTTATAAGCCGGACCTATGGTGTCGCAATAGCCTTTGTAGGGTACGGCATCAGAAACAGCTTCCGCTTCCATAATATTGAGCTGTAAATCCACCGTAATTCTTAGCCATAAATCATGTATGGGCTCATTCGGCTGCAACACACTGGTCGCTAATTCCACCACACGAGTTTTAGCATCCGTGATGTGGGCATCAATATCCCAATATCCATCCTCCCGCTGAAAGGCCTCGGCCCTAATATTGCGGGTGTGCCTATGCACTCTCGGTGTTGATGGGGCAGGCAATGGCATAAAGCAGAAATTGTGGCCAACCCTAGGGTTAGCGATGGATTATTTGTTATTCAAGGATGCAATTCGTTTGCATACGGCTGCATGTAGGCTGATTTGACCAGTTACGCTGAAACCGGCTGCAACGATTGAAAGTTGATACGAAGTTTAGCACACGCCATAGGCAAAACCACTTGTAGAAAGGGTATTAGCATCAGACTGAGATATCGCTGATACGGACTATTAGGCGGGAAAGTCTAGCGCTATGCTTAAGTTAGGGTCTTAGCTTTCTTCGCCTTTAAGCGCACGACGCATGACCATTTGTATGCTTTGATGAGAAAACCCACGCTGCTGTAAAAAACGTATTTGACGCGCAGATTCTATTGCCGAGCTAGCTGGACTGCCAAATTTCTTTTCCCAAACAAGCCAAGCACGTTCTTCTTCACCTTCACGCAAATGCATTTTTAGTTCGGGCATGGTGCTGAGATCAATTTTATGGCTTTCTAATTCCATCAAAATGCGACTGGTACCAAAACGCTCAGCGCGTCGGTTAACCAGTGATTCAGCAAAGCGGGTAGATGATAGGAATTTTGAGGCTTCTAACCAATCCAAGATGGCCTCTATGTCATCATTTTCTTCTGCATAGCGCGCAAGTTTACGTGCCAATTCTAGCCGGCTATGTTCACGAGCAGATAGATAACGTAGCGCGCGTGCTTTTAGACTGGGTTTTGCAGAACGCATAAGCAGTGCGTACTAATGATAATGGGGAGAAGAATACATCCACCGAGATGAGAGCGAAAGCTAATAATAACTAACAACTACAAAATGAAAGCGCTAAACAAAAGTGCGATGCATGATTTTATATGTTCTAGCAAAACTACTGCCTGCGATCTAAAAGCCATCACACTCTTTGATCGCAGGTCTTTTACTTGCTGCTTAATGAACTGATTTATTCTGCTTCTTTGATTTCTTTAATTTCTTTTGCTTCAGCTAATGCTTTTGCTGTCTTTTTAGAGGCAGCAGCAACATCAGCAACAATCTTAGGCATAGGCAGTGCTGGCAAGAGTGGAACACCGAGATGCTCACGCACTTTGTTCTCAATTTCATGCGCTAATTCAGGACGCTCTTTCAAATACATTCTTGCATTGTCTTTACCCTGACCTATGCGCTCGCCATTGTAGCTATACCAAGCACCTGATTTTTCTACTATCTTTGCATCCGAACCGATGTCGAGTATTTCACCTTCACGTGATGTTCCTGCGCCATAAAGAATGTCAAAGTGTGCTTCTCTGAATGGAGGCGCTACTTTGTTTTTAACGACTTTCACCTTGGTTTCATTACCAATGACTTCATCACCGGATTTAATTGAACCAGTACGACGTATATCTAAACGTACAGAAGCGTAGAACTTCAGCGCGTTACCGCCAGTTGTGGTTTCTGGACTACCAAACATGACACCGATTTTCATACGAATCTGATTAATGAAAATCACCATCGTATTGGTGCGATTGATAGAGCCCGTGAGTTTACGTAAAGCTTGCGACATCAAACGAGCTTGTAGGCCAGGTAATGAATCACCCATATCGCCTTCGATTTCTGCGCGCGGTGTTAGTGCAGCGACTGAGTCAATCACAATTAAATCAACTGCACTAGAACGTACTAAAGCATCTGTGATTTCCAACGCCTGCTCACCCGTATCAGGCTGAGAGATTAATAAGTCTTGTAAATTCACGCCTAGCTTTTGCGCATAGGTGGTGTCCAAAGCATGTTCCGCATCAATAAATGCGCATGTGCCGCCTAGTTTTTGCATTTCAGCGATGACTTGCAGTGTCATCGTGGTTTTACCTGAGGATTCTGGTCCATAGATTTCAATGACACGACCACGTGGTAAGCCGCCCACGCCCAACGCTACGTCCAGACCCAATGATCCGGTTGATACGGTCTGTACTTCTTCTGCGACGGCGCCATCGGCCAAACGCATGACAGAACCTTTACCAAATTGTTTCTCGATTTGCGCTAAGGCGGCTGACAATGCCTTACCTTTTTCTGAATTTGCTGCGGCTTTTTTATCGTCCATGAATATTCTCTCTAAGGAAAAATTGGATTAATCGGGTTGGTTTACATCCGTTTTTTCAATTTATACAGTACTGTATAAAAAAACAGTGAACGGCGCAAGCTGAATTTCACGCAATATTTAAAAAGTTATATAAATGGCCATGAATAAAGGCCCATAGTCTAATTTCTTGCCGGCACTATCGAAACCCAATAGACTAAGCCTTACTTAGGTTTCAAGCGAATCTTGGGATTTTTTCTGGCGGCATCTCTTATTTGTTTTTATTCCGACAAGAGATGCTCTTGCGCTTAAAAATAATCGGGTGAAGCTCACCAGCTTTTTCTCAAGCCACTAACCTTTCTCACATTTATGCGTATCTTGCTTGCGGAAGATGACAGTGTTTTGGCAGACGGCCTAACTCGCTCATTGCGACAGTCGGGCTATGTCACGGATTGCGTGAGTAATGGACAAGAGGCCGATAACGCACTCTCTGCGCAAGATTTTGATTTACTGATTCTCGATTTAGACCTGCCTAAGATGTCAGGTCTAGATGTTTTACGCAGACTGCGCTCGCGCGATTCACGCATTCCGGTTTTAATCTTAACAGCAGGTGATTCAGTTGAACAACGCGTTAAAGCATTGGATTTAGGTGCGGATGACTACATGGCCAAGCCGTTTGCTTTGTCCGAACTCGAAGCACGAGTGCGCGCTCTGACTCGTCGTGGTGCTGGCGGTGGCCCGACGATTATTAAACATGGTCCTCTAAGTTTTGATCAAGTAGGTCGTATCGCTTATTTACATGAACACATGCTGGACTTATCTGCACGCGAACTCGGTTTACTTGAAGTCTTACTACAGCGTAGCGGTCGCTTAGTTTCAAAAGACCAGTTAGTCGATCATCTCTGTGAATGGGGTGAGGAAGTTAGTAATAATGCGATTGAAGTCTATGTACATCGTCTGCGTAAGAAAATTGAAACCGATGGTGTACGAATTGCCACTGTGCGCGGTTTGGGATACTGCTTAGAGAAAATCGCACCGGGATATGTCAGCACGAATCAAGGCGTGACATGAAACGCGATATTCATCTGACTAAAGCAACCAATAAAGAAATAAATAAGGAAATAAAGTCAGATCCTATCAGTAACCAGCATCATTCAGAACCAGAGCGCATGCAAGGCTCTTTGTTTGGCGAGATCTTAGACTGGATGTTGATGCCATTACTCTTGCTGTGGCCTGTCAGCATAGGTATCACTTATTTAATTGCGATATCGATTGCGAATGAACCATTTGATCGCGCACTAGAAGATCGTGTAACGGTATTAGCGCAGCAAGTCAAAGAATATGATGGCAAATTAAGTGCGCAGATTCCTTATTCAGCACGTGATATTTTGCGTGCCGATGATATCGATAATGTGTATCTACAAGTCAGTGGCCCTGATCGCGAATTATTAACAGGCGATAGTGACTTACCTCTCCCGAATGATGAAGACAAACCCGTACCTTGGTCTGTACTCTTGCGTGATGAACATATGCGCAATGCCGATGTGCGCGTGGCCTATACCTACGTCAATCTACAAAAACGACCACAAGATAGCGCGCAAGCACCACCACGCTATGCCTTAGTTCAAGTAGCTGAAACACTAGATAAACGTCAACTGCTTGCCGATCAAATTATTAAGGGTGTGATCCTGCCAGAATTTATTATTCTGCCGATTGCCTTAACACTGCTTTGGTTTGCACTCACACGTGGCTTATCACCTTTAGCGAGCTTACAAGAGCATATACGTTCACGTAGATCAGATGATTTATCTCCTATCGATCCACATGGCGTACCTGAAGAAATTTCTCCTTTAGTGCGATCTCTTAATGAAATGTTGAGACAACTTTCGCAAAGCATACAAATGCAAAAGCGTTTTATTGCAGATGCGGCGCATCAAATGAAAACGCCTTTAGCGGGTATGCGTATGCAATCTGAATTAGCTATGCGCCAATCTGATCGCGGCGAAATTCAACGCTCCTTAGAACAGCTCTCAAAAAGTTCAGAATCTGCAACACGGCTAGTAAATCAATTATTAGCCTTAGCGCGTGCAGAAAATCAATCTTCGCAAGCGATCGCTTTTGATGTCATTGAGCTCAATGAACTAGCACGCGGTGTCGTGCAAGACTGGGTACAAACTGCATTTACACACAATATTGATCTTGGCTTTGAAGATGTCGCACATCCTGTCTACATACAGGGAAATAGTACGATGCTACGTGAGTTGATGAATAACTTAATTGATAATGCACTCAGATACACACCACAACAAGGCAGAGTCACTGTCAGAGTGGCTGCAGATGCGGAACGTGAACTCGCTTTTTTTGAAGTGGAAGATAACGGCCCTGGCATTCCAGCCTCGGAACGCACACATGTGTTTGAACGTTTTTATCGCATACTCGGATCAAACACGGAAGGCAGTGGATTAGGTTTATCTATCGTGCGCGAGATTGCGCAACATCATAATGCGAGTGTCGATGTTTTCAGCAATCCACGTAGCCATGATCCTAGTACACCAGGCTGTTTATTTCGCATTAGCTTACCTTTAATCCAAGCTCATCACTTAGATAACACACACCAAGCATGATGACACCAGCATCAACATCAGAAGAAAAAACGTATTGGAAAAAAATGCGTGTTTTGACGTTTAGCTTACTCGGCATCTGGTCCGGCGCAAGCTTTAGTATTATTTTTTTTGCACGCGAACTTTCAGGACTGAGCTTGTTTGGATGGCCTGTTTCTTTTTATATGGCAGCACAAGGATCGATATTAATTTATTTATTATTGATCGCCTTATATGCCATCGTCGCTAAAAAACTCGACGCCGCATCAGCAACTTCACTTTCAACTGAATCATGAAGTCGCCGAATTTCACAAAATTATTAGTGCGCTATTTTGGTTTATACACCATAGGCTTTGGTTTATTACTCGCTTCCTTATCGATACTGGAATATGAAGGCGTACCGAGATTTTGGTTAGGCTATTTATTTTTATTCACTACGATTGTCGTATATGCAGTCATAGGATTTTTTAGCCGCACTTCAGATATCTCTGAATATTATGTAGCAGGTCGACGTGTACCCGCTATGTTTAATGGCATGGCAACCGCAGCAGATTGGATTTCTACTGCAAGTTTTATTGGTCTTGCAGGTGGATTGTATCTACAAGGCTTTGATGGATTAGCTTACATCATGGGCTGGACCGGAGGTTACTGCCTAATTGCTTTACTGATCGCACCCTATCTACGCAAGTTTGGTCAGTACACCATTCCAGATTTTTTAGCAGCACGCTATCCGGGTCGTTATAACGGTAATGTGGTTCGTAGCTTAGCCGTGATCGCCACACTCATCATTTCATTTACTTATGTCGTTGCACAAATCTACGGCGTAGGTCTTATTACTTCACGCTTTACTGGTATTGATTTTTCAGTTGGCATCTTTCTAGGATTAGCCAGTATTTTGGTCTGTTCTTTTTTAGGCGGTATGCGCGCGATTACTTGGACTCAGATAGCGCAATACATCATCATCATTGTTGCATTCATGATTCCTGTGACATGGTTATCGGTAAAACAAACTGGTATACCTATTCCGCAAATCGCTTATGGATCTGCTATTACTGGATTAATTGAGAAAGAAAAGCAATTAAGTGCGGATAGCAAAGAACAAGAAGTAAGAAATCTTTTACATGAACGCGCACTTAAACTCGTTAATCAAATAAATAACTTGCCACGCTCATGGGATGAAGGTCGAGTCGAAGCACGCCGCAAATTACAAGAACTACAAACTGGGAATGCCTCTCTTATAGACATCAAAGCAGCCAACCGTGCTTTATCTGACTATCCTAAGAGTCCGGAAGAAGCACGACGTGTTTGGCAAACAGAAGCCGATAGTCTTTTTTTACGTGCACAAGCATTGATACCACATACCGAACCCTTTCCCGGTAAAGACCAAGAGAGTTCGGATATCAAACGGAATAATTTTCTTGCATTAGTATTTTTTCTCATGCTGGGCACTGCAGCACTACCTCATGTATTAGTGCGCTCTTACACCACGCCTTCTGTTTCGGAATCTCGCTTCTCTGTATTTTGGGCATTGTTTTTTATCATGCTGCTTTACACCGCCCTGCCCGCTTTGGCTGTGTTGGTGAAGTTTGATATCTACACAAGCTTAGTAGGTGCTGATATATCGCATCTACCCGCATGGGTAAATTACTGGTCGCATATCGACAAACTCAAACCCATGATTAGTATTGTCGATATTAATAAAGACGGGATTGTGCAATTAGCTGAAATTGTTATGGATGGTGATATGGTCGTTCTTGCAACACCAGAGATAGCAGGATTACCTTATGTGATTTCCGCTCTTATCGCTGCAGGTGCGCTTGCTGCTGCACTCTCGACTGCAGATGGCTTACTACTTACTATTTCCAGCGCACTAACGCATGACACTTATTTCAAAATGGTTGACCCCGGCGCGTCTAGTCAAAAACGCGTGACGATTTCTAAGTTGTTACTACTCGTGGTAGCCTTATTAGCCGCCTACACCGCCTCATTTCGTTCAGGCGATATCCTCACAATGGTGAGTGCTGCATTCTCATTGGCTGCATCCACCCTATTTCCTGCACTAATATTGGGCGTTTTTTGGAAACGAGCGAACCAACAAGGCGCAGTGGCCGGTATGCTGACGGGCTTTTTCATGTCCGTCTTCTATATGTTGATCGCTAATCCTGCATTAGGTGGATCAATTAATCAGCAGTGGTTTCATATTGCACCAGTTTCTTCCGGTGTATTTGGTGTGCCTGCTGGCTTTATAGCAATGATTATTGTGAGCTTACTCACTCCCCCTCCTGATCAAGACACGATGCGTTTAGTTGATCAATTAAGATCCACCTAAGTCCCGTCACCTTGGCATGTTTCTTGATAGTACTTGAACTATTAAGAACGACTTTTGCGGGATAAGACTACATGCCAGGCTTTTTTGATGAAATGTATACCGATGGTGAAAGCCAAGTACGTGATCACTACCGTGAATTTGAACACTGGTTAACAGAACAAGCCCCAGATACAGTTGCACGCAAACGTATGGAAGCAGATTTACTGTTTCGTCGCGTAGGTATTACCTTTGCAGTGTATGGTAACAACGCAGGTACTGAGCGTTTAATTCCCTTCGATATCATCCCTCGCATTATTCCTGCAAAAGAATGGACGCAATTACGTAAAGGTCTCACGCAACGTGTGCAAGCTTTGAATATGTTTATTCATGATATCTATCATGAACAACATATTGTGAAGTCAGGCGTGATACCAGCAGAACAAATTTTTCACAATGCACAATATCGACCTGAAATGCAAGGCATCTCAGTAACCTCCGATATTTATGCGCACATAGCAGGTGTTGATATCGTGCGTGCTGGTGCAGGTGAGTTTTATGTTTTAGAAGATAATCTGCGCGTTCCATCCGGTGTGTCGTATATGTTAGAAGATCGCAAAATGATGATGCGATTATTTCCTGACTTATTCTCACGCCACAAAATCGCACCTGTTGCACACTATCCCGATCTCTTACTCGATATGCTGCGATCCGTCGCACCTGTAGGTGTGGATGATCCTGTTGTGGTGGTCATGACACCCGGCATGTATAACTCTGCTTATTTTGAACATGCGTTTCTTGCGCAGCAAATGGGCGTTGAACTCGTCGAAGGACAAGATTTATTTGTCAACGATAACAGTGTGTTTATGCGCACTACTCGTGGCCCGCAACGTGTTGATGTTATCTATAGACGCATGGATGATGATTACATCGATCCACTGGCTTTTCGCTCAGATTCTTCTTTAGGTGTGCCAGGACTGTTATCTGTTTATCGTGCGGGTCGTGTGACTTTAGCCAATGCGATTGGCACTGGTGTTGCGGATGATAAATCGATTTATCCCTTTGTCCCCGACATGATTCGTTTTTACTTATCGGAAGAACCTATACTGAATAACGTACCTACCTATCAATGTCGTCGCAAAGAAGATTTGCAATACACACTAGATCATTTATCTGAATTGGTTGTGAAAGAAGTGCATGGCGCAGGTGGCTATGGCATGTTAGTTGGCCCCGCTTCAAGCAAACAAGAGATAGAAGATTTTCGTCAGCGCTTAATTGCTAAGCCTGATGGTTATATTTCTCAACCCACTCTCGCTTTATCTGCTTGTCCTACTTATGTGGAATCAGGCATAGCACCACGACATATCGATTTACGTCCCTTCGTATTATCTGGCAAAACTGTATCTATGGTTCCAGGTGGATTAACTCGTGTCGCATTGAAAGAAGGATCGCTAGTTGTGAATTCCTCGCAAGGTGGTGGCACGAAAGATACGTGGATACTGGAGAAATAACATGTTAAGCCGCACTGCAGATCATTTATTTTGGATGGCACGTTATACCGAGCGCGCTGAAAACACAGCACGTATGTTAGACGTGAATTTACAAACACAACTCTTACCTCAATCAGCTGAAGCAGCTGAACAAGGATGGCGTGCTGTCTTAGGTATTTCAGAACTACAACCTGCTTTTGATGATAAATATCCAGCGATAACACATAAAGATGTGATCGACTTCATGGTGAAGGATCCTGAAAATCCTTCTTCGATTGCTTCTTGTCTGACTCATGCACGTGAAAATGCACGTGCAGTGCGCGGGGCGTTAACCACAGAAGTATGGGAAACACAAAACACGACCTGGTTAGATATGCATAGTGTTTTAAACAATCACACACTAGAGCGTGATCCGGGAGAATTTTTTGAATGGGTAAAACATCGCTCCCATCTTTCACGTGGCGTCACTATAGGCACCATGCTAAAAGATGAAGCGTTTTACTTTATACGACTAGGTACATTTTTAGAACGCGCGGATAACACAGCGCGTTTACTCGACGTAAAATTTCACGGCGCTGATGGAAATTTATTAGCAAGCCATGATGCAGATTTTTATCATTGGGCTTCTGTGTTGCGTTCAGTCTCTGCATTTGAAACTTATCGTAAAGCTTATCGTGATGTGATCACACCAGCACGTGTAGCCGAATTATTGATCTTGCGTGCTGACATGCCACGTTCGCTCATGGCATGTGTGACAGAAGTTGTTAGCAATCTTGCTGAAGTAAGAAATAACAGTTCTACAGAAACCGAACGCTTTGCAGGACGCATTCACGCCGATCTGCGTTTTAGCAGCATGGATGAGATACTGAAACGTGGACTACATGATTTTCTGACTGAATTTCTTAAACAAATTTATGAACTCGGCAACCGCGTTAGTCGCGATTTCCTACTACCTCTTGCCGCATGAAGAATACTTTGCTTTCTATTAAACACGAGACGCTTTATAAATATACAGCGCCGGTTAGTTACACTATTCAACAATTACGTGTGATACCACGTCATGAAGATCATCAACGTATTGTTTCTTGGCAGGTAAACACTATTGGCAAGACTCATGCGTTTGAAGACGCATTTGGGAATAGCTGTGAAATGCTGACACTGATTGCACCACATAAGGAAGTCAAAATCATAGCGACTGGTACGGTAGAAATTGCCGACCTTGATCATGGTCGCATTCATGATAAATCGCAACTCTCTCCATTGACTTACACCGTACCAACAAATCTCACTGAACCTTCGGAAATGATTAGAGAGTTCGCGGCAAAAAATTTATCAACTCAGTCGAATACAACTGCTTTACTCGATCTTGCCAGTGCGATTCGTGCTTCAGTCAAATATCAAAGTGGTGCCACCACCGTTACCACGTCAGCACAAGATGCACTTCAACTCGGTATGGGTGTGTGTCAAGATCATGCACATTTATTTTTAGCGTGCTGTCACAGCATGGGACTGCCTGCACGTTATGTCTCTGGTTATTTTGATTCAGGTGATGTCGCACATGGTGCAAGTCATGCTTGGGTGGATGTCTGGGTAGAAGAATCAAATTTTTCAGGTTGGGTCAGTATCGATGTAACTCACGCCTGCTTACAAAACGCAGGCTATTGTCGTCTTGCTGTGGGACGTGATTATGAATCTGCAGCGCCTGTGAGAGGTGTGCGCCGCGGCGGTGGCGATGAATCTATGACTGTGAATGTCACTCTGCGTCGATCATGAGTAGCTTATCTGTCTGCGGTAAAATCCAACTTTCTTACTCCGACTCCCGATCATGACTTATTGCGTAGCCATGCGCCTAGAAGCAGGCTTGGTATTTCTCTCCGACTCACGTACTAATGCGGGCGTCGATCAAATCGGCACATTCAGAAAAATGAATGTGTTTGAAAATCCGGGTGATCGCATGATGGTCATCATGACAGCAGGGAATCTATCTATCTCGCAATCGATACGCCAAATCGTTTCTGAATATTTAAATGCAGATGGTGTCAGTATCTGGACTGCGCAAACCATGCATGAAGCAGCGCAAATCGTCGGTGAATGTATACGCATTGTGCATCAACGCGATGCAAAATCACTTGAGCAGTTTGGCATTGATTTTAATGTCAGTATTATTTTTGGTGGTCAGATAAAAGGCGAACGCTGTAGATTATTTCAGTTATACGCAGCGGGTAATTTCATCGAATCTCATAATGAAAATACTTACTTTCAAATTGGTGAAGCAAAATATGGCAAACCTATTATTGATCGCGTAATCACACCAGCCACCCCTTTAGATGAAGCTGCAAAATGTGCACTCATCTCTATGGATTCCACATTACGCTCCAATATTTCTGTAGGCTTTCCTTTAGATTTATTGGTGTATCAAACCGATGCATTAGCAGTCAGTAGATTCGTCACGATCGACGAAAAAAATCAATACTTCCAAATGATACGTAACACATGGGGACAACAATTAAAATCTGTGTTTGAAAGTATTGCTGATCCAGTGTGGAATGCAGCACCAGATACCGTCAGCAATGTGTTATCAAGCCAGACAAATATGAGTCAGCCTGTGCGTGTAATACCACCTGCTAGTTTGGTGAAAAATAATCCACGTAGTCGACAATTACAAACGCTAGCAGAAGCGGATGGCAAGAAAAATCAACATTGAAGTTTGTAGTAAAAAATTAAAAAAGCTGCTTCATAAGCAGCTTTTTTTACATCCCGATATTGAAATTTTATTCAACGATGGTTTGTGGTTCATCACCATGACGTTCACGTATCACGCCAATTCTATATACCGTTTCACCTAAACGTTTTAATTCCGCTTCTGCTGCATCGGCATCACTGGCAGACACAATTACTGCCATACCTATGCCGCAATTAAAGACACGATGCATTTCTGCATCTGCCACACCACCGTGCTGCTGCAACCATGTAAACAATGGCGGCATTTGCCAAGCACTACGTTGTAATACTGCAGTTAAATTGGGTTGCAAGACACGCGGAATATTTTCTACTAAACCACCACCGGTGATGTGGACTAAACCACGTACTGACATTTTTTCCATCAATGCTAGCAAGGGTTTAACATAAATCCGAGTAGGTGCTATCAACACATCCGCTAATTTTCGACCATGAAAATCTGCATTCAGATCTGGTTTAGCGACATCGATGATTTTACGAATCAGTGAATAACCATTCGAATGTGCGCCTGAAGAGGCTAAGCCCAACACCACATCACCGGCTGCGATGGATTTACCATCAATAAGGCGCGATTTTTCTACTGCACCAACTGCAAATCCAGCGAGATCGTATTCACCATCGGGATACATGCTAGGCATTTCAGCTGTTTCACCACCGATCAAAGCACAGCCAGCTTGTTCACATCCAGCTGCAATGCCTTTAATAACATCGGTCGCGGTTGCGACATCTAGCTTGCCACATGCGAAGTAATCGAGAAAAAACAAAGGCTCAGCACCTTGTACCAAAATATCATTGACACTCATAGCGACTAAATCTATGCCCACTGTATCGTGGCGATTCAGATGAAATGCCAGTCGCAATTTAGTGCCAACGCCATCCGTACCTGAAACTAAAACCGGCTCACGAAATTTTTTACTGACTTCAAATAAAGCACCAAAACCACCTATGCCTCCGAGTACACCTTCACGCATAGTGCGCTTAGCAAAGGGCTTGATGGCTTCAACCAATGCATCACCTGCATCGATATCAACACCAGCGTCACGGTAGGAAAGGGAAACAGGAGAATGGGAAGGCATGTTAGGGACTTTTGCAGAGACGGTAGAATAAGCGTTTGCGGCAAAAATACAGATGCCGCGCGAGCCGTATTTTACCAAATTGGCTCGCTCAATCGGACGACTTACAGGTTTATCTCAGCATTCTTATCATGTCCCTCTCTTCTACAGAACAACGTCAATCCTTACTTTGGATAGCCATAGCTATCCTATTGATCGCCCTGCTAGTGCTATTGGGGCCCGTATTGGCGCCATTTGTCGCGGCTGCGATTATTGGTTATGTGTTAAATCCGGGGGTGGACTGGCTAGGTGCACGCCGCATTCCTCGTGCCAGCGCTGTCATGCTGGTACTCATTGCGAGTTTCATTGTATTGATTGCTATGCTTTTAATCATAGTTCCGATCTTGCGCTCTGAAATTCCACTTCTACAGGCACGTTTGCCTAGTTTGCTGGATAAAATCGACGCGACACTCAGCCCTTGGCTGGCTCAATTAGGTATGAAGGTACAGTTAGATAGCGCAGGTGTGAAGCAAATGTTGGCAGAAAAGCTAGCTGCAGGCAGTGCTGAACTGGGACCCGCCTTTCTGTCTTCGCTAAAAGTTGGTGGAATGGCGGTGATGGGCTGGATTGCAACAATAGTGCTGGTGCCCGTCGTACTGTTTTATCTCTTGCTAGATTGGCATGCCATGTTAGCTAGGCTCGCCCTCATGGTGCCGCGTCGCTGGATTCATCTGGTCACTTCCATGGCAATGGAAACCGATTCTTTATTAGCGCAGTATTTACGTGGTCAATTACTCGTAATGTTAGTGTTAGCGACTTATTATTCAGTCGCACTTGCTGCTGCTGGTTTTGATGTTGCTTTACCAGTTGGACTGCTTACTGGTTTATTAGTCTTTATTCCTTACATAGGATTTGGCATTGGACTTTTACTTGCTACCACCGCAGCACTGCTGCAATTTGATGGCCTACAAGGCCTCATAGCAATCGCTGTTATTTATGGCTTAGGTCAGGTGATAGAAGGGTTTTATCTTACGCCCCGTTTAGTAGGTGAGCGTATAGGTTTACATCCTCTGGTTGTGATTTTTGCTTTACTGGCATTTGGTCAGTTATTCGGCTTTGTTGGCATTTTGCTTGCCCTACCAGCGTCTGCCATTCTTTCAGTGGTGGTGAAACGTTTACGCGAGCATTATCTGCAAAGTCATTTTTATGGTCAGTCATGAGGCAGTTATTGCTTGAATGGGATGTGGCTCAACCACAAACGCTGGATAATTTTGTCATCGGCAGAAATCAAGAATTAACAGCTTTAATTACGCAAATCAGCCAGCGTTCAGAGCTCACGCTAGATAAACGCTTTGTTACGATTTGGGGTGAATCTGGAAGCGGCAAATCCCATTTATTACACGCACTGAAAGAGCTACCCGATACATTGTATTTATCGGCTGAGAGTGCAGCTAGCGACATATTATTTTCAGATCACTATCATCTCTATTTACTAGATGATAGTGATGCGCTGAATCCTGAAGCACAAATTGCTGCCTTTGGATTATTCAATCAAATACGTGAAGCTGGTGCTGTGTTGATTGCAACTGCTCAGCACCCACCTGGACAACTATCATTACGCGAAGATTTACGTACTCGTCTGGGCTGGGGATTAATCTATCAATTACACGGTTTGAGTGACGAAGAAAAAATTGCAGCGCTCATCTTATCGGCAGATGCTAGGGGACTACAGCTGTCGACGGGCGTGATACCCTATCTACTCACGCACTTCAGACGTGATATGCAATCACTATCGGCTATGTTAAATGCCTTAGATCGCTATTCTCTGGAGACTAAACGAGCTATCACTGTACCTTTATTGCGTGAGTTGCTTGAATTAGATGACACGCCTTCTTCCTTATGAATCTCGCACTTTTCGATCTTGATAACACGCTCTTACCCATAGATTCAGATTATGAATGGGGACAATTTTTGAGCAAAATAGGTGCAGTCGATGCACAAGCGCATGCTGCACGTAACGCCGCTTTTTTTGAACAATATCAGAATGGCACCTTAGATCCGATTGAATATCTAGAATTCGCTTTTGGAACTCTGGCGCGCTTTCCTCGGTCTCAGTTAGATACATGGCATGCACAATTTATGCATGAAGTGATACGGCCAGCAATACATCCTGCTGCACTTGCACTAGTCAACAAACATCAAAACGATGGTGATCTGGTTGCTATCATTACTGCGACGAATCGATTTGTAACTGGTCCTATAGCAGAGGCCTTTGGTGTGGCGCATTTAATTGCAGCCGAGCCAGAAATTTCTCCTACTGGTGAAATTACCGGACGATTAGTCGGCACTCCACCATTTGGCGCAGGTAAGGTGGCCAATACTCAGCTTTGGTTAACATCACTGGGTAAGCAACTGCAAGATTTTAGTCATAGTTTTTTTTACAGTGATTCACAAAATGATATTCCACTATTGTCTGTTGTAAGCAATCCGAGTGCAACGAATCCAAATGCGCGCCTGTTAGCGCATGCACAAGAACACGGCTGGCCTACACTGCATTTATTTAATGATTAATAAATTAATTCGTCGTCTATTCTGTGTTGCGCATCATCC
>JACCDY010850726.1_pt1 | contig 16368 bp, 13 predicted proteins | sample 7446391 | NCBI WGS metagenome assembly JACCDY01 (sample SAMN15323451, study PRJNA562643) | freshwater metagenome | isolation source: river surface water | place: USA:Blue River Watershed | collected 2017-08-18
GCAATATTTATGACACCAGATTTTTCGCAAAGTAGTCCAGCCATTGAGCCAAATATAAGCGGGACAGCTAATAAAACTGCTGCCTGAAGCATTCCTGTTAGTGGGATAAATTTTCCTGCAGCTGCCCAACTTAAAAATGCCATAATTGAGCCAAGACCAAAAATCACACTTCCTGAAGTTATTTTCTTATTATTTGTGAATTGAATTAATGAGATAAGCACGCCAATTAATGCAAGTATGAGAAAAATCAATACTGCCGATTTAGAATTTACTTTCCACTCGCTAATAAGTTTCCATTCATCACCTAGATAAAAGCTATATGTAATAGGTTCTACCCGTGACGATAAAATGTAAAAAATGAAAGCAAAGACAATTAAAAGAGCTGTCATGACTAAGACTCCAGTCTTTCGCCTTTTCTGAAGGGCATTTAACTGTGACATTAGCCGTTCCAACCTTTAGCTGCCATTGACTTTGATTCGACGCTCTTCTTTAATCTAAAAACCATCTTTAAAAGTGCAGGAGCAGCAATGAATAAGACTATTAAAGCTTGAATTACTTGAATAATTTCATTTGAGGTTCCAGTATTTGATAGCAAAGTTCTGCCACCAGTTTGCAAGGCACCAAATAGTAGGGCCCCAAAAAGTGTTCCAATTGGCGTAGCTTGACCAAGTAGAGCCACAGTAATTGCATCAAATCCAATACTGCCTGCAATACCAGCAGTAAGGGCGTACTCGGTTCCAATTAAATGTACCGCACCACCAAGTCCAGCTAAGCCACCACATATAAACATAGTGATTGTTGTGACCACTGGCACGGATATTCCTGCTGTTTTGGCTGCACTTGCATTAGCACCAACCGCACGGAATTTAAATCCGAGTGTGCTTCTATTGAGTAACCACCAAACTAGATAAGTTATTAATAAGGCAATAAAAATTCCAAGATGCAGGCGTAAATCTGCTCCAAGTAACTTAGGTAAACGTGCACTTGGATTTACATCGGGAGCAATTGGATCAAATCTTTCTGGCCTTAAGAATACTGAGGTTTTTAGTAGCCAAAGAATGAATAAGGCAGCAACATAGTTAAGCATGATGGTCACAATAACTTCGTGAGCACCAGTTTTTGCCTTGAGTAAACCAACAATCCCACCAAAAATTCCACCAAATAAAATCCCAGCTAACAAAACTAAAGGAACATGAACTAGTGGCGGAAGCTCAAAATTAAATCCAACATATGAAGCACCAATTGCTCCAAATATGAACTGACCTTGTGCTCCAATATTAAATAACCCTGCTCTAAAGGCCAATGCAACAGCTAGGCCTGCAAAAATTAATGGAATAGATGTGACAATAGTTTCTGATAAAGGATAGAAGCCTCGAAGTACACCTGATTCTCTAGCTAAATTAACGTCATATACGGAGCCTTGAAAAATAGCTAGGTAGGAATTTCCAATTTTAGCTGCTGCAGAGGTTAGGAATTTTCCAGGTGAATTGAATTGAGCCATAATAACTGGATCAGTAAATACAATAATTATTCCACCTATAAAGAACGCGAAAATAAATGATAAAACTGGAAGTAATGTAACTCTTCGCACATTTATCAAAAACTGCCTCATCATTTAATCCCAGCCATCATTAAACCCAGTTTTTCTCGAGAAACATCTGGTCTAACTTCGCCTACAATTTCTCCCTTATAGATAACAGCAATTCGGTCTGCTAATTCAAGAACTTCATCCAGTTCACTGCTAATTAAAAGTATTGCCCGGTTAGCACTCCGTTCAGATAGCAATTTCTCATAGACAAACTCAATAGAACCCACATCTAAACCACGTGTAGGCTGAGATGCTACGACGAGTTTAACTTGTCTAGACAATTCTCTAGCTAGTACAACTTTTTGCTTATTTCCACCCGATAAAGATGATGCGGTGTCAAAAATACTTTGCGTTCTTATATCAAATTCCTTTACTAGCTTTGTAGCATTTTTTTCAATGAAATCTGAATCTAAGCGACCTTTGTTGGCTACTGGGGATAAATCATGGACATCTAAAATTAAATTTTCAACGATACTGAAGTTGCTTATTAAGCCATCGAGTTCTCTGGACTCAGGGACATATGCAATACCTTCTCGCAATGAATCTTGCACGGTAGTTCCTAAAATTTCCTTCTGATCTAACTTAATTGATCCCGAAACATGATCCTCTAAGTTGACTATTGCTCTAGCTAATTCAGATTGACCATTTCCTTGCACACCAGCAATGGCAAGGATTTCACCGGCTCGGACTTGTAATGAGAGTGAGTTAATAATTTTCCGGCCAGATGCATCAGCTACACTTAAATTTTTAATATCCAAGATTACTTTGCCAGGATTAATCGCCTTTTTTTCTGGAACTAGGTCAACTTCTCTGCCCACCATCATGCTTGCAAGATCCTCTTGAGAGGTAGTGGATGGAACTGTATTTACAACTTTTCCCAGTCTAATAATTGTAATTTTATCTGCAACTTCTTGAACTTCACGTAATTTATGAGTAATAAAGATAATTGAAGTTCCTTTTTTCTTAAGTGTTCGCATAATGCTCAACAGCTCATCAGTTTCTTGGGGTGTAAGCACAGCAGTTGGTTCATCTAAAATCAGAACTTTTGCATCATAAATTAATGCCTTTATTATTTCTACTCGCTGTTGAACTCCAACAGGTAAATCTTCAACTAATGCATCTGGATCAATATCAAATTTAAATTCTTCAGCTAGAGATTTGATCTTCTGCTTGACCTCTTCTAATGTTAAAAATCCACTTTTAGTTTGCTCACGTCCTAAGGCGATATTTTCTGCAACGGTAAATACTGGGATCAGCATGAAATGCTGATGAACCATTCCTATTCCATATTTAAGCGCATCAGCAGGCTCATTTATTGTGACTTCTTTTTCTTCAACAAGTATTTTCCCTGAGTCTGCTTTTACTAATCCATAAACTATGTTCATTAATGTTGATTTACCAGCGCCATTTTCACCCAGAATTGCGTGGATTTCACCGCGAGCAACTTTTAAATCAATTGAGTCATTAGCAATCAAACCACCAAACCTCTTGGTAATTCCTTTTAACTCTATTGACATATTTCCTCTAACTAATCAAAATTAAAAACTGGGTAGGTTAATTTCTAACCTACCCAGTTATTTACGAATTTATTACTCGATTGGATCTAGAGCAAGAATTCTTCCTGCTGCAATATCCCTTGAAAGCTGATTAATTTCAGCTTTAAGTTTAGCTGGGATCTTGTTGTTCCATGCAGGAGTAATTGCAATAGAAACTCCCTTGTTTGCCATGGTTCCAACATATGGCTTACTTGAGAATTTACCATCATGAGCTTCCTTGATAGTTGCAAATACACCCTCTGCCAAACCTTTAACAACTGATACTGGAGTTACATTTGCGTACTGTCTTCCAGTATTCATTACCTTTGCATCTACCCAAATGACACTAGATTTCTTAGTTTTTTGGCTGTTAGCAGCAGTAGTTGCTTGCATTCCACCGGCAACTGGGAAAATAAAGTCTGCACCCTGTTGCTCTAATGAAATTGATGTCTGAAGTGCTTTGGTAGTGTCATCAAAACCACCTAGGAAAGTTCCGGTCTTAGTCTCAGTATTCCAACCTAATACCTGAACATTCTTGTTCTTGATTAGATTGTAGTGAGCTACTCCGTTTGCATAACCTTCCATAAATATCGTTACAGTCGGAATTGGTAATCCACCATAAGTTCCAACCTTGCCAGTCTTACTCATAGCAGCGGCCATGTATCCAACGATGAATGAGTTCTCATCAGTCTTGTAGGTAATAGCTTTAACGTTATTGCCTAAGCCCCAACCATCAACAAAGCCAAACTTCACATTTGGGTTAGCTTTTGCAGCTGCAGCAATAGCATCACCTAATAGGAAGCCAACTCCAATAATCATGGTGCATTTTTCAGCGATGAATTTAGCAATATTTGGTGCGTAATCAGCATTTGATTTTGCTGGTGCATATTTAATTGAAGATGCAAAACCTCTGCTAAGTGCCATCTTTGCGCCTTCGTATGAGCTCTGGTTAAATGACTTGTCATTAATACCAGCAGTATCTAGGGCTACACAAACTTTTTGCTTAGTTGCACCCTGCGCTGCAGGTGTTACTGCAACAGATGCCACAAGCGAAGTAGCCGCAACGGCTACTACGAATTTAAATGATTTTTTCAAAATCCCTCCCAAGGACTAGTTCCCAAAAAGACTGGGGGTTGGTTGTAGGCAGACCCTATCGGTAAGGGTGGTTTTCAATAAGGCAACGCCCTAACGGCCAGATTACGATTTGTTTAGAATCACATAAACTCTAAATCAAGAGTTAAGAGTTTAATCAGTTAGAAGCGTTTTTTTCACCTAGATTAAGCCGATAGCAGAGTAAGCCGCTTTCAATGTTTCAGATGCAACTTGATTGGCCTGTTGGGCACCAATTTCCAAAATTTTAATCAGCTCAGCCTTATCTGACATAAGTTCATTTGTGCGCTTAGTAATTGGTGCTAGATTAGAAATCACAATCTCAGCTACCTCTGTTTTAAATTCGCCATAACCCTTTCCGGAAAATTGGTTTTCTAGACTTTCAATTGATTTTCCAGATAAGGCTGAATGGATTGTTAGTAGGTTAGAAATACCAGGTTTTGCCTTCTCATCAAATTTAATCTCTTTGCCATCGTCTGTGACTGAGGATTTAAATTTTTTCATAGTTGCTTCAGGCGTATCTAATAACTCAATGACGCCAGCCATGCTCGCTGCTGACTTACTCATCTTTGCTGTTGGATCTTGTAAATCATTAATTTTTGCCAGTGATTTTATTATCTGTGCCTGAGGGATATTGAAAACTTTTCCAAATTTTTTATTGAATCTTTCAGCTATATCTCTAGTTAATTCTACATGTTGACGCTGATCTTCTCCCACTGGTACAAAATCTGGCTGATAGAGCAAAATGTCGGCTGCTTGCAAAATTGGATATGTAAACAACCCAACATTTGTTCTCTCGGCTCCACCTTTTTGTGATTTATCTTTAAATTGAGTCATACGACTTGCTTCGCCAAAACCAGTAATACATTCAAACACCCAAGCTAGCTGGTTATGTGCGGGCACATGAGATTGAACAAAAAGTGTCGACTTATTTGGATCAATTCCAATTGCAATTAGTTGGGCAGCTGATAACAAAGTTCTTTTCTGTAGTAGTTTGGGATCAGTTTCAACTGTTAAGGCATGTAGATCAACTACACAGTAGTACGCATCATTATCAGACTGAAGATCAACCCATTGCTTTAGAGCACCTAAATAATTTCCTAAGTGGAAGGAGTCGTGAGTTGGTTGTATGCCAGATAGAACTCGTTTCTTACTCATTACGCATCATCTCTAGCAAGCAAAATTTGTCCGACTCGTTTTCCATTCATACTGATAATTGTAAAGCGTGCTCCATTAATTCTTATCACATCGTTAACCTGCGCAATTCGTCCCAAATAATGCATAGCAAAACCACTCACTGTTTCATATGGACCGTCTGGAAGAGTTATACCCGAGATTTCCTGCAACTCTTCGAGTGATATTAATCCGTCCAATTCAATATCGCCGGTTCGTTTTTCAAATGTATTATCAGATTCATGCGGATCATACTCATCATGAATTTCGCCAATTAAACACTCAACTAAATCTTCCAACGTCACAATTCCATCGGTACCACCGTATTCATCCAAAACAATAGCAATGTGTTGACGCTTAGTTTGCATCTCAGTTAACGCTGGTAACACTCCCTTTGTACCAGGCAGAAATAAAATATTTCTAATTAACTCCATAATAGTAATTTGAGCATCATCCAATTTCGGATTTAATAGATCGCGAACGTGTAAGAATCCAATAACTTCATCGCTACTACCGCGTACTACCGGATAACGTGAGTGAGCTAGTTCAACTGCAATTTTTCTTGCTTCAGATATAGGTAGAGATGCGTCAAGGAAATCTACTTCAGTTCTAGGCACCATGATTTCATGAATTAAACGATCGCTGGCATTAAATACTTCCTCAACAATATCTCGCTCTTCTTTTGTTAAATCAGCATGACCGCTGACTAAATCCATAAGTTCAACTTCAGAAATCTGATTTCGCTCTGTCTTTGATGAGATTCCAAATAACTTCATGATCAAATCTGTGGAGCGCGAAAGTAGCCAAATAATTGGTCTAAATACGGTTGCGACTAAATCAATTGCAGGTGCAGTTGCGAGCGCAATAGACTCACTCTTATATAGAGCCAATCGCTTTGGCACTAACTCACCAAATACTAAAGATATATATGCAATCACTAAGGTAATTCCCACGATTGACAAAATCTCACTACTTTGAGTTGAGATACCAATATTCTCTAGCTCTGGAATAACATATCTACCCAGCTGCTCTGCTCCCAAGGCGGCAGATAAAAACCCACAGAAGGTAATTCCAACCTGAACGGCAGCTAAAAATCTATTTGGATTTTGAGTCAATTTAGAGACTCTTACCCCACGCTTGCCCTTATTGGCGATCTGCTTTACCTGGGACTCTCGCATTGAAATTAGTGCGATCTCAGCCGCCACAAATATTCCACCCACGGCAATTAAGCCTAAAACGATAGCGATACTTTGAATTGCACCCTCAGCCATTACTTAATGATAACTGCGCTAGCGGGTAAGGCGCTAAGTTGAGCGCTTTTAAAGCCCCTCTTCCCCTTTCTGGCCTTTATGTCGTAGCCTTTGCCAACTCTCACAACCGTGAGACCTTCATCCAACGGATCGTCGGGTACGTACCTACCCGGAAGAGGGAGAAATAAATCATGGCATCAGTTGTATTTTCGCAAGCATCTCGAATCTATCCAGGAACTACAAAACCAGCAGTAGATAAATTAGATCTAACTGTTAAAGATGGTGAATTTTTAGTTTTAGTTGGACCATCTGGTTGTGGTAAGTCAACTTCACTTCGCATGCTAGCTGGACTTGAAGAAATCGATACTGGAACAATTCATATCGGGGATAAAGATGTAACAAATGTTGCACCGAAAGATCGCGACATAGCAATGGTTTTTCAATCATATGCACTTTACCCACACATGTCAGTTGCTGAAAATATGGGTTTTGCTTTAAAAATTGCCGGCGTAGCAAAAGAAGAACGCGATCGCAGAGTTAGAGAAGCTGCAAAATTATTAGATTTAGAAGATTACTTAGATCGTAAACCAAAGGCACTTTCCGGTGGACAACGTCAGCGCGTGGCTATGGGTCGAGCAATTGTTCGTGAACCTCAGGTCTTCTTAATGGATGAACCATTATCAAACTTAGATGCCAAACTTAGAGTTGCAACTCGTACACAAATCGCAGCACTGCAACGCAGATTAGGTATTACAACTGTTTATGTGACTCATGATCAGGTTGAGGCTATGACAATGGGTGATCGGGTTGCAGTTCTAAAAGATGGTCTACTACAACAAGTTGATACCCCACGAAATCTTTATGACAAGCCACAAAATGTTTTTGTTGCCGGTTTTATTGGTTCACCTGCAATGAATCTACTAACTGCACCAGTCTCTGGTGGTAAAGCAATGCTTGGAAATCTTACAATCTCAACTACTACCTCCTCTCCTTCTGTAACTGTAGGAATTAGACCAGAAGGATTTACACCAGCTTCAACTGGTTTTGATGTTGCAGTTGAGGTTGTTGAAGAATTAGGTGCTGATGCATTTGTTTATGGAAAGCCAGTAGATAAATCTCTAAAGTTTGCAAATACCACCGAAGAATTAGGTCAGGTAATTATTCGTTGGGATCCAAAGACTCCACCGAAGGCTGGTCAAACAGTAACAGTTGGCGTCAATCCAGATGCTGTTCATTTGTTTGATGCAACTACTGGTAAACGAATTAACTAAGGTTAATGTAAAAAACCCCACTCAATTTGAGTGGGGTTTTTCTTTTGAATCTTAAGCCATTGCTTTTTTAAGATTTTCATCAATTGCAGCTAAAAACTCTTGAGTGTTTAACCAAGGTGCATCCTTGCTAATTAAAAGTGCTAAATCTTTTGTCATCTTGCCACTTTCAACAGTTTGGATACAAACCTTTTCTAAAGTCTTTGAAAACTCAGCAACCTTTGGAGAGTTATCTAGTTTTGCACGATGTGCTAACCCTTGAGTCCAAGCAAATATTGAAGCGATTGGATTTGTCGACGTAGCCTTACCAGCTTGGTGGTCACGGTAGTGACGAGTCACCGTTCCGTGTGCTGCTTCGGCTTCAACCGTTTTTCCATCCGGTGTCATAAGAACTGATGTCATTAATCCAAGTGAGCCATAACCTTGTGCCACAGTGTCAGATTGAACATCGCCATCATAATTTTTACATGCCCAGATGTATCCACCCTCCCAGCGAAGTGAGGTTGCAACCATGTCGTCAATTAATCTGTGGTCATACTCTAGATTATTTTTATCAAAATCGGCTTTGAATTCTTTTTCAAAAACTTCGGCAAAGATATCTTTAAATCGACCATCATATGCTTTAAGAATTGTATTTTTAGTAGAGAGAAATACTGGATATTTACGTATTAACCCATAATTAAATGAAGCTCTGGCAAAATCTCTAATTGAGTCATCTAGGTTATACATCGCCATAGCCACACCTGAAGATGGGAAATCAAAAACATTAAATTCCATTGGCTTTGAGCCATCGGTAGGAGTAAATGTAACTGTTAACTTACCTGGGCCTGGTACTTTAAAATCAGTTGCTCGGTATTGATCACCAAATGCATGGCGACCAATCACAATTGGTTTAGTCCAATGTGGAATCAAGCGGGGAACATTTTTAATAATAATTGGTTCACGAAATATAACGCCACCCAAAATATTGCGAATAGTCCCATTAGGAGACTTCCACATTTTCTTTAATTTAAATTCCTCGACCCGAGCCTCATCTGGAGTAATAGTTGCGCACTTTACGCCCACACCATGCTTTTGAATTGCATGAGCGGAATCAATAGTGACTTGATCATCAGTTTTATCTCGGTATTCAATCCCTAAGTCGTAGTACTCAAGATTCACATCAAGGTAAGGAAGGATTAATGAATCTTTAATGAATTGCCAGATAATTCTGGTCATTTCATCGCCATCTAGCTCTACAACAGTACCTTCAACTTTGATCTTATTCACTTCAGACTCCGCCCTTATAGATCTTTAACATCTGCTTGTTTACTTCGAACAGCTTCAGCCGCAACCTTAAGTGATGAAAGCTCATCATTTGTTAACTTTGTTTCAATTACTTTATTAACTCCGCTTTTTCCAATTTGAGCTTCAACGCCAAGATAAACTCCAGTAATTCCATATTCGCCGTTAACCCAAGCACAAACTGGCATTACCTCATTTGAATTTGTAATTACAGCTTTAGCCATTCTGGCTGCAGCAGCAGATGGAGCGTAGTAGGCAGATCCAGTTTTAAGTAACGCAACAATCTCTGCTCCGCCATTTCGAGTTTTATCCACTAGTTCTGCAATTTCTTGTTGAGACAAAACCTCTACTAAAGCTTTTCCATTAACTGTGCACTGACTTGGTACTGGCACCATTGTTTCGCCATGAGAGCCTAAGGTTAGAGTTTTAACAGCCGATACTTCTACGTTGCATTTTTCTGCAACAAAGTTAGTAAATCTTGCAGTATCCAACATTCCAGCCTGACCCATTACTCGGTTATATGGAAATTTAGTTGCAAGTTGAGCAAGTGCTGTCATCTCATCTAGAGGATTAGAAACCACAATTACTACCGCATTTGGTGAATGTTTAGCAATGTTCTCAGCGACTCCTCTGACAATTCCAGCATTGACGCCAATTAAATCCATTCGGCTCATTCCAGGTTTCCGAGGCAATCCTGCAGTAATTACAACTACATCAGAGTTAGCAGTTTTTTCATACCCGCCGCCTTCGCTGGTAGTTGTTGCACCGATTAATTTCGTTTCAAATTTCTCTATCGATCTTGATTGATTAATATCTAAAGCTAATCCTTCAGGTTTTCCTTCAACAATATCGGTTAGGACTACTGTTTCAAATACATCATATTCTGCAAGTCTAAGAGCGGTGGTTGAACCATAAAATCCTGCTCCGACAACAGTCACTTTCCCAGATCTACTCATTTAATCCTCTCAGGGTATGTCCCAATATTACTGATGAAAGCCGTTACCACTAAATCGAGTATCTATCGGGCGTTAGGTAAAGAAAATGCCAAGATAAAAAGCATGACACAGATCATAATTGGAAGTAGAAGTTCAATATTTCGCTTAACTTTTTGCTGTGTATACCTAGCCAGTACAAAGGCACTTGCACCTAATGATAAAACAATAGAACCAGATCTAACTGCACCTGTCATCCCAATAATTAGCCCAATTAATACTACGACCAAGGAAAATCTTCTTATTTGATCTAGTGTAAAACTATCTTTCATTGGTTGGACAATTCCATTAAGTTGCTTAAAAGCATGGCTCGAGTCATTGGTCCTACGCCTCCTGGCATTGGAGAAAATACTGCGGCTTTATCTGAAACTTTTGGATCGACGTCTCCAACTAGTCCATGGGCAGTTCTTGTGATTCCAACATCAATAACTACAACGCCAGATTTAATCATTTCAGGCTTTAAAAAATGAGGACTACCAATTGCAGCAATAACTATGTCGGAATCTAAAAGCAACTCTGATAAATTCTTTGTGCCAGTATGAGCTAATGTAACTGTTGCATTACTTTCTTTTTGTGAAAGTAAAATTGATAAAGGTCTGCCAACAGTTGTACCTCGACCAATTATTAATACTTTTGCGCCAACTAAATTTATCTTGTACTCATTTAGCAGAGAAAGTATGGCCTTTGGAGTACATGGAATTACTGAATTTTTAGCCAATACTAAATTTCCTAAATTAGTTGGATGTAATCCATCGGCATCTTTTTTTGGATCGATTTGGGCCAATACCTTTTGAACATCGACTGATTTAGGTAGCGGCAGTTGAACAATGAAACCTGTGCACTTTGAATTCTTATTCAACTCATTTACGGCATTTACTATCTCACTTTGTGAAGCCGTTGCCGATAAATTAACTTTGATTGAATTTATTCCAACTTCTGCACAATCTCTATGTTTACCCTCAACGTACGCAACAGAGCCTGGATCATCACCAACTAATATTGTCCCAAGTCCTAAAACCTTGTTCGTGCGCTTAATTTCACTGGCAATCTGATTTTTTACAGCCAGAGCCGATTTTTTACCATTAATGATTATCGCACTCATTTCTCAAGCCTACCCTTGCTTTACTTTTTTCTTAAATATGAATGGGTAAAGATACATAATCAGCATAACTAAAAGTAGGTGGAGTGCAATTAATACAGAAATTAGTAATGGATTTACACCAACTGGTGACATATTCTCAGTAAGCAAAGACCCTGAGCTAAGAATTGATATTAATGCCAAAAACGAGACAGAAATAAAGATAAATCTGATCTTTAACTGATTTACACTTTTTGAATCTAATTTGACTTTGTTGATTAAACTTAGATTAATCCAACCGTAAATTGGAATTAGAATTGTAAAAACCAATAGCCAAGGAAGTTTTCCACTTGGTAGCGCTGCCAAAGCCGGAATTGCTGGAATTTCTCGCAAATCAAAAGTTATTGGCGAAATATTTGTTTGTTGACCTAGCGAAAATCCAGACCCAATTAGGTAGCTAAAGGTTGCAAAAAATAGATTTGGCAAATATAAGATTTGTAATATCACTAAAAGAATGCCACCAAGTATTCCTGGCTGGATGATTATCGATAGATTTTTTGCAGTGGAAAAATTTAAAACTAAAGAAAGTGTAAAAACCAGTCCGCTTATTCCTAGGAGAAAGATAAACAAACTCCACTGTAGCTTTATTAAGCTCTCAAACTTATTTACTGAAGTTGCTATTAAAAGTAAAATTAGAGGTGTTACTAGTCCTCTAACCCAATCAATTTGAACTTGAGAATTACTAGCTAAGAATGCTAGAACTATATAAAGTACAAAGTAAACTAATATAAAATAAGACCGAGTAATTTTCTTATTTCCAATTGTTTGCAAAGTTCGGTGATAGCCATTTTTTATTGCAAGTATCGGAAGTAGCGCTGCCCCGATAGGTAAATATGATAGATAACCAGTCACTTCATTACTCACTATGTTAAATGGAGCTAGATGCGCACCCAACCAAAGCCATACTGCCGCCCTCATTGGGTCAGAGGTTGTTCCATATGTACTTCCTGCTGTGGCCCAGGCAAATAGAGTTATAAAGGCAAGTGGGAATAGAACAATTAAGATTGATCGAATTACTTGTTGCAACGTTACATAAAGTCGACGTGCAACCATTATTTTCCTATCTGCGATTTACCCATTCAATATCTTGCGCATCAAGTTAGCGGTTTCACTTGGTGTTTTACCAACCGCAACACCGACTGCTTCTAGTGCTTCTTTTTTAGCAGAAGCTGTGCCTGAGGATCCGGAGACAATTGCGCCAGCATGACCCATAGTCTTGCCTTCAGGTGCAGTAAATCCAGCAACATAACCAACAACTGGTTTGGTTACATACTCTTTAATAAATTGTGCTGCTCTTTCCTCAGCATCGCCACCGATTTCACCAATCATCACTATCGCCTTTGTTTCAGGATCATCTTGGAATGCACGAAGGCAATCAATATGGGTTGTGCCAATTATTGGGTCGCCACCAATTCCTACAGCAGTAGTGAAACCAAAATCTCTTAATTCATACATCATTTGGTAAGTAAGTGTGCCTGATTTAGATACCAGCCCAATCTGACCTGCACCTGTGATATCGGATGGAATAATTCCAAGATTAGTTTTCCCCGGACTAATGATTCCTGGACAGTTTGGTCCAAGAATTTGAGTCTTACCACTGCTAACAGATCGCGCATAAAAAGCAGCAACATCATGAACTGGAATTCCTTCAGTTATTACTACTACTAGAGGAATTTGGGCATCAATTGCATCCATCACCGCAGATTTAGCAAATTTTGGTGGAACAAAAACTACTGATGCATTCGCACCCGTTGCATCCATGGCCTCTTTTACTGAATTAAATACTGGGATTAAAACTCCATCCATATCCGAAGTTTGTCCACCTTTACCAGGAGTTACTCCGCCAACGATTTTTGTTCCAGCTTTCAACATTCGTTTTGTGTGCTTAGTTCCTTCTGAGCCAGTCATTCCTTGAACAATTACCTTTGTATTTTCATTAACAAAAATGGCCATTATTTTGCCGCCAACTCTGCAGCTTTTGCCGCGGCACCATCCATGGTTTCAAGTTGTTGTACCAATGGATGATTTGCATCATTAAGAATTTTTCTGCCTAGCTCAACATTATTTCCATCTAAGCGAACAACTATTGGTTTGGTAGCTTTCGATCCTAAAATTTCTAATGCTTGAACTATTCCATTTGCAACCGCATCGCAAGCAGTAATACCACCAAATACATTTACAAACACACTTCTAACATCATTATCGCCTAATATTATTGATAAACCATTTGCCATAACTTCAGCAGATGCGCCCCCGCCAATATCTAGGAAATTTGCTGGCTTTACACCGTATTTTTCGCCTGCATATGCAACTACATCCAAAGTGCTCATTACTAGGCCGGCACCATTTCCGATAATGCCTACCTGCCCATCTAACTTCACGTAATTCAGATCTTTTTCTTTTGCTAGAGCTTCTAAAGGATTTGTAGCAGAATGATCAACTAGTTTTTCATGTTCTAGATGTCTAAAACTTGAATTATCATCTAATGTAACTTTGCCGTCTAAGGCAATAATTTTTCCATCTGCAGTTTTAACAAGTGGATTAATCTCCATCAAAGTTGCATCTTCTTTAACAAATGCATCCCAAAGCTTAATTAACACATCAGCAACTTGATCCACTACATCTGCTGGAAACTGACCCCTTTTAACAATATCAATAGCTTTTGCATTATCTATTCCTATATTTGGATCAATTCCCACTCGAGCTAATTTTTCAGGAGTCTTGTGAGCTACCTCTTCTATCTCCATTCCACCAGCCACTGATGCCATCACTAGAAAATTTCGATTAGCTCTATCTAGCAAAATTGCGAGGTAGTATTCAGATTCAATTGGAGCTGCCTGAGCAATCATAACTTTTTTTACAATATGCCCTTTTATATCCATTCCTAAAATTGCACTTGCTTTTTCTTTAGTATCGGCTGGGTTTTCTGCCAATTTAACGCCACCAGCTTTACCACGACCACCTATTTTTACTTGCGCCTTTACGACAACTTTGCCACCAATTTTTAAAGCAGCAGCTTCGGCTTCTTGTGGGGTCCTTGCCACTGCTCCAGCTAATACTGGAATTTTATGAAATTCAAAAAGATCCCGTGCTTGATACTCAAAAAGATCCAATATTTTTCCCCGATCAATTAACTACTGCAAGGTCGTAATAGTAATGAACTACTTCAAAAATTTATAATTTCTCAACTGGTGCATAACGCAATAGCAGCCGCTTTGGCCCAAATGAGCCAAAATCAATGGTGGCTTCGGCTCTATCTCCTTCACCGCTCACCTCAATTACGGTGCCCAAACCAAATGTGTCATGTGATACTCGCTCACCCACAGCTAGTTGCATTGTATTGCTCACTTTTCCAGTGGCTTTTGGAGCGGTAAAATTTCTTCTAATTGCGGATTTTGCATTAAAAGATTTTTCTTCTGCTTGATTCCATTCAATAACATTATCTGGAATTTCACTAATAAATCTTGAGGCAGCGTTATAGTTAGGTGCACCCCAAGCAGATCGGTACTCAGCTCTAGTTATAAACAGATTTTCTCTGGCTCTAGTCAATCCAACATAGGCAAGTCGTCTTTCTTCCTGTAACTCTTCAGGGTCATCTAAGGTACGAGAATGAGGGAAAATTCCTTCTTCCATTCCTGTTAAAAATACTGTTGGAAACTCCAAGCCTTTGGCGGTGTGTAGTGTCATCATTGTTACAACCCCACCATGATCTTCTCCGTCTGGAATTTGATCTGCATCTGCAACTAATGAAACATCCTCTAAAAATCCAGTTAATGATATTTCTTCACCTTCTTCAACTTCACCTTCTTCATATTCTGTAGCAACAGCTACTAACTCCTCTAAATTCTCTACCCTTACCTCATCTTGCGGATCTTTACTTTCTTCTAACTCTGCCAATAGACCTGACTGTTCTAACACTGCTTGCGTAATCACTGATGGTCTAGTTTTTGCCTCAACTAAAGTTTGCATCGATTTAACAAATTTCACAAATTCAATAAGTGAAGCTGATGACTTAGCAGTTATCTCTTGATTTTTATCTACTTCACACAAGGATTGCCAAAAAGATAATCCGTTATTCTTAGAGTAAAGATCTATCTGATCTAATGCGCGATCACCAATTCCCCTCTTTGGAGTATTTATAATTCTGCGCATTGATATTTCATCCTCTGGGTTTACTACAACCCTCAAATAGGCCAACAGATCCTTAATCTCTTTACGTTCATAAAACCTAACCCCACCAACAACTTTATATGGAATACCAATTCGCATAAATACCTCTTCAAATACGCGAGATTGGGCATTTGTTCTATAAAAAATGGCGGTATCACCTGGCTTAGATTTTTCTAGATCACGAAGCCTTGCAATTTGTCGCACTACAAAATCTGCTTCATCATGCTCGCTTTCAGCAACGTAACCAGTAATTAACGGACCACTTCCCGCATCAGACCAAAGGTTTTTTTCCTTTCTACCTTCATTATTTGAAATTACCGCATTTGCAGCGCTTAAGATATTTTGAGTTGATCGATAATTTTGTTCTAGCAAAATTGTTTTAGCATTCGAGTAATCAACTTCAAATTGTAAAATATTTCTTATATTTGCACCCCGAAATGCATATATAGATTGATCAGCATCACCAACAACACATAATTCAGCTGGCGGAAATCCCTCTTTCTCTGACCCAACAAGCTCTTTAATTAATACATATTGCGCATGATTTGTATCCTGATACTCATCGACTAGAACATGTCTAAACCTAGATCGATATTTAGCTTTAACCTCAGGAAATCTTTGTAGCACCTCAACAGTTTTTGAAATTAGATCATCAAAATCCATGGAATTAGCTCCTGATAACCGCTTTTGATACACATTAAAGACTTGTGCAACTATTTCTTGAAACTGATCTTTAGCCTGATTTAAATAATCCGCAGGTCCCATCAACTCATTTTTTGCTTGAGAAATGAGTGATGCTATAGCTCTTGGTGCATAACGTTTTTCATCCAGGTTTAAATCACGCATAACTAATGTGACTA
>JACCDY010973927.1_pt1 | contig 16363 bp, 15 predicted proteins | sample 7446391 | NCBI WGS metagenome assembly JACCDY01 (sample SAMN15323451, study PRJNA562643) | freshwater metagenome | isolation source: river surface water | place: USA:Blue River Watershed | collected 2017-08-18
ACCGTGACATGGGGCCAAAGGTTCGCTACATTGGCCCAGACGTTCCTGCTGAAGATTTGATTTGGCAGGATCCGATTCCTGCAGGTAACCCTAAGTTCGATGTCGCCGCGGCTAAGGCAAAGATTGAGGCAAGCGGGCTTAGTGTTTCCGAGCTAGTCAGCACTGCCTGGGACAGCGCCCGCACATTCCGCGGTTCAGATCTTCGCGGTGGCGCAAACGGAGCACGCATTCGACTAGAACCTCAGCGCAGCTGGGTCGGTAACGAGCCAGAGAGATTAAATAAGGTGCTTGCTGTGCTAGAGCCAATTGCCGCTGAAGTTGGCGCGAGTGTTGCCGACATCATCGTGCTTGCCGGAGGTGTCGGTGTTGAAAAGGCAGCCAAGGCAGCCGGTTTCAATATTGAGGTGCCATTCGCGCCGGGTCGCGGCGACGCAACCCAGGAACACACCGATGTTGAGTCCTTTGCCGTGCTTGAACCACTGCACGACGCCTACCGTAACTGGTTGAAAGACGACTACGCAGTTACCCCTGAAGAGTTGATGCTTGATCGCACTCAGCTAATGGGCCTGACCGCTCCTGAGGCAACCGTGTTGCTTGGTGGAATGCGCGTGATTGGCACTAACCACGGTGGCAGTAAGCACGGAGTTTTGACTGAGCGCGAGGGAGCGTTGACCAACGACTTCTTCGTAAACCTAACCGACATGAATTTGGTCTGGGAGCCAGCCGGCGAGAACCTATACAAGATGCGTGATCGCTCAAATGGCCAGGTTAAGTACTCGGCAACTCGCGTTGACTTGGTTTTTGGTTCAAACTCAATTCTTCGTTCATACGCCGAGGTGTATGCACAGGACGATTCAAAAGAGAAGTTTGTGCACGACTTTGTGGCCGCCTGGGTCAAGGTCATGAACTCGGACCGTTTTGATCTAAATTAACAACTGACAAACTCGGCTCAGGCTTGGCCATTCCTGCGGTAGAAATGTAGGGATGAAGAAATTATTAGGTACAGGCCTGGCCGAGTTTTTTGGCACTCTGACCCTTGTTTGCGTTGTGGTTGGTTCTGGAATTATGGGAACCAATCTTTCAAATGACGCTGGTGTTGCACTTCTGATCAATACCGTCTCAACAATTTTTGCGCTCGCGCTTTTGATTTTGATTTTGGGTCCGGTTTCCGGGGCGCATTTCAATCCGGTGGTAACCCTGGCCATGTTAGCCAGCAAGAGAATTTCGCCCGTCACGGTGTGGGCTTATATTCCGGCTCAAATTCTTGGTGCCATAGTCGGCGCGGTTCTAGCCAACCTGATGTTCAACCTTCCCGCCGTGCAGATTTCTGATAACTATCGTGTGAGCACTGGAACGTTTATCGGTGAAGTGCTGGCCACCGCCGGCTTGTTGATTGTGATTTTGGTGCTGTTGCAGCGAGACCAAGGCGGCTTGATTCCGGTATCAGTTGCAGCCTGGATTGGTTCGGCATATTTCTTTACTTCTTCTACTTCGTTCGCAAACCCAGCGGTCACGGTGGGGCGAATGTTTAGCGACACCTTTGCAGGAATCTCACCAGATTCAGTCTTGCCATTTATTGGCGCTCAGCTTGTTGGTGCTGCTATTGGTATCCTCGGGGTGAAGGCAATCAAGTAGCTCAGACGAGCTGAGGAGACACGTGGCCAAGATAAATAAGAATCGAATCACATCGGTCGCGGACAAGGATTTTGTCGTATTCCTAATTGGAATGCGAATCAACAATTGGTTTGCAATCCACCATTGGTTGCCGGTTTTCTTGGCCATGGGCAAAATGCTGCCTGAGCTATATAAAAATCCAGACCTAGGCTTCAAGTCTTATGAAATGGGCTTTGGCCGCACCATTATTTTGATTCAGTACTGGGAAAACACCGACAAATTAATCAACTATGCCAAAGCCAAAGACTCAGAGCACCTGCCAGCTTGGAAGGCCTTCAATAAAGCAGCCATGAAAACCAGTGCCGTTGGAATCTGGCACGAAACCTATGTGATTGATAAGTCAAAGACTGAGAACATCTATGTGAACATGCCTCCGTTTGGCTTTGGAAAGGTTGGCGAGATTCAGCCAGCCCAAGGAAAGCGAAACTCAGCAGCCCAAAGATTAGGCGAGTAAGGTTTGGCTATGAAATTGGGTCAAGACATCCTCGATTATCAGAGCAACCTGAGTGAAGATGAAGCCGCTATCGGTTCTGCACTAATCAAAATGATTTCCAAGGTTCTTCCCCAAGCTGAGGGCAAAGTTTGGCATGGTCACCCGGTCTGGTTTATTGACGGCAATCCCGTGGTTGGTTACTGCCTGAAGAAGGCTGGCATCGAGGTTCTGTTTTGGAGTGGTCAGTCATTCAACCTTGAAGGGCTTCGCGCTATGGGAAAGTTCAAGGCTGCTAGCTTGAGCGTTCCTGCACTGAAGTCGCTTGATAAAACGGCGCTGACAACGTGGCTGGGTGAGGCCAAGGAAATCCAATGGGATTATCAAAACCTGCCCAAAAAGAGAGCGCTGGTGAAGCGCACCAAGTTTTAGTTACTGAACGTGCTCCGGATTCATCCAGAAGAGATCCCACAGGTGACCATCTAGATCTTCGAAGCCCCAGCTAAACATAAAGCCGTGGTCCTCAGGTTCATTTAGTTTGCGAGCACCAAGCGAAAGTGCCTTCTCAGTCATTGTGCGCACCTCCTCGGCTGAACCTAGACTGAAGGCAAGAATGGCCTCGGTGGTTCCCTTGTCAGCGATTGGTTTTGAAATAAAACCTTGAAACTTTTTGTGCTCTAGAAGCATCACATAAATAGTTTCATTAACAATCATGCAGGTTGATTCATCATCGGTGAATTGAGGATTGAACTTGAAGCCAAGTTGAGTGAAAAAATCCACTGACTTAGTTAAGCTCTCTACCGGTAGATTCACAAAAATTGAACTAATCATGGGTCAAGGTTAGACCACGAATTAGAACGGTCTTTTTCTATCGGGTGAATCGGCCAAATCCAAGGGCGTAAAGCATGGGCAAGGCAGATATGCCAAGCAATGTTAACCCCAAGCTTTGATTTTGTGGCAGTGAGAGAACCCCAGAAATTACCAGCCCGGTAAAAACTAAACCTGCCGTTGCGCGACGAATGCTTGAATCCAAAACTCGCATTCGGCGCTCGAGCTCTGGGTTTCTAAGCACAAGGTCCCCGCGTTCGACTCTGCTGACCACACTTTCAATGCGTCCCGGTAGTTGGCTTAGCGTAACCAGGTTGGCGAACAGATCCTTGCCCAGCCGTTTCACGGTTCCAGCGCCTGATCCGTTTAGTAGTGATCTTGCGAAAGGGTCAACCGCATCCCAAATGTTGAATTCACGATTTAGTTCGCTGGTGACTCCTGAGATAAGTGAAAGAGCCCTGATCAAGAATAGAAAGTCATTTGGAAGCTGGAACGGAAGGGTGCGCACGAGTTCACTGAACTCAATACCAAACTCCCTGAGTTCAGCCGGATCTGTTTGAATCAGCTCGCCCACTCGCACGCCGCCAAAGCGGTCAAATAGTTTGCTGACTGCCTCTTCTAGAAGCAAGGTGTCGGCTGATGGTAGGAGAACCCCTAAGCGCTCGCAAGCCACGACCCAGGCTCGCGCGTCTCTAGATGCAACAGCAAAAAGGAATCTCTGCAGGTTGGCCTTTAGTTCCTCGCTTACTTGGCCCATCATTCCAAAGTCAATGTAGGTCAGCGTGAAGTCAACTGCCGCACCTTCCGGGGCCTTGGTAATAAATATGTTGCCCGGGTGTGGGTCGGCGTGAAAGAAACCGGTGACAAAAAATTGCTCAAAGGTGGCTCTGGCAAGCTCGGCGGCAACGGCATTGGGATTAATTCCGGCTGCTACTAACCCTTCAACATCAGAAATCTTGATTGCACTGACGTCAGTCAGAGTTAGCACTCGCTTTGCGCTGCGCTCCCAAATTACATTCGGGGTCTGAATTCTGGGATCGTTTTCAAAAGCCTCTGCAAACCGCTCAAGGTTTTCTGCCTCGTGCAGATAGTTGATTTCTTGAAGAGTAATTTCTGAAAACTCGCGAACCAGAGCGGGGGCATCGGTGCGTTTTGAAACTAGTTTGACTTTTGATAACCAGCCACCAACCTTGGTCAATGCTTTCAAGTCCACGTCAACAATGTTTTCTATGCCCGGTCGTAGAACCTTCACCACCACATCTGTGATACCTAGGTCACCAGCAAGTCCGGGGGAGAGTTTAGCTTTGTAGGCCTGCCCCAAAGATGCGGCGGCAATTGGTTCGGCAGTGATTTCTGCGAAAGCTACACCCGGTGACATGCCAAGCTCGCTCTCAATTGCATGCAGAATGCTTTCGAAAGACTCAGGGGCAACTTCATCCTGCAGACCAGATAGTTCCTTGGTTATCTCTTCTGGGAGCACATCCAAGCGAGCAGATAAAAACTGGCCAACTTTAACCATCAAACCGCCTAAATCGGCAGCTAGGTTGTGAAATTTTCTAGCTAACTTTTGAAAGCGCCTGATTCGGCCACGGGCGGCAATTTTCTTCAAACCAAATTGCGGCAAAACAATCTCAAACCACCAAGCTTGAGCTAATGCAAGAGCAGCAAACCTAAGAATCCTTTGGTAGCGAGACTTGAGCGCCCTGCTCTGATTTGAAAGATTACTTTTCGGCAAGAACTTTGTGTAGTTCGTGACGAGCTTTGTCTAAAATCTCTGCCGCTCTTGCTTGCTGCTCGCGTGACGCGGTCTGGGCGACATCAAACATAACCGGTGGAAGCTTGGACGCTGCTTTCAAGAATGTTGGTTCACAGCTCATCCAGTTCAAATTAGAGAAATTCATTGTTGGTGACACCGATGGTGCCTCGGCCATTTTGTCGCGCGCTGATTCAAGTTCTGCTTCGCCAGTTTTTGTCAGTGAGAACAACTTGCGATCACCTTTAGTCTTTGCGGCTACGAATTCGGCCGCAGTGAGTTTGGTAAGAGCCTTGTTAACCTGACCGTCAGTGGGGGCCCAGGTTCCGCCGGCTGCAAGGCTGATGGACTTCACAATTTGAGTCGCTGTTTTGGCACCTGATTCCAAGGCTGCCAGCACAGCGACCTCTAGCCGGGCTTCATCGGGTTGGGCCTTGACGCCACCCTTCAGGGTGTTCGATGCCATGTCCTTGACATAGCCAAATAGCCCTTCGATGGCCTGACGTGGGTCAAAACTGTTCGATGTTGTGCTCACAAGAGTCCTTTTGGTCATGTTGGGGTACTTATCTACTACAAGGCAATTATCGGGTTTTTCATTCCTTGATTGACCCGGTTTAGGCTTGTCAAACAAGCTCTAGAGAACGGGGAACAAATGCCAGTTATGCCAATGTTTCCGCTGAGCACTGTCTTGATGCCTGCGATGCCGCTCTCGTTGAGAATTTTTGAAGAACGCTACCTGAAACTTCTTGGGGACTTAGTCGGCCAGGAAAATCCTGAGTTCGGCGTTGTGCTGATTGAACGAGGTCAAGAGATTGGCGGCGGTGAGAAGAGGCTTGGAATTGGAACTTTGGCCTCCGTCACCGACATCGGAACCTTGGATGAGTTTTATGGGATTGAGTCAATTGGCACACAACGCTTCAGGGTGAATGCATGGTTGCCCGATGATCCGTATCCGATGGCTGACATCGACTTCATCCCAGACTTAATCTGGGACGACTCTCTGACCATGGCTAAAAACCAACTGGAAACCAAAGTGCGGAACTTATTGTCGTTTGCCAGCGAGTTCGGAGATTTGCAGTACGGCTCAGATACAGAGTTCAGCGAGGATCAAATGCAGGCGTGTTGGCAACTTGCCGGGGTACTGCCGGTTGGGCCCTTGGATCATTTAGATCTTCTGCAGTCACTTTCAGCAGCTGATCTTGTCTTAGAAACGCAAGCCCTGGTGTCAACGCTCGACCAGGCTCTCAAGGCCATGATTGAACAACTGGGGACCAAAGACTGAATCGGATTACCCCGGTAAAAAGTCCCGAAAATTTGCGATACTTGCGCAAAATTTATGATAAATCTATTGCTAGACTAGAGAAAATCCGCAAGTATGTTCTTTAATAAAGAATAAATCCGTAATTGGAGGCAAAGATGCAAAAAATTGCTCGTATTTTGATTGATCAGGCACACAGCCAGGCTTGGGCAGTTAAGTCTGAGATAGCGGCAACAATGAACCCCGCAAACCCAGCCGACTCCAGTTACGCCAAAATGGCCCAAATCGCCAAGGTCTCAGAGTTTGAAGTTGAGTTACACGAGAGCGGTTTGTTCACAGCAGATGCCTTAGCCGCAGCGGACATACTCGTGATTCCCCACGCCTCGACCGACGAATGGGAAAAAACTATCGGTGTTGGTTCTCCAAAGCTCACCCACGAGGAATTAGAAGTACTAGAGGGTTTTGTTCGCTCGGGCGGCTCGTTGCTTTTGCTGGCAGAAACCGAGCAGCCAAAGTATGGCAACAATTTAGCCGAACTCGCGGCCAAGTTTGGTGTCGAAGTTAAAAACTCAACTGTTCAGGACCCAAGCCGCTCTTATAAAGATGTGCCAACTTGGATCATCAGCGAATTTGACCGACTAACCAAATCAGACTTTGCCTTCATGGTTGAACAAGTTTGCCTCTATCGCGCCGGAACCCTTGAAGTTTCGTCAGATGTTGCGGCCGAGGTTTTCATGCGCACCTCTGAACACGCGGCCCCAGCTTCAGCTCCGCTTGGGGTTGCGGTTCAGCACGGTCTTGGTCGAGTAGTGGTGCTAGCGGACTCTGATCTTTTTGGTGACGACTCAATTGATGACTGTGATAACAAGCAACTCTGGTTAAATATTGCGGGTTGGCTGGCCAACGCGAAAGTTGCTGCAAAAGCAAACGATAAGCGTGAGTCAAGCTGGATGCTAACTGATGCCAATTGGAAAAAACTTGCCGAGGCAATTGAAACTTTGCGCCCTATGCAAGCCAAAGATGGTTCGATTGATGCCAATGAGTTCTCTCACCAAGAGGCCTCAGCTCTGCTTGATCAAGTTATTTCGGCAATTGATAATCTTGCTCCGAATTTCGAGCACCAGCAGGACTATTTCGCTGCGGTCAAAAAGGACTTAGAAGATTGGCGCCAGGGCGGCTTCATAATTCCAGACTTCTACAACTCACTCGAATTATTTAGGCCTGATCTAAATCGTAAAAATTCAGTGCAGCACCTGGCTGTATTTTCTATGTACACCCAAAACGGGAACCCAAACCGTAATCTTGAAGCGGTAATCATCAACACTTTTTGGCCCGATTGGTTGGCTGAGAAAGAAAAGAAGTACAACAACCCGGCTTTTGTCCCGATCGAATTTGTTGCCTTTACATCTGGTTACGACACGAATTCAGCCGTGTTCTTCCCTGAAACCGTTGCTGTCAGGTCAGTGGCTACCTATTACTGGGGTGGAATCTTCTGCGATCGTGAAGCAGCTCGATTCCGTCGTGTAACTCAGGCGGCCAAGGATCTCTTGTATTTGCCGCTGCCAGCAGACGCGGAACGCCTGGTGAATGACCAGCAGTTAGCTCAGGAGACCTTTGTCCTTTGGGATCTAATTCACGACCGCACCCATTCTCGCGGCGACCTACCGTTTGACCCATTCATGATCAAGCAGCGCATGCCTTTCTGGATGTATGCCCTAGAAGAGTTACGCTGTGACCTGGCTACATTCCGCGAGACCCTGGTATTAGAGGCTGAGGGGGACCGCCTTGCAAAGTACATTCGCTACGCAATCTTGTTTGATCGAATTTTCCGTTTCTCCATCACCGGTGGTCGAGTACGAAACTATGACGGCCTGGGTGGGCAAATTATTTTCGCTCACTTACACAAGACCGGCGCCTTGCAATGGACCGATAACCGTTTAGCTTTTGACTGGGAGAAAGTGACTCAGGAGGTCGTCAACCTTTGCGAGCAGGTAGAAAATCTGTATCACGACGGCATCAATAGATCCCGAATGGCACAGTGGATTTCCGCTTACGAATTTGTCGCAGGCCTAGTGCAACCGAACCCAGCCTCCAATTGGGCTAAGGGCGCAGATGCCCTACCTACCGGAGGCGAGTTGAAGGAAATGGTGAATCTAGTTCTAGACGATGAGTTTCCGCTGAACGTGTTCTTTGAAACGCTGAACCGAAAGCTTGCCGAAGTGATTACCTCAACCAAGGGCATCACCGCTTAGTCGCAAAGGCAAGTGGCATACTTTCGTTATGGAATCTCTGGACCGGCGTCTGCTTGAATTATTGGCTAATGACTCGAGTGCATCAATAAGTGAACTGTCGGCATTGCTTGAGGTGCCGACATCTACTTTGCACCAGCGAATCAAGCGATTGGAAGCCCGGGGTGTAATCACCGGTTATCGTGCTCAGATAAATCAGCGCGAAGTTGGATTGACGCTGCATGCGTTGGTCTCGCTCACTCCAATTGACCCTTCTAAGCCAGACGACGTAGTTGAGAAAATTAGCCCAATTGCAGAAATAGAAAGTTGCTGGTCGGTGGCTGGAACTGAGTCCTACATTGTCAAAGTTGCAGTCGCTGAGCCGGCCGACTTAGAGGCCCTGCTGGCAAAGATCCGGGCACATGCAAACGTCTCAACCAGAACCAGCGTTATTCTCTCAACTCCGTTCGAGGGCCGACAGGCTCAAATCCCAAAGGACTCAATCCAATGACAAAAAACCCTCGCGGATTTGCCAGTGACAACTACGCCGGAATCCACCCGGCCGTTTTAGAGGCTATTTCCCAGGCCAACGTGGGACACGAAGTTGCCTACGGCGAAGACTCGGTAACCGCCGAGTTTGATGCTTTGGTTCGTGAACTATTCGGACCTAACGCCCAAGGCTTTCCGGTTTTCAATGGCACCGGTGCGAACGTAGTGGCTCTTCAAGCTGCCACCAAGCGTTGGGAGGCAGTCATTTGCGTCGAGAGTGCCCACATCAATGTTGATGAAGGCGGCGCGCCAGAAAAGATGGCGGGACTCAAACTTTGGACAGTCCCAACCAGCGACGGAAAGCTCACCGTTGAACTAGCAGCCAGCCAGATTTTCGATATGGGAGTGGTGCACCGTGCTCAGCCAGGAGTGATTAGCATTACGCAAACCACAGAGATGGGCACTCTGTATCAAATCGATGAGATCCGGGCCTTGGCTTACCTGGCTCATGAAAACGGACTATTGCTTCACCTTGACGGTGCCCGAATTTCAAATGCCGCCGCTGCCCTAGGAAAATCATTCAAGGAATTCACCACCGATGCCGGTGTTGATTTAGTTTCTATGGGCGGAACAAAAATCGGTGCCCTGGCTGCCGAAGCGGTGATCGTCACTGACACGAGTTCAGCACGGGGTAAGGCGCTCGCCGAGGCCATGCCGTTTTTACGCAAAACCTCAATGCAACTATCTTCAAAAATGCGATTCATGTCGGCCCAGCTAATTGCCCTCTTTGAAAATAACGCTGCAGTGGCGATTGAAAACGCAACTAGGGCCAATTCAATGGCAAAGCTGCTTTACGAGGGTGTAGTCAAAATTGCCGCCGAGAATGCCAGCGTCTCAGTTGAAAACCCAGCTGAAGCAAATGCTGTTTTCCCAGTGTTGCCTAAAGAAATTACTCAGCGGTTGCAGCAGCAATACCGCTTCTACGTTTGGAATCAAGAGACTGGCCAGGTTCGCTGGATGTGTTCGTGGGACACGACTGAGGACGATGTTCTTGGAATCTTGGCGGCGCTAAAGGCGGCGCTCTAGTTTTTCAAACTAGTGGTGGCTTCGTTCACCGAGTCGGCAAAACATGCCGACTCGGCAAAACATGCCGACTCGGTCGGACCTTGCGGAGAATATGGGATTCGAACCCATGAGGGCTTGCACCCAACACGCTTTCCAAGCGTGCGCCATAGGCCACTAGGCGAATTCTCCTTGGATTGTTACAGACGTCAGTCTACCTAACTGGCAAGCTAACCAAGCAGCGCGGGGAACAGCTCACCAACTGCACCAATTGCCGAAGACACTGCAATGGAGATCAGCAGCAAACCAAATATGCGACTCACGATACTGAGACCGGTTTCACCAAGTAGTTTTTCAAGTGGTTGAGCCGCCAAGAACAAAACATAAGAGACAACTGTCAACGCCAAAATCACACCAATATTTGTCCAAAAGGCTCCGCCCTCAGTTGAGCGGATTGTGATTGTTGCCGCAATTGCACCGGGACCTGCCATCAATGGAATCGCCAGTGGCACAACCGCGGCGCCAGAGGCGCTGGCAGCCAGGGCCACCTTTTGCCCCTGCACCATTGACCAACCAATTCCACCAATCACCAGAGCACCGGCAATTCGGAACGCGTTGATGTCAATGCTCAGCAGTCGAAGAATCGCCTCGCCCAAGAAATAGGCAACCACCAACGTGGCTCCAGAAACCAAAGCGGTTTTCAAAGCTACCGATCGGCGCTCGCTGGGTGTGCGACCGGCGGTGAGGGTAAGAAAAACCGGAATAGCGGTGATTGGACTGACGATTGCAAAGAGGGCAATCAGGGTGGTCACAGCACTTGAAGTTGGCACTATTTACTTTCTATCGGTTTGGTGGCACCGCTCAAGAAAAGTGAGACAGCAACGAGTGCAAGGGGAATGCTAAACGCCACGTAGATTCCTGCAACTTGACCAAGTGCCCCAAGTGCGGGGCCAACGGTGATGCTTGAAATGTAGACCACGGTGATAATCATGTTTACTCGGGGAGCGGCCATGGATTGATCATCGCTCATTGATGCAATCACCATTGGGAAGCCAACTGCTGCGCCAAGACCCCAAAGGATTAGCCCTAGGTATTCCAAACCGGTGGCCTCGCTGGTCATAAAAATAATCATGCCGAGCGCGGTGAAAATAATTGATGCCAGCACTAGGCGATAGCGACCAATCAAATCAAGCACGTAGCCACCAATCAGGCGCACGATCGTAATCACAATCCAAAAGACACCAAACGCGGTAGCAGCTTCAGCTCCGGTGTAGCCAATGTTGGTAAGTGCCAACGGAACCCAAACACCGGCAGACATCTCGGCCATGATGAAAGTGAAACCAACCACTGCAAGCAGCAGGCTTCGTTTTTCAGTCCAAATCTTCGCGGCGATTTTACGGTTCTCAATTTTCTTGGCTGCTGATACATCTGGTTCCTTGTGCTTCGGAAAACCATAGCCACCAATTATTGAAACAACACCGATAAAAATACCCACGGCCAAGAAAGAAACCGACAGCGAGACATCGGCGTTGATTAGCCAGGTGGCTAAACCGGCACCAACCAACATGCCCACGCCGAATAATCCGTGAATCGCAGAGAAAATAGATCGCTTTGCCGCTTTATCAACAGCGGTGCCTTCAAGGTTTCCAAGGAAGTCACTCAAGGCCATTGGCAGTCCCATGAAGAACAGACAGATTGAGCTCACGAAGAAGCTGCCGGCATCAACGGCAAAACCCAGAATCGCGAAGGCTGTACCGGCAACCGCAAATGTTGCCGTGTTCACGTTGCGAGTGCCGAATCGGTGTACCAATGGACCGGCGAATAAAATTCCGGCCAGACCACCTGCAGGGTAAAGCATCGCCAACCAGCCCATCTGGGCGGTGTTAATTGCCAGCGCGTCTTGCACCTCTGGCCCGCGGCTCACCCAGGTTGAGTACAGAAACGCGCGGGTGAAAAAGATGGTGGCGGCTCCGGCGAACCAAATTGCGATGCGAGCTTTTGTGGTCATTTACCTAGGCTAACAAGGCTGAATTGCTCTCAAATCCAACGGCTAAACTGATTGATGGCTCCTCGCGTGGCGCTACCTCGGCTAACTCCCCCAGGATCGAAAGATAGCAAGGGTAACTGGGCTCTGGCGGGTGCGCGGGGAGTCTTTTATTGGAATCGACGGTCAGATGCGAAAGGTAGGCTCTAGACGTGGTTACCGCTCTGTATCGTCGCTATCGCCCTGAAACCTTCGCTGAATTGATTGGCCAGGCTCAGGTCACCGCGCCGCTGATGACCGCACTTCGCACCGATCGCGTGAATCACGCATATCTTTTCTCTGGCCCTCGCGGTTGCGGAAAAACTACCTCGGCTCGCATTCTTGCTCGTTGCCTCAATTGCGCCGAAGGACCAACCGATACCCCCTGCGGAGTTTGCCCAAGTTGCGTGGAACTTTCGCGTGATGGTTCTGGCTCACTTGATGTTGTAGAAATTGACGCGGCTTCGCACAACGGTGTTGATGATGCTCGCGATCTGCGCGAGCGCGCCATTTTTGCCCCGGCTCGTGACCGCTACAAGATTTTTATCCTCGACGAGGCTCACATGGTTACCCCGCAGGGCTTCAACGCACTTCTAAAAATTGTTGAAGAGCCACCTGCACATGTGAAATTTATTTTTGCCACCACCGAACCCGATAAAGTCATCGGCACAATTCGTTCCCGTACTCATCACTATCCGTTCCGCTTGGTACCGCCAGCGCAAATGCTTGAGTACCTTGAGCAACTTTGCTCAAGTGAAAAAGTTGAGGTTGCACCCGGAGTGTTGTCACTCGTGGTTCGATCAGGCGGAGGTTCTGTACGTGATTCCCTTTCTCTACTTGATCAGCTAATCGCTGGTAGTGAGGGCGGCAAGGTGGAGTACGACCGCGCAGCCGCACTGCTGGGCTTTACTCACGCAGCTTTGCTTGATGAGGTAGTCGATGCCTTTGCTGCCAAGAATTCAGCGCAGGTTTTTGCCAGCGTAGACAAGGTAATTCAAACCGGTCAGGACCCTCGTCGTTTTGTTGAGGATCTGCTGGAGCACCTGCGCGATTTGATTGTCATACTTTCAGTCGGCGACGAGGCCAAGAGTGTGCTGCGTGGAATCCCAGCAGATGAACTAGAAAAGATGAAGACCCAGGCGCTTGGTTTTGGTTTGGCTGAGCTGACCCACGCTGCCGAGACGGTAAACGCTGCGCTAACCGAAATGTCTGGAGCCACCTCGCCAAAGCTACACCTTGAATTAATGTGTGCCAAGGTACTGGTGCCATCAAGTGATCAGACAGAGGTTGGTTCATTGGCGCGCATCGAGCGCCTGGAGCGACGCATCGGTGTTGGTTCTGGCGATGCCGCTAGTCCCGCGGCCAGTGTTGCAACGGTTCGGGCAAGTACTCAAAATGCGACTCCGGTCACTCGAATTGGATCTGAAACACCTGCCGGTGTTCAAGCTCCAAAAACTGAAAAGATTACTGAGGTGTCTGCACCGGCTGGAATCGGGGGAGTCACCCTGACTCAGTTCAAGGACTCGTGGCCAAACATTTTGACGCTGGTAAATAAGAAGTCAAAGGCGGCCTGGATGGTTGCGTTTGCGTTGAGCGTTGTTGATTTCACCGGTGATGTTTTGACACTCAAGTTCATGAGTCAAAAAGATCTTGATTCGTTCAAGAATGCCAGCGGAGCATCAGAGGTGTTGCGCGGAGCAATCATGGACGTGCTGGGTGTTCAAGTTAAGTTCAAAGCCCAAATTGATGCCAAACCAGAAGACGCACCTGCACCCGCTGCACCTGCTGAACCTGCACCAGTGAAGACAGACACAAAACCAATTGCAGTGGTTGAGGAAGTTGAGCCGCAGGATCAAGCGCCTGCTCAAGAAGTTGCCGCAGCACCAGAGCCTAAGTCAGCGCCAGAGCAAAAATCACGCAACTCCGGTATGGCCGATGAATCCGCTCGCTACGGTGAATCACTGCTTCGCGAAATGCTTGGTGCCGAACCAATGCAAGACAAGAACGGTAAGTAATGTACGAGGGCGTTGTTCAGGAACTGATTGACGAGCTTGGTCGTTTACCCGGAGTGGGCCCAAAGTCTGCCCAGCGCATCGCCTTTTACCTTTTGCAAACAGAGGATGACCAAGCCCAGAAACTTGCCCAGGTTCTAATGGAAGTTAAGGAGCGAGTTCGCTTTTGCGAGGTCTGCGGAAACGTGACCGAGGAAACCCAGTGCAATATTTGCCGCGATGCCCGCCGCAATCGCACCGCTATATGTGTGGTTGAAGAATCGAAAGATGTTCAGGCCATTGAGCGTACCCGCGAATTCCGCGGCCTGTACCACGTGCTTGGCGGAGCAATCAGCCCAATCGAGGGCATCGGCCCAGATCAGCTTCGCATCAAGGAGCTCATGGCTAGATTGGGTAATCCCGAGATCCAAGAGGTAATCATCGCTACCGATCCAAACCTTGAGGGCGAAGCTACCGCCACTTATTTGACCCGCATGCTCAGCCCACTGGGCATCAAGATTTCTCGTCTGGCCTCCGGTTTGCCGGTTGGCGGCGATCTTGAATACGCCGATGAAGTGACCCTTGGCCGGGCATTTGAGGGACGCCGAACAGTCAACTAAACTAGAGACTTCTTGCGGTATCTGGCCGCGATCCCTTCAATTCAAGGAGATACGGTCTTGGCTCTGATTGTGCAAAAGTTTGGCGGTTCATCCGTAGGAGATGCCGACAAGATTAAGCACGTAGCCAAGCGCGTTATCGAGACTCAAAAAGCAGGCAACCAGGTTGTGGTTGTGGTTTCCGCAATGGGAGATACCACCGATGAACTGCTTGACCTAGCCAACTCGGTTGCCGAAGACCCATACAAGTCACCTCGTGAACTAGACATGCTGCTCACCTCTGGCGAGCGCATCTCAATGTCACTACTTGCCATCGCAATCAACGCACTTGGCGCTAAGTCACAATCATTCACCGGTTCTCAAGCTGGAATCGTGACTGACAGCGTGCACGGAAACGCCCGCATTGCAGAAGTCACCCCAGAGCGCATTCGCGAATCGGTTGACGCCGGCAACATCGCCATCGTCGCTGGATTCCAAGGCTTCAACCGTGAGACCAAAGACATCACCACGCTTGGCCGCGGTGGTTCAGACACCACCGCCGTTGCGCTCGCCGCTGGTCTAGACGCAGACCTCTGCGAAATCTATTCAGATGTTGATGGTGTTTACACCTCAGACCCACGCGTAATTAAAGGTGCCAAGAAGCTAGACGCCATTGATGTTGAATCAATGCTTGAGTTGGCAGCGGCCGGAGCCAAGATTCTGCACATTCGCGCGGTTGAATTTGCTCGTCGTCACAATGTAGATCTACGCGTTCGTTCAACATTTAGCACCGATCCAGGAACCATCGTTTATTCAGGAAAAGCAGGAGCAGGCATGGAAGAGTCAGTCGTATCTGGTGTAGCAATCGACAAGGGTCAGACCAAGGTTATGGTCATTGGTATTCCTGACGTTCCGGGCAAGGCGGCTGAGTTGTTCCAGCTGGTAGCCGACGCCGGAGCCAACATTGACATGATCGTGCAGAACACTCCAACCGGTTCAGACGTGACCGACCGCGTTAGCGACATTGGCTTCACCTGCCCCAAGTCAGAGACCAAGAAGGTAGCCGCCGCTTTGGAATCAGCCAAGGCATCGCTTGGTTTCCGAACCGTAGAGATTGATGAAGAAATCGGAAAGCTTTCAGTTGTTGGCGCTGGCATGCGAACCCACTCAGGTGTCTCGGCCACGATGTTCCGTGCCCTTGCCGAAGCTGGTATCAACATTGAAATGATTTCTACCTCTGAGATTCGCATATCGGTGATTACCAGCGACGACCAGGTTGACGCCGCGGCTCGCGCTGTGCACACCGCATTTGGCTTGGATTCAGATGTAGAAGCAGTTGTTTACGCAGGAACAGGACGATAAAAATGGCTAAACCAAATCTCGCTCTCGTAGGTGCAACCGGTGCCGTAGGTACCGTGATGATTGGCATCATCAACAGTCGTCCAAATATTTGGGGCGAGATTCGTTTGATTGCCTCACCTCGTTCAGCTGGCAAGAAAATCAATGTTCACGGCGAAGACCTAACCGTGGTTGCCCTTTCACCAGAGGCTTTCGATGGCATCGATATTGCAATGTTTGATGTGCCTGATGAAGTGTCAGAAGTTTGGGCGCCAATTGCCGCAGAACGTGGCGCGGTTGCCGTTGATAACTCTGGCGCATTCCGCATGGACGCCGACGTACCACTAGTTGTTCCAGAGGTGAACCCAGAGCAGGCCAAGAACCGCCCGCGCGGAATCATCTCTAACCCAAACTGCACCACGCTTACCATGATGGCCGCGATGGGTGCGCTGCACGACAAGTGGACTCTTGAAGAGCTTGTGGTTTCTAGCTACCAGGCAGTTTCTGGTGCGGGTGCAGCCGGCATCGATGAGCTGGCCGCAGAGCTTGGCGTAGTTGGCAAGGATGCCTCACTGGGCACCAACACCGATGACGTTCGCAAGGCTCTAGCCGCAGCCGGCAACGACCTGAGCGATTCACCTTGGCGCCACCCGATCGCGCTAAACGTGATTCCATTCGCCGGCTCACTAAAGG
>JACCDY011084743.1_pt1 | contig 16351 bp, 12 predicted proteins | sample 7446391 | NCBI WGS metagenome assembly JACCDY01 (sample SAMN15323451, study PRJNA562643) | freshwater metagenome | isolation source: river surface water | place: USA:Blue River Watershed | collected 2017-08-18
AACTCAACGGTGTCGCCATCGACGCCAGTAAAAAAGCTTTCCTCTGGGGCCGCCGCGCTGCCGCCGACCTGAAAACCGTCGAACGCATCGCTCTGCCGGCTCAGCCTGTGATGCTCAAGATGCCCGAGACGCTGAACGGCCTTGTCAAGCGGCGCGTCGCGTACCTGACCGCGTACCAAAGCGCCGCATACGCGCAAGCCTACGAGTCCCTGATCGAACGGGTCAGGCAGGCCGAAGCGCCACTGGGACAGGGCGACCGGCTGGCTCGCGCGGTTGCCAGATCGCTCTTCAAGCTGATGGCTTACAAGGATGAGTACGAAGTGGCGCGACTGTATACCGATGGCACCTTCCTCGAACGACTCAGGCAGCAGTTTGATGGCCAGCTGACGCTGCGCTTACATCTCGCGCCCCCGCTCTTCTCAAGCAAAGACGCGCAGGGAATTCCCCAGAAAAAAGCTTATGGTGCCTGGGTATGGCCGATCATGCGTCTGCTGGCAGGCATGAAAGGCTTGCGCGGCACTCGGCTGGATTTTTTCGGCTGGACCGAAGAGCGACGCATGGAACGCGAGCTCATTGCCGAGTACCGAAAACTGGTTCTCTCACTGCTGGGCACCCTCGACGCCCGGAGACTGGGCCAAGCGGTTGCCCTCGCCGCCCTGCCTGAAAAAATTCGCGGCTTTGGCCCTGTGAAAAAAGCGTCCGTCGATCGCTATCGTGTCGAATTGAAAAAATCTATCCGGGAATACCAACGGCCGGACGTCGACGAACAATCCGTCAAGGCTGCGTAATGATTCGGAGATGATGCCATTCGGCTGGGTCGAAATTACCACAGTCCGTAGTACAGGGCTTGGTACATCAAGCACGCGGCAACGCCCAGGGGTGAGCTTACAGTAAAAGGTATTTCCGGCAAGGCATTTGCCACTGTGAGCTTACCGTGAACCTCCATCCTATAACTCACCACCACGTACACGAATCGGCCTCCTCAAGAATTGCCAGGCCGCTTCCACCGACGCCCCAGAAAACGAGTCTCCGTGAGCCGATTCCGCACTCAGCGCCGAGCTCAACAAGCAAACTGGATCGCGAGCGCGTTGCCAGGTTGGCAGACAATCGAATAACAGCGCTTTTCGATGACCTTGCAAGGCATACCGGCCCGGATAAAAAATACCTTCACACCGCGCTTCTGGATATTGTCAAGACACGCGAGATGATGGATACCGTCGACTCAGACGACCCTCCCGGCTCGGGGACATCCGCCAAAAGCCTGATAGAGGCAGAAAAAAAACTACACAGCCTGCTTGCCTTCATGAGCAAGGCATCTGACATTAATGCAAGTCGAGAAAATTCATCAACAGCACAGACGACATCGGAAAAAATTGCTGCATCTGGAATAGACGCAGACTTGCGGATGATTATTTCAGAAATGTCAAACGACATTAAAAGTATGCTGCAGGCCAAATTTGCAGTACAGGAAGATGGCGTTAAATCTGGCGCAGTCACCAGCAAAACAAACCATACCGATCACAAAGGAATTGTCCAGGAGGCCAATGCGACAATCGTCAGAGGAGTCATCTTCGGAACATCACTGAAAGACCAGATAAGCCATTGCAAAACTCAGCTCGAAGCTCTGGATTCAGCACTTAAAGCGCTCAACAACAAACTCTACGATAAAAATCCGAAAACCACCCTGACTGCGTCGATGCTTCAAGCAAGTGAAGATGAGTATAAAGTTATCGCAGAAACGAAAAAGCACTTGCATAACTTTCTCTTGCTGCTGGAAACTTATCAATCTCCAACCTCTGTAGAAAATGTATGCACTGCCAAACTGCTTGAGCTCAAGGCAGCGAAAAACGCCATACCAGCATTCGACAAAGACAAAAAACCGATCAATACAAAACTCTTGAAGTTTATCGATGAAAGAATCAAGTATTTTGAATCTGTCAGAAAAAATCCTGAAAATCAGGATGGCGTGACACTGTTAGGCAAAGCCGAAATTTCCGGGCCACTGGCAAAACTTCATCCATTCGACGCCGCCAGACAAAAAACCCAGGTAACAAAAGCGTCGAATCAGCTGATGGAAGCAATAAACGCCGGGAAGGACACTGATTTCGCGAAAATCGCACAATCGCTTGAAACCAAAGAATTCTCTGAGCGAATGATCCTGATAAAACTGATGGAGCATGCCGACAATGTCAGCGATCCCACCTATGCATTTGGCGTGTCACTCAACAATACATTGCGCCATCAAGATTGGGCTCCGGTCACGAGCCGGATTCCGATGCCCAAAGAGATCAAAGCCGACGGGACGACGACCTTCGCCATGGTGCAAACTGACCTCGTATGTCAGGGAACCGTAGTCACCGATCCGGAAAAACTGGAAATCCTGTCCACGGCGTCGGCACTGAAATCCGATCATTTCGAGGATTTAAAAAATGGAAAAGTGGTTGATGCTGACGGAAAAGAAAGACTCTCGACCGGGGGCGTTCGATCGAGAAGCACCGACGAGACCAGGAACCCCACCATGGCCGCGCACACCACAGCACGTCTGGACGATAAAGTCGTTTTTGGGGGATCGCGATCGGGAGTCAACGATCCCTACTCACGAAATGGGAAGACGCTTAAAAAGAAGCCCGCCGACGAAGTGGCCGCAGAGACCAGAGACCTGATCGGTCCACCCGAATGGTCTCCGACAGAGGTCAGGCTGCACGGCAAAACATCAGACAACTCAGATAATGACGCAAAAAACATCAAGATAAAAAATGAATGTCATGATAAATCCATCGACGCCATGACGACCCATCTGCTTGAGACTTCTGCCGGAAAAAAAATCCTGAAGTCGAATAATATCGATGTGACCGATCTTGGCAGCGAGGAGAAAAAAGCCGCTGTCAAAACATTCATTAAAAAACTCCTTGAATCCAGTGATGCTGAAAGCAACAAGACGCTCGCAGCCATCGCCATCGACTGCAAACCCCTGCAGCAGATCCACCGAAGACAGGCCGCTCTCAACCGGGCACGGGTCATGTTTCTGCTGGAATTGCAGCGAGATCCGGCGTTTGCAGCCCGTATTGCCGCCGGGGAGAAAATCAATTTCTCGTCCATTTCCCTTCTTTCTCCTGACAGTTTTCGACAAAAGATTTTTAATACCTTCGGACTGGACGGCTTCAATGAGCAAGAGATGATGGACGTACATATTCAGGCCTGGCAGGACCTGCAAACGGAAATCGATGCCGGAGGTCTCTTTGTGAACGGACACAAGGTGGAAGCAGAGATTCTCACATTTAATTTTTCGGTCAATCTGAATGCATTCGCGGTCAAACCAGAACATGGCGTCATTCATGAAGCGATGAGCGGATCTGAATACGCCAATGCAAAAGCCAACCATCGCAGCCTGAATCGCCTCATCGGCATCGACAAATCTTCTCCCGATGAGAAATCACAACTTGACAGGTATCTGGAGAGCCAGACCGCACGACTCTTGACCGAAAAAGACCCTGAAAAAAGAGAACAAATCGAACACGATATTCGCATTGCCCAGGAACTGGGAAAGCAAATAACGGACATTTATCTCGGCGGAACCTACAAAACCGCCGGGAATGATCCCTATAAAATTGCATCACGCATCGCTGTGCTCAATTTTCTGATCGGGGGCGGCACCACCTTCAATTGCAAAAGCGGCAAAGACCGGACCGGCCAACTGGATACCGAGGCGAAGAATCTCGCGATTCAAATTGGCATGACGAAGAAGGTGCCCGATCCGGAGGCTGAAAGAACCCCCCTGGAAAAAGCGCAGCTGGCCACCCTCACCTTTCACGATCAATCGCGAACCAGGATACAGCAGTACAGCACCGGCTATATGGGATCGAAACTGGATGGCGTCCCTGTCATTTTCCGTAATTTAGTCAGCAATTCTTTCAACAAGAACTCAAAAGACAATGCCGCTGCCGTCGAGAGCGCCAAGAAAGAATTTATCGGGAATGCCGCTTACACCGGATCAATGTAATTCAAAGGGTCCGTCACGGCGAAGTCACGCAGGGTCACGGTTTGATGACAGCACGCTCCGCCGTTCGCAGGCGTATCAGCGGAAAACACCGCTGCTCATCCTGATAGATAGACACACAATCGAGGCACTGAAAGCATTCGCGGTAATTGATCGGCCCGGCAGGAGAAATCGCCTGATACTCACACCGGTGGCGGCACGTCTGACACGGCGTGCCGCACTCCTGACGACGGGGTATCCATGACCAGACACGCAGAAAGCCCACGGAGGCCAGCGCCGCGCCCAGCGGACAAATGTAACGGCAATACCCGCGATACACGAACACGCTGAGCAGCAAACAGAACACCGCCCATGCCACATACGGCCAGTCGCGCATGAAATACAGGCTGATCGCGGTCTTGAACGGCTCGATCTCCACCAGCAGCTCGGCCAGCGGCGGCGACGCGTAGAGCGACACGATCAGCACCGCGAGTATCAGGTACTTCAGCCCCTTCAGCCGGGCATCCAGTGCCGCGCGCAAGCGGCGCTGCTTTTTTCCGATGGCATTGGCCAGCAAGCTGATCAGCTCTTGCAGCGCACCGAAAGGACACAGCCAGCCGCAGAAGGTGCCACGTCCCCACACCAGCAGCGTCACACCAACGAACAGCCACAGAATGATCGTCATCGGATCATTCATCAGAAAGCCCAGATCCCCGCCGGAGCTCAGTGATTCCAGAGCGGCGGTGAGGTTCACGATGGTCAGCTGTCCCTGTGCCGTCCAGCCGATAAAACCCAGCGTGAACAACAGGTACACGGTGCGCAGTGACCGCAAGCGTTTGGGGCTGGCGCTGAGCCGCCGCTGAGCGATCAGCCCGATACTCAGCACGGTCAGACCGGACAGCAGGATCAGAATATGCGGGCTGCGCGACTGCCATGCATCGATCCAGTCCTGCATGTCGGTGGAGGACGCGGTGGGAGCAGCACTCGGATTCGACGGCAGCACCGCGCTCGGTGATGCGGCGCTCTCTTCGACGGGCTGAGCGAGCGCACTCTCTGTAGCAGACGCCGTTGCGGCCACGCTCTCCCCGACGGGTGTGACCGGCCCAGTGCGTCCCGCAGAAGCCGGGCCGGCCTGCGCGAGGGACGGCGCCGGCGTCGTCACCTCATTTTTTTTCTCTGCCGCGGGAACGCGGCTCTCCGCAGTTTCCGCAGCCGCTCTTGCCGTCGCCGCTGCCTTGCTGTCGTCAGCAGCCAGCACAGGCCGGGGATCTTTGGGGTCTTTAAGGTCTCTCGGTTCTCTGAGCTCTTTTACGTCTTTCGCCTCTCTGGACATCGCCACAGGGCTGTCCTCCGCGCCGGTTTTCAGCCGGGCTGTGGCGACTGCCGCCGCGGCATGCACTATCGCCCGGTTGATCGCCTTGACCGAGATGGTGCCCTGCTGCACCCCTTTGACATGCGCCACCTGCTCATCGCGCAACCCCGGATCGTTGTACGGCCCGATCTCGACCGTGTGACGCGTCGAGAGCCCTTTGTATTGCGCGGCGAAGCGTTCCAGCTTCAGGGTGCCGGCGGAGTCGAGGAACAGCGGCTCCTTGTGGTCCAGCAAGCGGACCTTCAGGAAGTTGCCCGACAAATCCATGATGATCAGCAGATTGATCGGTTTGCCGCTGTAGCCGCGCGCGGGCGCGAAATCGATGGTCTCGAAGACATAAGCCCTCAGCTCGGGCTTGGCCTCCGGCTGTGCCGCGTCTTTGACAAACAAGGGATAGACAGGCAGATCGGGCAGGATCTCGCCGACCCCATAGAAATAGTCGACCATGCGCTCGATATCGCCTTTCGCCAGATTCCCGGCATAGGCTTGCGGAAGCAGGCCGCACAGTATCAGGCCAATGACGGCCAGCAGGTCACGCAGTTTTTTGCACATCGCCGGAAGGATGACGTCGCCCTTGCATGGGACGCCAGTTCCCTGCAGTCGAGCCGAAGTACCGCTGATTCTTGCGAAACAGCGGGGCAACAATTACTTGGAAAATCCTGCGTGACGAATCCCCGCCTCGGCGATCTGCTCATCCTGCTGCGAAGTCACGCCGCTGACGCCCACCGCACCCACGGTCTGACCATTCACCACCACCGGCACGCCCCCCTGAAGCAGCACGCCGTTCGGCAAAGTGATAAGGCCGGGGCGCGTCTTGGCGACCTCTTCCAATACCTGGGTAGAGCGCCGGAACAGTGACGCCGTGCGAGCTTTGCCGATCGAGACATCAATGCTGCCGACCAGCGCGCCGTCCATGCGCTGAAAACTTAACAGATGACCGCCCTCATCGACGACGGCGATGTCGACCACCCAGTTATTCGCCTTTGCCTCGGCGATTGCGCCTGCGATGATCTTGTTGGCAGCGTCAAGGCTGAGTGTCTTCTTGTCCAGCACCTGCGCTTGCGCGCCCAGGGAAAGGACGCAAAAAGCGGCGAATGCCAGGCATCGTTTGAGGGGTGAAGTGACCATCGGAGTTCTCCTTTTGTTGTATGCGCCGGGTTGCCCGCGCTTTGTTATTGAGGTCGAGCCTCTGCACTATAAACCACGCCCTGTCATCGACTGCAAAAATTCAGCCGCTGGATAATCTGACAGAGGAACAGGACATAGCATATTGAAAATGAATTTTATTCCCATGTATTCTTAATTTGCTAAATAATCGGGCAATCAAAAATCAAGCATTTGATGAGGCGCCGTTATCGCCAATGACAAATCTGTCATTCATTTCGGTGTTCAGATACACTGCCAAAACAAAATAACAGTTCCGTCATAACGGAAGGAGGCCCCATGAATCGAATTCGTCTGGTGAGCACAGTCGCTGTGATGTGCGGGCTTGGCAGTCTCTCTGCCTACGCGGCTCAAAATGATCAGCTACCCACCGATCTCGTCGCGCTGCCGGATGGCTCGATCAACGTTGCGGTCTACGCGTCTCACCAGTCGCTGAGCGGTCCGTGGATGGATGGCAGCAAACTCCGTCCGGGCGAAGGCTCTGTCACCCTCGGCGCCTTCCGCATCAACCGGCATTTTGTATTCGGCGATAACGACAAATACTCGATCGCGCCAGTGATGGCGCTCACCACCGTCTCATCGGAAGCAGACGCCAAACTGGTGACTGCCTCCGGACGCGAAGCCTCAGGTTTTGGCGACCTTCGGCTGGGTACCGTCTTCTGGTTTCACAAAGATAATGTCAACCGCGAGTATGCGAATGCCAGCGTGTTCTTCTCTCTGCCAACCGGCGATTACGAACCAGCGAAAGCGGTTAACGTTGGCGAGAACCGGATGAAGACCATTCTGTCGATGGGCTGGATGCAGCCGCTCGGCAGCCACTGGGTGCTTGACCTGATTCCTGAAATCGCGTTTTTTGGTGATAACACGCGCTATCTGGGCAACCGTCGGCTGAGTCAGGACACGGCGTACGCCATGACCGGCATGCTGCGCTACAAAGCGACACCCAAGCTGCACTGGTATACCACCGCGCAGCTGAACCGTGGCGGTGAAACGCAGTTGGATGGCGTGCGAAGAACGGGCGCGCCGAACAATACGCGTGTCGCCGTCGGGGCGATACTGTTTGGCAGCAATAACCACATGCTGCAGCTGCGCTACTCGCGTGATGTTCAGATAGACAATGGTTACCGCGCCGACGGAGAGATGGCGGTCAGATGGTCCACTTACTTCAAGTGATCGTTCCCACCGAGCGCCACACGGTCATCGCGATTAAAAGATCTTGAGCCTGCCGGTCGCTTGAGGAGCCGCCCGGCGCAATATCAACAGCGCCGCCTCGCGCCTGTCCAGCAGCGACAACAGGCGGATATCGACCTGCCGCGCATGATCATAGGTCGCCTCCGAGACGGGCACGCCATAGGCCCTTAACTGGTCCAGTTCATCAATCAGATCTTCGATACGGGTGACACGAGTCATGCGGCTTGCCTGCGGTTGATGGGCGGTTATTGGGCGGTTGTTTGATGAATGTCCGATCAGACAGCCCGGTCGATCCACCGGCCAGCATCAGGCCGGCCCGGCAAATGCAACAGCCCGCTGCGGTCATACACCAGCTCGCGATACACTTCGCCCGAATTTCGGTCCGATACTGTCACCCTGATCGAGCGGCTGTTCAGATCAACCTCGAACGACATTCGTTGCCAGGATATCGAAGCCTCTGTGACGGACACGTTGGACGCCGGTAGCGCATCGGGCGTTGTTCGCGAGGTCTGCGTTTTTTCCAGATCGCCAGCGGCAAGCGCACGCTTGGTCACACCCGCCGCGTGCTGGAATGGCATCGTCGAGAGTGAGTCACTGTTTGAGCTGACGCGCATGGCAGATGTCACGCTTCAGAATTGCACGAACAGCCAATACGCATTCGCCGTCAGCAGCAAGCCGACGAGCCCTGCGGCGGTCGATGCATGCAGCATATTCATCGAGCGATACAGCACGCCCCAGAAGGCCATGCCCAGCCCCAGCAGGATGATCGACTGCGCATAGGAGAACCATTGCTGACGCTCGGCCGCGACCGCGCTCGCTCCCTGATGCTGCTGCGACAGCGACACCAGTTCCTGCTTGCGGCGCTCCAGAAACTGATCAGCTTTCTCGCGATCCGACAGTTCTGCGGCGCTGACCATCGCGCCCGCCTCGGCGTAGGCGACTGACGAAGCCGCTGCAGAAGCGGCAGACGCTCCTGCAGCGGATGCTGCCGGCGCAGCTGTTTGGGCCAGCCCGGCCTGCACGGTCTCTCCCGACAGGGTCACCGCGTTCGGTGCGACGCGGTACACCGACTGCTGCACCGTCGTCATCTGATGCACCGTGCGCGCATCTGTCGCGAGATTCTGGTGGGTGATGAACGCACGCTCGGCGACGGATTCGCCGACCAGGGTCGTGCCATAGGTGAGAAACAGCGCGGGCAGCAAGGCAGCGCTCCACTGACGCAGCTTCTGGTTCAGGCGGGCTTCCTCTTTGTTAGCTGGTGCCGGGCTCTCGCTCATGATCGGTCCTCCTGCATCGGCGCCGAACAACATGGGCTCGGACGCCATCCATTCCTCAATCGTTTTGGTTTCTTCCTCGACGACTGGCATCGCGGGTATCGCAAAACGCTCTTTCCGCTCAATCGGCACCACCGGCAAGGGCGGCAGCCGGCTGGCGGCGATGATGGACTTCGTTGCCAGCATCGCTTCCAGATAGTTTTCAATCGTCTGCGTGCGCTCGCTGATGGACAACGCGCGATCGGAAATCTCGTCCTCCAGCCAGGGACCGCGATCATCTTCGTCGGGATCGGCATCGAAGGACTTTCGGTCATCGATCAGATTGTTCGCGGGCCGCTGTGCCGCCGCATCGGAGAGATCGCGTTTCTTCTCTGGCGCATCGGCGTCCTTCCAGTGACGCAACGGGTCGGTGGCCGTTGCATCGTCGTAGCGATGGCCGTCGGTCTTCGCGGCATCCTGAAACGCGCGCGGATCGGACGGCCCTTCACCAGTGCTGCGCTTACTGTCCGTGGACGCCTCCGCATCCGCTGCGGTGCGACGATCTGCAGGTCCGTCACCGGCTCCCGCAGGGCGGTTGGCAGCGCCGTCCGCATCGCGGGCGGTGCGCAGATCTGATGGCCCGTCCGCACTTCCTGCCTTGCGGCTGACGGCCCCATCGCTGTCACGGGCCGTGCGCATGTCCGATGGCCCGTCGGCGCTTCCTGTCTTGCGGCTGACCGACCCATCGCTGTCACGGGCCGTGCGCATGTCCGCTGGTCCGTCGGTGCCGCCGGAACGAAGCGCGCCACCCAAGCCCTCCGCGTCACGCGCGGCGCGCAGATCCGATGGCCCGTCGGCGTTTGCTCCGGCACGTCTGCTGAGCGGTCCCTCGGCGTCACGCACCGCACGCAGATCGGCAGGGCCATCCTGCGTTCCCTCCCGGCGAGCGCCCGCGCCCTCCGCATCTCTGACGGCGCGCAGGTCGGCAGGGCCGTTCGCCTCCTGGTTTGTCTTGCTGCCAGTGTCCAGACCCTGATCGCGCGCGTTCTGTCGCAGCGATTCCACTGCCATGCCCTCATCGAACTGCTGACGAAGATCGTCGATGTTGTCCTGCATCGTGGTCGAGATCACCGCTTCGAGCTGATCCGCATTACCCGCCACCGAGCGCGAGGCGGCGGTGTGCCCGCCCTTGCCCGCCTTGCCCGGATCGCCCGTCTCTTCGTCCCAGGTGCGCTTGCGTTTGAAGACCACGCCTTCCTCACGACGCCCCTGTCTGCGCGAAGAGGGCAAGGGCGCTGCACTGGGTGTCGGTGCCCTGCCCTCGGCCGGCACATCGTTTTTCAGGCCAATGACATTCAGGTAGCTGCCAATGCCCTTGGGATCCAGCCCGAACGCAGAGATCATCCGTTTGAACAGCTGGTGCTCAGCATTCGCTACCACGCGATCCGACATCATCGTGTCGCAGGCATTCAGCAGGATGCACAGACGCTGCTTTTCATTCAGCAGACCGGCGGCGGCGGAGAGAAAGGTGGGGGACCCGACCTGGCTTACGGAGCGCAGACTGGCCTGGAGCAAACTGGGGGAAACGGCGGCCACGGCATTGAGCCGGCCGATTTCTTCCTCGGCCATGGCGCCGTCAGCCGACATCATGTACAGCATCGACACCAGCAGCGCCATCGGCGGCGTCACAGTGCCTGCGGGCGGCACGACGCTGAAATCGCCGAGTATCGAGGTCGTATCTTTGACCGAGATGACATCAAAGTAAGGCTGGAAGCTGGTCTTGGTGTGCCCTAAAGCGACGAGCAGTCGGTCAAACAGACCCAGCTCTGCTTCAGAGAGCTTGCCATCCGCCATCAGCGAGTCGCAGACATTCAGCAGCAGACACAGTCGCGACCGGGCATCGAGCAGGGGCGGCGCTGCTTCCAGGAACTGTTCAAGGCTGTGCGACTCGACATAGGCCACCGCGCGATGCAGTGTCTCTTCATCCGCACCAATCACTGACTGAAGCTGGCTGCTCTCACGCTCTGAAATATCCCCATCGACCGCCATCATGTACAAGATGGCAGATACAATCGCCAGATAGGGGGTCAGCTTGGTGTCTGCCGAGGAGAGTGCGGCCTTGCCTTTGCGTCCTCCTGTCAGAGCTTTGAAGAGGTCAGGCGATCCCATGGCAGCCTCAGAGCGCTCCTTGAGAGCCGGAGCCGAACGTCCCCGACTGGCAAACATGCCCGTGATGGGTGAAACTGAGGGAAATTAGCTTGCTCATGGTAGAGACACTACCCCCGAGCACCGTCGAGCGGGATGACGATCGCGTAATCTGCAAACTAAATGACAGAATTGTCACGACCAGTTCCGACTTGCACGGATTTTCGCTCCAGCCACCCAGTAAACACGTTGATTAGCGTTGCAAAGTACGCCGGACAAAAATAACGATGATGTAATCGACGCCATTGGCAATCCGACTACCATAGCGGCTGCATGGGGAAGAACCGCCGCTCGGTCACCGGAAGATCGAGGAATTCCGGCACAGAGTTAACAAATAAAAAACCAATGACCGCCTCCGCCACCAAACTGCTGCTTGTCGAGGACGAGATCCGCATCGCCGAATTTGTGATCCCGGATTTGCGAGCCGCCGGATTCCAGGTCACCCACGTGAAGGATGGCGCGAATGGCCTGACCGCCATACTCAGCGGCGAGCATGATCTGGTGATTCTTGATGTGATGCTGCCGGTGCTGAATGGTTTCGAAGTACTGGCCAAGGTCAGGGAAATGAGTAACCCGATTCCTGTCATCTTTCTGAGCGCGCGCAGTGAGCTGCCCGACCGCCTGCATGGCTTTCAGATCGGAGCCGACGATTATCTGCCGAAGCCCTTCTTCGTCGAGGAGCTGATCGCCCGTGTGCGTGCCATCATTGCCCGCAAGAGCGGTCAGGTATCGGACGAGATGGTGGTCGGGGGCCTGTCACTGAACAAAGTGAATCATCAGGCGGTCTGGAAAGGCTCGTCCACCCAGCTGAGTCAGCGTGAATTCAGTCTCGTCGAGTGCCTGATGCGTTCGCCGAACCGCATCTTCTCGCGCCAGCAGATACTGAAAAATGTCTGGGGCATCAACTTCAACCCTGAGACGAACGTGGTCGATGTCTGCATACAGCGCATCCGCAAAAAACTGAACCGACAGAACGGCGACGGAAAACCCTTCCCGATCGAGACCATACGCGGTGTTGGCTACCGGTTCAGGCAGGAGGACGACCATTGAAAAAATCTTTCCACCTGCATCTGTTCATTCGCATCTTCATTGCCACCGCCGTCATCATCTACTCGAACCGCATCCTGGCGCATTACCTGACCACTCGCCATCTGTACGAGCGCATCCAGGAGAACATCGCCCGTACGCTGGACACCTGCCAGAACGAAGCCGCCAACTCCAAAGTCTTCTTGCTGTGTGCAGCCCGCAGCAGCCGGGGTGAGGCTCTCAGCAGCGTCAGCGAATACTATGTGCTGTGCGAACCCCAGGACGGTCAGAGCCAGCCCGAGGAAGATCTGCCGTGCACCCGCTCGAAACAGGCTGATCCGTCGCAGTACACCGAGCTGAAATCCATCGGCGACTCCATACAGATGGGCCGCCTGATCATCGATGGTGATGAATGGCTGGCTTTTTCTCAGCCGAATGCTGCGGACAAGGCCCGCGTGATGATCCGGCAAGCCGACATTGCACAGTACGTCAACAGCATCTGGAATCTGCGTGATCGGATACTGATTTTGGTGCTGCCCGTCGTTATTGCCATGCTCACTGCACTGACGCTCTTCATGACCTGGAGCGCAATGCGACCCATACGCCAGCTGGAAAAATCACTGACCGGACTCACCTCGCGCAACCTCGACAAACCCCTCGATGTATTGCCGCCTTACCGCGAGTTCAGTAAATTCGTGAACGTCTTTGAACAGCTGCGCGAACGCCTGAATGAAAGCTTTCTGCAGACCCGACGTTTTGCCGCAGATGCCTCACATGAATTGCGCACGCCACTGACGATCTTGCGCGGCAATTCAGAACGGCTGATCGCCGAACTGCCGACCGGTTCCGACGCGCAGATTCGCATGCGGCTCATTGGTGACGAAATCGAGCGCCTGATCGAGATCACGGAAAAACTGCTCCTGCTCTCACGAGCCGACGCCAGCAGCATCCGATATGACATGCATCCCCTCTCCTTGTCGGATCTGATCACCGAACTGGCCAGTGATGCGACCAGCTTCCAGCCAAAGCTGAAAATCGATCTGCAGGTGGAGCCTGAGGTGTACTGGACATGCGATCACAGTCTGACACAACAGCTGCTCTACAATCTATATACGAATGCAGCCAAATACAATGCAGCAGAAGGATGGATCAGATTTGCTCTGACAAAAAAAGAAGACCGGTTCGTCTTAAGCGTGGAAAACCCCTGCGACAACATCCCGCCTGACCTGACCGAGCGGGCATTTCAGCGCTTCTATCGTGGCGATGCTGCCCGTGGCCGCAAAGTCGATGGCGTGGGCCTGGGTCTGAGTCTGTGCCTCGAAATCGCCCGGCTGCATGGCGCACAACTCAGCCTTCAGGTGAGTCCGCAGAAGACTGTGATCGCGACGCTGGAGGGGCCGCTGAATGCGTCAGCTAACTGAGTTCGCACGAACAAGATTCACCCGTCAGTCAATCTCGGCGCAATTAAAATAGGAAATGTAATCGACCGGGCTGTCAACGAAGCCGTGCTCGCGCACGAGCTTGAGGTCATCGATAATGAAAATCGCATTCACGAAGCGCGGCGGATATGCCTTTCCATCGACGCTCAGCTCACCGCTTTTGTAGGATTTTTTGAAAATCCGCTGTTTGGCGTCCAGCTTCCAGCCGCGATCAATGTTGAAATAGACCGGCTTTTCATCACCATCCGCAGTGAAGCGCACCACCGAGCCCGCCTTGCGGTAGCCGTCATAGCGGCACTTGTACGTGGCCCGGTAGGTGTTCAGGTCTTTCCGGTCCCTGGGGTAGTTGTACGCAGACGCGGGAACCGCGAGCGTCAGCGATAACAGCATCGGGGCGATGGTGCCGATGGGCTTGAGCAGCCCGCGGCCTGCGGGAAACAGCGATGACAAGGCGCACACCATGGGGTCAGGCCTTGCCGTTAATCACCCGATCAGAAACCTTCTTCAACACTCTTGGGTTTGAAATACTCGCACCGCGCACTTTTTACATCCTCGCTTTTCTGGATAGCCGCTGCCGCAACCTCGCAATCTTCGCGGGTCAGATGATTTGAAACATTGACTTCCTCTTGCAGGGAAATCAGAAAAACGAGCAGTCCGAACATGTAAATCTCCTGGCACTTAACACTTAATTCTCATAATTGTATCTTTAGCTGAACCGAGATCGAACAGTGACTATCCCGATCAGCGGGGCCTAGTATCCCATACTCGGGACGGCGACCACGATCCACCGGTGCCCGGCTACCCCCGCCGCCTGCCCAGCAGCCAGCTGACCGCTGGCCACAGCACCACGACCATCGTGCCCAGTGCCAGCCACATCGCAATCGGGCGCGTGAAGAACACGAAAGGATCGCCGTCGGACTTGATCATCGACGTGACCAGATTTTCTTCGAGCATTTTGCCGAGCACGACGCCCAGAATGGCCGGTGCGACGGGAAATCCATTCTCCTCCATCACAAAGGCTGCCAATCCGAAGCACAAGATCAGCACCACGCCCAGCACCGAATTCGTCACCGCAAACGAACCGACGATGCAGAACAGCAGGATAGTCGGCATCAGGATATTGCGCGCGACTTTCAGCACCGTGGTCGCCGCCTTCACCGCCAGCCAGCCCAGAGGCAGCATGATCAGATTCGCCAGCAGGAAGACGATGAAGATGGCGTAGATGTTCTCGGGATGGTTGATGAAGATCGTCGGGCCGGGGTTCATGTTCTTCAGATACAGCACGCCGATTGCGATCGCCGTGATCGAATCGCCCGGTATGCCAAACACGATGGCCGGTATCCACGCGCCAGCCAGCGCGGAATTGTTCGCCGCGCCCGATTCGACCACGCCCTCGACATGGCCGGTGCCGAATTTTTCCGGCTCTTTGGAGAATTTTTTGCTGGTCGCATAGCTCATCCAGGCCGCCATATCCGCGCCGGCGCCCGGCTGTATGCCGATGACCGTGCCCATCGCGCTGCCGCGCACCAGCTGCCACGGATATTTGACCAGCAGCGCCCACATGCCGGAAAAGATATTCCCGACCTTCTCGGTGAGGATCACGGCGGGCGGCTCAAGATTCGTGACGTAGCGCAGCAGCTCGGACACCGCAAACATCCCCACCATCATCGGTATGAGTTCAACACCGCTCATCAGCTCCGGCACGCCAAACGTAAAGCGCGGATAGGCGGCCGGGTTCTCCAGGCCGATGCACGCAATCAGCAGGCCCAGCACCAGCGACACTGAGGCTTTCAGCAGGCTGCTGTTGCCGATGAAAATGGCGCCGGACAGCCCGAGCAGCATCAGCCAGAAATATTCAAACGATGAGAACTTCAGCGCGAATTCGGCCAGTGAAGGCGAGAACAGGATCAGGACGATGGTGCCGAACAATCCGCCAATCGCCGAGAACACCAGCCCTGCACCGAGTGCGACTTCCGCTTGTCCTTTCAGCGTCAGCTGATAGGACTCGTCGGCATACGCTGCAGAGGCCGGCGTGCCGGGAATGCGCAGCAGCGCGCCGGGAATATCGCCGGAAAAAATCGCCATCGCCGTGGCAGTGACGATCGCGGCCACGGCGGGCACCGGCGGCATGAAGAAGGTCATCGGCACCAGCAGCGCCGTCGCCATCGTCGCCGTCAGACCGGGAATACAGCCGACGAACAGACCAAACAACGCCGAACAAACAATCACCAGCAGCACATAGGGATCGAACACCATCCCCAGCGCCTGCATCCAGACCGCCGCCGTCATTGTGCTCTCCTCACCACTGCACCGATTGCAGCACGCCCCACGGCAATGGCACGCGCAAGCCTTTGTAGAACACCGTATGAATCACCAGCGTGATCAGCACGGCCAGCGGCAAGATCAGCGCACGACGCACGGCGAGTGCCCAGAACATCGCCGCCAACAGGACTGTTCCGCACAGCAGAAAGCCCAGCGTCTCTGAGGCAACGATGTAAAACACCAGACAGCCTGTCGTGATGAAGAAGTTGCGAAGATGGGGCGCGGATCTGATCCAGTCTCCCGCCACGACCCACGCCTGTTGCTTCGAGGCCGCCAGCCGTTGGGCAATCAGCAGCAATGCGCAGATGGCGAGCAGCACGGCGAGCACGGCAGGAAACACGGCCGGCCCGACGTTCTGCCCGGGGATCGCAGGGAAAGTGCGGACATTGACAAGTATGGCGAT